>ERZ857801.1176-NODE-1176-length-29669-cov-12.069258_pt1 | contig 29669 bp, 30 predicted proteins | sample MGYA00519762_ERZ857801 | MGnify/ENA primary metagenome ERZ857801 (study PRJEB31778, sample SAMEA3449368) | human gut metagenome | biome: human gut; feature: human-associated habitat; material: faeces | place: United Kingdom | collected 2010/2012 ...
CCAAGTTGCTTAGTACCTAATCAAAAAATGTCCAATTTTTTGGGTTCAGTACATTTTTCAAGGTCTTTTTTATAAATATTTTATTTTTTGGCTTCAACTTTAATTTTTTCTAAATCATCATCAAATTTTTTTGTTGAAATTAACAATGATAGTACATAAACTACTAATACAAATGGAATTGTTAATTCTCCTATTTGCATTCTTGTTATAGCCATTATTCCTAATAAAACTAGTTGTGCTAAAACAATTATTCCTGCTGATTTTAATAATACTTTTAATGGATTTAATTTATAGTATCTTATCATAAAGTATACTAAAATAATTGCTGTAGCTATTGCAAATGGTGCTATATATGGTTTTATTAAATCTCTTCCTCTAATTTTTGAATGTTCTTCTATTGTTATATTATCTGCTGATAATTCTGTTCCATATTTTTCATTTATTTTTGTTACTAAATCTGCTTTTTGTTCTTCTGTTATATCTGTTGTTATGATATTTGCGGCATCTTTATATACTTCTATTTGTTCAATTAATACTGCTTGTTTTCCAAATACTTCATTTGTGATTGCTTGCATATCTTTTATATCAAATTCTTTTCCTAAGTCTATTTCAACTTGTTTTCCATTTTGATATTTTAATTCAAAAGCTAATCCTTTTACTCCTATCATTATTGCTCCAACTATTAAGATTAAAGCAATTAAGATTACTAATATTTTTGTACTTTTTTGTTTCATCTTTGTAATACCTCCTATCTTTCTACATTTGCCTTTAATAGATATCTTGTTATTATTGCATTATATATTGCAATTATTACTATTCCCCAGAATGTTATCATTCCAAAGCTACTGATAGTTACCCATTTTATAAAGCTAAATGCTATTGCCATTATGCATATTGGTATAATTCTAAGATAGAATTTTTTATATGTTGCTCCTATTGCTTTTTTCATTACATTTTCTGCTTTTTCTTTATTTAGTTCTTCTATTTTGTTTAAGAACATTGTTGTGAATATATAGTTTAAAATTAATACTATTATTATTCCTGCTATTGATTCTATTGATATTGTTACATTTGTATATCTAACAACTAACATATATACAGCAGATAATCCTACATATGCTATTCCTGCTAGTAATCCATTTAATTTATGTTTTACTATTAATATTATTATTCCTACAACTGCTATTATTGCTATTGCTATTTCCACTTTTATTAAATCTTGTGTTGTTAATTTTGGTAATATATATTGATTTTTTTCCAAGTCATATTTTACAGGTAATTTTCCTGTGTCTAATGTTGTTGCAACACTTTGTGCTTGGTCAACATAGTTTTGTAATGTTGTTTTATCTGTTGTTGCACTTCCTACTGATAATTGAATTTTTCCTGTTGTTATTGGTTCATCAAATGATGTTGACATTATTTCTTGGTCATCTATTTTCATTGTTATTTTCTTTTCTGTTGTTGCTGTATCTGAAGAACCTTCTGTAGTTGTATTTGTTGCTTCATTTTCTGTTTCTGATGTTGTATTTTCTGCAACATTATTTTCTGTTGTGTTATTTGTTGTATTGTTTACTGATACGTAAGTTTGACTAACATTTTTTAATTTATCTTTTCCGTTTTTATTAAATTCTATTTGTAAATATACTGATGTTCCACTATTTGTTGTATTGTATAATACTTCTGATGATTTTATATCATCATTGTTTAGTAATACTTCTTTTGTTTCACTATCTAAAATTTCAAATTTTCCAACTGTATTTAAATTTCCTATTATTGTATCTGTTTGACTATTTTGTTCTGGAATTTGTATTGTTATTTCTCCTGTTGTTTCATTTACACTTGTTGTGTATTCTTCTACATTCATTTTGTTTAATCTTTTTTCGATTACTTCTTTTGATTTTTTATAGTTTTCAGCTGTTAACACTTCTTCACTATTATTTGGAACATCATCTGTTGATTCTGTGTTTACTTTTAATTTTATTGTTCTTGCTCCATTTAGTGACATTGAGTATGAATAATCTTTCACTTTATTTTCCATTTTGTTTTTGTTTTTTTGATAAATTCCTACAAAACTTATCATTGATATTAAAATAACTAGAAGTGTTATTGTTAATATTTTTACTGTTTTCATTGTTTTTTCTTTCATTTTCTTTCCTCCGTTTTTATAATAATTTTGTACCATTTATTACCAGTTCAAACCATACTTTTAGATATTTTGCTGCATATTTACTCATCATTGTTCTTTGCATAAATATTTCAAAATAGTCTAATACTGGGCATATATTTGTATCTATTGTTAAGTTTAATATTATTTTTCTTTCTTTTTCATCTATTTCTAATTCTGCATTTGTTACTGCATAGTTTACTCTATCATGAATATCAAAGGTTGATAGATTTTTGTTTACTACTCTGTCTCTATGTACATCTGATTTGTCTGCTAGTATAAGTGCTGCCGATATGTCACTTATTGCTGTTCCTGTGTTTTCATCATGATTTCCTATTGCCATCATTATTTCTGTTCTTTCGTCTACTGGCATTTCCATTTCTTTTAAAATGTTGTATGCCATTATTGCACCACTATGTGCATGGTCTACTCTATTTACACAGTTTCCTATATCATGCATATATCCTGCTATTCTTGCTAATTCTACTATTCTTTCTGGATAGCCTAATTTTTCTAATATATCTCCTGCTCTTTTTGATACTATTGATATATGTCTATGTCCATGTTCTGTGTAACCTATTGCATTAAGTTGCTTTTGTGCTCCTCTTATAAGAGAGTCCAGCTCTTGGTTTTCTTTAATGTCTTTTAAAGTTATCATTTGTTACCTCCTTTGGTCTTTATAGATTTTATATTAAATGATAAAAAAAATCAACCTTTTGGGTTGATTTTTTTATTCTATTGACATTATTCTTTGGATTCATTATATATTTCTTTACCAATATAAATCCCATATACCGTTAATATTAGAAAACATACAATAATTGCTATTCGTAGGTACAGTGAAATCTTTTTAATAAAAAGGCATCCTATGCTTGCCCAAAATAAAACTCCCCAGACTAATGCAACAATCAATGCTCTGTTAGCAATATTTTTTCGTTTTTTCATGCCAATACCTCCTGTAAAAATTATTTTTTATCAAAGTGCCTTTATATCAACCTGCAAAACAGGAAAATAAATTTTATGTTTATATTTTATCACATTTTTTCTAAAAAATAAAGTGTGTTTTATTATTGCAATTTATATTTTCGACATAATTTAAATGTTTATATTTCTTTTCTTCTTTTTTTCTGTTATAATTATTTTTACACATAACTTACAAATCCTTTCAATGTTTTCTTGACAATCACATTGTATCATTTGTAATCTTATGTGTCTATTTTTATTTCAAAGTGTGTCACTTAATTTTACCATTTATATTTTTTCAACCAATTAAAAAGCTCCAATCCAAATTTTAATATTAAAAGAGATATCAAAATACTAATGACATCTCTTGCTACAAAAAAATCAACCAGATTTTTCTGATTGATTTCATATTATCTCTCATAACTTTTCAAAAAAGTTCGAACAGAAACGCATTATGGAGCCTACAACGGGAATTGAACCCGTGACCTCAGCCTTACCAAGACTGCGCTCTACCAACTGAGCTATGCAGGCATATCATATTAATATAGCATCAAACCAAATATAAATTGCTTTAGTTTGATGCTATATAATTTTATCATATTAGAAAAAATTTTTAATCGCTTTTTTTCTAATTCTTTGTATAGCATTATCTATAGATTTTACAGGTGTATCTAGCTTTTTAGCTATTACTTCATAGCTTTCACCTTGTATAAATCTTTGTAATACTTGTTCTTCAAATTTGCTTAAATTTTTATGAATCGAATTTTGAATTTCTTCAAAATATTCTTTTTTTGTAATTGTATCTAATGGGTCTTCTATTTGAGTATTATTAAATGTTTCTATTAATTCAGTTCCATCTTCATCATCTTCGTATGCTGAAGTATTTAATGATAAATAGGAATTTAATGGCATGTGTTTTTGTCTATTTGAACTTTTTATTGCTGTTATTAATTGTCTTTCTATACAAATATTTGCAAAGGTTTTAAAGGTATTTTGTTTTGTATTATCAAAACCTTTTATTGCTTTAAATAGACCTATCATTCCTTCTTGCACAATATCTTCTCTTTCTGCACCTATTATAAAGTATTTTCCGACTTTGGAATTTACTAAGTCTTTATACTTGTTTAATAAATATACTAGTGCTTGTTCATCGCCATTTTTGATATCTGTTATTATTTGTTCATCTGTTAAATTACTATATTTATCTGTTGTAAAATATATTTCTTCTTTTTGCATTAGCCTTAAAATACCTCCACAAGCATTCTTTTTGATATTATATATTTGTAAAGCCTAGAAAGTCAAGTGTTTTTGCATATTTTACAAAATTATTTTAGTCTTGTATTTCATTTTTTAGAAATTCCCAGAAATTGTCTGTTTCCATTCCTTTTTGCCATGATGCTACTCCACCTAATTTATATTTCTTTATTAAGCTTATTTTTTCTTTTAATGATGTTTCATCTTCAATCCAAATTTTCTTTGTATTGTTTCCATCTTTATATTCAACATAGTATTGTTTTAAGTTGTCATTCCATTGTTTTTCTACTCCATTTGGAATAACGCTATATGTGTTTTTCATTGAAACTGTATTTTTGCTTGTTATTTTTCCTGAACTATCTTCTGTCCAAACTCTTGTATATAACGGAATTGCAAGGATGATTTTTTCTTCTTTTATTTCTTCTGTTTCGATGAATTTTTTTATTCCTAATTCTACCCAATCATAACCAGCTGTTGTTCCAGCTTTATTGCTTGATGCTCCATATTCATCATATGCCATAAATACGATATAATCTGCAACATCTCCAATTACATTTCTATCAAAACACATTGACCATGTCTCTGAACCATCTGGTGCTGTTACATCTACTGATAATGTCATTCCTATTTCTTTTAATCTTGGTTCTAATTCAATTATAAATCTTGAATACATATTTTTATCTTCTTGTTTCATATTTTCAAAGTCTATATTTACACCATCTAATTTGTATTTTACACAATATAAAATTATTTGTGAAATTAATTCTTGTCTTTTATTGTAGTCATTCATTATGTTTGATGTTACATTTATTGAACCAGCTTCTGAATTTTGAACCATTGGCCATACTTTATATCCGTTGTTATGTGCCCATTCAATATATTTTTTTCCTGCTTCTCCTACATTTTCTTCTAATTCCCCATTTTTATTTAAATGGAAAAATGCTGGTGAAACTACATTTATTCCGTCTATTGTAGTTCCAGTTCTATCTGGTGCATTAGCAACTGTTGAATAATAATCCCAAACTAAATTTACTTTTCCCTCAATTTGTTTTGTTTCTTCCATATTTTCTCTAACAGTTACTTCATTTGCTAAGTATTTAGATTTTATATATCCAAGTTTTCCATTTTCTGTTCTGATTTTTGTATAACCCTTGTCTTCAGAAATTACAACTACATAGCTTCCTTTTTTTATTTTATCAACTGTTTTTGCTATAAATTTTTTTGTAGATTTTACTGGTAAATTTTTTGTTACTATTGCTTTCTTTTGTTCTTTTGATGTTGAGTCTATTGTTATTACTTTTGAATTTTCTATATAAGAAATCTCTATTCCATAAACATCTTCAAGTTCTTTTATTGGTAAATAAATTGCGTCGTCTTTTTTTATCGTTTGTGCATATGTTTTTTTACTTACACCATTAATGCTTATTTTATTTTCATCTAAGCTAATGGCTGCAATTTTTGTATCATATGTTGTTATTATTTGATTATTTTGTGTATCTTCGTAAATATATTTATCGAAGAAGTTCCCTAAGTCTTGTTTTGATATATATATTTCATCATCTTGAATAAATATATCTTTTTTTAGGTTTGATGTTATGTTTTTATTGTTTATTACTAAGTTTATATTTTTGTTTTTATCAAATACAATATTGTTATTTATTTGATATAGTATAACTCCTATTATGATTATTGCAACCACTATTATCAGTGCTTTTGTTACTTTCTTTTTATCTAATTTTCTTTTTCCTGTTTTTGAATGTTTCATTTTATTTGCCCTTTCTTTTGTTTTTTTATACTATATCATATTTTTTAAAATTGGAAAACTGTTTTTTATTATTTTTTGTATTTTTTTGTTTTGAATAAAATAAAACGGCATATTTGCTTGGTTTGAAGCAATGTGCCGTTTTTATTTATTTTAATATTCTAAGTGTATTAAATATTGTTATCAAAGTTGTACCAACATCTGCAAATACAGCTTGCCACATATCTGCTATTCCAAATAGACTTAATAATAATGTTAATATTTTTACACCTATTGCAAATATCAAGTTTTGAATTATTATTTTATTTGTTTTTTTGGAAATTTCAATTCCATCAACAATTTTATTTAACTCATCTGTCATTATAACAACATCTGATGCTTCTATTGCTGAACTTGAACCAATTCCTCCCATTGATATTCCTATATCTGCTCTTGCTAATACTGGGCTATCATTTATTCCATCTCCGACAAATGCAACCTTTTTATTTTCTTCTCTTTGTTCTATTATTTTGTCTAATTCATTGTATTTATCTTGTGGTAACATTTCTGCTTTTACAGCTTGAATTCCAACTTGTTTTGCTATTTTTTCTGCTATTTCTTTTTTGTCTCCAGTAAACATTTTTGTTTTTATTCCTAGTTTGTGTAGCCTTTCAATTGTTTCTTTTGTTTTTGGTTTTATTTCATCACTTAAAACAATGCTTCCCACTACTTGTTCATCTATTTTTAGATATAATACTGTTCCTACAATATTCTCTGTTTTAGCTCCTGTAAAGCTTGAATTTCCTATTTTGATATTTTTGTTATTGTATGTGTATTTTAATCCTTTTCCTGAAACTTCTTCAAAGTTTTCAACATCATTTACGTTTAATTCTTTTTTGTTTTGGTTTTCTTCATATTTATTTAAAATTGATTTTGCTATAGGATGGTTAGAAAGTTTTTCCCCTCTTGCAAAATATTCTAAAATTTCATCTTCTGAGTATTTTTCATCTAAAGAATGTATTTCTGAAACTTTGAAATTTCCTGTTGTTATTGTTCCTGTTTTATCAAAAATTATTTCTTTTATGTCTTTTATTCCATCTAAGTAGTCACTACCTTTTATTAATATTCCTTTTTTAGATGCTTTACCTATTCCTGAAAAATAACTTAATGGAACTGATATTGCTATTGAACATGGGCATGAAATTACCAAGAATATTAATGCTTTGTATATACTTTCTTGGTATGTTACATTGGCAACTACAAGTGGCATAAATATTGCTACTAATAATGCTAAGCCTATTATTACTGGTGTATAAATTTTTGCAGCTTTTGATACAAAAGTTTCTGTTTTTGCTTTTTTGTCTGTTGCATTTTCAACTAAATTTAAGATTTGACTTACTGTACCATTTTCATATGTTTGCTCTACTTTTACTTCTATTAATCCATTTACATTTATACTTCCTGATAATACTTTGCTATTTTTTGTAACATTTACTAATTTGCTTTCTCCAGTTAATGCTGAATTATCAACTTGTGCATCTCCACTTATTACAACTCCATCTAATGGTATTTTTTCTCCTGTTTTTACCATTATAATATCGCCTATTTTTACTTCTTCTGGATTTACTTTTTTGATTTCTTCATTGATTTTTAAGTTTGCGTATTCTGGTTTTATATTCATTAAATCTGATATTGATTTTCTTGTTTTGTTTACTGCTTTTGATTCTAATATTTTTCCTATTTCGTATAGAGTAATTACCATTATTCCTTCTGATATTTTTCCTACAAAATATGCCCCTATTGCAGATATTACAATCAAAGTATTTTCATCTAAAACTTTATTTTTTGTAACTTGTTTCCAAGCTTTTTTTGCTGTTTTGTATAATAATACTACAAAAGAAATTATTGTTAACATATTAGTTATAATTGTTCCTAAATTTCCAATTAAAGCTATTAAATATATTGCAATTCCTATAACAATTCTAGCTATATCTGAATCATTATGTTCTTCTTTTTCTTGTTTTTTCTCTCCATCATCTAGAACTTCTACATCTGGTTCTAATTTTTTTACAATTTCAGTTACTTCTTTTTTTGCATTTGGATTATCTGATTTGAATGTTAATTTTAAAGTAGAAAAATTAACTATTACATCTTCATAACCTTTTGTTTTTGCTATTTCATCTTCAATTTTCTTTGCACAATTTGCACAATCTAACCCTTCTAGTGTATATTTATAACTCTTCAATATGTTCACATCCTTTCTTAACTATTTCGTGGATATGGTCATCGTCTAAACTATAAAAAACAACTTTTCCTTCTTTTCTGAACTTTACTAATTTAGCTTGTTTTAAAATTCTTAATTGATGTGATATTGCTGATTGAGTTGTTCCTACTATATTTGCTATGTCACATACACATAATTCATCTTCTAATAATGCATAAATAACTTTCATTCTTGTTGAATCTGCAAATACTTTAAATAATTCTGCTAAGTCATATATATAGCCATCTTCTGGCATTTTTTGTTTGATTTTTTTAACTGTTTCTTCGTGTATAACAGTGCATTCTAATAAATTATCTTCCATTTATTTTTTCTCCTTTTATCTGTTTATATGATTATATGTTCATATGTAAATTTATGATACTATTTATTAGAATTTTTGTCAATATATTTTAAAAAACTTTTTCAATAAAAATGGGGGTTGGATATAGCTCTGATGTTAACCTATGCTATAATACTTTTTTTGAGTGCGATTGAAATAATTTTAGAAAATCTTAATTAATTTTTTGGAAAATGTTCGCGTCGAGCGTCAGCGAGGACTAAGTGAAAGGGTGCCAAAAAATTAATTTAGAATTTCTTAAATTATGCAATGAGCCGAAGAAAAAGTATTATAGCATAGGTTAACATCAGAGCTATATCCAAACCCCATTTTTATTAAAATTATATTTTCTATTTCATAACTTCATTAAGCACAGCAGATAAATATTTCATACTAGTTAAACATTGTTCTAACGTATTTCCAGTAGCTCCAACTTCCATAATGTTAGCATATTTTCCAGTATGTTGGTTATATCTAGATTTTGTAACCATCATTGGCTTAAATAATCCAGGATATATCTCTTCTGCTTTTTGTTGTACCTTTACTGCAAATTTTAAATTTTGATTCCAATTAGGGTGATATAAACCTCCTTCATTTGTTCCTATTACAAACATTATTTGTGCAGCATAATCGTCCCCTATTTTTACTGTTGGCGCATAATCTGCTCTTGAGCCAATAGCATCTCTATGTAAATCTATTATTATGTCTGATGGTGTTGTTTGTAATATATTTTCTACTGTTTTTAGTGAACGTGTATATGAACCTGTATATGATGGGTAATCATGATAAGATGTATCATGTACTACATTTAAATTATATTTCTTTAAATAATTTTCTAATTCACTTCCAACTTGTGTTACTGTATATTTTAAATCTGTTGTTCTAAAATTTCCAGTTTGTGTGTATGGGTATTTTTCGCTTGAGGTGTAACTTTCACAACTGTGGGTATGAAATATTACTATATTTTTATTGTCTATTTTTATGTCTGGTTTTAATATATCTTCTGTTAAATTGTAGGTAGTTTGATTTTTTATCTTTACATTTCCATATTGAACATTATAATTTTCCGAAATTGGATTTGGAGTTACTACTTCTGTTTGTGTGTTAGTGCTTTGTGCTAATTGGACATCATTTTTTATTTCAGCATTTTGAGTAATTTCATTTTGATTTTCATTTTTATCTTCAACTTCTACTTTTTCTTCCTCTTCTTGTATTCCCTTTATACTGCTTATTTCTGTTTGTAAAAATTGTTCTAAATAATTATTTTTTGATGTTTCATTTTGTTCTCTTGTATCATTTTCACTATTTATACTAGCCATTGCTGGTATTTCTTGTTCCATACATTTTGTTAAACTATTTGCTTGTAAAATTTTAAAATTTTTAGTATTTTTATTTTCTTTTGTAGATGAAAAATATCTTGCAGTAAATACCATTAACATTACTATTATTGATATTCCTACAAGATATTTTATTATATCTCCTATTTTTAATACAGTAACATTAAACATATATATTCTCCTTGTCCTAAGTTTACTATATATATTATTATTCATTTTGTATTAAAAATATTACTATTTAATTATTGATCATCTTGTTCACTATCTGTTTGTTGACTTTCAGTATCTGAGCTTTTTCTATCATTATTTGAATTGTTATCTATTGTGTTATTTATATTATTGTCATTTGATGTTGAACTATTTGAATTTGTATTTGAGTTATTATTTGAATTGCTATTATTAGATTTTTTTACATTATAAACATCTAAAACTGTTTCAACATCTTCTGTTCTGTCATTAAAGTTCATATAATAATGTTTTTGTCCTGAACTAATTGTCATATATATATCATCAACTAATGCTGCAAATATTGTTTTTCCTGATGAATTGATTAATGTATATTTTTTATTTTTACAAGCTACTATTACATCATAATCTGGAACTACTAATAAGTTTATAGCATCTTTGTTACTTGATGCAATATAACCAAAGCTATCGTACTCGAAATCTGTTAATTGGTTTCCATTTTTATCAAATAATGCCCAAGTTTTATCTTTTCTTACTGGAATTAGACCATTTGCTATCAAGTATTTATTTTTTATATCATTTTTTTGAAATTTTGTATTATCTATTCCAATTTCATCATATTCTATATAAATTTTTACGTTTCCTCTAGAATCTATTATTCCATATTTATTATCTTTTTTTGCTAGATATAATGCTAAGTCACTATCAATTAATTCTAAGCTATCATAATTTATTGGTATTTTTGTTTCTCTTTTTTCAGATATAGTTCCTACTTTATTATTACTTTTTACTAAAAAATCACCTGTATTTGGTAAGAAGGTTATTCCATCATATTTTGCTTCTATTACTGCATTTCCCTTTAAGTCTATTACACCATATGATTTGTCATCTTCTTTATATACTATTAACATGCTATTTAAAACTGATTTTTGATTTGTAAAGTTTTCATCTATTTTTGAGTAACCATAATCTAGTATTTTTGATGTATATGTTTCTATTAAGTATGGCATTGTATATATATAACCTTTATTTGTCTTATCATTGAATGAGAATGATACATTAAATGCTTTTTCTATTCCATCTGATGTTGCATATAATTTACCATTAATTGCCTTTACTGGTTTGTCTGTATAATAATATTCATAATTTGAATTATTTCGTGTTGTTGTTAGTTTATATATTTTTTTAGAATTTAATGTAAAGTTTGCAACTTCATCATTACATTGCACATAGCATTTGTTTTTATCTTCTGATTTATCAGAGTATTCTCCATTATAGCTTTTATAACCAAGGTATGATGCTATTTCTTTTATTGGAAAATATATTGTACCATCATCTTCTATTACCATCATTTCTTTTATTTTAGGATTTGCTGAACCATTCAAATAAACTTGTAGTTCGCTGCTTTTTATATAAGCCATTGCACCTATTAATCCAATTATAACTACTAATATTACTCCCATCAAAATCAGTATTATTTTAGCTATTTTTTTATTTTTATCTTCTTTTATTTTTTTTTCTTCAAAGTTCTCATCTATTAAGTTCATTAGTATCCCCCTTTAAAATTATTTAGTGTATCCATATTTTTCGTAAAATTCATTTTTAAATGTTAATAAATTATCATTTTCTATTTCTATTCTAACTCTTTCCATTAATTTAGTCAAGAATCTTAAGTTATGAATTGATAATAATCTTACTCCTAATATTTCGTTAGCTTTTACTAAATGTCTTATATATGCTCTTGTATAATTTCTACAAGTATAACAATCACATTCTGGATCTAATGGTCCCCAATCTCTTTCATATGTTGCATTTCTTACTACTACTTTTCCATGTGATGTCATTGCTGTTCCATTTCTCGCTATTCTTGTTGGTAGTACACAGTCACACATATCTATTCCTGCGATAGCTGCTTCTATTAAATAGTCTGGTGTTCCTACTCCCATTAGATATCTTGGTTTGTTTTCTGGCATTTTGGGTGCTGTATATCGTAATATATCCAAAAATTCTTCTTTTGGCTCTCCTACACTTATTCCCCCTATTGCATAACCTGGTAAATCTAATTTCACTAAATCTTCTAAACTTTTATCTCTTAAGTCTTTGAAAAATCCTCCTTGTATTATTCCAAATAAGGCTTGATTTTCTGTTATATGTGCGTCTTTACATCTTTGCGCCCATCTTGTTGTTCTTTCCATTGAATTTTTTGTATATTCATATGTTGATGGATATGGACAACATTCATCAAAGGCCATTATGATATCTGCTCCTAAATCTTCTTCTGTTTTCATTACTGATTCTGGTGAGAAGAAATGTCTGCTTCCGTCTAAATGTGATTTAAATTCAACCCCTTCTTCTGAAATTGTTCGTAAGTCTCCTAAACTGAAAACTTGAAATCCACCACTATCTGTTAAAATTGGTCTGTCCCAATTCATAAATTTGTGAAGTCCGCCCGCTTCTTTTACTATATCTTGTCCTGGTCTTAAATATAAATGATATGTATTTGACAAGATTATTTGGGCTTGTACTTCTTCTTTTAATTCTTCTGGTGTCATTGATTTTACAGTTGCTTGTGTCCCAACTGGCATAAATATTGGTGTTTGTATATCTCCGTGTGGTGTATGTATAACTCCTCTTCTCGCTCCTGTTTGTTTACAGGTGTGTAGTAATTCGTATGTTACTGCTGGTTTCATTTTTTCCTCCTATTATTTTATAAACATTGCATCTCCGAAACTAAAGAAACGATATTTTTCTTTTACAGCTTCGTTATATGCTCCCATTATATATTCTTTTCCTGCTAATGCTGATACGAGCATTAATAATGTTGATTGTGGTAAATGGAAATTTGTTATTAATCCATCTATACATTTAAATTTATAACCTGGATAAATAAATATTTGTGTGTCACCTTCAGTTGGTGCTACCATTCCTGTTTTTTCATCTGCTATTGTTTCTAGAACTCTACATGATGTTGTTCCAACTGATATTACTCTTTTTCCAGTTTTCTTTGTTTCATTTATTTTATCACAGTCTTCTTTTTTTATATAATAATGTTCTGAATGCATTTCGTGTTTTTCTACATCATCTTCTTTTACCGGTCTAAAAGTTCCAATTCCAACGTGTAATGTTACATTTGCTATTTTTACACCTTTTTCTTCTATTTTCTTTAATAGTTCAGGTGTAAAATGTAATCCTGCTGTTGGTGCTGCTGCAGACCCTTCGTATTTTGCATATACTGTTTGGTATCTGTCATTATCTTTTAATTCTTCATGAATATATGGTGGTAATGGCATTAATCCAATTTGGTCTAGAATTTCATTAAATATTCCCTTATAGTGGAATTCAACTTTTCTTGTTCCACCTGGCATTATATCTAATATTTCTGCTTCTAGTAAACCATCTCCAAATATTACTTTTGTTCCAATATGTAATTTATTTCCTGGTCTAACAATACTTTCCCAGATATCTCCTTCGATATTATTTAATAATAAAAATTCAACATGTGCTCCGGTTTCTTTTTTACCATAAATTCTTGCTGGTATAACTTTTGTATTGTTTCTAACTAGACAATCTCCTGGTTCTAGATAATCTATTATATCTTTAAATACTTTATGTTCGATTGTTTGTTTTTCTCTATCTAGAACCATTAATCTTGATTCATCTCTTTTTTCTAGTGGTACTTGTGCTATTAATTCTTCTGGTAAATTGTAATTAAATTCTGATACTTTCATTATTCTTTCACTCTTTCTATTATGTTTTTTACATTATTTATAACATTTTTAAATAATTGTCTTATTTCTTCTATTATGTTTTGTGGCTCATGAAATTCTTCTATTTTATATGAATATTTAAAATCTGTTATTTTAGCAGGTTTTAAAGTATATACTTCTTGTGGTAATCCAATATAACCACTTGATGTTTTTATATTTTTATTCATATAGTCTTGATACCAATCTTTTAATCCTGTTAAGTTCTGGTTTTTGTATCCATATTTTTCGTAGTCATGTAACGCTGGAATCTGGTAATCATATTCTTCTGCTGTTCTTTCTAAGGAATGTAAAAATTCATGTAGAAATACTTCTTCTGGGAAAGTATTTATTCTTGTATTATATTTGTAAATATAGCTTTTTGATGAATTTGGTAATCTAATATTTGAATACCCTATTCCATAGTAATCCATTGCTCCGAAGTCCAATCCAATCATTTATTTTAATATCATTTTGGAATTCTTCATTTCCTAATCTTATTATTACAAATATGTGGTCATAATCATTTTGTTGAACAACATTTTTTATTGATTTTTCTATATCTTCTGGTGCTACATAATAGCCAAATTCTTCATCATATGTTAATTTATTTATTGGGTCTTGTATTTTATAAATATCACAATTTCCTGTCATTTTTCCATTTGATAAATCTGTTACTGTTGATTCAAATCTGTTTATTGTGTCTCTTATATCTGATACATCGGTATCTGTCATTGATAGTTTTATTTCTTTTCCATTTACAATTACATCAGTATTTTCAAATATAAAACATGCAAATTTCCAATTTTTACTTTCGTTTAATGTTCCCTCTTCTAAAGTGAAATCTGAAAACCATGCTGTTCCTGTGCAGTTACCTAGATAACCACCTAATCTAAATCCAATATCTACTTCTTCTCTATTTTTTGAATTAAATATCATTTCTATTTTTTGCCAGTCTTGAGTTCCTGTTATAGCTATTGATTTTTCAGATGTTCCTGATATTGCAATTTGTGCTCCTACTCCTGATATGTCGTTTTCTGGTACTACATTTTCAGTTTTTACCATACATGTTACTTTGTATGGTATATTTTTTTCTACTTTTACTTTTTTGGAAAACATTGCATCATTTTCGTTGTTTGATGTTATTTTGTAACTTGCAGTTTTTGAGTATTTTGTTTCTTTGTCTCTTTTGAATTCTGATGTGCGTAAATTTGCTTCACTTCTAACGAATTCGTTGAAGTTGTTTGTTTGGTAGAATTTGAAGGCGAATATTAGTATTGTGATGATTATTACCCATGTTATGATATTGGTTATTTTATTTTTCATTTTTTCTCCTGTGTTTCTTTTTTATCTTTTATATTATAACATTGTTTTAGGGGGGTTGGCAATATTTTATTTATGTTTTAAATCCAAAAAAAGATAACAGCTTTAACCTATTTATATATATGTTAATTTTTGTTATCTTTTTATCTTTATTATTATTCTTTTACTTCTTTTTCCTCTTTATCATCAGATAAAATAGCTGTTAAGTTAACTCTACCTTGATCATCAATTTCAGTTACTTTTACTGTTACTTTATCTCCAACATTAAGAACATCTTCAACTTTTTTGATTCTTTCTTTAGATATTTTAGAAATATGTAATAATCCTTCTTTTCCTGCTACACCTAAATCAACAAATGCTCCAAAGTTCATTATTCTTGTAACTGTTCCGTAATAAATTCCGCCAACTTCTACATCCCTTACGATATCTTCTACCATTTCTAATGCTTGGTTTGCTTTTTCTGAATCATTTGAGTAAATCATTACTTGTCCATCTTCTTCTATGTCTATTTTTACACCTGTTGCATCAATAATTTTGTTTATTGTTTCTCCACCTTTTCCAATAACATCTTTAATTTTTTCTACTTTTATTTTTGTTGAAACTATTCTTGGTGCATATTTTGATATTTCTGTTCTTGGTTTAGAAATTACTGGTGCCATAACATCTTCTAAGATGTGTTTTCTTGCTACTCTTGTTCTAGCAAATGCTTCTTCTATAATTTTATATGATAATCCATCAACTTTGATATCAACTTGGATTGCTGTTATACCTTTTTCTGTTCCACCAACTTTGAAGTCCATATCTCCGAAGAAATCTTCTAATCCTTGAATATCTGTAAGCATTACATAGTCATTTTCGTCATTTGGATTTGTTACAAGTCCTGTTGATATACCTGCCACTGGTCTTTTTATTGGTACACCTGCAGCCATTAAGCTTAATGTACTTCCACATATACTTGCTTGTGATGTTGAACCATTTGATGATAATACTTCTGATACAACTCTTATTGCATATGGGAATTCTTCTTTTGAAGGTAATACTGGAACTAATGCTTTTTCAGCTAATGCTCCGTGTCCTATTTCTCTTCTTCCTGGTCCTCTTGGTGGTCTTGCTTCTCCAACACTATAGCTTGGGAAGTTGTATTGATGCATATATCTTTTTGATTCTTCAGTATCTATTCCATCTAGTGTTTGTTCTTCACTTATCATTCCTAATGTTGTAACTGAAAGAACTTGAGTTTGTCCTCTTGTAAATAATGCACTTCCATGAACACGTGGTAATAAGTCTATTTCACATGATAATGGTCTAATTTCATCTATTGCTCTACCATCAACTCTTTTGTGTTCAAAGAAAATCATTTCTCTTACACATTTTTTCTCTAATTTATAGATTGCTTCTCCAATATCAGATTTGTGTTCTTCTGCTGCTTCTTCTCCAAATTTTTCTGCATAACTTGTTGCTATTTTGTCAGATAATTCTGCAATATTGTTGTCTCTTGTTTCTTTGTCTTTTTCTTGAACTTTTTCTTTCATTTCTTCTTTGAAGTTTTCTTCTATGTATGCATATACATCTGGATTGACTGCAAATGATTTGTATTCGAATTTTGGTTTACCAATTTCCTCTTTCATTTTTTCAATGAATTTACAAATCTTTTTGATTTCTTTATGTCCTTCTTTTATTGCTTCTAACATAACATCATCTGGAACTTCGTTTGCTCCAGCTTCTATCATTGCTATTTTTTCTTCAGTTCCTGCTACTGTTAATGTTAAATCAGATACTTTTCTTTGTGCTTCTGTTGGGTTTATAACTATTTTACCATCAACTAATCCAACATTTACTGCTGCTGTTGGTCCACCAAATGGTATATCTGAAATTGAAAGTGCTGCTGAAGCACCAATCATAGCTGCTACTTCTGGTGAGTTGTCTTGTTCTACTGAAAGAACTGTTGCAACAACTACTACATCATTTCTAAAATCTTTTGGGAATAATGGTCTTAATGGTCTATCTATAGCTCTTGATGTTAAAATTGCTTTATCACTTGGTTTACCTTCTCTTTTTTGGAATGAACCTGGAATTTTTCCAACTGAATATAATTTTTCTTCATAGTCTACTGACAATGGGAAAAAGTCTATTCCATCTCTTGGTTCTTTAGATGCTGTAACATTTACCATCACAACTGTATCTCCATATCTAACTGTTACACTTCCATTTGCAAGACCTGCAAATTTTCCTGTTTCAATTGTTAATTTTCTTCCTGCTAATTCTGTTTCATAAGTTTTGAACATTTTATTTTCTTCCTTTCCATTTTCTTTTTTGCACCATTTTTTAATAAAATCAAACATACTTGTCCTCCTTTTAGGGAATTGGGGACGCCCTTTTTTTTCCCTATTATTTTTTTCTCTAATTTAGTATAATCTCATTTAGATTGTAACCTCTATAATATTCTGATTCTTTTTCAGCACATTATACAAGCTACTTCCCTAAATATAGTTTATACTAAATTTTCCACAAAAAGCCTATGCTAAATTTTCTTTTGCATAGGCTCTATTATGAAATTATTTTCTTAATCCTAATTTTTCAACGATGTCTCTGTATCTTTGAACATCTTTTTTAGCTAAGTAGTTTAGTAAATTTCTTCTTTTACCAACCATTTTTAATAATCCTCTTCTTGAGTGATTATCTTTTACATGAACTTTTAAGTGTTCTGTTAATTCATTAATTCTTTCTGTTAAAAGAGCGATTTGTACTTCTGGTGAACCAGTGTCTTTTTCTTCTCTTTTATATGTGTTAATGATTTCTTGTTTTCTTTCCTTTGTCATGTTTACACCTCCTATATTTTTTTACACCTTTAACTGAGCTTTTAGTTTTGGTGCTTTTCTTGAAAGCTAAGTAAAAGGTTTACTTGAATAGTATACTATAATTTTCCTGTTTTTTCAAGTGTTTTTGGTAAATTTTTCATAAAACGACTTCAAATCAAAAGTGGAACAGATTACTTCTGTCCCATTTTTACTATTTTTCCATCTTTCACAGTAAATTTTGTTAATTTACCTTTATCTAATTTTCCATCTAGAATTTCTTCTGCCATACTATCTTCAACTAAATTTTGAATTGTTCTTCTTAATGGTCTTGCTCCAAAGTTTTTGTCAATTCCTTTTTCAGCTATTAATTTCTTTACTTCTGGCCCAAATTCAACATCATATTTTTGTTCTTTTAGTCTATTTTCCACTTCTTTTAACATGATATCTATTATTTTTTCTATTTCTGTATCCCCTAGTTTGTGGAATACAATTATTTCATCAATACGATTTATAAATTCTGGTCTTAATTCTTTTTTCAATTCTGCCATAACTTCTTTTTTAGTTTCTTCGTATTCTTTTTGCATTGTTTTTTCATCACTATTATCTTTGTCTTTATTTTCAGCTAAACCATTACTTGAAAATCCTAAATGCTTTTTATCTGTTATTAGTCTTGCTCCTAAGTTTGATGTCATTATTATTACTGTATTTTTGAAATTTACTGTTCTACCTTGACTGTCTGTTAATCTTCCATCTTCTAGTATTTGTAATAACATATTCATAACATCTGGATGAGCTTTTTCAATTTCATCAAATAATATTACAGAATATGGTTTTCTTCTTATTTTTTCTGTTAATTGACCTCCATCATCAAATCCTACATATCCTGGAGGAGCTCCTATTAATTTAGCTACTGAATGTGGTTCCATATATTCTGACATATCAATTCTTATCATTGCATTTTCATCACCAAATAACACTTCTGCTAAAGCTTTTGATAACTCTGTTTTTCCAACTCCTGTTGGTCCTAAAAATAGGAATGAACCTATTGGTCTCTTTGGATCTTTTAATCCAACTCTGCCTCTTCTTATTGCTTTTGAAACCGCTTCTACTGCTTCATTTTGACCAATAACTCTTTTATGCAATTCTACTTCTAGATTTTTTAATTTTTCATTTTCATCTTCTGTTATTTTTTTAGCTGGAATTCCTGTCCAACTACTAATTACTTCTGCTATGTTTTCCTCAGTTATTGTTACTATATCTTTTGTTTTCTTATTGTTCCATTTTGTTTGTTCTTTTTCAAATTGCTCTTTTAAGCTTTTTTCTTTATCTCTTAATTCAGCTGCCTTCTCGAATTTTTGATTTATTACTGCATCTTCTTTTTCATTTTTCATTTTTTCTATTTTTTCTTGTAATTCTTTTAGACTTTCTGGCTCTACATAGCTTCTTAATCTTGCTTTTGATGATGCTTCATCTATTAAGTCTATAGCTTTATCTGGTAAAAATCTGTCATTTACATATCTTACAGATAATTTTACAGCAGCTTCGATTGCTTCATCTGTTATTTTAACATTATGATGAGCTTCATATTTATCTCTAATTCCTTTTAAGATTTGAACTGTATCTTTTTCAGATGGTTCATTTACTGTTACTGGACTAAATCTTCTTTCTAAGGCTGCATCTTTTTCAATAAATTTTCTATATTCATTTAAAGTTGTTGCACCTACTAATTGAATTTCTCCTCTTGCAAGTAATGGTTTTAAAATATTTGCAGCATCAATAGCACCTTCTGCAGCACCAGCTCCAACTATTGTATGAATTTCATCTATAAAAAGAATTATATCTCCTGCTTTTTTTACTTCATTCAATGCCTTTTTGATTCTCTCTTCAAAGTCTCCTCTATATTTAGCTCCTGCTACCATACCTGAAATATCAAGTGTTACAACTCTTTTATTTTTTAATATTTCTGGAACATCTCCTGACACAATTTTTTGAGCTAATCCTTCAACTGCAGCAGTTTTACCTACACCTGGTTCACCTATTAAACATGGATTATTTTTTGTTCTTCTTGATAATATTTCTATAACTCTTTCTATTTCTTGTTTTCTTCCTATAATTGGGTCTAATTTTCCTTCTTCTGCTTTTTTAGTTAAATCTTCTCCAAATTGATTTAATGTTGGTGTTGAGTTGTAACTTCCTCTTATCCTTCTATTTTGTCTTCCATTATTGGAGTTTGAATAATCTTCATTGTCTGAATTGTAATCTTCTCCTTCATTTATTACTTTTACTATTTCATTATATAATTTTGGAATATTAACATTTAAGTCTAATAAGATTTTTGTAGCAACACAATCTCCTTCTCTTAAAATTCCTATTAATAAATGTTCTGTTCCTATATAATTATAGCCTAATTTTCTAGCTTCTATAAATGCTACTTCTACTACTCTTTTTGTTCTTGGTGTGAAATCAACAATATTTTCTATTGGTTCATCTCTTCCAATTAATTCTTCAATTTTATTCAAAATATCTTCAGCTGTGACATTTTGATTTTCTAATACTTTTGATGCAACTCCATTTTCTTCTTTGGCTAATCCATATAAGATATGTTCTGTTCCTATATAGCTATGGCCTAAATCTAAGGCTATATCATTTGCTAATTCTATAGCTTTGTTTGCTCTATTTGTAAATTTGTATGTCATTTTATCACCTTCCTTTTTTTATTTTTCTTTTATTATATTTTTGATTACCTCTGCTCTTTTTATATCTCTTTCAAATGCTTCATACTGCTCTCCTAGATATTTTTGCATATTTGCCGGTTTACTATATAAATACATTTTTTGAATTTTACTATCTGTAAGTTCTGGTAAGATTCCTAAATCTGTTCCAATTTTTACATTTGATAGTAATTTTTCTGTTTCTTCTAATGTGATTTTTCTGCAATTAGTTAACAATCCATAACTTCTATAAATTGTATCTTCTAAACTTATTTTATCTTTGTCTAAGAATTTTCTAGCATTTCTTTCTTGTTCAATTAATTTTTCAGTAACTACTTTGATATTTTGTATAATATCTCCTTCAGTAATTCCTAGAGTTCTTTTATTTGAAATTTCAAATGCATTATTTAATTCTAATATATTTATTCCAAAATTACTTAAGTTATAAAATACTTTATCTATATTTCTTGTTTTTTCAAGTGCTGGTAAACTAACCATTACAGATGCTTTTAAGCCTGTACCACAATTTGTTGGCATACTTGTTAAATATCCATATTTTTTACTTGTTGCATAGCCTAAAACTTCTTCTATTTTTTTATCTAGTTCTATTGCAAAGTTTAGTGTGTTTTCTAATTCAAATCCAGAACTAAATACTTGAACTTTTAAATGGTCATCATCATTTATAATAATACAAATATTTTCTTCATCATTTATTAAAATTGCTCCTGTTTTATTTTTTAGTGCATAGTCTTTGCTTATTAAGTTCTTTTCTACTAAACTCATTTTTGTAATGTCATCCATATCTTTTAATTCTAGATATTTTAATCCATAACCTATTGCATATGTATTTTCTTTTATTTTATTTTTTAATTCTTCTATATCTTTTGGATTTTTTAGATTAAATTTAAATCCTTGTAAATTTCTTGCAAATCTAATTCTTGTATTTGTAACAACATCTGAATCTTTTCCACTTTGTAAATACCAATTCATATTATTACTTCCTTTCCATATGATTTTCTCTTAACTTATTTTGATAATTTCTTTATTTCATCTCTAATTTTTGCAGCATCTTCATATCTTTCTTCTTTAATTGCTTTTTTCAAATCTTCTTGCAATTTATCTACAGGATTTGTTTTTTCTTCTTTCTTGTCTTTTTTACTTTCTTTATCTTGAAATTTTAAATTATTATTTGAAATTTTTCCTAGTCTTCCTACATGTCTATTTGCACCTTGTAGTTTTTTTAATATTGGATCCATTCTATCTTCAAAAACATCATAACAATTTGGACATCCATATCTTCCTGTATCTATTATATCTTCAAAGGTTGAACCGCAACTATCACATTTTAGTTGTTTTACTTCATTTAATAATGGCATAAAATCTGGTGTATTAAAGTCTTCTAAGAAACTTCCAAAGAAATTAGAAAAATCTAATGCTGGAATTTTAAAATCCATATCTTGTGCAATTCCTAATTTTCTGCTACATTCTTCGCATAAATGCATCTCCTTTTTTACTCCATTAATATTTTCTGAATATCTAACATTTGCTTCTCTTTTTCCACAATTTTCACATAACATATTAATCACTCCTTTAATTTTATTCTATATTTAATAACATATTTTTAAATATTCTTGCTCTTACTTCATCTTTTATTTCTGAATTTAACCTAAGTACATTATCACTTGTTGCAACTTTTAATAGCTTTGCTTCTTGCTGTGTTATTATATTGTAAGTTAAAAAATCACTTAATAAAATGTCTATGTCATTTACTGTTATTGTTTTTCCTATGTTATTTATTATATGCATTATATAATCTGATTTTGTATTGTTTATTTTTTTGATTTTGATGTTTCCACCACCGGCCTCTTTTGCTTTCTACATAATATCCTTGTGATGGCTTAAATCTTGTTGATATTACATAGTTTATTTGTGATGGTACACAGTTAAAGTGTTGTGCTAATTCATTTCTTTGTATTTCTACATAATCTGATTCATCCTCCTCAAATAAATCTTTTATAAAATCTTCTATTACATCTGACATTCTCATTTTATCAGTCCCCCCATTAATTATTTGTTTGCTTAAATATTTATAATATGTTTTTGTCTTTGACTTTCTTTGACCTATAATATTATTATAATAATTTTTAGTGTTTTTTCAAGTTTTGTTTTTGACCTTTTCTGACCTTATTTGATAATAATTTTCATATCATCTTATTTTTTCTTTTAATTTCTCTCTTTATCTTTATTTTTTGTTATATTTTCTAATTTTTCAACTTTTTCTTTTTCCTTTGGTAAAGATACCCATGCAAAATATGATGATACGAATTCTCCATATTTTGTTGTGTCCTCTCCTATCTCCAGTTCCATGTTTTCTAGGTCTTTATTTTTATTTTTTTTATTCATAAACAAAACATACCTTTCTATGTTTGTGATGCAAACATATTGTAAGTATGTGCTATTTTTTTGGTTTTATACATATATTTTAATGTGGTGATTATATGTTTTCTAAATCTCATTTTTATATAATAAAAATAAAACGAAATATACTGACTTTAATTTTCTTAGCTTTCGCTGGTAGTCTGCTCTTATTTTCCTCTAGTAATTTACCTGCAATAAAAAAAGGACTCTCTTTATGGGCAAACTCGGTAGTACCTTCTTTATTTCCTTTTTTTGTTGCAACAGATTTATTGATTCATACAAATTTTGTTAATATATTAGGAAGATTTTTAAATAAATTAATGAAACCATTATTTAACATTAGAGGTGAAGGTGCTTTTGGATTTATAATGGGATTAATAAGTGGCTACCCTGTTGGTGCTAAAATAGCTTGTGATTTTAGAGAAAATAATATTTGTTCTAAAGAGGAATGTGAAAGATTACTTAGTTTTACTAATAATTCAGGACCATTATTTATTGTTGGAACTGTTGGAATTAGTATGTTTGGCAATTCTACAATTGGTTTATTATTACTTGTAACACATATCTTAGCTTGTATTACGGTTGGAATTATTTTTAGATTTTGGAAATTTAATACTTCTACTTTTAATACTGACATAAATAAAAAATCTAGTTTTAATAAAAATAAAAATGTTACATTTTCTAATTTAGGCGAAGTTTTAGGCAAAAGTATTACAAATAGTATTTCTACAGTTTTAATGATTGGTGGTTTCGTAGTTATTTTTTCTAGTATAATTTCAATTTTAAAATCAAGTGGAATTTTAAATAGTCTAGTTTATATTTTTACTCCTTTATTTGATTTTATACATATTGACTCTTCTTTTATTTATGGAATTCTTACTGGTTTGCTTGAAATTACTAATGGTATAAGTATAATCTCTAATATTCATATTAAAGCTATTTCTATTAATATTGTTTTAACTGCATTTTTACTTGGTTTTGGTGGTTTATCTGTATTACTACAAGTTTTGAGTATAACTTCAAAAACAGACCTTTCTATAAAACCTTATTTTTATGGAAAATTATTACATGGATTTTTGGCAGGATTTTATACTTTTATTTTTATGAATTTTTTTCCTTTTTTTAATTTCAATTTGTAAGAGCTTTATGAATATTAAAATTTATTTTGAATAAAATCTATTAATATTAGATGATTGGAGATGGTTATTGTGGAAAAAGATTTTAATAATATGCCTCCTTTTATGGATTATGCTATGTTTCAACAGCAAATGCGGAATGAACAATTCTGCTGATATGAATGATTTATATAGAGACCCTATGTTTAATCCTATGGCTCAATATGAACAGGCTTATTGTTATTATAGATATTTATGTATGCAAATGGATTATAAAATAAAATGCAAAGAATATGAAAAAATGTGCAATTCTAGTTCTAATAATAATGAAAGAAGTCAAAGAAGAGTTGAATAATAATTCTTCTTTTGACTTCTTTGTTATTTTATATTTTCTTTTATTATATTAGCTTATCATATCTTATATTTCTATTGATTATCTATCATTAGTTGATTTTCAATATTTAAAAGTCTATTATATTTGGCTACTCTATCAGTTCTACATGGAGCTCCTGTTTTTATTTGTCCAGCATTTATTGCTACTGCTAAATCTGCAATAGTTGTATCTTCTGTTTCTCCAGATCTATGTGAAATTATTGTTTTATAACCATTTTCTTTTGCTTCTTGTATAGTTTCTAGTGTTTCTGTAAGTGTTCCTATTTGGTTTGGTTTAATTAAGATTGCATTTGCTACATGCTCCTTTATTCCTCTCTGTAATCTTTTTATATTTGTTACAAATAAATCATCTCCAACAAGTTGTACTTTATTTCCCAATTTTTGTGTTAATTCTTCCCAGGCTTCCCAATCTTCTTCAGCTAATCCATCTTCTATTGAAATTATTGGATATTTTTGTGTTAATTCTACAATATATTCTATCATCTCTGCTTTTGTTTTGAATATATCTGTTTTCCAAAAATAATAACCATCTTTTCCAATTTTTTGAGCTTCATCATACATTTCTGTACTTGCAACATCCAAGGCTAAACATATGTCTTTTCCCGGTTCATATCCCGCTTTTTGTATTGCTTCCATAATTGAATCCAAGGCTTCTTCTTCATTTTTTAAGTCTGGTGCAAATCCCCCTTCATCTCCAACTCCAACTGAATGACCTTTTTCTTTTAAAACTTTTTTTAATGTATGATATACTTCTACTCCTCTTTTTAGTCTTTCAGAAAATGTAATATCTCCAACAGGCATTATCATAAATTCTTGTATATTTATATTATTATCTGAATGTTTTCCTCCATTTAGAATGTTCATCATTGGAACTGGTAATTTATTTGCATTTACTCCCCCTATATAATTGTATAACTCCATTCCTAATGAATTGGCAGATGCTTTTGCAACCGCAAGAGAAACTCCTAATATTGCATTTGCACCCAAGTTTGATTTATTTAATGTGTCATCTAATTCTATTAATGTTCTATCTATATTTCTTTGGTCATATACATTCATACCTATTAGTTTTTTTGTGATTTTTTTATTTACATTTTCTACTGCTTTGCTTACGCCTTTTCCCATAAATCTATTTTTGTCATTGTCTCTAAGTTCTACTGCTTCAAAACTTCCTGTTGATGCTCCTGATGGAACTAATGCAACACCTGAAAATCCACCATCTGTTACAACTTCAACTTGAACTGTTGGATTTCCTCTTGAATCTAATACTTCTAATGCCTCTATGTTTTTTATTTCTAAGAAATCTTTCATATAAAATACCACCTTTCGTTTTGGTAATATTTTACTCTAATTTTTACAGTTTTATACATTTTTTATAATTGTAATTTTCTAACAAGCCTTTTTATTTCTTAATTGTGTTGCATATTGTATTGTTGCTTCATTTATTTCTCCAGATGAAATTCTTGCAATTTCTTTTATTGTTTCCTCTTCATTTAATAATTTTATATTTGTATTTGTTCTATCATTTAAAACTTTTTTACTTATAAAATAATTATAATCTGCAGATGCTGCAATGCTTGGTAAATGTGAAATACATAATACTTGATGATTTTTTGATATGCTATTTAACTTTTCGGCAACGGCATTTGCTGCTTTCCCACTTATTCCTGTATCTATTTCATCGAAAATTAATACTGGCATTTTATCTGTATCTGCTAATACTTTTTTAATAGCTAACATGATTCTAGACATTTCTCCACCAGATGCTATTTTTGATAATTGTTTTTCATCTTCTCCTAAGTTAGTTGTTATATAAAACTCTATTTCATCTTTTCCGTTCTCGAAAAATTCTTCTTCTTTATAATCTACATGTATATTTATTTTTGCATTTTTCATTTCTAAGTCTTCTAATATTTTGTTTATATTTATTCCTAAAACTTTTGCATATTCTTTTCTTAAATTATGAATATTTATAGCTAGTTTTGTCATTTTCTCTTTTATTTTTTTCAATTCTTTTTTTAATTTTCGGTTATAGTCATCTAAGTTTTCTATGTGTTGTATTTCTTTTTCTATCTCTTCTTTATAATTTAATATTTCTAAAATATTATTACCATATTTTCTTTTTAAAGAATATATTAAATCTAATCTCTCTTCTACTTCATTTCTTTCTTGTTCATCAAAATAAATATCTTCTTTTTCATTTGAGATATCTCTTGATAATTCTTGAAGGTCATAATATATATTTTTTAGATTGCTTGTAATTGCTTCATATTTTGTATCTATTCCCTCTATTTTTTCCATAGCTCTTATAGCTAAGTTTATACTATCTATACTACTCTCTCCAATTGCTTCATCTGCTTCGTTTAAACTATTTGATATTTTTTCTGAGTTTAGCATAATTTTTCTTTTTTCTTCAAGTTCTTCTTCTTCTTTTTCTTTTAGGTCTGCTTCTTCTATTTCGTTAAATTGATATTTTAATAAATCTAATTTTCTCTCTCTTTCTTTTTCATCTCCATAGTTTGCTTTTAATTCTTGTTTTATCTCTATATATCTTGTGTAGTTTTCTTTATATTCTTGTTTATATTTTAATAATTCCTCTCCAATGAATCCATCTAAATATTTTAAATGAAATTTATTGTCTAATAAACTTTGATTGTCATTTTGACCGTGAATTTCTATAAATTTACTCATAAAATTTTTAAGTTCATTTACAGTTACCATTCTTCCATTTATTTTGCACATATTTCTTCCATTTGAATTAATCTCTCTTGAGACAATTATATTTCCCTCTATTGAATTTTCATTTTCTGGTTCATACATACAAATTTCTACAAATGAATTTGTTTCACCTTTTCTTATCATTTCTTTAGAAAATCTTCCTCCTGATATTATTCCTAATGAATCTATTATTAATGTTTTTCCAGCCCCAGTTTCTCCAGTTAATACATTTAATCCATTATTTAAATCTATGCTTAAATCATCTATTATTCCTATATTCTTTATGTGTAATGTTGTTATCATAATCAGACCTCCTAAAAAATAAATAAAATTTTTGTTCGGTCTGATTATATATTTTTTATTTTGTTTTGTCAATAGTTTTTACGAACATTTTTTTCTCTTTTCTTTTTTGCTTTGTTATGATATAATATTTTTATTAATTATTATATGAGGAGGGCATTCTTTATGAATAGGCCAGACATTGAAAAACTTCGGAAGACATTTGAGAACAATCCAACAAAATTGGAACTTTTAGAATCTCTGTATAAGAACATAGAAACTGAAAATTTTCCAGAAATTTTGAAGGTTTACCCTAATACTGATGATAATATCCGCACAGTAAAAAAGATATATAAATTATTGGGTTACAAATTGATCGGAAGTAAAGATGAAAATAATTTTTTCATTATTAAAAGTTGATTAATAAAAAACTTATATAGAATATTCTACATTCTATATAAGTTTTTTAATTATTTTTTAAATATTTATAAAATCTTTCTCTTTTTTGTATTAAATTACTTGAGTCTACAAATTCTATAATTCCCTCTTCTCTTTTATCGTTAATTAAATTCTTTTCTATTAAAATATCTTTTAAATGTTTTGATAAACTAGCTGCCCCATTAAAGAATTCTACATCTCCTAATACTTCTTTTATTTTTTTTTCAATTAAAGGATAATGTGTGCACCCTAAAACTACATTTTTAACATCTCCCTTATATTCGGAAAGATTTTCTTTTAAATATTCTTTTATTTTTTGTTCGTTCCCTTCTTCTATTATATCTGCTAGTCCAATACATTCTAGCAATTCAGTATTATGGTTATTATATTTATTGTATAATTTATGGAATTTTTCACTTTCTATTGTTCCTTTTGTAGCCATTACCAATGTTTTTTTATCATATGCAAAGTCATAAACCATTTTATATGCAGGTTCTATTGCTATTATTGGTATATCTGCATATTTTTCTCTTAATTTTGTAGCAGCCTTAGCACTTGCTGTATTACATGCAATTACTATTGCCTTACAATTTTCTTTTAATAATATTTCTACAATGTTATTACAAATTTCTAATATTTCTTTATCTGTTTTATCGCCATATGGATTGTTTTTGGAATCACTAAAATAATATATGTCTTCATTTGGTAAAACTTTTATTATTTCTTTTAATACTGTTACTCCACCAATTCCTGAGTCAAAAATTCCTATTTTGTTATTGTTCAATTTTATCACCTTTATTATTTTTTGTTATTCTATTATATATATTTTTTTATAAAAATACAATGTTTTATATATAATTTTATTGCTTTTTCATAATCTTTTTGTTATATATTTTTATTTTTGTAATATTATAGTGTTGTATCGTTTTTATAATAATTTGTTTTAGCTTGGAGGTAGTTATGCGCGATATGAATTTTGTTAATGAAGTAGTTAATTACTTCAATACACATGATACAACTGTACGGGAAACTGCTAAAGTTTTTTTTATCTCTAAAAGTACTGTTTATGAGTATATTGCAAAAGTTAGTCCTAATCCAATTTCACGAATGAGACTTGATAAGAATAAAGCTGAACGTCATATTCGTGGTGGTCAAGCTACTAAGAACAAATATCTAAAGATGCAATCTTAATGACTTTATGGCTTTTTTTAAGCTATCTGAACCGATAACTACTTATTATCGGTTCTTTTTATTTGTATATTGCTATTAATTTTATATAATTTTATTGTTTTTAATTATAAAAAAAGATTTGTAAATTAAATTTACAAATCTTTTTATTGGCTCCTCTTGTTGGACTCGAACCAACGACCTATCGGTTAACAGCCGAGCGCTCTACCAACTGAGCTAAAGAGGAATTTATATTAAATCTGGCAACAACCTATCTTCCCAGCAGGGTAACCCGCAAGTATTTTCGGCACATTTAGGCTT
>ERZ857801.1178-NODE-1178-length-29620-cov-10.518721_pt1 | contig 29620 bp, 20 predicted proteins | sample MGYA00519762_ERZ857801 | MGnify/ENA primary metagenome ERZ857801 (study PRJEB31778, sample SAMEA3449368) | human gut metagenome | biome: human gut; feature: human-associated habitat; material: faeces | place: United Kingdom | collected 2010/2012 ...
GTTCAGGAAGCTGCACACCTCCCGGCGGTAATAGTTGAAGTTGCAGGTGCCCCACTCGCTGTGGCCCACATCGCTGTCGTACTCGTAGAGGTGGGTGCCGTCAAAGTTGGCGAGCGCGTCGCCGTTGGCGGCAAAGTGGACGGGCACAAAGTCCATGATGACACCAATGCCCATCCGGTGGCAGGCGTTGACAAAGGCCGCAAAGTCGGCAGGGTCGCCGTAGCGGCTGGTGACAGAGAAGTAACCGGTGGTCTGGTAGCCCCAGCTGCCGTCAAAGGGATGCTCTGCCAGCGGCAGCAACTCCACATAGGTGAAGCGGTGATCCAGCAGCCAGGGGATCAGCTCCCGGGCCAGCTCCCGGTAATTGTACCAGCCGTCCGAGCCGTCCTCGCGGGTGGCGTTGGGCTTGTGCTTCCAGCTGCCTGCATGGAGCTCGTAGATGTTCAGGGGCAGGTTGCGGCACTTGTCCCGACGCTCCATCCAGCTGGAATCGTCAAAGGCAAAGTCCATCCGGGCCAGCCTGCTGGCCGTGCCGGGCCGCAGCTCGGTGGAAAAGGCGTAGGGGTCAGCCCGCATCACGGTGCTGCCATCCTTGCCGTGGATGCGGTATTTGTACAGCTCTCCCTCGGCAAGGCCGGGCACAAAGCCGCTCCACACGCCGGTGTCGGCCTTCTGCATGGGAACGCCCGGCCCCCAGCCGTCAAAGCCGCCGCAGATCTCCACAGCCACAGCCCCCGGGGCCCACACGGCAAACCGCCAGCCCTCCTGCCCAAAGTCATCCCGGCAGGGGTGCGCGCCCAGCACACGGTAGGCATCAAAGCATTCGCCCGCAAAGAACGAGCGGTCGATGGTGGGAAAATTCATGCAGATTTCTCCTTTTCTCAACGGGATACACCCGGTCATATTTACCAATAATTTTTGATCAAAATCGTCACACTTGCTGATTTTAACAGAGACTATGCAGAAAATTTATCAAACATCCACACAATTGGTGGAGTTTGTGGTATACTGAGCCTGCCGCTGCTGGGCGGCAGAAGAAATGATATGGGAGAGAGTAACTATGGCATGGTATGATACCGCAGTTTTTTATCACATTTATCCGCTGGGCCTGTGCGGCTGTGCGCACGAAAACGATGGCCAGCCCACACCGGGCGCGTTCGCAAAGCTGAACGCCTGGGCCGAGCACGCCTCCAAAGACCTGGGCTGCACGGCCATTTATATCGGCCCGCTGTTCGAGAGCGGCTCCCACGGCTATGATACCATCGATTATCGCCGGGTGGACCGCCGCCTGGGCACCAACGAGGAGTTCAGGGAGTTCGTGGCCAACTGCCACGCCCGGGGCCAGAAGGTCATTGTGGACGGTGTGTTCAACCATGTGGGCCGGGACTTCTTTGCCTTCAAAGACCTGCAGGCCAACCGCGAGAACGCCCGCTATAAGGACTGGTTCTGCGATGTGAACTTCTGGGGCAACAACGAGTACAACGACGGCTTTTCTTATGGCAACTGGGGCGGCTTCAACCTGCTGGTCAAGCTGAACCAGCGCAACCCCGAGGTGCAGAACTACCATTATGATACCATCCGCTTCTGGGTCGATGCATTCGACATTGACGGCATCCGGCTGGATGCCGCGGATGTGCTGGACTTCGACTTTATGAAGGGTCTGCGCCGCCTTGCCAACGAGGTCAAGCCTGAGTTCTGGCTGATGGGCGAGGTCATCCACGGCGATTACAGCCGCTGGGCCAACCCTGAAATGCTCCACTCTGTTACCAACTATGAGCTGCACAAGGGCCTGTGGAGCGGCCACAACGACCACAACTATTTTGAGATTGCACACACCATGCGCCGTCTGCAGGGGCTCTGCCACGACACCCGGCTTTATACCTTCTCGGACAACCACGATGTGGAGCGCCTGCCCAATAAGCTGCAGAACAAGGCGCACATCCGGCACATTGCAATTCTAGTATACACGCTTTGGGGCATTCCGTCCATCTACTACGGCTCCGAATTTGGCATCGAGGGCAAAAAGGAGTGGGGCAGTGACTGGCCCCTGCGCCCCTGCCTGGAGCTGGACAAATTCCGGGATGACCTGACCACCAACCCCGTCACCAGTGTGTACGCCGCATTGGGCAGGCTGAAGGCCGAATACCCGGCCCTGAGCTGGGGCGAGGTGAAGGAGCTCCAGCTGACCACCCAGTGCTATGCCTTTGCCCGGGTGCTGGATGGAAAAGCCCTCGTGGCCGTATTCAATAACGGTGACGGCCCGGCGGAGATGGAATTCCAGCTGCCGGTGGAGGCCAACGCTGCAACGGACCTGCTGGCCGATACCGTGGGCGCTGAGAATGTGATGGTCAGCCTTGCATCTGGCCGGATGAAGGTCCAGCTGCCCTCCAATTACGCCACGGTCCTGCGTCTGGATTGACAGGACACCTGTCATGCACTATTATAATAGGGAAAAATGCTGACAGGGGGAACAACAATGAACGCAGCACAGCGCCGGGAAAAGATCTTGCAACAGCTCCATGGGGCCAGCGCACCCATCAGTGCCAGTGCACTGGCCGCAAAGCTGGGGGTCAGCCGCCAGATCGTGGTGGGGGACGTGGCCCTTCTGCGGGCAGGCGGGGCCGAAATCGAGGCCACCCCGCGCGGGTATCAGTTCCACCCGACCCCCGGCGGCTATACCGGCATCCTGGCCTGTGTGCACAGGACCGCCGATGAGATGCGCACCGAGCTTTACACGGTGGTGGATCAGGGAGGCGTGGTGGTCGATGTGGCGGTGGAAAACCCGCTTTACGGCGAACTGCGGGGCAACCTGAACCTCGCCAGCCGATACGATGTGGACACCTTTATCACCCAGGCAGCCAATACCCCGGAGTGCCTGCTCAGCCGGATGACCGGCGGCGTGCACCTGCACACCCTCCGCTGCCCGGATGAAGAAACATTCCAGAGGATCGAAGCCGCATTGAGAGAGAAAGGGATTCTCTATTGATATTGTAAGAAAACTCGAACAAACTGTCTATCCCCGAAAAACGAAAAGCGTTGGATATCCAACGAAACAATGAAAGTGGTGGATTATTTTGGACATCCGCATTGAAAAGACTGACCGCGCCATCGAAAAGGCATTCATGGAGCTGCGTGCCCGCCAGCCGCTGGAGAAGATCAGGATCAAAGACCTGTGCACACTGGCCAAGGTGAACAAATCCACCTTTTATGCCCACTATGAGGATATCTATGAGCTGTCCAGCCGGTTGGAGAACAAGCTCATCCATGTCATTCTGGACAGTGTGCCCAATGTGGGGCTTACCGCTGCACACACGGAGCAGCTGACCCGTGAACTGTTCCATGCCTTTGTTCAGAACCAGGAGGCGGTGAACATCCTTTTCTCCGGGGCAAGGCAGGGGATCTTTGCCAACTGCATTGAAAAGGGTCTGCGAGACCGTCTGGCTGCCAAAGACCCCGCCTTTGCAGCGGACCCCGACCGGGGCATCCTGCTTTCCTTCTGCGTGCAGGGCTGCTTCTATGCCTTTGCCAACAACAGCGGCCAGATGGACGTGGAACATCTGGTCGATCTGCTGGCTGTGATCGCCAAGGCGGCGCAAAGCCTGAACCGATGACAGAATCGTAATCATGAGAAAGGCTCCTGCTTTCGCAGGAGCCTTTCTCATTTAAAATACATGGAAACCGGTTCTTTTTATTGTTTCAATTCATGGCTCCGGCCTTTGTGAACATCTGTTCGACCTGCGCGGCGAGCAGGCTGTGCTCCGGCGCTTCCAGCAGAGGGTCTGCGGCCAGCAGAGCAGTGGCCTCGGCCTGCGCGGCGTGAAGGGTGCGGGTGTCGTTCATCAGGTCGGCGATCTGCAGGGTGGGCAGGCCGTGCTGGCGGCTGCCGAAAAAGTCGCCGGGGCCGCGGGTCTCAAGGTCGAACTGCGCCACGGCAAAGCCGTCCGAGGTGGAGCAGAGGAACTTGAGCCGCTTCTGGACGCTCTCGGCGGTGTTGTCGCTGACAAGGAAGCACCAGCTCTCGGCGGCACCCCGGCCCACGCGGCCCCGCAGCTGGTGCAGGGCACTCAGGCCGTAGCGCTCGGCATTCTCGATGACCATGACGGTGGCGTTGGGGACATCCACGCCCACCTCGATGACGGTGGTGGATACCAGGGCATCCAGCCGGCCGGCTTTGAAATCGTCCATTACAGCGGCTTTTTCCTTTGGCTTGAGCTTACCGTGCATCAGGCCGACCCGGCGGTCGGGGAGAAGAGCTTTGGCAATGTCCTCGTAGTAACTCTTCACGGCGTTCAGCCCGCCGTCCGGCGTGTCCTCGATGGCGGGACAGACGATATATACCTGCCGTCCGGCTCCGATCTCCCGGTCAAGAAAGCCGTAGAGATCCCGCCGCTTTTTTCCGGTGATGCACCGGGTCTTGACGGGCTTGCGGCCCGGGGGCAGCTCGTCGAGAATGGAAATGTCCAGATCACCGTAGATCAGCAGGCCCAATGTGCGTGGAATGGGCGTGGCGCTCATCACCAGCAGATGGGGGTTCGCGGCCTTTTCGGCCAGCATTCCGCGCTGGCGCACGCCGAAGCGATGCTGCTCGTCCACCACAGCCAGACCCAGCCGGGCAAACTCCACGCCCTCGCTCAGGATGGCGTGGGTGCCCACCACAAGGTCGGCTTCGTCACTGCGGATAGCAGCCAGCGTGGTGCGGCGGGCGGCGGCCTTCATGCCGCCGGTCAGCAGGGCCACACGCATCCCGAAGGGGGCCAGCATCCGGTTCAGATTCTCTGCGTGCTGGGCGGCAAGGATCTCGGTGGGGGCCAGCAGGGCCGCCTGATATCCGCTGCGGATGCAGGCCCAGATGGCGGCGGCGGCAACCAGCGTCTTGCCGCTGCCCACATCGCCCTGCAAAAGGCGGTTCATGGAGGTGCTGCCGGACAGATCGGTCAGAATTTCGTCTACGGCCCGGCGCTGGGCACCGGTGGGGGAGAAGGGGAGCGATGCCCAGAAGGGGGCCGGGTCGAGCCGCTGCATGGGTGCACCGGTGGAGGCGCTGCCCCGGTTCTTCATTCGTCCAATGCCCAACTGGAGCACCAGCAGCTCCTCATAGATGAGCCGCCGCCGGGCTGCAAAAGCCTCCTCTTCCGTGGCAGGGCAGTGGATGGCCCGCACAGCATCGGCCTTGGAGAGCAGGCAGTATTTTTTCAGCATCTCCTCTGGCAACGGGTCGGGCAGGAGTTCCGCATGGGGGAGCAGCTGCCGGATGCATTTTGCGATCACGGTGCTGGAAAGCCCCTCGGTCTGGGGGTAAACGGCCTCGAAGGGAGCAGCGGTGATCTGTGCTGCTGTGCGCACCTGCGGGTTGACCATCTGACGGCGAAGCATCCCGCCGGTCACGATGCCCTCAAAATAGTATTCCTGCCCCAGCTCCAGCTTCTGGGTGGCATAGGGATTGTTGAACCAGGTGATCTCCAGGCTGGAAACATCATCCCCGGCGGTGATGCGCTCCATCCGCCGCCCGCCCGGCAGGATGCGCCCGGCAGGTTTGGCGAACACCTCGGCCTTCACCACGCACTCGGTGTCTGGCGGGGCCTCGGCAATGGAGTAGGGACGGGAAAAATCGATGTAACGCCGGGGATAGTGGCAGAGCAGGTCGGCCAGTGTCACGATGCCCAGCTTCTCAAACCGCTCGGCGGTCTTGGGCCCCACGCCCTTGAGGTAGCGCACCGGCGTGTCCGGGGTCAGGGTGGTGTGATGTTCAGCGGGCATGGCAGGCCCTCCTTTCCGCAAAAATAGTATCCCCATTGAAACACGGGAACGGGGAAAAATCTGCCTTACAAAATTCGCTTTTGAAGATCCTCAACAGAAGGCAGCTGCTTTTCAAACTCTTCCGGCAGGCAGCTTGTGATACGGTATGCGCTGACTCCGATGGGTTTGCTCATATCTTTAAGGGAGTACTCTGCAACCAGATCGTTCTTGCTTTTGCAGAGAAGAAGGCCGATGGAAGGGTGATCCTGCTCTTTTTTCAGTAATCCATCTACCGCAGAAAGATAGAAATTGAGCTGTCCGGCATACTCTGGTTTGAATTCACCGGTTTTCAATTCGATCACAACATAACAGCGCAGGCTCAGATTATAAAACAGCAGGTCGATATAAAAATCATCACCGCCGACATTCAGATGATACTGGTTGCCCAGAAAAGCAAAGCCAGTGCCCAGCTCCAGCAAAAGCTTGGTGACATCTTTGACAAGAGCCTGCTCGATATCCCGCTCAAGCATATTTTCTTTCAAAGGGATAAAATCAAAGAGATAAGGGTCTTTCATCGTTTGCAAGGCAAGCTCACTTTGCGAGGCGGGCAGACGAGCTTCAAAATTTGTGATTTTTGATGCAATGGCCTGACGTTGATATAATCCACCCTCGATCTGATGAATCAAAACATTCCGAGACCAACCGTTTTCAATAACTTTTTCAGCGTACCATAGGCGTTCTTCTGGTGAGGAAAGCTTATCCAGGAGAACGGTATTGTGTCCCCACGGAATTTGTGCAACAGGCTGTTGCACAAATTCCTCGTCAGGGTAAGCAAGTGCAAATTTTGCCATATACTTCAAGTTCCGAACGGAATAACCGGAAGCGTCCGGAAAAGCAAGTTTGATATCGGCAGAAAGGCTTTCAATGAATTTGCTGCCCCAGGTCTTATGTGCATTGATCGTATTGCCGATCGTATGATAGAGAAGCAGAAGCTCCCGGTTGACACTGACAGATGCGCGATACTGTGCCGCGCGAATTTCCTGCTTGATGGATTCAACGGTATTCAGATATTCGCTGGAATTCAAGAGCACTTTGCCGGCCCCCTTCGCAAAAATAGTATCCCCATTGTAACACGGGAACGGGGAAAAGAAAAGCAAAACAAAAAATCCCGGAAGCCGCAGCTTCCGGGAACTTTTGGAGGTGACGACCAGATTTGAACTGGTGGATGAGGGTTTTGCAGACCCTTGCCTTACCACTTGGCCACGTCACCATATTTGGAGTGAAAATTTCCACTCCATTTGGAGCGGCCGACGAGGCTCGAACTCGCTACCTCCACCTTGGCAAGGTGGCGCTCTACCAGATGAGCTACGGCCGCATGGTGGAGAGTTTGGTTTTGTCGCGCTCTCTCCGGGCGACGAATGCTATTATATGGCATTCGATGTAAAAAGTCAAGCTTTTTTCGCCTATTTTTTCAAAAAGTCATACGTTTACTGCTTTTCTACGGTGTCCGGCCAGTTTTTCAGCAGGTCATTCAGGTCTACTTTGTACTGTTTGCCGCAAAACTGGCAGTTGACCTCGGCAATGGGGTCTTCATCGCGCAGTTTCTCCACCTCTTTTTTGCCAAGGCTGCGGATGGTGCGCTCCACGCGGTCCAGGCTGCAATCACAGCAATAGTCAATGCGGGTGGAATCCAGCAGTTCGGGGTTAAAGCCGTCCAGCGCCATATTCAGGATATCGGGAATACTTTTACCCTGCTGCAGCAGGGTAGTAATGCCGGGCATTGCGCCGATATTCTTTTCCAGGCGGGTGATCTCATCCTCGGTTGCGCCGGGCATGAGCTGCACGATAAAACCGCCCGCGCACTGCACCGTCAGATCCGGGTTGACCAGAACGCCCAGCGCGCAGACCGTTGGTGTCTGCTCACTGATGGCAAAATAGTTGGTGATATCCTCGGCAATCTCACCGGAAACCAGCGGCACCTGGCCGATATAGGGTTCCCGCATACCAAGGTCGCGGATCACATCCAGCGTGCCATCCTTACCCACGGCAGCGCCGACGTTCAGGTGGCCGTCCGCGCGCGGGGGCAGCTCCACGATAGAGTTTTCGACATAGCCTTTTACATCGCCCGCGCCGTTGGAAACGGCCAGAATACGGCCCGCCGGGCCGCCGCCCTTGATCTGTACGGTGACAGAATCAGAATCCGATTTGAGCATCTGGCCCATCATGGCAACACCGGTCAGCAGGCGGCCCAGGGCTGCGGTGGTAACGGCGCTGGTTTTGTGCAGCTGCTCCATTCGGCGCACAATGGCGGTGGAATCAATGCCATAGAACAGGATGCCGCCGTTTTCCGAAATGCCGCGCAGCAGGTTGCTGCTGTTTTCATTTTTTGTTTCACACATAGAATCAATGACCTCCCGAAGCAGGGGTGCGGCGGTTAGGCCGGGTTGCCGTCTGCTTCCTGTGTATACTGCTTGACTGCCGTGATGATCCAGCGCTGGCTGTCCGGCCGGACAGGGCCAAAGCTTTCGCCATCGGCAATTTTGACCGGGTCAAAGCCGTATCTGGTTAGCAGCGCTTTGACGGTATCAAGCGGGTAGCTGTATTCCGAGAAAGATTCATGGAAGTCTTCCCCGGTATCTTTATAGTGGATATCAATGCTGAGGTCCACGCGACCTGTCTGTGGGTCATAGCGGTTGCTCCAGCGGCAGGCGGCGTCATCCTCATCAAAATCAAAAGTCTGGCCGGAAAGCACTTTTTCATGCTTATAGGGTGTGTTCAGGTCAAACACAAAAACGCCGTCTTTTTCCATAAAGAACGCGGCTTTTGCGATGGCCTTTTCAAAGTTTTCCAGCGGACCGATGTGGTTATAGGTATCGAAAGTGGAAACCGCGGCGCGGATGGTTCCGTACAGGTCCAACTGCAAAAGGTCCTGGCACAGCAGCATGGGGTTGGTCAGCGGCAGGCCAAGGGCATCGGCTTTGTCCCGCAGGACGCTGAGCATCTCTTCCGAAACGTCAATGCCGATCATATCGTACCCAGCCTGGGCCAGCATCAGGGTCAGCTCGCCGGTGCCGCAGCCGAAATCTGCCACAATGCCATCCTGGATGCCGTGGGCTTTCAGCTCCCCGGTCACATAGGCGAACAGCGCATCATAATCAGCTGCGCCGTTGAACTCGTCATAAAAATAGGCAAATTCCTGATACGCCATGGTTTAGGCCTCCGGTGCCAGGCAGGCATCCAGATACTGGCGCAGTTCTTCGACCCCGGTCCCCTTTTCGGCGCTGGTCAAAAACACCTGCTTGCAGCCATAGGGGGCGCAGGTGATGCGGAACTCTTCCAGCTGGGCGGTCATCTCAGATTTTTTGAGCTTATCCGCCTTGGTCAGCGCCACAACAAAGGGAATCCGGTGGAAGTGCAGGTATTCCATCATCTGCACATCGTCCGCGCTGGGGGCATGGCGGCTGTCCAGCAGCTGCACCAGCACATTCAGCGCGCGGTCCGCTTCAAAATAGCTGTTGATCAGCTCGTCCCAGCGCTCACGATCCGCATTGGACACCTTGGCGTAACCATAGCCGGGCAGGTCCACAAAATAGGCGGTATCCACACGGTAAAAGTTGATGGTTGCCGTTTTGCCCGGCGTTGCGCTGACGCGCGCCAGATTTTTGCGGTTGCACAGCCTGTTGATCAGGCTGGATTTGCCCACGTTGGAACGGCCGGAAAAGACAAATTCCGGGCGGTCGCTTTCCGGCAGCTGGCTGGAAAGGCCATAGGATGCCTGAAATTCACTGCGATTATAATTCATAAATACAACTCCCTTTTCCGGCTTTTCCGCGTTGGTCACATCACGGCAGCAGGTTCCTTGGCGGTGCTCTGCTCGGTTGCGATCAGCTGGGTAGCCTGCGGCATGGTGCGTTTGTGGGCAGCGGATGCTGCGGGCAGGATGAGTGCATGTTTGAGCACCTGAGAAAGGTCACTGACGGGGATGAACTTGACGGCCTTTTTGACCTCCTCATCCACCTCGTACAGGTCGGGCTTGTTGGCTTCAGGGATGAGCACGGTGGAAATGCCCTCGCGGAAGGCTGCCATGCTCTTTTCTTTCAGGCCGCCGATGGGCAGAACATTGCCGTGCAGGGTGATTTCACCCGTCATGGCAAGGTCGTGGCGAACCGGAATCTCGGACAGCGCAGAAATCAGCGCGGTGGTCAGGGTGACACCGGCGGAGGGGCCATCCTTGGGTACAGCGCCTTCGGGGGCATGGATATGGATATCGGTGTTCTTGAACTTATCCGGCGCAATGTGGTAGGTTTCGGCATGTACGCGGGCATAGGTCAATGCCAGGTGAGCGCTCTCTTTCATTACATCGCCCAGGCTGCCGGTGATCTCCACCTTGCCGGAGCCGCTGGGGATGATGGAAACTTCGATGGGAAGCATCTCTCCGCCCACGCTGGTCCAGGCCAGGCCGTTGGCAATGCCAACAGCATCGGTGCGGGAAATAAAGGTCGGCTTGACCTTTTCGGGACCGAGCATTGCTTTGACCATGGCAGGGGTAACATTGATCTTATCTTTCTCCCCTGCGGCGATCTTTTGAGCGCACTTGCGCAGCACGGCGGTGATGGTGCGCTCCAGAGTACGCACGCCGGCTTCGCGGGTGTAGCCGTCAATGATCTCATACAGCGCCGCCGGGGCCATGGTAACGCGGGATTCCAAGCCGTTATTTTTGAGCTGTTTGGGCAGCAGATGGCGGCGGGCGATGTTGAACTTTTCCACGCGGGTATAGCTGGGCAGTTCAATCACATCCATACGGTCATACAGCGGGCCGGGAATGTGGGAAGCATCGTTGGCGGTGGTAATGAACAGCACGTTGCTGAGGTCAAACGGGATATCAAGATAGTTATCCTTAAAAGTCTTGTTCTGTTCAGGGTCCAGCACTTCCAGCAGGGCACTGGAAGGATCGCCGCGGTAGTCCCCTGCCAGCTTGTCGATCTCATCCAGCAGGATGACCGGGTTGGAGGACTTGGCGGTATTGATGGCGCTGATGATGCGGCCGGGCATTGCGCCGATGTATGTACGGCGGTGGCCGCGGATCTCGGCCTCATCATGCACGCCGCCAAGGCTCATGCGGGCAAAGTTGCGGCCCATGCAGGCGGCAACGGAGCGCGCAATGGAGGTTTTGCCGACACCCGGAGGGCCGACCAGGCAGATGATCTGGCCCTTGACTTCGGTGTTGAGCTGGCGGACGGCCAGAATTTCCAGAATGCGCTCCTTGACCTTTTCCAGACCATAGTGGTCATGGTCCAGCACCTTGCGGGCATGGGCCTGGTTCAGATCATCCTTGGTAAAGGTGTGCCAGGGCAGGCCGATGACGGTATCCAGATAGCTGCGAATCACGCTGATTTCGGCCTGATTGCCGGCCATTTTGCCAAGACGCTCGCATTCTTTCAGCAGCTTTTCCTCGCTGGCGGCATCCAGGTGCAGGTCCTGAATCTTCTGGGCATACTTTTCCGCTTCGGCGCGGGTATCCTCGGCATCGCCCAGTTCTTCGCTGATGATATGCATCTGTTCCCGCAGGTAGTAATCGCGCTGGTTTTTATCCATCTGGACGTTCACTTTATCGTCCAGTTCTTTCTCAATGGCCAGCACTTCACATTCCTGGCGCATCACAAGCAGGAGCTTTTCCAACCGGCTGGGGATGGAATTTTCCTGCAGAATGGTCTGCTTGTCCTCATATTTCAGCAGCAGGTTGGCTGGCATATATTCGCTCAGGTAGAGCGGATTATCCGAGGAGACGATGTTATACACCACATCCTTGGAGATTTGCGGGCTGTAGGAGAGATACTCCTCAAAGCACTCTTTCAGGCTGCGAACCAACGCCTCGGTCTGGGTGCGCTTATCTGGTGCCACACCGCGCACGGGAGCGGGGCGGACATCAGCCTGCAGGTATTTGCCACTGGCATCCAAGTCCAGCAGTTTAGCACGGGACTTTCCTTCTACCAGTACCTTGACCAGATCTTCGGATACACGCAGCACCTGCTTAATTTCCGAAATGACGCCATAGGCATACAGATCCTGGGCCGTGGGCTCCTCGGTCTCCATATCCTTTTGTGCAATCAGAAAAATATTGCTGTTGGCGTGCATGGCAGCCTCGATGGCGGCAATGGACTTCTGGCGGCCCACCTCAAAGTGGACCACATTATTGGGGAACACCACCAGCCCGCGCAGTGCAACCACTGGCAGGTGCATGGCGTTATGGGCCACACGAACCCTTACTTTTGCTTCTGACATATCTTTCCCTCCCCGGGCCAGCTGGCCGCGGATTTTATTTCAAGTACGGCAATCAGCGCTTTGTTCTGGCGCGTTTGCCATGGTTTTATTTTGCTTTTGCCTGCATCGGGCATTCGTACAGCCCACGGATGACCGCGCTGCCGCAGGCAGGCCGCGGCAGCAGCACATTCAACGCAGATGGCAGAACTTCCGCTTTCAACTCCATCACCGGGGCACACTCGCCATCAATTGTGGCAATGATGGGGCGGTTGTCCAGCACCTGCATTTCCACGCTGCGGGCACGGTAAAAGGTCATAAAGCTGCGGAACTCCGGCACGATGGTATCGGCATCCTGCATGTGCCGCCCGGCTTTGTATTTGGCCAAAATTCCCGCAACCTGAATGCGGGAGATGGGTTTGACCAGCACAATATCGAGCAGGCCGTCATCCATGGCTGCATAGGGCGCAGCCTGATAACCGCCGCCGTAATAGCCGCCATTACAGATGGCCGCCATCATATAAGTACCGGTATACTCTTTGCCGTCGATCGCAACGCGCAGCTTGTGGCCGAAGCGGCTGAGCATAGCCTGTAGAATCGAGAGCGTATAGGCTGCTGTTCCCCCGCATCCCGGCAGCCGCCGGAATTTTGGGATGCCATATGCCACCTGAGCGTCCAGCCCGGCGGCGCAGATATCGATTCCTATACCAAGGGATGTTTGCAGCAGGTCCACCCGGCAGGGCTGTGCCTGCAGCTGGGCGGCAAAATCTAAAAAAGGCGCTTGGCCCGCCGCGCCGAAGTTGCGCACATAGTCGTTCCCGCTGCCGCAGGGCACACAGCCGACCGCTACATTCGCGCTGCCTGCCGCGCCCTGAACCAGCTCGTTCAGCGTTCCATCTCCACCGCAGGCATACAGCGCCACCGGGGTACCGGATGCCGCATACCGGTGGGCTGCTTCGCGAGCCTGACCGGCATACTGTGTGACAACAATTTGAGGCTGGGGCAGCTGGAGCTGGCGGGCCGCCGCCTGGATCTGGGGCACAAGCTCTGCGCTTGCATCCCGTTTTCCTGCAACGGGGTTGATGAAAAATACCTGTTCCACCGCGGTGCTCCTTCTGCCTAATAGGAACCGCTTTGCCCTTCACGGGGGGCAGCAGCTCTTATTTCTGGCTCCAAAAATACAGAATATATTGTATCTGGTTTGGCTGTAAATAGCAAGTGCTTACTACAAGATGTTACAATTTGTGCGGATAAAATTCACAAGATGTTCGATTTTGTCCGATTTGTCCGCTCCATTTTTGCCTGCTGTTATTCGCGCGGGCGGACCAGGGCATCGCGGCGGAACACCTGCATGGCGGCTTCGTCCTCAAAGCTGGCAATGTACAGCTGGTCCCCCATTTCGCGGGCCAGAACTTCTGGCAGGCGCGGAGCCGCGTTCAGGCAGGAGCGGTACTTTTTCAGCAGCTCCTCATGCGGCATGCGGTAGCGCAGTTCATCGTGGCGGCCCGCACAGCAGCAGTAGCGGTGGTAACGCGCCAGCGGATGGTGCGCAGCGCCGAATGCCACCATATCGGCCCAAATCTGGTACAGGTCCAGCCCGCCGGCATAGTTGAGCATATCCACCGTATAGCCGCCAGCCGGGCGCATGTTGACTTCCAGCCCCAGGATATCCCCTGCATTGCCCAGACTGGGCTTGGCGGTTTTCAGGCGGAAAAATTCCAGGTGGAAAAAGCGGCTTTTGGCACCAAAGGCTTTCAGGGCAGCTTCGCCCATTTTGCGCAGTTCGGGGCTGATTTCCGGTGCAACATAGTACCACATCGGCTTTTTGCCATGGGCAATCTCCATAATGCTGTCCGGCGTAACATGGCTGGCGGCATAGATCGGCTCGGCATTGGCATCGGCCACGCCGTCAAAGGTCACGATCTCACCATCCACAAATTCTTCCAGGATATAGTTGGCCGCATTGGGGCCCTCCTGCTGGAAAAATCTGTTCAACTCGGTTTTATTCTTGAACTTATGGGTGCCGTTTGCCCCCACGCCGTTATCTGGCTTGGCAATGACGGGCCAGCCGACAGTTTTGGCGAAAGCCTGGGCCTCCGTTACATCTGCCGTCACACACCAGCGGGCGGTGGGGATACCGGCTTTCTGGTAGTAGGTTTTCATCACGGATTTGCGCTTAAACTTTTCGATCTCAGCGGATTTAATACCGGTGGTGATATTAAAATCTGTCCGCAGGCGGGCATCCTGTTCCAGCCAATATTCATTGTTGCTTTCTACCCAGTCGATCTTGCCATACTTGAAAGTGAAAAAGCCCATGGCGCGCAGCATTTCATCATAGTTTTCCATGTTGTCCACACGGTAATACTCGGTCAGTGCGCTTTTGAGCAGGGCGGGCAGCGTTTCGTAAGGGGCATCGCCAATGCCAAGCACATTTACGCCATTGGCACGCAGGCGGTCACAAAAATTCCAGTAATTTTCCGGGAAATGCGGTGAAATAAAAACAAAATTCATTTTTCCTGTACCCCTTTTCCGGCCGCCGCAGCGGCATGAAACTTTAGGCAACACCGCACAATTCCCGCCTTGCGGCTTAAGCACCGCTCCGGCAGCTGCGGCACGGCATCTGCGTTGCCAAAATGCTCGATAATGTCGGGTTGCGGTACCCGCATCGTGCTTCGGGGGCAAAAGCCCCTCGCACTCTGCGACCGCTGCCCCTGCTTCGGTTCGCTGTTTCCGCCACTGGCGGCGCTCACCTTTGCAGCATCCAGTATTATCTGCGCTTTTGGCTTAGCATCTGCCGCACCTCGCTTGCCGTATCGGCACTTAGAATTATGCGGTATTGCCTTAGCTTATATCAGCTTTCAAATTTTATTTCTTTGCCTCAAAGGATGTGTTACTACTGGCAAAAAATTCAACTTTACCAAAACTTACCCGCAATGGGCGGTTGTTCCTCGGTGGTGCCCTGCTGGGGGTACTGGTGTTTGTGCTGGTGTTCGGGGTCAGCACACTGGATGCAACCAACGATGCCTTTTGCCGCGGTGGGTATATTGAAAAGGACATCCAGCAGCATTATGCCGGGTGGCTGTTTTACCGCCAAAGCTCCGCTGGCTGGCCGCTTTGCATTGCCCGCGGCATCAACTACCCGGATGGGCTGAGCGTTGCTTATACCGACTCTATCCCGCTGGTGGCTGCCCTGTTAAAGCCGGTTGCCAACCTTGTGGGCGGAACGTTCCAGTATATGGGGTGGTTCACGCTGGTCTGCTTTGCGTTGCAGGGCGGGTTTGGCGCGCTGCTGGCAGGGCTGTTCCTGCCGGGGTGCGCGGCACCGCTTGCAGCGGACCTGCTGTTTGTTACCAGTCCGGTTTTGTTTGAGCGTGTGTTCCGGCATACCTCGCTGGGGGCACAGTTTTTTGTGTTGGCTGTACTCTATTTTTATTTTGCTGCACGGCGCAAAGGGCAGTATGCCTCCCGCGGGCTGTTTGTGCTGAACGTGCTGGCGGTAGGCATCCACCCCTACTTTCTGCCGATGACCTATGCCATCACGCTGGCGCTGCTGCTGGAATATGCACTGCACAACCGCCAGCTTGCGGGGCCCGGCCTGTACCTTGCTGCCAACTTTAGCGGCACGGCACTGCTGGGCTGGGCACTGGGGCTGCTGTACGGCAGTGCTTCCAGCGGCGGGCAGGCATTGTACGGCTATTTCTGCATGAACCTGAATGCACTGTGGAACCCCGTGGGGGTAAACGGCGTGCTGTACAGCCGGATGCTGCCCGCACAGAACCAGGTTTACGGCAATTATGATGCCTTTGCCTACCTGGGGCTGGGCGTGCTGATTGCCCTGCCCATTGCGGTGGTTTTGCTGCGGCGGCAACTGGGCGGCATGCTGCGCCGCCACTGGGCATTGGCCTTCTGCTGTGCGGTTTTAACGGTGTTTGCCATCAGCAATGTGATTACCGCAAACGGCGCAACGCTTGCCACGCTGCCGCTGCCCGCTTCGCTGATCAAACTTTTTTCCATCTTCCGTTCCAGTGGGCGGCTGTTCTGGCCAATCTATTACCTGCTGATGCTGCTAATCCTTGTGGGCCTTGCCCGGCTGAAAGGCCGCTGGCTGCTGGCGGGTACTGCCCTGCTGGCTGTGGTACAGGTTTGGGATGTAAGCCCCGGCATGGTGCAGCGCAGTGCGGCAATGCTGCAGGCCATGCAGACCGATGCGTTCCCCACCGAGATGGAGAGCGATTTCTGGCAGGCAGCGCAGCAGTATACGGCGGTTGTCTCAATGGATGAAATTCAAGATGACGCGTTGCATCTAGCCCTGTTTGCCGCGGACAACGGCATGACGACCAACGACCCGTTTGCCGCCCGCTATGATGAAACGGCACTGGCTGCCCAGCGTGAAACGCTGCTGGCGGAACTTGCCGACGGAACCGTGCGGGAGGATACGTTGTACCTGTTTGCAGAGGAAAGTGCCTTTTTGCAGGCCGTGGAACCGGTGAAGGACAATGCCTGGTGCGGAAGGGTAACGAGTACGGACGGCACATGCAGCTGGTATGTGATTGCGCCGGGGCTGCAGGGGCAGAACTTTGATGCGCTGTGCACCCCCTATGACGAAAATTATCCCCTGCGCCTTGCGGATTACACTGACGCCCTGTGGAACCGCGGTGTGCTGGACGAAACGAAACAGACGGTATGCTTTGCAGATTCCCCCTTTGTGCGCCGCAAGCTGAAACATGCCAGTGTGCTGTGCGCCGATGGGAAAGAATACACAATTAAAACGATTGACGACCACGATGCAGGCTGGCTGATGGTGACACTGGATATACCGGACGCGACCGTTTTGTGGGATAAAGAATTGGAGAGTAAATAATGCAGGAACTACATGTAAAAAGCCTTTTGCCCGTGCGGCTGGACAAATACCTGATGGAGCAGTTCCCTGCCCTGGGGCTGGGGCGGCTGAATAAGGCACTGCGGGAAAACAAAATTAAGCTGAACGGCAAAAAGCAGCCCCTTGCCACCCGTGTGCAGAACGGCGATGTGATCCGCGTTTACCTGCTGGACGACCAACTTGGACTGACCTCCCAGGAGGGGCCGGAGTTTTTGCAGGCACGCGCCCCGGCGGAATTTATTTATGAAAACGATGATTTGATCGTGGCCAACAAGCCCGCGGGTATCCCGGTGGATGGCGACGAATCTGACACCCTGCTGAACCGCGTACTGCGCCGCCTGTATGAGGAAAAGCGGTGGGACGCCGCCCATGAGCCGCGCCTGTGCCACCGGCTGGACACCGGCACCAGCGGCCTTGTGCTGCTGGCAAAGACCGCGGCGGCGGAAGAATTTTTGGTAAACGCCATCAAAGAGCGGTTGATTCGCAAAACTTACCTGTGCGTGACCTTTGGCCGCCCGGTACCACCCGCTGCCACGCTGCACAGCTTTTTAACGAAAGATTCTGTGCATGGCATTGTGCGCATTCTGGACGAGCCGAAATCCGGTGCAAAAGAGATCATTACCGCATATGATACCATTGCCGTCAGCGGACGTTTGGCGCTATTACGGGTGGAGCTGGTAACGGGCCGCACCCACCAGATCCGCGCTCATCTGGCCAGCATTGGCTGCCCGATTTTGGGCGATTCCAAGTATGGCAACAATGCCGCCAACCGGGAGCTGAAACTGAAATATCAGGCTCTGTGCGCCTGGGAGCTGGCGTTCCCCAAAAAGATCAGCGACCCACAGTTTGCCGCTTTGGCTGGCAAGGTGTTCCGCGCACCCAAGCCATGGTATTACCAGCAGGTACTGGATGGAACGCTGAAATAAGCGTTATGCGCCAGGGGATTGATTTTTCGCATCCTGCATGCTTTTACTGCTTTATGATTGCTGCCTTGCAAATTTAATCACAAGCTCTAACCACATTTTCCTATATTCCTGATGGCAGCAATAAGCACAGACACGGAATAGAACAAATAGAAAACCAGCCGCCGGCTTCAGGGATTTTCCCCTGCCCGGCGGCTGGTTTTGGTTTATTTTGCTTTATCCTGCCCGGATAAATATCAGCGGGTCAGCCCGCCTTTGCCGATAAACAGCAGGCGATCAGGCGATGACAAAGTGGTAGATCAGCGACACAGCAATGATGAGCGCACAGACCACTGCGGTGATGGGCGGTGCCCAATGGATGATACGCTCGGCCATTACATCGTCCTCGCTCTCCTCGTCATCGTCCGCATAACGGCCACGGCGGGGTTCTTCGTCATCGTCGCTTTCCTCTTCCTCATCATCGAACATGCGGGTATGCTCGTCCTCTTCATCCTCTTCATCGGCAAACAGATGGCCTTTGGGGACATAGCGGCGCACGCGGTCCATTTCGGCGTTGGTTGCTTCGTTGTCCTCGCCCTCTTCTTCCGGTTCCTGGGCCGGGGCGGGCGGGGTGAACTGTGCGGTGGGCTCCTGGCTGATGGCTGCCTGAGCCGCGGCGGCGGTGGCAGCGGCCTGGGCTTCCTGGGCTGCCTGGGCTGCTGCGGGGTCAACGCCATTGGCCACGGCGTTGATTTCGCGCTGCTGCTGTTCGGCGGCCTGCCGGGCTTCCTCCAGGATGCGGGTCAGGGTTGCCTTGATGTAAGCGCGGTCGCCGCCGCACTCGCTGCAGACGGAAACAGCTTCCTCGTTGGGGTGGAACGCGCCGCAGGCGCAGAACCAGCCGTTTTCGGTATCCTGCGGGACGCAGGTCAGCATCTTATTGTTGGTGCGGGTCTGAAGTGTGCGGGCAATAGAGCCAGGCAGCACACGGGGGGCCTGCAGGCGGACACGCTTATAATTACGCAGATCCACGCCGCGGCCGTTCAGGAAAGCACGGTCCTGCTCAATTTCCACGCTGGAAACCGGCGTATCGCTGACAAACACAGCGTCATCAGCACCAAACAGTTCGCCGGGCTGCACATTGAGCTGCTCATAATAGAAATCATCCTCGCACAGGATCTGACCAGAAGCATCTTTGCACTTGAAGTGGATGATAAAGCCGGTCAGCGGTTCTGTGCCAACATTCTTAAAGGTCAGGCAGACCGCAACTTCACCCGTGACATCCCCTTTCAGCAGCTCAACACGGACAAACTGGACCGGGCTGCCGGCAGTGTAATAATTGGCACGGGATTGCGCCATCAGGGAAAAATTTTGATCCATTGTGTTTCACCTTGCCTCAATTTTCATCAGACGGTTCGGAGGGCTGTTCCGGCACGGCGGGCTGCTCTGCCGATGCAGGGGCTGCGGCAGGCGCGGGGGTATCCAGCCCAAATGGTGCCAGGTTTTCGCCTTTCATCAGGGCGTCAAACTCTTCGCCGCTGATCTTTTCGCGTTCCATCAGCACACCGGCCACACGGTGCAGCTCAGTCATGTGCTCAGTCAAAATGCGGCGGGCCGTCTCGTAAGATTCATCCATGATATCACGGATCTCATTATCAATTTCGGACGCCGTATTTTCGGAATAGCCCTTGCCCTGGCCAAAGTCTCGGCCAAGGAAGGTTTCGCCAGGGTCGGTGCCATAAACCACCGGGCCCATGCGCTCCGAGAAGCCATAGCGAGTCACCATGGCGCGGGCGGTATCCGTGGCACGCTGCAGGTCGTTGGAAGCACCGGTGGAGATATCATCCAGCACCAGCTGCTCCGCCACACGGCCACCCAACAGGCAGACAATGTTCTCGTTCATGGCGGTCTTGGTCACATAGCTGGGGTCTTTTTCCGGCAGATACATGGTAAAGCCGCCTGCCGAACCACGCGGGATAATGCTGATCTGGTGCACGGGATCATGCGTTTTGCAGAAATAGCCGGTAATGGCATGGCCGGCCTCGTGGTAAGAGGTCAGGCGCTTTTCGGCATCGGTCACAACGCGGCTCTTCTTTTCGGGGCCAGCCACAACCTTGATGGAAGCTTCCTCGATTTCGGGTTCGGTGATGGCCTTTTTGCCCTTGCGCGCAGCCAGCAGGGCGGCTTCGTTGACAAGGTTTTCCAGGTCGGCACCGGAGAAGCCCGCGGTGGACTTGGCGATGGTTTTCAGGCTGACATCGGGGCCAAGGGGCTTGTTCTTGGTGTGAACGCGCAGAATCTCCTCGCGGCCCTTCACATCCGGCAGACCAACATAAACCTGACGGTCAAAACGGCCGGGACGCAGCAGAGCCTTATCCAGAATATCGGCGCGGTTGGTGGCAGCCATCACGATAACGCCGTCGTTGGCGTCAAAGCCGTCCATCTCAACCAGCAGCTGGTTCAGGGTCTGCTCGCGCTCGTCATGCCCGCCGCCAAGGCCGGCACCACGCTGACGGCCCACGGCATCGATCTCATCAATAAAGATGATGGAGGGCATTGTCTTTTTGGCTTTTTCAAACAGATCGCGCACACGGGATGCGCCGACGCCGACATACATTTCCACAAAGTCGGAACCGGAGATGGCATAGAACGGAACGCCGGCCTCGCCTGCACAGGCACGGGCCAGCAGCGTTTTGCCGGTGCCCGGAGGGCCGACAAGCAGAACGCCGTGGGGAATGCGCGCCCCCAGGGAGTTGAACTTTTCCGGTGCTTTCAGGAACTGAACCACTTCCTGGAGTTCAGCCTTTTCTTCATCCGCACCGGCAACATCGGCAAAGGTTGCCTTGCGCTGGCCTTCCTGCTGGTCCTTGACCTTGGCACGGCCAACATTCATCAGGCCGCCGCCACCGGCACCGCCGCGGTACATGGACATGAAGAGCAGCACCACGCTGCCGATCATAAAGGCGTACAGGATGATCTCAAACCAGGGCACGTTGTTCTTAACGGCGACCATATCGTACTGCATGGGCGCATCCGGGTTGGCTGCATTATACTGGTCGATATAATCCTTGAGGTAGAATTGCAGGAAATAAGAAGGATATGGCAGCTTGTAGGTAATGACCACTGCCCCGCCGTTCTTGGGGGCGTAAGCATCGGTGCCATCGCCGTAAATTTCTGCAAGCAGGCCGTTGGATGTTTCGCTGGACGTGCCGGATTCCGGCAGCGGATGTTCACCTTCTTTCACGCTCATCTCGATAACGCCGGTGTTCAGGTCCAGGTTAAAGTAGGTGACCTGATTGGATTCAAAGTACCCCATGGCTTCGGACAACATCATGGTGCTCTTGCTGGAGGCAAACAGGCTGGAATAGCTGGAGATCATCACGAGTGCTGCCACCATCAGGACAGCGGCAATGATAATGCCGCTGAAACGCGGTTTGTGCTGCAAAAAATCAACTCCCTGTCAAAATCCGCCAAAACGGCGGGCGATTGGTTCTTCTGCCAAGACAGAATTTTATTTGGAATATACTTCCGGTTTTAACACGCCGACATACGGCAGGTTGCGGTACTTTTCGTCATAGTCAAGGCCATAGCCCACAACAAATTCATCGGGCACTTCAAAACCGCAGTAGTCCGGCTCAATATCCACCTTGCGGCGGCTGGGCTTGCTGAGGATGGTGCACAGGCGCACGCTGTTGGGGCGGCGCAATTTCAGCATGGGCACCAAGTGAGACAACGTGACGCCAGTATCCAGAATATCTTCCACGATCAGAACATCCTTGCCGGAAAGATCCTGATCCAGGTCCTTGACGATCTTGACAAGGCCCGTAGAAGTGGTGTTGGCACCGCCATAGCTGGAAACCACCATAAAGTCAATGCTGCAGGGTTCCGTGATGGCGCGCATCAAATCGGCCATGAACACCACGGAGCCTTTCAGGATAGACACCAGCAACAAATCTTTGCCCTCGTAATCGTGGCTGATCTGTGCCCCCAATTCAGCCACCTTGGCCTGCAGCTGCTCTTCCGAAATCAAAACCTTGGCAATATCATTGTTCATATCATGCATGATCTGTTCCTCCAATATTATGATCTTGTTCCTGCTCCGGGGCCGCAGGCTGGCGGCTTTGCCGAATCAACAGGATCTGCTTTGTCCCATCATCCGGGGACAAACCGTCCGCAAAGCCTGCCCCCCACAGCCAAAGCACCTGGCTGCCACAGGCCAGCAGCGGCATCAGCGTCCGTTCAGCCACAGGAACTTTTGCCTCATTCAGATATTTTTTGAGCGTTTTGCCAACGTGACGTCCCGCCGGGCGGAACGTATCGCCGGGTTGGCGGGTCCTCACAAAAATATTCTTATTTATTTTAGCATAATCTGCACAATAGGTGTAGTCTTTTTTCAAAAATGATGGATTTTTCAAAAAAACTTCATAATTTAGTTGTTGGATCTCCAGCTCATAGCCCCCTGGCAGGCAGTAAACGCCGGTTTTTAGCAGCTGGTGCGGCGCGGGAATGGCTTCCGGCTGCATTTTTAGCACTGAGCGGCAGTACAAAATGCCGTTTGCTGCGGTCCAGCAGGCATCCGGCGTCAGCTGTACCGCACCGCTGCCCTGCCGAACAATGGCCGCAAGAGCCTGCACATATTTTTCTTCAGGGTCACGCGCGCGGGCTGCCAGCATGCGCAGGGCAGCAGCCAGCACCGGGGCATCCGCCGCGGCAAGAATCGGGATGCTGTACCCGCCCCCGCAGGCAGCCTGCGCCAGCAGTTTTTCGGCCAGGTTTTCCAGCCAGATGTTCAGCTCCTGCAGCTGGTTGCACAGCCGCCCCACGGCCCGCTCTGCCGCCGGATTGATGGTTTGCAGCGCCGGAACAGCATAATGGCGGATACGGTTGCGGGCATAGGCATCGCTGAAATTGCTTTCGTCCTGAACATAGTGTTGCCCAAGGGCGGCGCAGTATGCCGTGGTATCGCTCCTTGTCAGGCACAAAAATGGCCGGCGGTACACGCCCCGTACCGCCGGAATACCCGCCATGCCGTGCAGGCCGGTACCGCGCGCCATGCGGAACAACACCGTTTCCGCCTGGTCAGATAACGTATGCGCTGTGGCAATGCAGGCATGCTGCTGTGCGGCCAGCGCATCAAACCAGGTATAGCGCAGGCTGCGCGCCCAGTTCTCGCTGGGGTTTGGGGGAATCTGCACCCCGCTGGCAGCGGCATCGTACAAAAAGAACGGCACATGATGCGTGCGGCAGAACTCCGCCACAAAGCGGGCATCCGCATGGGCAGCTTCGCCCCGGATTCCGTGGTCCACATGGGCCGCCATGACGGTGATGCCAAGTTCCGCTTTGCAGCGCAGCAGAAAACAGAGCAGCGCCATCGAATCCGCCCCGCCGGAGCAGGCAACGATAACACGGTCCCCCAACCGAAACAAACCCTGCCGGCGGCAATAGGCCAGCAAGGTTTGTTCCATCGTGTTTACTGGGTTTTGCAATGAATTGTCTGCGTCAGTACTGTTCATGGATCTCGTCCAGATTGCTGAACCGGGTATGGGCGCCATCCCAGCCAAGGCGGACCACACTGGTTTCGCCATGACGGTTTTTGGCCACGATACATTCGGCTTCGTTTTCGTTCGCCTGTTCGGTTTCGCCGTTCTGGGAATTGTAATAGGCAGCGCGGTACAGGAAGAGCACCACGTCCGCATCCTGTTCGATAGAGCCGGAATCACGCAGGTCTGAAAGCTGGGGGCGGTGGTCCGAGCGGCCCGCTGTTTTTTCGGCAGCACGGGAAAGCTGGGACAGCGCAATGACAGGAACGTTCAGTTCCTTGGCCATAATTTTCAGGTTCCGGGTGATATCGCTGATTTCCTGCACGCGGCTTTCGGTGCGCTTGGCGGACTGCATCAACTGCAAATAGTCGATGATGACCAGACCGATCTTATCCCGTTTGGGGTCCTGGTTGATCTGGCGGATTTTTGCCTTGATTTCCGGCACCGAAATACCGGAGGAATCATCCATGTAAATGGGAACGTTATACAACAGTGACGTTGCATTGGCAAAGTCGTTCCAGTCGGAGTTGTTCAGGCGGCCGGTGCGGAATGCCTGGCTGTCAATGCCTGCGGTGCTGGAAAGGATGCGGTCGGTCAGCTGTTCGCAGGTCATTTCCAAGCTGAAAATGACGGTCGGTATCTTTTGCAGGCGGGCCACATTGGTAGCAATGTTCAGCGCAAAACTGGTTTTGCCCATACCGGGGCGGGCCGCCAGAATAATCAGGTCCGAACGGCCAAGGCCGGTCAGGATATTATCCAGATAGTTGAAGCCTGTGGGGATACCGGCAAATTTATCGCGGTCCGCACCGGACAGCTTTTGCATGGTATCAATAACTTCCAGGATAGACTCCTGAATGGTTTTAACGCCGGAACGGTCCTGGCCGTTGCGGATATCGTACAGCTTTTGCTCGGCGCTTTCCAGCAGCAGGTCAGAATCGGATTCCTCGCTGGACTGCTGCAGGATATCGCGGGCTGCTTCGATCAGACGGCGGGTTTGATATTTTTCCTTGACGATCTTGATGTAAGAATCGACGTTGGAAATCGCCGGGACGGTTTCCGCAATGCGGGTAATGTACACTTTGGCATTATCTGCGCCCTTGAACACACCGTTCTGAGCCAGAGAGTCCACCAGAGTGATAACGTCCACCGCTTCGCTTTCGCTGAACAGGCGGCGCATTTCCTCATAGACGGCCCGGTTCTGCTCCGAATAGAACATATCGGGGTCCATCTCGGTGATCAGGCGGTTCAGGATGGTTTCATCCATCAGCGCTGCGCCAAGCACGCTTTGTTCCGCCTGCATGTTATACGGCAGCTGAATGCCCAGGCTGGACAAGCTTAATTCATTGTTTGCCATTCAGGCACCTCCCTGCCGTTTTTGTTGGAATGTAATTACAAGACCCCCTGCCAATTACAGCGGAGCCTCCTCGACCTTGACCTTGAACGCGGCCACAACACCCACATGCAGGCGGACTTTGGCATCATAACTGCCAAACTCCTTGATGCTGGCGGGCATTTCGATTTTTTTCTTGTCGATTTCGGTGCCGGTCAGCTTGTACAACTGTTCGGCAACTTCCTTTGCGGTCACTTTGCCGTGCAGCTTGCCGGAAGCGCCCCCCTTGACCTTGACAGAAACGATCTGGCCCTTGATCTTGGCAGCCAGTTCTTCAGCAGCAGCCTTAGCTTCGGCTTCATGGTGGGCTTTGGCTTCGCTCTTGGTGCGGGCGGTGTTCACAGCGTCAGCATCGGCCACTGCAGCCAGACCGCGCGGGAACAGGAAGTTGCGGGCGTAACCGTCCGACACTTCATGGATTTCATCCTTTTTACCAATGCTCTTGACATCCTGTTTGAGAATAACTTTCATCGTGGTGGTTCCCCTCTCTATGTAGTAATTGATATAATTTTCTGCCATTGGCAGGGATTCACTGATCATTTAATTTGTTAAACTGCACCCACCAGTTCTTCCTGGCATTCCTGGTTGGCGCGGTATTCGTCGATCTGCGCGCGGATGCGGGCTTCGGCTTCCTTTACGGTACAATCACGCAGCTGGGCACCGGCCATCGTCAGGTGGCCGCCGCCGCCCAAGGGCTCCAGAATGACCTGTACGTTCAGCGCACCCATGCTGCGGGCGGAGATGTTGACACCGCCGTTTTTGGCGATTGCCACAAAGCTGGCATCCACGCCGTTGATGGTCAGCAGGTCATTGGCTGCCATGGGCAGAACCACACTCATGGCGGGGTCAAGCTCATCCGAAGTGGCGATAGCGCAGCCTTTGTAGAGGTAAGCGCCCTCCACAATAGCGGCGCGGGCTTCGTATTCTTCTTTGGAAATATTGAACAGGCGCTTGGTCGCGGCAGTTTCGGCCCCGCGGCTGCGCAGCCAGGCGGCAGCCTCAAAGGTACGCACGCCGACATGCAGCGCAAAACTGCGGGTATCCAGCATGATGCCAGACAGCAGCGCCTGGGCTTCCAACTGAGTGATGTTGTTTTGGGCAGGCATGAATTGCAGCAGTTCACACACCAGCTCGCTGGCGCTGGAAGCAAAGGGTTCGTGGTACAAAAGGATCGGGTTATCAATATGCCCTACCGCCATGCGGTGGTGGTCGATAACAACCACGCGGCTGCATTTTTCGTAAATCTTTTGGTCTTCCAGCAGGCGCTTTTGGTATGTATCAGTTACGATCAGCAGGGTTTTGGGGGTAATGAGCTTATAGGTTTCTTCCGGCTCAATAAAGTTGTGGTCCTCCCCCGCCTTGTTGAACACATCCAGCAGCTGGCCCGCCAGCGTTGCCTTGCTGCGCACTGCGATGACCGAAGGCACATCGCACATTTTGCACATGCGCAGCAAACCGATGGCGGAGCCGATGGCATCCAAATCGCTCTGGCGGTGGCCCATGATAATGACGCTGTCGCTCTGGCGGATCTGGTCTGCCAGGGCGTTGGCAATGATGCGGCTGCGCACATGGCTGCGCTTTTCGACACCATGGGAAATGCCGCCGAAGAACTCAAAGCCATCGACTGTTTTCACGGCAGCCTGGTCGCCGCCGCGGCCCAAGGCAATATCAATGCTTTCTCGGGCCATCTCCTGGCATTCCTGCATAGTAGCGCCGCCATGGCCTACGCCGATGGAAAGGGTGAGCATTCCGCCGGGGTGCAACGCACGCACTTTATCCAGAATATCAAAGCGTTCTTCCATCATCCAGCGGATATCCCGCTCTTCCACCACCGCAATATAGCGGCTGTTGGACACCTTGCGCAGGAAACCGGTCGTGCGGCCGATGTATTCTTCCAGCAGGGTGTTGATGGCCTCCAGCTCGTGCGCCTGCTCGGAGTCCTTCATATCGTTGAACAGCTCGTCATAGCTGTCCACCCCAATAATCAGGTAAGCCGGGCGGCTGGCAGTGTATTCATCCAGCGTGTTTTTGTAGAACGTATCGTTGACCAAAAACAGCAATGTGCCCGTTTTGCTGCTGCGGCTAGTTGTGGCGTAGGCCGTGTAGCGGTTTTCGTCAATGGTCAGGTCCTGGCCGTGGGCGCGGGCACAGACGGAAAGGTCAATGCCGGTCATCAGGCGGTCCGGTGCAGCCAGCAGGGCATCCTGCCCCGCCAGAATCTGCTCCCGGAAGGCCGGATTATACCACACCACGGAGCCTTCGGTAATCAGGGCAGTGGGGATGGAAAAATCCACCAGCGAGTACTGGGTCTTGCTGCCCTCAAAGTTGGTCCCGCACAGCATATCGGCCACAAAGCGCCGCAGCCGGCGGATGCCAAGTACCGCCACCACCAACGCAAACACTACAAGCAGCGCCGGTGCCAGCAGCCAGCGCGGGTTGCTGAACGCCAGCGGCACAGCCAGAGCGATGCACGCAACGAGCAGCAAAAAGATAATGACAAAGATATCACGTCTCAGCTTGTTTTTCATCATCGTTCCTCGGTGCCTGCAATGTGGGGCAGGCGGTCACGGTCAGATATGGTTTGGATCAAACTTCCATCAGAATGGGCAGAATCATGGGGCTGCGCTTGGTTTTGCGGTAGATATAGCTGGAAAGCGCCTCCCGCACGCGGGATTTCACGCTGGCCCAGTCGTGCATGTTATCCGCCATACTGCGGTCAAGGGCCATTTCAACCTGCACGCGGGCACCGTCCATCAGCTCCTCGCTTTCCCGCACATAGACAAAGCCGCGGGAAACCAGGTCCGGGCCGGAAAGCAGCTGGCCGGTGCTGCCATCCACGGCTGCGGTAACGATGATGATACCGTCCTCCGACAGGTGGTGGCGGTCACGCAGGACCACATTGCCCACATCGCCCACGCCATAGCCATCCACCATCACGGCACCGGCGGGCACAGTGCCCTCCACTGCCATGCCATCGCGGGAAAGGCGGATGTTCTGGCCATTTTCAGCAATATAAATATTCTGCTTGGGGATATAGCCCAGGTGCTCCGCCGTTTCGGCGTGGCGCTTGAGCTGCTTGAACTCGCCGTGAACCGGCAGGAAATACTGCGGGTGGGCAAGGGTCAGCATCAGCTTCTGCTCTTCCTGGCAGGCGTGGCCGGAAACATGGATATCGTACATGTTTTCGTAAATGACCTCTGCACCCAGGGCCAGAAGGCCGTTGACCACCTTGGTCACGGTCTTTTCGTTGCCGGGGATGGGGCGGGCCGAGATAATGATAAAGTCAGTGGGGCCGACCTTGACGGTACGGTGGCTGGCCTGCGCCATACGGGACAGAGCGGACAGCGGTTCGCCCTGGCTGCCGGTGGTGATAAGGACAACCTTTTCCGGCGGGTATTTGTTGATCTCCTCGATATCGATCAGCACATTATCCGGCGCATGCAGATACCCCAGCTCCCGCGCCATTTCGGTGTTGGAAACCATGCTGCGGCCATTGACGGCCACCTTGCGGCCATACTCAATGGCCAGGTCAATGATCTGCTGGATGCGGTAGATGTTGGAAGCAAAGGTTGCCACGATAATGCGGCGGTTTTTGGCGCGGGCAAACAGGCTGCGCACCCCTTCGGCCACAGTCTGCTCGGTTGCCGTAAAGCCGGGGCGCTCCGCGTTGGTAGAATCCGCCAGCAAAGCCAGCACGCCGCGGCGGCCATACTCCGCAATGGTGGAAAGGTCGGTAACGGCATCGCCGGAAAGCGGCGTGTAGTCGATCTTGAAGTCGCCGGTATGCAGCACGGTGCCTGCCGGGCAGTCAATGGCAAACGCCAGAGAATCCGGGATGGAGTGGTTGACATGGATGGGCTCCACCGTAAAGCAGCCAAGGCGCACTTTCTGGCGGGGACGGATCTCATGGAACTCTGCACTGGAGGCAAGACCGTGCTCCTCCAGCTTGTTTTTGATCAGGCCAATGGTCAAACGTGCAGTGTAAATGGGCACGTTGAACTTTTTGAGCAGATACGGCAGGCTGCCGATATGGTCTTCGTGGCCATGGGTAATGAACAGGCCCTTGATGCGGTCCTTATTTTCCAATACATAGGTGAAATCCGGAATGACAAGGTCCACGCCGAACATATCGGAATCCGGGAACACCAAGCCGCAGTCCACCAGAATCATATCGTCCTGGCATTCATACAGGGTGATGTTTTTGCCAACTTCGCCCAGGCCGCCCAGCGGGCAGATGTGCATGGGAACAGCCGGGGTGGAAGCATCATAATAATGCTGCTTATAGCTGCGGCGCTGCGGGCTGCGGGGGCGCTGCACCGGGGCCGGAGCTGCTGCATTCACCGCATTGCTCGCTGCAGCCTGCTGGGGCTGCGGGGCACGGCGGCGCTGCGGCTTGCGGTGCTGGGGCTGTGGTTTTTCCGCCGCTGCCTGCGGGGCGCTGGCCGCGGGGGCAGGCGCACCGGGTTTGCGGTTCTGGTTATTATTATTTGCGCGCGGGGCACGGCGGGTGTAATTGCTGCGGCCCTGCTGGCGGGGGCGCTTTTCGTTGTTGTGATCTTCCATTGCATAACCTCCATATTGTATTCGGCCAGGGTTGGTGGTTACACACACGGTAAGCACCGTACCCCGGACGTGATGTTTTGTCGCATGTAAAATTTGTACGGCACTGTGCCGATTTACTGAATCAAGGTTGGACGCGAAGAGTTCAGCCGAAAGGCTGCAACCGGGTCCTGAATCAAACTACGACATTGCAATTAAATCTATTATAAGGCGCAACGGGGGCATTGTCAAATAGTATGCCGGACGCATTTATGGACAAATTACACAAAAGCTTGCAGGGCTGGGCAAAATCGCGTATAATTATTTTTATGGCAATACCGCATAATTCTAAGTGCCGATACGGCGAGCGAGGTGC
>ERZ857801.1197-NODE-1197-length-29208-cov-4.083868_pt1 | contig 29208 bp, 36 predicted proteins | sample MGYA00519762_ERZ857801 | MGnify/ENA primary metagenome ERZ857801 (study PRJEB31778, sample SAMEA3449368) | human gut metagenome | biome: human gut; feature: human-associated habitat; material: faeces | place: United Kingdom | collected 2010/2012 ...
AGCACCTGCGTTTCATAACCCCGTCGGTGCCTTTCGCAGAAAGGCGGATTATAGAGATGAAAACCTTTCGCGTCAATCATGTGCCCTGGTGCGCCCCGGAGGGACTGGCCGCGCTGGTACAGGCAAGAAGCCTGAAAAGCGCGGCGAAGAAGGTCAAAGGAGGACGTGACCTGCGCCTGCCGGATGGGATCTACTATATTTTTGAAACGGGCCGTTATGACAACGGGCTTCAAATAGAGCTTTCCACAAAAGTGGAAAAGAAATAAAACACAAGGAGGAGAACGCTATGTTAAACAGAACGATCATGATGGGCCGCCTGACCAGGGACCCAGAGTTGAGAAAGACTCAGACCGGAACACCGGTCTGTAGCTTTTCCATCGCCTGTGATCGGGATTTCAAAAATGCCAGCGGTGAAAAAGAAACGGATTTCTTCGATTGTGTGGCATGGCGCCAGACCGCCGAGTTTGTGAGCCAGTATTTCACAAAGGGCAGGATGGTCGTTGTGGAGGGCCGGCTGCAAAACCGCAATTGGACCGACAAGGAGGGCAATAAGCACCGCACTACGGAGCTTATTGTTGACAACGCCTACTTTGGCGATTCCAAGCCGAAGGACGCTGGCGCTGGTGAGCCTCCGGCTTATGGTGGCGACCCGATGACCGGCGCTCCTGCGCCCAGCGGCGGGTTTGACGTACCAGCCGGATTTACGCCAGACTTTGGCGATGTGGATGATAACGGCGAACTGCCGTTCTGATAAACTATGGGGGGAGGCTGCGGCCTCCCCCCATACGATCTCTCAAAGACGCAAGATAAAAAAGACATGGCAGAGGCCACGCCTTTACTCAAACAGATAATATTATAGGAGAAGATGATTATGAAACAGCTGGGAAATCTCGCCATCGTATGTGCCAAGCGTCCGGAGGTGCTGCTGCAGATCTATGACGGCTTTGTGTCCGTCTATGTGGGGCAGGGCCCAAACCGGGCGGTGTTCTCTGTCGCCTGGGACAACGACGCAGAGATCCGCCGCATTATTCACGAGCTGAATTTTGGGCGGTATCGCAGCGATCAGGCGGCGTGAGGAACCCGATCTGAATGGCGACAACCCGGAACCAAATGAATTTTCCAGCTCGCTGAGGAGCTGGAGAGAGAAGGTATGATATGACAACAAAATTTGACCGCTCCTATATCAGCGCGGACACCCGGGAGCTCATAGAGCGCGGGTACGCGCGGGAAGAGTTGGACAAACTCGTTTTCCGATTTGAGTACACGAAAGAGGAGCAGGCCCAAAACCGTGCAATGGCTGTCAAGCTCTCTCCGGAGGCGTGGGCAGCCTCTGCGGACCGGGAAGCCCTGCGGAGAAGCAAATTGATGGAGCCTGTGATGGACGCCATCGCGGGTGAGTTCGTCTGCTATCAGTATGACCATGAGAAACAGCTCGCTTTCCGCAGCGCGGAGTGGGACCTGTATTTTCACTGCAATATGCTCAACGTATCGAACGCTTCGGCCGCAGGCCGGGACTATTCCTATTTTACGCTCACCTTCAATCGTGAGCACACGGAAGAAAAGCGCCCGGAGATCTACAGCCGGATCATGCGGCTCCTTCAGGAGCGGTTTGCGGAGCAGCCGAATCTCCACATATCAGTACAGTACAGGGGAAGCCTGGACGCGGAAAAAATCCACCGCTTCGTTCAGCAATCGCTTCCGTCCATGGACGGAAAGCGGTGCTCCTATCATGGCTGGGAAGGCCGGCTTGTACTGGTCGAGGACAGCATCTTCTTTATGAAGAAACGCGCCAAAACCCGAGGGTATCGGCTGACGCCGGCTGAAGCACTGCTGATCAGCCTGGAAAGTGCTGCTTAATCAATCAAAAGAAAGGATCTTAATTCTAAATGGGAAATGGTACGATTCAGAAAGACACCGCAGCCTCCGGCGATGTGACGCACGGCGTCAACGCCGAGGAATCTGTGGCCCTGAACTATTTTATCGACCGGCTGGCGGAGGACCTTGTGCTGGATGAAAAAGTCCAAATGTGCAGTATGTGTGTGATCGGCGGCTGTGAAAGCCAGGTCGGCGGTATGACCTGCCGGAACGGCGTCAAAACCTGGCTGCTGAACAAGGTGAAGGCGTATGCCGGGGATATGCCGGTACGGGAAGAACAGTATTTCACGTTCCTGGACCGGCTGCGCGTTTCCGGCTGTGAAATATCTCAGGCAAGGCAGCGGCTGGAACAGGCGTTTCCGCATCTCAAATGGTGTGCCGATGGCGTTGACGCAATTCTCTGCGCGTGGCAGTGCCATCGCGCATCCAGTGGAAAAAGGCTGCGGGAAATGTGTGAAGGCCAGTGCGGTACTCGTGCAGGAACCGACACGGCGGCCTCTTGACAGTCTGGGCTGGCGTTGGTACACTGTATTTGTAAGAGTATATCCAGATGATGATTGAATGGCAGAAAGCGAGGGATGCTATCATGGATATGAACGCAAACGACGGCATTGCCGCAAATCGGGAGTATAAGGACCGGCTGTTTACCTTCATCTTCGGGAAGGAGGAAAACCGCCCCTACCTGCTCCAGCTCTATAACGCCTTGAACGGCACCAGCTATACTGACCCATCGGAGCTGGAGATCACCACGCTTCAGGATGTCATTTATATCCGGCAGAAGAACGATATTTCGTTCCTGCTGGACTCGGAGCTGTCCCTCTATGAACAGCAGAGCAGCTATAACCCGAATATGCCGCTGCGCGGGCTGATGTACTTCTCCGCCCTGTACCGGCAGTTTCTCTCCAGGCAGGGCACGGACCTCTATTCTTCGTCTCTGGTGAAGATCCCCTCGCCCCGGTATGTGGTGTTCTACAATGGGCTGCGGGAACTGCCGGATGTGAGCAAGCTCCGTTTGTCCGACGCCTTTGAGATCCCGGATGTGAGCGGAGAATTTGAATGGACCGCCACGGTGTATAATGTCAATGCGGGGCGGAATCCCGCCATTATGGAGAGTTGCGCGGCGCTTGCCCAATACGCGGACTTCATTCAGTGGGTACGTGAAAACAGCGAGACGATGCCGGTCAAGGACGCGGTAGACGCCGCGGTCCGGCAAGCCATTGCACAGAATTATTTGAATGGGTTCTTTAAGAAACACCGAGAGGAGGTTGTTGACGTGAGCCTGACGGAATTTAACGAGGAAGAATTTGTGCGCAATCGTTTGAAGGAAGGCGAGGCAATAGGTGTAGCAAAAGGCGTGGCAAAAGGCGTAGTTCAAGGAGAGGCAAGATTGGGAAAACTGATTTCTCTTCTGTTGAAGCAGGGACTGATTGACCTGGCCCAGCTCGTCGCTGTTGACGTCCAGGAGCGCGAGAAGCAGTATCAGCGGTTTGGCATCGACTGAGCCGCTGGAACGGTTTCTCCTGAACGGACCGGAGGCTGACGCATGGATCTGACGGAATTTAACGAGGAAGAATTTGTACGCAATCGTTTGAAGGAAGGCGAGGCAAGAGGTGTGGCAAAAGGCGTAGTTCAAGGAGAGGCAAGATTGGGAAAACTGGTTTCTCTTCTGTTGAAGCAGGGACTGATTGACCTAGCCAGGCTCGTCGCTGTTGACGCCCAAGAGCGTGAGAAGCAGTATCAGCGGTTTGGGATTAACTGAGCCGTTGGGACGGTTTCTCCTGAACGAACCGGAGGCTACACACATGGATCTGACGGAGTTTAACGAGGAAGAATTTGTGCGCAACCGACTGAATGAAGGCCGGGTAGAAGGTGAAACAAAACTGGGAAAACTGATGGATCTTCTGCTGAAGCAGGGACTGATTGACCTGGCCCAGCTCGTCGCTGTTGACGCACAAGAGCGTAAGAAGCAATATGAGCGGTTTGGAATCAACTGATCTATGATGGGTTGATTAGGCCAGACCATGAACAGAAAGTGAAGCAGTACCAATGGGGTACTGCTTCACTTTGCTTTTTGGGAGGAATGTTTACATGAAGAACTTTTTTGATGCGTTAGACCGCCTGTACGAATCCGGCCAACCCAGCATGAGCGAGGCCATATCCGCACTGCAGAGGGAGTTCCCGGAGCTTTCCAGCCATGAGGGATATGCGAAATACGCCGTGGCATCCTGGATGCACAAATATTGGAACTGAAGGAGACAACGAAAATGAGAAAAATCTACCGAACGATTGACGATGTGCTGCGTTCCCCCTGGGGAGCCATCAAGCAGCAGGATGAAAAGGCGGCTGCCACCGACCGGGTGCTGCGCTCTACGAAGCTGGAGGACAGCATCTATGCCGACCTGCGGGACGACGATTCTGACCTGGATCAGATCGAACAGGCGGCCGCGGAGAAGCTGGCCTCCTTCCCCGCCCTGACCCGGGACGTCTACCAGTCCTTCTATTCCCTGATGCCCCGGCGGCAGGATGCCGATGCGCTGTCCACAGCGGCGCGGCGGTTTAACGCGCCGATCCTGGACCACATTCTTGAAAACGAGGATTATCCCACGCTCAAGGCGGTCTGCGAAGGCCGGGAGCTGCCCGCTTATGAAGCGGCCTCTGAGTTTATCGCCCAGACCGCCGGCGAGCTGGACAGTCTGCTCTCCGGGCTCGGCGGGGAAAAGAGCGCGGTCAACACACTGGAAAAGCTGGAGGCCGCGGAAGAAAAGGCGGAAGCGGAGCTTGCCGCCCTGCTGGAGCGGATGCGGAAAAGCAAGGAGCGCAACGAGATGCTGGAGCGGGCGGTCATAGAGGCCGCCAACACCGCAGAGGGAAAGCGGCGGCAGGTTGAGGCTGTCAGCAAGAAAATTGACGCCGACGCCGCCCGAAACAAGGAAGCGGTGGCTGTGCTGGTGGCGCAGGCTGTGACCTCCGCGGCGGAAAAGGCCCGGGAGGTACAGAATGTGATCGCCGCGTGGAGCGACGATCCCGGCAATATGGAGAGAAGCGCCGTCAACCGGCAGATGCTGGATGCGGTGCGGGAAAGCGACGTACTGCGGCGCGTCGCGGACTATCTGGGCAGGTTCCGGGAGATCTTCGCTCAGGGCAAGCGGAACGGCTATGCCTATGGCCGGGGAGAAAAGTATTCCCTGGAGCTGGGGCGGGACCTGTCCCGGGCGATTTCTTCGGAGCTTGTGATGCTAGCCAGCCCGGAGACGCTGCCGCTGTTCCTGCGGAAGTACCAGCAGGGGCGGATCAAGCAGTACCAGCGCCGGGAGCCTATCTATAAGGGGGCCGGGGACATCATCTGCTGCCTGGACGAATCCAGCTCCACCCGCGGCAACCCCGCGGCATGGGGCAAGGCCGTGGCCCTGACGCTCCTGGAGATCGCGGCGGACGGCGGGCGCAGCTTCGCGCTCGTCCACTTCTCCGGGTCTGGCAGCATACAGACAGACCTGTTCCGCCCAGGTGCCTACACCGCAGCGGACAAAATGGCGGCGGCCGAGACCTTTTTAAGCGGCGGCACGAATTTTGAGACGCCCATGGACGAGGCCCTGCGGCTGATGCAGGAAGAAGGCTTTGAAAATGCCGATGTGGTGTTTATCACCGACGGCGAATGTGCGCTGTCCAAGACATATCTAAAGCAGCTTCAGCAGGAACAGGCAGCCCGCCGCTTTACCATCACTGGCATCCTCCTGGATCAAGAGCAGGCTGGTATGGAGTTCAGCTTGGCGGAATTTTGCCAGAATATCTACCGCACTTCGGAGCTGACGGGTGAAGAAGTCGTGCAGGCCGTGATCCGCAGCCGGGTATGACCTTGTTCCCGATTCCCTGTAAACCGGAAACACACGGCAGACACTCATAAATTGGAGGCTAATTCTATGTGGATCGTAGTATCCAGCCAATATTGTGAGCGGTGCAAACAGCACTTCGCCCTCAATGAAATGCCTGTAGGACGGGAGCAAATCCCCGATGGAGAGCGGATTTTCTTCATTTGTCCGGGTTGCGGTACGGAAATACCGGATGTCCCCGCCCATGTCGATGACGGGGAAGCAGATATGTAGAATATGAGAATATAACAGCACCGCCCAGTCCCTTGCTTCAGGGGACCGGGCGGTGTACTCGACTTGTGCAAACAAAATCCTGACGGGCATAAAGGGTTTCTGCGGAATTTACAAGCACGATATAAAATCCGCGGCCCATAGCCGAGTTTGTAGGAAAATTTGGGCGGAGGGAAACCTCCGCCCAAATTTTATGCCTATTAACTCACTTGATATTCTCGCAGAAGCGCATGAGGATCACCGCGACCTGGGCCCGTGTGGCGGAGCCGCCGGGGGTCAGGGTGGTGTCGCTGGTGCCGTTGACCAGGCCCTCGGCATTGGCCCACTGGAGGGCTGCCAAGGCATAGCTGCTGACCTGGGCCACGTCGGAGTAGCCGGACAGGTCGGCGCTGGCCGTCACATCATAGCCCTTGTACTGAGCGTAGCGGTACAGGATCGCCGCCATCTGCTCACGGGTAATGGTGTCGTTGGGGCCGAACAGGCCGTTGCCATAGCCGCCCACGATGTTGTTTGCCGCCGCCCACGCCACGGCATCAGTATAATACTGGCCGGCCGTCACATCGGTAAAGCCGGAGGCACCGGGAACGGCGGGAGTGCCCTCCAGGCGATACAGGATCGTAACGATCATACCGCGAGTGGTGGTCGCATCGGGGCTGAAGGTGGTGGCGCTGGTGCCGGCCATCAGGCCCTTGTCATACACATATTGTACCGCATCTGCATACCACGAGCCCTCGGCCACATCAATAAAGGGATTGCCCGTAGGCTTTTCCTCCATCTTCGTGAAGCTGACCTCGATTTCAACCTTGCTGTTGGTCATTTGGAAGGTGTACTTGTTATCGCCGCGGTCCGTCACCTTGAGTTCATCGCCCTTGCGGTCGGTGACGGTCAGCTCGTCCAGCTTGTAGCCGGAATCGGGCTTCACAGTGATGGTCACGCGGGTGCCCGCGCTGGCGCGGTTGGGTGTGACCTTGATAGAGCCGCCGGTCACATTGTCCGGGGCGGAGATGGAATAGGTGGGATCGCTGTCATCGCTGCTGCTTCCGCCGCCGGAGGTTCCACGCTCGTCAACGGTAACGGTGACGCTTTCAGAAGTAAGGACCACGGCTCCCAGCTTAATGCTGACCGTAATCGTCGCGGTTCCTTCCTTCACGCCTGTAACCGTGACGCTCTTTTGGTCGCTGGAAAGTGTCGCCGTTGCAACCGTAGTATTGTTGCTCTCCACCGCAAGCACCGCACCCTTGGGCAGCGTGCTTGCTACGGTAAAGCTAATGGTGTTATTCTCATATACGCTGTTTGTGGACGGGGTAACCGTCAGGGAATACTGGTTTTTATTTTCCTCACCTTCCGCGGGTGCAGAAACAAGGTCGCTTGTAACCAGGTCGCTGTTTTCCGCCGTATAAGCATCTACAGCCTCGGCGGGGTAGTAGACAGTTGGCTTGTTGACACCTTCTCCGCTAATTCCGGCAAGCGCATCCGTTTCAAAGTCAGGAGGCGTATTGCCCTCGAAAATCAAAGCGGTTCCGCCTTCAGCTTTCACTCCACCCAAGAAATTGCCAGAGATAGAAGTAACTGTGGACGGGATGTTGATGGATTCCAACTTAGGATTCTCATTAACATAGTCGCCGCTATCATTTTCAGCCGTCAAGTCAAAAGCATACTCGCCGATAGAAGTGATACCTTCGGGAAGTTCTACTTTCTCCAACGCAAGGCAGCCGGTAAACGCATAGTCTGGGATCTCTGTTACACCGGAGGGGATGATCGCTTCTTTGAGCGACTCACATCCATTGAAAGCCTCCCTGCCAATCTCCGTTAATCCTGCCGGTAAATCAATTCTTTCAAGAGAAGTACATCCGTTGAAGGTCCCAGTCCCGATGTTGGTTAATGTATCGGGCAGAGTCACATTTTTCAGCGCGGCACACCCCAAAAAGGCCCCGGTAGTTCCAGTGAGTTCCTTGACGGGACCCAGAATCTCGGCCGTAACCAAGCTGGAACAGTTTGCAAATGCTCCACCACCGATTTCGGATACATTTTTAGGAATTGTGATACTCTCCAGGGCTTTACAAGCACTGAAAGCGTTTTTACCAATGCTGACCAAAGACTCTGGCAGAGTGATGGATTTCAGAGTTTCCATATTGTTGGGAGTCTGTGTAGAATAAGCATTAAACGCATCCGCCCCAATGTACTTGATGCCCTCCGGCACTACCACACTCTCCTGCCAGTCCAGCACACGGATCAGGTTTTCGGAATCATAGAGAACGCCGTCTTGTAGCTTAAAGATACTGCCCTCTGCAAAGGTGACATTCCCTTCACCATCGCTCGCGTCCGCATCAAAATACTCATCAAAGGTGTCCGTCTGAATATTGGTAACGCTGGCGGGAATTACAACTGAACTCAACTTGTCGCAACTACTGAAAACTTTGCTTCCCAAAGATTTCACTGTGCTGGGCAAAGCCAATTCGGTAATGTCGCAAGTCCAAAACGCCTTGTTCCCGATACTCTCCAACTCACTCCCCTCTGCAAAGGTAATCGAGGTAAAATCCCCGTGGAGCGCTTCTTCATCAAGACGGGTCACAGAGGCGGGAATCTCAATGGTTTTGCACGTGGAGTAGCCAAATGCCCCGGCCCCGATATAGGTGAGCCCTTCGGAAAGGGTGACTTCGGTACCAGTCATATTGTAGAACGCATTGTCACCGATACCCACTACCTGATATGTTTGCTTATCGTGAGTAATTTCCTTGGGGATCGTCAAGCCACCTTCACGATTGCTGTACTCGGTTCCCGCAAACACAGTTTCAGTATGTCCGCTGGTGCAGCTATGGGTCCACTTCCAATACCACGGAGCAACCTCAACCGTTGTGTCATTCAATTTCTTGTAGGCAATATCGTCTACAACAAAGTCAAAAGTTTCCTGGATCTGCCTGGCATGTCCGTCATTATCGTCCTCCCAGCCGGGGACAGTTTTATCGCCCTCCGTATTTGCCGGAGTAGATAACAAAGTATTCTCCTCGGAGGGAGCTGTTTCTAGCGGGGCGGTCTCCAGAACCGGTGCTTCCTCGTTTTCCTCTTCTGGTATTTCATACAGAGGGCAGTTTTCCTCGTGCCTCTCTGCCGAACACCCCTCGTCTGTGGTACAGACGAGGGGGCTGCTGTCCGCTCCGCCATCTTCAGCGGCCAGCGCCGCCGTTGGGAGCATGGTTCCAACAAGGGCAGCACTCAGCAGCAGGGATAAGATATTCTTTCCTCTCATTGGTTGAATCCTCCTTCATGGCCCATTCCGCCATCGAGCAGCGTTACAGTATCAGCCGACTGGATGAAAAGGCCAGCGGGCTTAGGCGCATTTACTCCAGGAGCAATGGCTTCCCAGTAGTAAGTGGTGTTCTCCGCAGCGCCAGTCAGCTTAGTTTTAGCCCAAGTCTCAAAATCAGGGATTTCCATTCCTTCATAAGTGGCTAAGAAAGCACTAAATGGATCGGTGCAGGTAAGAGCAACTTTCTTCCGATTTGCTTGTGCAAAATTAAACTCGGACATGAACTCTTTGTCCAGCCGGAACAGGCAATGATACACTTCCTCAACATTGGAAACGCAGGTCGAGGAAACAGAACCGCCGGAAATGTTAAAGACATTGGCCTTGCTGGAATCGGTGACGCCTTTGTAGATATCTTCGTTCAGAACAACGGTGGCAAAGCTGTTCCAGGCATTGTCCGTCTCAACAAAGCCCTTCAAATGAGAGTTCTTGATATTAAAGGTGGTGTCAATCGTCCAGATGTTCAACGCACACCAACCCCAAATATCAGAGTCAGTGATATTGATAGTGGAATCCTCCATATCCCGGACACCATTCACCATATCACCAGCCATATTGATAGGGTAGCCAAAGCCCAAAATTTCGCTCCCATTCACAATATTGATGGTGCTGTTCTTGACATTCCAGATAGAGATGCCGCGGCTGTCCCCCTGGTGGGACCAGTTCTCGTAAGTCTTGTCAGTTGGTTTCAGGGTGTTCTGAACAGTTGTGTTGTCCAGCGTCAAATTAGCTCCGGTAAAGACCCCGGTGTTTTCACCGTTGTCCCAAAAGCGGATGCCGCGGGAGGGGACATTGATCGTGGAGTTTTCAATTTTGACCTCGGGCGCATCAGAAATCAGGTCAATGCCGATACTGCTCCCATTCACCGTCAGGTCCTGAATAGTCACCAAATCATCCGTGTCAATGCAGATAAGGCCGTTTTCCACGGTCCCGCTCAGGGAATAGGATGCGCCATCCAGCGTGATCGCCTTGTCGATCACCAAAGGCTCTGTAATCGTGGTGTTTTCGCTCAAAGTGATTGTGCTGCCAGCTTGAGCCGCATTGATTTGTGCCTGCAAATCGTTAGTGTCCGCTGCGAACGCTGCGGGCACCATAGCTGCCATCAGGCAGCCAGCCGTCAAAATGGAAACTAACTGTTTTTTCATTGCTCATTCTCCCTTCGTGAAAATACAATCTATAACACCCCCAGGGGGGAAGTTACCAAAACCAGATAGCCTAAACTGCGAAACTAACCACCCACACCATCGTCCGGCCAGCCAATCGCCAGCTGCTCCGTCTCCAGCAGCCGGTCATGAGCCTGCTCAATCAAAAGGGAAATATTCGCTTCAATGCCTGCCTGTGTCTCCAGATAGAGCTTCCTCAGACAGCGTGGGTTCCCTTTGTTTTCGTCTACCCGCGCGTCATGGCAGAGGTCCCGGATGTATTTTGTGACCACAGACCGGCACAGCGGCACACCTCCACGGGTCCGAAAAACAGGCCCGTCGGCAATCTGATTGCACCGTATATAGTGGGACAGCTCCGCTTGCAGGCAGGCCGGCAGCCGGATCAGGCGCTTGCTCCCGTTGGGAGAAACTGTCAGCCGACCTTCTCTCACACTCTCCACTGTCAGCTTGGAAAGTTCCTGGACGTTCAGCCCGGTGGTGGCAAAGACCTTGATCAGCAGATAGACCCGTTCATCCTCCAGAATCCTCGCCGTCTGAAGCAGGCGAAGGTATTCTTTGCGCGTCAGTTCCGGCAGGGCGCGGTCCGGCAGCTCCATCATATCTGTCAGCTGCAAGTCTCGGCGCCCCAGCCAGGCAAGGAAGTTATTGGCGGCGGACATGGAGAGATTTACGGTGCGCGGCGCATACCCTTCCGCCAGGAGCTGTTCTCTCCACTTGGCAAGTGTGCCCGGCTTGATCTGCTTGGGCTGGGGCAGCTCCTGATACAAGCTCTCCAGCTTTGCCCGGTAGGTCTTTACGCTTCCGGCCCGCAGCCCTTTCTTCCGCATTTCCTCCAGAAATGCGTGGATCAGTTCCGGCGTAACAGCCTGACCCGCCGCTCTCGGCGGGAAAATTGGGGGATGTATTCTCTCTATCTTTTCCGCTTTCATAGACATACCCGCGTCGCTCGTCCTGCCACAAAATCAACAATTTGTTCCCGGCGAGGCTTTTGGCACACTAAAAAACGGCTCCTTTTAGCTATAATAGACTTCAATCGTCCTCACTGGGGCTGCACAGGGGCACACTTTCACAGGCCGTCTGAAAAAGAGTTTCCGGCGGCCGGTTTTGTTATGCCAAAATTACGCAAATGTCAAGTATTTTGTGCGAAAAAGATAGAATAAATTTTTGAGGGCTCATGCGGCGCGGTCAAAGGCGAGCTCGAACGCTTGCGCCGAGGACATAAAGCCGAGTATTTCTCGCGGGTAGTTGTTGAGCCACGTCTCGACGCGCTTCACTTCCGCCGCCGTCACCTTGTCGAAGTCCGTCCCTTTCGGGAATTGCCGCCGTATCATGCGGTTAATATTCTCGTTCGTGCCGCGCTCACAAGAGCTATACGCATGACAGTAATAGACCGTCGTCCGCTTTGCATCCTTGCGCCGGGCGCTCCGCTCGATGCCGTCAGCATCCGCGAACTCGGAGCCGTTGTCTACGGTTATCGTTTTGAAAATCTCATAGAACGCCGCACCGTAAAGGCGCTCGAGGCGGTCTAATGCCGCGACGACCGTCTCGGCGCGCCCGTCCTTAATGCGGATAATGATTTCCCGCCGCGTAACGCGCTCGGAGATGACGAGGAGGCGGGCTTTCGTCCGTTTCTTCCCGACGACGGTATCCATTTCCCAATGTCCCGGCTCCTGCCGCTCGTTGATATACTCCGGCCTCTGCTCTATACTCGTGCCGCTGGATGCCCGAGCCTGTTTCTTGCGGATTGTTCTATGCTTCTTTTTGCGGTCGCCCTTTTCCGGGAGGTCTTGATTTGTGAGCGTGAGGAAAACGCCGTCCTCGACGTACTTGTAAATCGTCGCACGGCAAAAGGTTATTCCGAAGTGTTTATATTTTTCCTGCTTGAGTAGAGCGCACACCGCCGCCGGGGAATAGTCCTCATTTCCGATTTTGTCCTCGATAAACTGCGCGGCGGCGTGATTTTTCCCAATCTTGAGCGGAGCACCTTTCGCGGCGAGCCCCTCTTGATAGCGCGCCTCGGCCTTTTCCGGGCTATACCGTTCCTCGGTCGTGTAATCGGAGTTTAGATGCTCATACGTCCCGCGCTTGAGCTCGCGGTAAACGGTGCTGATATGTACGCCCAGCTCCTCGGCGATTTCTTTTTTCGAGTGTCCATGCTTGAGCATCGTCTCGAGCTTGATACGGCTCGTCCAATTAAGTTGTTTATACGTCCGCTCTCCCATAGCGCGCCCTCCCTCGAGATATGAAAAAAGGGCGGGAAAGTCCCGCCCTCTCGTTACCGCGATAGAAAGTCCTCTATCGCCTTTTTGATAATCTGTGCTTGCGGTATGCCCTCGGCTGTGCATTTCTCGCGGAAAGCCGCCGCGAGCTCTTTCGGGACTCGCGCCGAAATAACGTCGTAGACCTTTTCATTATATCGAGTCTTTACCGCCGTCGAGGTCTTAGTCTTTCTTTTTTCCTCTGCCATTCTGCCGCCTCCTTTTGGCGTTGATGAAAATAGAGATTGCGGATAGGGTAATGCTTACCCCGCACAAAACATAGATAACCGTTGTCATGGTCGTTTGACATTGAGCGCATTTCGTGTTATCCTTGGAGGGCAAGGGGGATTTCTCCCCCTGCCCTTTACTCGGTGAGCTTTTCTATCAGCAGTAGAATAGCAATCACGAGATTTAGGATTGCGGTAACAAGGTTTAAGTAGCTGTCCGGCTCTGCCTTGTTGCCGCGTTTCTTTTTTCGCTTGCTCAATGCGTTTACCTCCTTTCTGTCTATTATAATATCATACTGCTTGCAGTATGTCAAGCGTTATTTAGAAAAAAGTGCAAAAAATATCCCCGGCACGGAGCCGGGGATTTACTCTATTCCGAGGAGCCAAAGGGCGGACACGCCGAGGACGCGGGCAAAGACGGGTATCTCATAATCGGGGATAAACCGCGTTCCGATTTCGATACGGCTTATCGAGTCCCGCTCCATTGTTACGCCCTCGACCTGCACCCGCGCCGCGAGGCCGCTTTGTGAGAGCCGGAGCTTGAGCCGCGCCTCCCGGATGCGCTCGCCGCTTATATTCTTCTTTCCCTCAAAATCGTATATCCGCAAGCTCTCGCCTCCCTGTGTTAATGGTCTGCATTTTTCTTGACTTTAGCACATACGCAACGCATAATTGTGTTAAAGGTCAGCAGACCGAAAAAATAGGAGGGAGTTACTCATACCATGAAAAAGCTCAAGACTTGGCAAATAGTATTACTCGTTATTTTCTATCCCGTCGGTATCTGTGTATGGATATATCGGGCTATCAAACGAAGCCAGTTAAAGAAAGCTCGGGAGGCCGAGCAAGCCGCGCTATCCGCCCGCCGGGAGGCCGAGCGAGCCGAACGCGAGAAATTCGAGGCCGTTCGTGCTCAAATCTCCCGCCACCGGAGCGAGCGCCGAGAGGGGCTCGACGCAAATTGCGACTACGTTTCTTTTAAGCTCGTCGGCGTGACATTCAATAACGACGACGGCGTAGGGCGCAATCGTCAAGATATTCTCCGCGAAATCGAGGAGGACGGCGAGCTTGATAATTTCTCCTATGATACATACGACTACGAGGGAAAAACCGCCGTCGGCGTTTATTATAACGGCGAGCAAATCGGGAATATCGCGCAAACAGATTTGAAAAAGTTCCTTTCCCGTACCGTATGCGAGCTTGCAGATTTCGAGGTCGTTTCCGGCGAGTCTCGTCGCGGTATATGGGTCGGTTTCTATTTCAATAAATAACATTTTGCGCGGAGTTTTCCACCGCCGCACAAAAAGAAAAAGCGGGCGAGGCCATAGAGCCCCGCCCGCTTTTTCTGCACGATTATACGTCGGAAAGATTGCCGAGAGCGCCCGCCGCCTCGAGTGCGCGGTAGATGATGCAAGCGACGGCCTCGCGGGTAATCGGCTGTTGCCATCCGAAATTACCGGCTCCGTCGCCGTTGAAAATGCCCTTGCGCTTGCAGTATTCCGCCGCCTCTTTCGCCCATGCGGAGGGCGTGTCGCCGGTATCGGCGCAAGAGGTCAGTTGCTTTCTTGCCTCGTTAATATCCATGTCGAAAACCTCCTCGTTTCCAGAGAGGCGAGCCTTAAATCTCGCCCATTGTTCATTTCCGCTCGTGCCGTAATAGGCGTTCATGTCGTCGCCCATCCACGGGCGCGGACACCATTTCCCCGTAACGTCGTAATGCCGGACGACGTTCTCGGCGGGGATATTGTATTTCTCCATGAGAGCCCGCGTAAACTCTACGAGATTATCGACGGTCTTTTCGGTGAAATACCAATCCCGAGCCGCCGCGCTCCCGGCGGTCGTCTTATCGAGCTTATACGGGCGTACTTCAATCCCGATGCTGTTCGCGTTCCTGCATCTCGGATGAACGTATCCGCCGGACGTGCCACAATGCCACGCGATATTATTGTCCTCGACGCATTGATAAACGATATTCCCCTCGTCTAAACAGTAATGCGCCGAGGCTTGCCTATCGGCTCCGGCGAAGTAGTTCGCCACCGCCGCCGCCGTGCCGAGTGAGCCGAAATAGTGGATAACGATATACTCGATTTTCCGTCCCGCTCCGGCGCGCGTGAAGTTCCGGGAAATAATCCGCTTCTCCACCGTCAGCATAAATTATTCCCCCTTGAGAGTCTTGTCTACCGCGTCGCTGATTTTCTGCGTCTGCGTTCCGAAATAGAACGCGATAACGACCGTGTAGACCGTCATAAACTCTTGGCTCGTCTGCCCGGTAATGGCGAGGTACGCGAATACCCCGGAGAGCAAGAGCGTGACGAGGCTCTTTACGCTCAAGAGAGCGCCGAGCCGCTTTACGATGATTTCTTTCATTTTGCTACCTCCTTTAGCAATCTCGTTTTGTTGCCGTGTCGTATGTAATTCCGCCGGTCGTGTTCTCGGCCTTGCTCTTATTGAGCGAGAACGAGAGCACGGTAGCGGTCGCGGCCTGTAAAAAGGCGATAAGGGCGGTCAAATACGGGAGCGAGCCGGTGTAGTTGTTGGCTACGGAAATCCGGCAGAGGTCGAGCGTCGTCATGGTCGATTTGTAGTCGATATAGAGGACGGCATAAACGAGGAGCTTTGAAAAGGAGAGATACCCCTTTGCAAAGCTCCATACCTCGAGCGCCCATTTTTTGAACTTCCGCCGCCGCGCCGCGCCTTTGCGGGCGGACATTATCCGTCCTCCCGCACCTCGCGCCCCTCGAGCCTGTCGATACGATGATGTGCCGACTTTGCCGAGCTCTCCACCGCCGACATACGCTCCGCCATGCCGATATAGCGCGCGTCCTGTGCGTCCTGCTTGCGCTCGATACGGTCGATGCCGCCTTTAATGTACCCGATTTCGGTTAGCATCGTGCCGGAGGACTTGCCCTCCTCCTCGCTGTCCTTTTTCGAGTTCCTATGAAAAGCGGCATAGCTTAACACGCCGCCGAGGATAGTCCCGAGGACTCCTATAATCGCTCCTACATAGTCCATTCTTAACCTCCGTTATAATTCGTAATAATCGAGTTTAACGGTCTGCTTTCCCGGCAATATGGGACACCCCCGAACGTGGTAAATCTCCCCGTCAACGATAACGCCCTCGCCCTCCGCCTCCGTGCATACGACATAGAGGCCGGGAGCGTCAAGCCTCACCCACAAGAGAGACTCCCGCCGCGCTATGATTTCGCCGTCGAGCTCGACCGTGTAGACCGCCGCGCTCATTCGGCGACCTTTTTCCAGCCGTCGGGATACGCCTCGGGAGTCCATACGTTGTTATCGAGCAAGGACTCGTAAAGCACGTCGCCCCAATAACCGCGCTCACCCTTGGAGAACGCGAGCCCCGCCGTAATGGTCGCCGGGATAATCCTCGCGCCGTTTTTATAGAGCACGTCCTCCCACAAGCTCGGCGCGGCCTCCGGCGTGTTTTCCGCCGTGTCCCACAAGTCCACCGCCGCCCGCTTGAGCGCACCTTTCCAGTTGATACGAGTCCCGGACTTGACGAGCGCCCCGCCGCCGGTGAGCGCCGGATAAAGCTCGACGGCTGTCGAGCCGTCCTTATCGTCGAGCCCGGCTCCCGCCGCCTTTTCAATCATAGCGCGGAGCTCCCGCGCCCTCTGTACGGTAATCATTCCGCCGCACCCCCTAACAGAATATCGAGAACTTTATCATTCTCGGCAAGCATGAGCGTACCGCTCACATTTTCCACGGAGCCGACCGGCTCGATACCGAGGAGCCCGCCGTCGGTGAAAGCGTAAACGAAGTCCTCGAGATATGTCGTCGTCTCGCCCGTCTCCTCGTCCTTGCGGTCGATTGCCGTCTTGATGCAAAAGCCCTCGGCCTCCGCCTCGTCGCACGGGACATAGCACCCGTTTTCGTGTAGGCGGACATAGACAACGGTATCGGAGTAGCCGACGACCTTTCCGCCGCTTTTGATAGCATACATACGTTATCCCTCCATTTTCGGCAGCTCTCCGAGCCGCTTTTTATAAAACTCCTCGAGTTCCTGCGTGTTCATCGTGCGGAGGAGGTTTTTCCAATACAGATTTTCTGCTCCCGCCCATTTCTCCGGGTCGAAGTCCGACGCGCCCTCGTGCTTGCCGTAAAAGCGATAGAGGCCGTCGAGCATCTTTTGACGATATGCGCCCTCCGGCGTGTTTGGCCTAAAATGCTCCCATCCGTTTTCAGACGTTGCGGCGCAAATCTTCCGCCCGTCAGCGGCAAAGAGAAAGCCGTCCCGCTCCGTTACGGTCGTCCCGTATCGGAGGTTAAAGGCTCCGTCGATGCTCTCGGCCTTAAAGCGCCGATAAACGACATATTCCATAGCTTACCCTCCCTTGAATAATTCACGATAGAGCCGCTCGACGCTCTGCTCCATGTGGTACGAGTGAAATCTTTTCATGTGTCCCCGCCATGATACGAGGGACGTTTCCACGTCCGCCGCCGTCATTCTGCCGGAGTCCACCCAACGCCGGAAAATGCGTAGCTTTGCCCTCATGTGCCGGATACCCTTGTACGTTGCCCGGCGGACGACTTTTCCGTTTGCGCCATATCGAAAGCGCACCTTGACGAATGTAAAGCCGCGCGTGAGCTTGATAATCTGCGTCTTTTTCGGATTGAGGCGGATACCGTGCTCGGCGCATAGTCGCCGGAGCTCCCGGAGGCAAATCTCGAGCTTTTCCTTTGACTCGCTGATGATACACCCGTCGTCCATATAGCGAGCGTAATACTTCATGCCGAGCACGTCCTTGATATAGTGGTCTATCCTGTTCGGCAGGGCGAGCGCGGCAATCTGCGAGACTTGGCTCCCGAGGCCAAGCCCCACGTCGCCGAAGTTCTGAATAAAATATTTCGAGAGTGCGACGAGGCGGTCGTCGATGCCGCTCCGCTCGAACTCTCGAAAAACGGGCTCATGTTGTGCCGTATCGAAATACTTTGAAAAATCGAATACGAGGACGTAGCCCTCCCGCCCGTGTTTTCTGTAATGCTCCGCGAAAAAGTGCGTCACCCGGGATACGGCGAAATCGTACCCCTTGCCGCGCAAGCTCGCTCCGTTGTCGTAAATGAATGACCGGGAGAGCATCGGTACAAGACAGTAATCACACAAGCACCGTTGTACGACGCGCTCGTAGATATGGACGCTCCGAATATGCCTCGGCTTTCCCCGCTCCACAATATCGAACTCGTAAAAGCCCTTGGAGCGGTATCTCCCGGCTATCAATTCCTCGTGTGTCTTTGTGACGTTGGCAAGCGAGGCGGCTTTGTATCGCTGTGTGCTCGCTTTCCACCCAACGCCACGGACGGAGGCGCGGTAGCTCTCATAGAGCCGCTCGAATGAGAAAACCGTCTCGAAATCTCCGTACTCCCGGAGCGCGGCGGCTTTCTTTTTCATTCGTGCGGCCTTGCGACGCTGATACCGTGCCTCGCGTCGTTCTGCGCTGTTCATAAAATAAAAATACCTCGTACATTTCTTTCTCGGCGTGTTGTCTAAAATGCGTAACGGCGAGCCATGAAAGCACGGAAAACACGCACTCCGCACCCATGCAAGGAGCGTCCGGCTAACCGTATCGCGGTATATGTTTGTCCGACGGCGCGAGGCCGTCAGAGAGGTTATATTCCCCTTTTATATGGGGACTGCTTTCGCTCCGTGAGGAGTTATTCGGTCTGCCCCGTGTCGATATAAAATCCGGGCGCGAAGCCGAGCGAATTGTTCGCGTTGTTGTTGTTGACTGTCCCGTCGGTGTTCACATTCACGAAATTGTTGGAGTTGCTCGCATTCGGGGAACGGAGCCACCAATTAGCGGCGATGCGGAATATAACCTAATCACGCGGAGGATTAAGCTCGCGCCTTATCGCTCCGTTTGATTTTAGAGATTTGCGAGAGCTCGTCCGTAATGAGCTTTACCCACTCTTTGAGGACGTTCGGCGGTATCTTCTCATGGTTGACGGTCAGATACGCGAGGTCGAGTACGTCGAGCATCGAGTTATAATAGCCCTGTGCCGTCTCGTAATTCTCTTTCCGCCGTTGGATGTTCCGGCGGCGTATCTCCTCGGGCGCTTTCTCGTCAACGTAAATGAGGTTTGCCGTCTTTATCATGCGATAAGCCTCTCGCGCCGCGTTGTAGAGCGGCAAGGAAAAATAAAAGGTGTAGCTTTTCGGCAGGATGCGGACGCGGTTGTATGTGAATACATAAATCTCGCGGGCGAGGTTGATATACTCCGCCGGGCTTTCGCCGCGTCTCGATTTTGGTACGGACATTTTCTTTCCTCCTCGCCGACTATGCGCCCATTGAGGGCGCAAGTCTCGATTTCCGAATTATACGCAAAAGCCGGGCGCGAAGCCGAGCGAACCGTACGCGTTGATGTAGTCGACTGTCCCGTCGGTGCTCACAAACACGAAATAGTTGGAGTAGCTCGCATACGGGGAACGGAGCCACCAATAAGCGGCGGTACTCGTGCCGTTGTGCTTGTACTTGATTTTGCTATTCCCGGCGGAATAATAGGCGTACTGTGCTTGCTTGCTCGCCTCGTTCGAGTTCGCTCTCGAAATGCTCCCGAAAACCTCGTACTCCGAGAGGAGGAAAAAGTAATCCGTCGTCGCCGTGACTGCGCTCGCCGCCGTACTTCCGCCGCCGGTGTTGTCCGTGTACTTGGTAACGGACTTGAGGACGGCACGGAGCGCCGCCGGAATGACTGCAATAATCGTCCCGGAATAGCTCGAGAGGCTCGTCCCGCAAATGTTTGTACGCATTTGCGAGCTTTTCCATCCGCCGGAGTTGGTGTTGCTCGCGTTCATAACGAAATAGCCCGCACCCGGGGACGACCATCCGCTATCCGGGCCATATTGATTATCGCAGAAACACACGTCCGTACCGCCGGAGAGCGCGGTCTTTGCAAGCTGAAAATGGATGCGGTTTGCGCCCTCGACGCTTGCGTTATGGTTAAAGCCGATAATGAAAGCGTAGGTCGTGACATTCGAGAGTGAGAGCTTTCCGACCGTGCCGTTAAGCGTGACCGCCTTTCGGTCGCCGATGCTCCAATAGTTCGCGCCCTGTCCCGCGTCGGAAACGGACTTGATAACGCTCCACTCGTTATTGTTGAGCGTAGAGCTCACGAAAGAGAGCGTCAGCGAGTAGGAGGTCGCGGAGGAAACGACATTGACCGAGCCGCTCGTCGTCTGCCCGTTCTTTGTTGCCGTGACCGTGTACGCCCCCGTCTCCGTGACGGTGAAAACCGCCGTCCCGTTGCTCGTCTTTGTGGCGATTGTCGTCCCGCCCTTTTTCAGCGTGACGGATGCGCCGGAGTCTACGTTGACGGTAATCGTCGCGGAAAAGAACGTCAGCGCCACCGCGTAGCTATCGACGACGGAGACGTTTTTCGTGTCGGACGTTTGCCCGTTGAGTGTGGCCTTTACACTCCATGTACCGGCCTCCGGCAAGGAGAGGACGCACGAGCCGCCCGCCGCCGTGCCGTTTACCGTTTTCGAGCCCTTTGTCGCCGTGACCGCCGCGCCGCTCGTAACGGATACCACGAGGGAGAGCTCGACTCCGGGCTTGCTGACTGCGTTTGTTCTACCAATCATTTTTAACTCACCGCCTTAATACAAGTAATGCTCTGCACCGTGATAGCCGCCGTCGGCTTTGTCGCGGCGTAGATTTTGACCGTCCCGCTCCCGGAGAGAGCGACCGGCGCAAAGTTCCCGCTCGCGGCCTCCACCGCGCCGAACACGACCTCGGGGACGTAGCTCGCCGTCACGCCGGAGCAAGCGATAGAGGCGGCATACGGATACGCCGCGTATGTGCTGTCGTTCGCCCATGCGGAGGCGGCGACGGAAACGCCGGAGAAAATCTTTACCTCGGCGTATCCCGCGTGTGCGTGGGAGGCGTTGGCGAAGTCGCTCGCTTTCTTCCCGCTGTCGGTGAGGTTGCCGTTTGCGTCGAGCCCGGCAAAGTGTCCCGCCGTGGCGCTCTTTACCTTGTCCGCCTTGTCCGTGTGGGAATGGCTCGCGGCGGCGAAGTCGCCCGGCTTTTTCCCGCTGTCGGTCGGATTGCCGCTTGCATCGAGCCCGGCGAAGTTGCCCGCCGTCGGGGAGGCGGCTTTCTCGGCCTTGCCCTCGTTGAGCTTCTTAATATTTTCCTGTATGGCGGTTTGGTCTGCCGCCGTGAAATATCGGGCGATAACGTCGCCCGCCGACCACGCGCGGGCGGTCGTGCCGTTCTGCGCTCGCGTGACCGTGAGCACGTTCCCGCTCTTTGCGGTCATAAGCACCGTTTCCGCCGTGGAGCCGTCCGCTCCAATCGTGAGCAAGTTCGGAGCCTCCGGCAATACGGAGCCGTCAACGACGTTTACGGTCGTACCCGCCGCCGTCAGTGCGCCGGAGAGCGAAGTCTCCGGGGAGTTGGCTTGCGCCGGGTACATTTTCACTAATTCGGACATTTTCTTTCCTCCTTTTAGTAGTCCCCGCCGCCGCGAGAATTACAGAATGTTTGAGCGAATACCGCGCCCACGATACGGCTCATATTGTCGGGGAGTATCTCTATCGAGTGCCACGAGTTACGGCGGATTTTGCCGTTCGAGTCCGTGGCGAGATATTCCACAATGTCGATATTGCTATACGAGGACGGCGCGGGTATCTCTTTGCCGTCTACCTTGATAGTCGCTTTCGAGGCGCGTTGCCCCTCGTATATGCCGAACTCGATAGCGTGGGTGTGGTCTTTTACGGTGTGAGTATGGCCTTTCACCGTATGCGTATGTGCGCTTACCCGGTGCGTGTGGTCGTCGATTTCGTGCGTATGCGCCGAAATCCTGTGCGTGTGCGCCGGGTGAACATGAGCCCCCGACCAAACGAACGTCTCGTAACCGTCAACGGTTTTCCCGTCGCTGGTCGTAGCGAGCCGTGCGCCGCGTGAAATGCCGTGATTATGCACGGCCTGTCCGCTCGTTTGGCTCGGGATCACGTTCGAGGACTCGAGCGCCGTCGCGCTGGACGTTTGCCCGCCGCCCGCGCTCGTGGTCTGCCCGCCGCCGCCGGAGGTCGTTTGCCCGCCTCCGCCGCCGATAGCTTTCTCATACGCCCGGAACGCCTCGAACTCGACATTAAGGAGCATTTTGTTAATGCGTACCGCCGAGTCAGAGATATAGAGTTGCAGTTTCGCCGGATGCGTTGCGTCGGCGTTATCCGAGAAATTATAGATTTGTTGGTTGGTCGCGCCCTGCGCGTATGTCTCGGAAATGAGGGCGCGGCTCTGCAAGTCGGAAATACTGCCCGCTATATCCTGCGTCTTGTTGGCAATCGTTACCGTGACGTTTCCCGGGTCGCCCTCTGCATCCGCTTTCTCAACGCGGACGATGCGGGTACGGAGGTTAATTCCGTCGGCCTCGTCCACGACGCGGACGACCTCGCCCGGGCGGAACTTTGAGAACTTGTCGCCGGTCAGCCGGTGGAGGTCGATAGCGCCGATTTCATAGCTCACATACGGTTCCTTGAGCCCGGCGAGTATCTGCTCGGCGTATGCCTTGAGGTTTTCCGCCACTTGATACCGCGAGTCTACGAGGATAGTCGAACACAAGCCGTAACGCTCGATGCTTAAAGCGTCCTCGACATAGGGAACGCCGCCGTTCACCGACTCTATCGTCAGTTGGTTTACACCCTCGCCGTATCCGAGCGCATAGACGCGGTTTGCGATACTGGTCGCGTCCGTCGTCTTTTTGATGTTCGTCATATTCTTTGCGTATCGGATTTCGCTTTTGAGTGCCTCCGTCGGCACGGTGAGCGAGAGCGTCCACGGGTAGACGGTCGTATCCCACGACCAAAGGTATTCACTATCGAAGCACTCCGGCACGGCAAAGAGCGCCGCGAGGAGCGTCGAGTTTTCCCAATTATATTCAAAATAGCGTTTGAAATCGCAAGCCCCGAGTTTCCAGTTTTGCCGGGTCTGCCGGGCGAGAATGTAATTGAGAACGTCGGCGGTCTTTACGCCGGAGCCGCCGCATTGATGATACTGAAAGAGAACGTCGGAGAGGAGCGTAGCGAGGACGTGCTCGCAATCATAATAGCGAGTCGCGCCGTTGCTCCGCTCCATATCCTCCCCGATGATGCGGAAAAGGTCGATACGCTCGTCTCCGTCGAAAATCTCGACGAAGTTCAGCGGCGTACAATAGGCGTTTTTCGGGTCGTCCGCCGGGAGCGTAAAGGTCGCCGTCCATAGGGAATTAGTCTCGAGGCCGTAGCCGACGGCGAGCGCGTTGTCGAGGTAGGCGAGCCGCTTCATATCGCGGTTGAAAATCTGCGGCTTTGCCATTATAACCACCTATCTTTCCACAAGATTTTAACGTCTGCGGTTGTGCCGCCCTCGACGATAATATCGTTCTCGCCCGGTTGGAGCTTGAAAAATGCGCTATCGTCGCTCACGCGGTCGATGATGTTCGCGCCGTTGAGCGTTACGGTCATGTGCTCCGTGTCGATAATAAGCTCGTCTCCGGCGACCATGTTCACGCCCTCAATTACCATAGTGACGGAGCCGTAGGCCGAAACGCCCGTACCGCTCGCCGTTGCTACGGCCTCCGCAAGTGCGGAGAAAAAGAGAGTGCGGATATAGTCGCCGATGCTCCCGGCCTCCGCCTCCGCAAGCGCGGAGGGGAGGAGGACGCGGACGAACACGCCGGACGCGGTAGCGACCGCCGCCGCCGAGCCGTCGAGGTATCGAATGATTTTCAGCGTCGCCGAGGTATCCGTCTCCGCGTTCGCCGTAGCGAGCCACTCGAACACAATGGACGTTGTTCGGTTGTACGTCGTCTTATTGTACGGAGTGCGGTTATACATTTGCTCGCCTCCTCGTTATGCCAAAGTGCAAACGATAGCCCCCGCCGATACCGTGATAGCGTCGCCGTTGAGTACGTTCTTGCTCCGGGTAAAGGAGCCGTACCAAAGCAAATTGCCCGCCGTCAGCGCGTCATAGATGCCCCAATAGGCCACCGTGCCGAGGTCTGCCGTCAGAGTGCCGAAGTCAACGGGCGCGGAGTTGGAAACCTGTTCTTTGCCGGACACGAGGGACGGCGCGCTAAAGTTGATAATCTTTCTCGCGTATCCGCCGCCGGATACCTCCGTACCCGTTCCGCTCGCCGTCGGGTCGGTGAGGAAAAGAGCGAGATAGTACGTCCCGCTCCGCAAGGACGTATTCAAGAGAGTAGATGCGTGGACGTTAGATAATGCGCTCATAGTAGAAACCTCCTAATTTTTTAATTTACCTTGAGCCGTGTTATCGTCAGCGTTTGGATATTACCGCGCGCCGTGATATAGATTAAGCCGTCCGTTTCCTGCGTCCCTCGGACGTTTACCGCCTCCGTATGAGGCAGAGAGACGGATTTCACGTCCTGCTGATTGTAGCGCAAGGACTCGGCGAACGGCTTACACAAGAAACGTACCTCGCACGTCCCCGTAACGGCGATTTGCTCGATAGAGATACCGCCGACGACCTTTGCGGAGTACGCCTTTTCGGGCTCGTCGTCAAATACGAGCAAGCCCTCGCCGGAGAGCCATTCCGCAACGGCGCGCGCTCGCGTTCTCACGCCCGCGTAATGGTAGCCCTCGCCGACGAAAGCGACCGTGCATACGATTTCGCGGTTTTCGTAACCGTCCTCTATGTCGTATGTGCCGCTCTTGCCGGGTATCGTGTATTGCGTTACCCGTTTCGCGGGGAGGAGTGTTCGGTCTGTGGATTTGAACACGACTCCCATATCCCCGCTATGCTTGTTGTCGAAAATAAAACCCATGCTCACGCCATAGATACCCCCTTGCTCCGCGATTTCGATTTCTGCATATTGTAGAGCTCGCGGGAAATCTTCTTTACGTCCGCCTCCTCACGGACGACGAGCTCCGCGATATGAAAATGATTTACGACGTTTGTATCTCCGCCGCCGGAGGCCGTCGCACCGCCGCCGCGCCCGGTCAAGTCCGCCGGGACGGATGCGGAGACGGCCTCTACGGTCGCCTTTGCGGAAAAGCCCGTTTCGATTTCCCCGATAGAGCTTTTGAGCTTGTCGTTTACCGCCGCGAGCCCGGAGTCTACCTCGGCGAGCATTTCCTCGCCCATAGCTCCATAGGCTTTTACGGCCTTGCTCTTGTTCTTCTCGATGCCGACGACTGCGCCCTCGACGTTCATTTCGGACACCCACGCCATTTTTGTGCTCGGAGAGTGGATGCCGAAAAAGTCCGTAATGCCGTCCCAAATGGAGGAAATCCACCCGGACACTTTATCCCATAGCCACCCGGCGAGCGACTGGATGCCTTGCCACAAGCCCCGGACGAGGTTTTTACCGACCTCCGCGACCTGCGACACGCCCTCGCCGAGCGCGCTCACGATGCCGGTAATAATCTGCGGCATAGCGCGGACGATTTCGGCGATAATCTGCGGGAGGTTGGTAATGAGGGCAGTTAAGAGCTTTACGCCCGTCTCGATGATTTTCGGGATATTGTTCACTATGGCGTTAATTACCGCCGTGATAATTTGCGGGAGCGCCTGTACTATCGTCAAAATGATTTGCGGGAGGTTGGTAATAAGCGCCGTCAAGAGCTTTACGCCCGCCTCTACGATTTCCGGCAAATGGTCGAGGAGCGTCGAGATAGTGCTCTCGATGATTTGCGGCAAAACCTCGCATATCGTCGTAATGATTTCCGGGAGGTTTTCCACAAGGGCGGTTAAAAGCTCGACTCCCGTCTCGATGATTTGCGGGATAGCGTCGAGGAGCGTCGTTACGAGGCTCTCGATAAGCTCCGGCAAAGCCTCGAGGAGTACCGGGATAGCCTCGAGAACGCCCTCCGCGAGCCCCTGTATGAGTTGGAGCGCCGCGTCGATAAGCAAAGGTATATTCTCGATAAGCGTCGATACAATGGTCGTCACCGTCTCCACCGCCGCCGGAATGAGCGTCGGTAGTGCCTCCGCGATACCTTGCACGAGCGTTGTAATGAACTGTGCCGCCGCCTCTACGACGAGCGGCAAAGCCTCGATAATGCCTTGTACGAGCGTTGTCACGAGCGAGGCCGCCGTGTTCATAAGCTCCGGGAGCACCGATGTAAACCCGCTCAAGAGCGCCTCAAAGAGCCCGACTCCCATTTCGAGGAGTTCCGGCAGGAGAGGCGCGATAGCGTCGAGGATGCCCTCTAATGCGTTCGGGACGGTTTTTGCGAGGTTTCTAACGACCGGCGTAATGTTCTTGACGACGGAATTAAAGGAGTTTACGACGTTATCGCATAGCTTGTCTATGTCTGCGTCTGCGTCGCCGAGGCCGGTAATGAGGTTTTGAAACGAGGATTTCAGCATCCCGATAGAGCCGGAGATAGTCGCCTCCGCCTCTTTCGCGGTCGTCCCCGTGATACCCATTTCCGTTTGTACGACGTGAATTGCGTCGATAATGTCCGAGTAGCTCGAAATATCGTACTTTACGCCGGAGAGCTTCTCCGCGTCCTCGAGGAGCCTTTGCATTTCCTCTTTCGTACCGCCGTACCCGAGCTTGAGGTTATCGAGCATTGTATAGTTCTGCTTTGCAAAGCCGGAGTATGCGTCCTGAATGGAGGCCATGTCCGAGCCCATTTTGTTGGCGTTGTCGGACATATCCGTAATTGCCATGTTCGCATACTCGGCGGCTTTCTCCGTGTCTCCGCCGAGGGAGGAAATAAGGCTCGCAGAAAAGCCCGTCACGGTTTCCATGTACTCGTTGGCGGAAAGCCCGGCGGTCTTGTATGCGTCGTTCGCATACTCCATTACCTTACCGGAGCTATCCTTAAAGAGCGTCTCAACGCCGCCGACTAACTGCTCATAATCAGCGTATGCGCTGATAACCTCTTTCCCGAGCTTTATTGCCGCCGCCGCGAGTGCCGCCGTTGCCGCCGCCGCCGCTGTTCCGAGTGCGGTCGCGGCGGTCTTTACCTTGTCGAACTTCTTCCCGGCCTCCTCGGAGTCCTCTCCGGCCTTTTTGACCTCTTTCCCGTATTCGTCGATAGACTCGGCGCACCCGTCGGAGGATTTCGCGGCCTCGTCCATATAGGAGGCGTTTTTATCGAGTTCCGAGCCGAGCTTGTTAAGCTCCGCCTCGGCGTTATTTACCTGTGTTTGATAGGAATTGACGGAGCGAGTCGTAGACTCGTATCCTTTTTCAGCGGCGGAGAGCTCTCCCTTTGCCTTTTCGAGTTCCGCCGTGAGCTTGGCTTGCTCCTCGGTCGTGTCGCCCGTCTCGTCGCCGAGCGCGGCGAGAGCGGCCTCGCAACGCGAAATCTCGGATTGCGCGGAGGAGACTTTTTCGGCGTAGTCCGATTGAGCTTTTTTTGCTTTCTCGAGCTGTTCCGCCGCCGCCTTGACCTTTTCTTTCTGCTGGTCGTACATACGGGAGAGCACGTCGCCTTTCGCGCTCAAAGCCGCGTAGCTGTTCGCCTGTCCCGCGTATTGACTCTCTACGAGCTTTAATTCCGATTTAAGCGTTCCGAGGGCGGAGTTTATGTTTTTGAGAGACTCCTTGTATTCTTTTTCGCCGTCGATAGCGACTTTCGTTTTTATCTCACGGTTTGCCATTACACGCCCTCCTCGCCTCTGTTCTTACCGTGTGCGGATAGGTATAGCTCCCAAAGGTCGAAAACCTCTCCGGGAGCCATAAAAAGAGCCTCCGCCGGGGAGACTCCGCAAAGAACGGCGATACGGTAGTATTCCGCCCGCCTTATCTTGTTTTTTTTTGATTAAGTTCCGCGAGCCCCTCGTCGATTTCGTCGTCCGCCGGGCTCGTTACCTCTCGACCATAGCCGAGCTCGATAGCCGTCATAATTGCGCGCTTGAGCGTCACGATTTCAAACGGCCTCACCATGAGGAGAAAATCGTCCTTTTCCGGGATAGCGCCCGGGTCGTATCCGAGTCGCCGACGGAGGAGCTCGCCGCGCTCTGCCAGTACCGCCGCGATAGCACACGTCGCCGCGAAGCTCTCGCGGGTATCCTGCTCTATTGCCTCGAGTGCGAGTTGTGTCCCGCCGAAATCGTCCCGGAGTGTAAACATAGCCTCGCCGTCAAATGCGAGGTAATACGTCGCGTCCGCGAGCGTCACTTTTGCCGTTTTCATGCCTTTACCCTCCAATTACCAAAGCGGGAGGCGAGCCGTTCTCGCTCGCCTCCCGTCCGTGCTGATATTAGCCTCCCACTTTGCCGAGCTTGGTATCGCACCACGCGATACACTTGCTTTCCGTCGTGAACTCTTTCGTGATGCGCCATGCGCCAGAGTTGCAACGGAACACGGTAAAGGTCGTCGCGCTCGTGCCGAACGTGATAGAGGAGCCCTTTGTCGCCGCGCTGTCGTTGCCGAGAATGGCCTTGACAAGCGGATGAAACACGCCCTTGAAATAGCGGACTCCGCCGCGAATAATGACCTTGTAATAGCAAAGGCCACCGCGAGGAGCTACGTCTCCGTCGGAGTCCGTGACCTCGCTCGACTGCGTATCCCTGGTCGCGCCGTGAATAGCGGCGTGTACCTCGTCCGTCTTGTCGTCCGTTTCCAGCGCAAGAGAGCCGGAGGCGAACATATCGACCTTTTCGGCGAGCGCGTCGTCGGCGTAGAGCTCGCCGGATGCGTTCGTAACGGTGAGGTCAGCCTTGACGAGCTTACCCACGGTTACGACTTTCTCGTAATCGTAGGTAGGGAGCGCGCCGTCCGGCGTGGTTTTCGTCGGGGCGAAGATAGGACGCTTTGCGCCAAACTGTGCCATAATAAAACCTCCTAAAAGTTTTTCGATTTGAGAAAGTCGTCGTACACTCGAGCCGCCGCGTCGATTGCCCGGTCTGCCGCTTTCTCGTTTGCTGTTTGGATGAATGGGCGGGCGGGCTGTCCCTGTTTTCCGAACTCGTCCACGAAAGCGACCTCGGCGGCGCGGCGCTTGTTGCCGTGTCGCCGAGTGCCTTTCGGGTAAACGTAGATTGCTCGCCCGTCCGCTGTTTTCTTGAGCTTTTTGTCGTAGGAAATGCTTTGCGCCGTCTCGCCGGTGCTGTACTCGCCGGAGAGCATAGCGCGCGCCTCGGCCTCCTGCGCCGGGGCGATAACTTCCGCCTCCGCGACGAGCATTTCGAGGACTACCTCGTCCGGGAGTTCTGCGATAGCGTCGAAGCCGCCGACGAGCTCCTCGAGCCCGCTCGTGGATAGATTAGCCATCGTCAACGCCTCCCGCTCCATTATGTGCGCCTGGAAAAAGACCGGCAAGGATGGCATGGACTATCAGGAGGCCGCCCGGGCTGCCGCGGAGCA
>ERZ857801.1206-NODE-1206-length-29087-cov-3.305904_pt1 | contig 29087 bp, 24 predicted proteins | sample MGYA00519762_ERZ857801 | MGnify/ENA primary metagenome ERZ857801 (study PRJEB31778, sample SAMEA3449368) | human gut metagenome | biome: human gut; feature: human-associated habitat; material: faeces | place: United Kingdom | collected 2010/2012 ...
ACGTTCCATATTCCTGCACACACTCGGCTAACGCACTGGCATCAACCAAATAATCGGGTTCCAATATAAGAAAACGAGGGAGCAATCCGCCATCGACTATAATAACGTCTACCAAATTCAATTTAGAACCGGGTTCCAACAAGCACAAGATTTCGTCGAATTCACTATTCACCCCGTCCCGATGAATCCACACCGGCATTTCCCCGAGTAAAGAGGGAGCCGCAACACGAACCCGCAATTCATTTTCTCCCGCACAGATTACCTCTGCGGTAATACGACGAAACGAATCGTGTGTATCCTCCTTTACTTCCGAGCTGTGCATCTCCTCCTTTATTCTTCTATATAATATTACCGATTTTTATTTCAGTACAAAAATACCCATTCGACCCCACCAGCCCAAATAAATACGATCTATTTTATCGTGAATTCTTTTGCGATAAAATAGGCTTAGTCTATAATTAGCGGGCATTGTCCTTGTATATTCCATCGCCATGCGACACAGGGGGAAGGAATAAATTCTGATTTTACAAAAAAAGCGCAATCTTTTCAGATTGCGCTCCAAAGAATCTATTGTAAATCTAAATACAAAGAGTCTTGTGAAATTTAAGCTCTCGGACGAGCTTCTTTAATGACCAATGCACGACCGGCAAATTCTTTACCAGACAATTCTTCGATCGCCCGTTTGGCAGCTTCGTCATCAGACATCTCGGCAAAGCCGAAACCTTTTGAGCGACCAGATTCACGATCCACGATAATTTTTACCGAATCGATTGCACCAAAACCTTCCAATAAGGTTTGAAGGTCTTGTTCTTTAACCCCATAATTGAGGTTTCCAAGATAAATGTTCATAAGAAAAAAATAAATGAATAAAATTAAAACTTCCGCATCGGATACTCTTATGAACTTAAAAATAAATAATCTCCCGTTTTTTCACAGAAGAGAATCTCTGTGTAAGCACATATAGCTTCGATACGGGAGCAAATTAAAGTATAATTTTCGGATATATCATCTATTTTCCCAATTATTTTTACAGAAATCTCATTTCTTGGGAAAATATATCAATCATTCACTTATTACCGAACAAGGCTCGCATTCTGTTTCTTATAAAAATTTTACGGAATATAGTGTAGACTTTGCAAAACAGCCCTGATCTTCTCATAAGTCGTAATACGGGTAGGGACAAGTGGCAATCGTAATTTATTCTCGATATATCCCATAGCATTCAACAAGCATTTAACTCCGGCCGGATTTCCATCGACAAACAATAGGCTGAACAATTCTGTGAAGCGATGATGAATAGACAAAGCATTGTGAAAATCTCCGTTCAACGCTAATCTCACCATCTTGCTGAACTCTTTCGGGAAAGCATTCCCGATAACAGAAATCACTCCTACGGCTCCCAAAGTCAACAACGGGAAAGTAATACCATCGTCTCCCGAAATGACCATAAAATCGGCAGGCTTATTTTTAATAATATCGTCCATCTGAGTGATATTTCCAGACGCTTCCTTGATGGCGACTATATTAGGATATTCTTTGGCAAGGCGCAATGTCGTTTCGGCATTCATGTTCACGCCGGTACGCCCCGGAACATTATATAAAATAACCGGCAATTTAGACGCCTGAGCGATTGCACTATAATGCTGATATATTCCCTCTTGGGAGGGCTTATTATAATAAGGAACCACCGATAAAATGGCATCATAACCCGAAAAATCGTCTTTTTTCAAATGGTCTATAATACCCCTCGTATTATTTCCACCTAACCCGAGGACAAGAGGAATACGCCCCTTCGTACGTTCTACTACAAATCTTTTTATCTCCGTTTTTTCTTCTTCGGTCAATGTAGGGGTTTCGGCAGTAGTTCCCAACACGACAAGATAATCGGTTCCATTTTGTATCAAATATTCAATAAGTCGCGAAAGGGCTTCGAAGTCGATACTTTCGTCTTCTTTGAAAGGCGTGATAAGTGCCACTCCCATTCCGCTTAAATTGATTCTCGCCATAGTTTTATATCCTCTTAAATATCGATTCCAAAATTACAGATTATTCTCTTTCACACCAATTTTCTTCCAATAAAAAAGAGCACTCTGTAACAATTCGCCGGCATTCGGTTTCGACCGACCTACTCCGGTATCACCATCTTCGGATACTCCTCCCCGGGGAGACGACTCCGGCAAAAGAATTTGCAAATTGAACGGATTGCTTTCTCCTTTGGGTACTCCTATTTTAAAAATAGACCGGGAACGTACGGCCAAATATAATAAAGGCAAGGATTTAGAAATCGACACATCGATCAACACATCTCCATCGTTATCGTCAAAATTTCTCAGGAAAGCCCGAGTCGGTCTTTTTAACAACCAACAAGTCTGCAAAACAAGTATCGGACTGCATCCGGGAACCTCTACCGATACCTTGTCTTTGCGATGTGTATCTATAACCAACGTGACATCAATACCCGCCCGAACCATCTCCTGAATACCGGGAAGAAGAGATTGAACATCTTTGCCCTGAGCCATCAATACCAAACGCTTGGCCCCTTCGAAAGGGCAAAACCCATCGCTCTGTTTTCTTTTTAGCTGACGCTTGATCGCCCATTTAGTAATAAACGAAAATAACATGAATTATCTATTTATTGAATCATCTCCAAAAACTCTTCTTCGGATAAAATCCGAACTCCTAATTTTCTCGCCTTTTCAAGTTTAGCCGGGCCCATATTCTCGCCTGCCAGAATATATGTCGTTTTACCCGATACGGAACCCGTATTTATACCTCCGTGCTGTTCGATAAGAGCTTTATATTCATCACGGGAATGATGGGTAAACGTACCACTGATAACGATTGTCGCACCAGATAACTTGTCGGTTCTCTCCGAAAGCCGCTCTTCGGTAATTTGCATCTGCACTCCATATTGTCTCAACCGTTCTACAAAACGGAGATTATCCTCATCAGAGAAATAGGCTACGACACTTTGAGCGATACGCACCCCTATATCTCCTATCCGAATCAAGTCCTCGGTAGTCGCCTCGATAATACGGTCTATCGAATGAAGTGCCAACGCCAACTTCTTGGCGACCGTTTCGCCCACGTAACGAATGCCCAATGCGAATAATACCCTCTCGAACGGAACGGAACAAGACTGTTTCACCGCATCGACGATATTTTGTGCCGATCGTTCTCCCATACGTTCCAAACCGGCTATCACATCGGGCTGTAAAGTATACAAGTCCGAAGCGTCTCTCACCAAGCCCAAACTATAAAACTGACCTATCGTTTCACTCCCGAGACCTTCGATATTCATTGCCTTGCGACTGATAAAGTGCTCTATTCGCCCTTTAATCTGCGGAGGACAACCTTTTTCGTTCGGGCAAAACCATGCTGCCTCTCCCTCGATACGTTTCAGCGGAGTTCCACATTCGGGACATGCACGAATGAAACGTACTTTTTCTCCTATCAGTAAACGAGCAGAGGTATCTACCGCTGTAATTTTAGGAATAATTTCGCCTCCTTTCTCCACAAAAACCATATCTCCGATGTGCAAATCGAGAGCGTTTATAATATCTTCATTGTGCAAAGTCGCCCTCTTGACAATAGTACCCGATAACAATACCGGATCGAGATTGGCGACAGGAGTGACGGTTCCGGTACGTCCCACTTGGTAAGACACAGAATTCAATCGCGTAAGGGCTTTTTCTGCTTGGAACTTATAGGCTATCGCCCAACGCGGAGATTTTGCCGTATATCCCAAATTCTTCTGTTGCCGCAATGAATTTACTTTAAATACCATTCCATCGGTAGCGACGGGAAGATTCTTCCGCTCCATGTCCCAATAATTGATATACTCTTTCACCTCTTCTACGGAGTGAAGTTTGCGAACGGCATCCGAAACTTTAAATCCCCACGACCGAGCATATTGTAAATTTTCATAATGCGTATCGGCCGGTAAATTTTCGCCCAACAGATAATACAGATAAGCATCGAGTCCCCGCGCCGCTACCACAGCCGAGTTTTGTGATTTCAACGTTCCCGCCGCCGCATTGCGAGGATTGGCAAACAAAGGCTCCTCCTGTTCCTCTCGCTCTTTGTTCAAAGCATCGAAAACAGCCCAAGGCATCAATATCTCACCCCTTATCTCGAACGAATCGGGATAGTCGTTGCCTCGCAACTGCAAAGGGATACTGCGGATTGTTTTCACATTCTCGGTAACGTCATCGCCTCGCGTACCGTCTCCACGAGTAACCGCCCGCACCAATCTACCTCCTTCATAAATCAACGATATGGAAGTTCCGTCATATTTCAGTTCACCCACCAATTCAAAATCCTCTCCCATCAATCCCGAACGAACCCGTTCGTAAAATGCCGATACTTCTTCTATCGAATAGGTATTGCTCAACGACAACATCGGGTAACGATGTTCCACTTGGGAAAAAGATCGATTTATATCGTTCCCGACACGCTGCGTCGGTGAATTGGGATCGAAATACTGTGGAAAAGTCTCTTCCAACCCTTGCAATTCATGCATCATTTCATCGAATGTACGATCATCGATCGTGGGAGCGTTCAACACATAATAATTATAATTATGCTCATCGAGTTCCCGACGTAAACGCTCTATCTTTTCTTGGGGAGATTCCATAGGGACATTAGGTTTTGTTTTTGGGCAAATATAGTGAAAGTTGAGTGCAGAGACAAGAGGAAATCATATTTCCAACTTGGCTATGCCGAAACGAATCCTACTACAAATATAGTGAAAGGCAAGCGCAGAGGCAAGTATTCGAAGATACTTCCGCTCGGTAAGACGAAATTAAAACAATCTTTATTTTGCTCGGCTCTCGCTTATTTGTATCTTTGCATTAGAATGCAAAAGAGGGAAAATGTTACAGTCGAAATCATTGTGTGGAGTTACTTTACAGTATAACATCGAAGGAGACGGTTATCCGGTTATCCTCATGCACGGCTGGGGGTGCAACCACACGACCGTGCAGTCGATAGAACGACTGCTATCACCTCATTTCAAGGTATACAATCTCGACTTTCCCGGATTCGGCGGAAGTAGCACTCCGCCCTCGATATGGGGCGTGGAAGAATATACGCAAATGCTCGAAGCGTTCATAAAAGACGAAAATATAGAAGCCCCAATTCTTATCGGGCACTCTTTCGGGGGACGGGTATCTATCTTATACGCCTCACGAAACAAAACCCATAAAGTTATTTTGGTTGATGCTGCCGGGATTAAACCCAAACGCCCATTAAAATACTACCTGAAAGTCTACTCGTTCAAACTGTGGAAAAAAGTCTTACCACTTGTAATAGGGAAAAAACAAGCCGAAAAAACGATCGAGAATTATCGCCGCAAATCGGGTTCGGCAGACTATAACGCGTTGACAGGTATCATGCGTAATATAATAGTAAAAGTTGTCAACGAAGACCTTAAAGCGGTTTTGCCGAAAATCCAGTGTCCCGTTCTTCTTCTATGGGGAAAAAACGACACCGCCACCCCATTGCGAGATGCCCGCATCATGGAGAAACTGATTCCCGATGCCGGGCTGGTAGCATTCGACGATGCCGGGCATTACAGCTTCCTCGACAAGCCCTACGAATTTAACACCGTCTTACAAAACTTTTTACAAGACGACATAAAAAGAAAATCATGAACGAAATACTCACTCTCGTCACATTCCTTGCACTGCTCTTTTATACAGGAATAGAGATGAAATTCCAGTTGCAAATGTTGCAACAAAATTCCTACCGAAACGACCGATACAACCGTTGGTTAAAAGGAGAGTCTTTCGCCACCGTATCCCGTTTGACCGATTTGTTTCTATTGCTGCTGTTGTCAACCAACTTCCTGCCGACATTCGTACAAATCGTCACGATTACAGTGGTCTTGGCAAAAAGCGTAAAAGGTTTACAAACCAAATATAAAAAACCTTTGGTTTTCACCAAACGAGCTACCCGCTTATACATCGCCGCATTGTCGCTCTCGCTTCTTGTCGCAGGTCTCGCAGCCGGCTTAACGACTCTTTCCAACGGTAGCAGAGCCTTATTGGCGATAGCTATCTTAGCCCCCTATTTCATGATGGCTGCCAACATCATCATGCAACCTGTCGAGAAGCGAATCAACCGAAAATATTACGACGAAGCGAAACAAATTCTCTCCCAAATGCAAGACTTAACTGTCATAGGCATTACCGGGAGCTATGGAAAAACCAGTACCAAGCACTACCTTTACCGCATACTTTGCGAGCGATACAACGTGTTAATGACTCCCGGCAGTTTTAATACGCCTATGGGAGTAATCCGCACCATACGGGAACAAATGAAGCCCTACCACAACATTTTCATCTGTGAAATGGGGGCTAAACAGATCGGTGATATCAAAGAAATATGCGATCTCGTCGCACCTCAAATAGGCATTATCACCGCCGTGGGTGAACAGCATCTCGAATCGTTCAAAACGATCGGGAATGTACAACGTACCAAATTCGAGCTGGTCGACGCTTTACCCGGCTCGGGATTGGCCGTTATCAACAACGACTTCCCCTATATAGCCAATCGGCCGGTCGAAAACGTCCCCGTGAAACGCTATACGATAGCCGATACCGGTGCAGACTACCATATCGAGGATATTCGCTACGATACAGATGCCACCCGCTTTACTGTGGTAGGCGGTGGAGAACGCATAGAACTGAGCACGAAACTCATCGGCGAGTGCAACCTCTCCAACCTCATGGCGGCAGTTATCACGGCTCGCCATCTGCAAGTGCCTGTTCCCTCGATACAATATGGAGTGAGCCGAATCGAACAGGTGGAACATCGCTTGAACATGAAGCGGACACCGGGTGGAATTTCCATTATCGACGATGCCTTCAACTCCAATCCCGATGGCGCTCGCATGGCTCTCGACGTACTCCGGCGCATGACACAGGGGAAACGCATCATCATCACACCGGGTATGATCGAGTTGGGTGAAAAACAAGTTGAGTATAACTACCTTTTGGGCAAGCAGATAGCCGAAGTATGCGATTACGTCATGGTAGTGGGCAGATACAATCGAGAGGCTATTCTGAAAGGATTGCAAGAAAAGAATTATTCGGAAGACAAAGTTTTCGTTGCCGACACTTTTGCCGATGCACAAGCCCGGCTCGCACAAATCGCACAACCGGGCGACACCGTCCTTTATGAAAACGACCTGCCCGATACGTTCAAATAAATTTCGATTATTATCACAAACCAGATATACAGTTTATCACAAAAAATTATGAAAACTACCGTAGGTGTTTTTTTCGGAGGTCGCTCCACCGAGCACGAAATCTCCGTTATCTCGGCTCTCCAAGCCATCAATGCTTTTAATAAAGAGAAATACGAAATCATACCCATATACATCACCAAACAAGGATGTTGGTTCAGCGGCGATGCCCTGCTCGAAGTAAAAAACTACCGCGACATGGCTGCCCTGCAAAACATGTGCGCCGAGGTTTACATGATTCCCGAATACGGCGACTACAACCTCTACCGCAAGAAAAGAGCCCTTTTCGGGAATAATATATGGGCAAAACTCGACGTAGTCATTCCCGTACTGCACGGCAGTAACGGCGAGGACGGCATATTCGAGGGCATACTCGAATCCATCGGCATACCCTATGCCGGTTGCAACACACTCTCCTCGGCCAACGGCATGGACAAGATAACCATGAAGATGATTATGGAAAAGAGCGGTATCCCCATCGTCGATTACGTATGGTTCACCGACAAACAATGGTTCGCCCAACGCGATAAGCTCATCGAGGAAATCGAGACCCGATTGGGATATCCCGTCATCGTGAAACCTGCCAATTTAGGTTCGAGCGTAGGTATCTCGCATGCCGATAATCGTGAAGAACTCATCGCCAAAGTAGATGTCGCCGAAAAATACTCTACCCGTATCGTTATCGAAGATATGGTCGAAGAACTGAAAGAAATCAACTGCTCGGTATTGGGCGACTGCGACGACTACCGTACCTCGGTATGCGAGGAGCCTATCAAAAGCGGCGATATTCTCACTTACGAAGACAAATACATGGGTGGAGGCAAATCCAACAAAGGCATGCAAGCCACACAAAAACGTATTCCCGCCGACCTCTCTCCTGAAGATACCGCACGGGTACAATTCCTTGCCGGCGAAACGTTTCGGGTACTGTCTTGCCACGGGGTCGCCCGTGTCGATTTCATGATCGACGGTAAAAGCGGCGACATCTATGTCAACGAAATCAACACCATTCCCGGTTCCCTCTCGTTCTACCTATGGGAAGCCTCCGGCATACGCTTCGACCAGCTTATGGACAAATTAGTAGACCTCGCCTTGAAACGCAAACGCGAGTCTTCCATGAAGACCGTCAGCTACGACCAAAACATTTTCAACCTCGGCAAAGGGCTGAAAGGTGGGAAAATGGGCGCAAAACAACCATAAAGAGACAGCCACAAAGCTAACTGATACACAAGTAATTGATTATTCTCTCTTGCCACGTCCCGTAGTATTACGAGGTTCTTTGTAAGCGGTATAGAGAAAAACAGCGAAGAAATAGAAAAGCTGAAAAAGATAATATGTTTACTTGAAGAGTTTACCTCCTCGCCCTATGGGCACTTCCTCCCTATATTTCTTCGGAAACACCCCGTAGCATTGCGGGGAGCTGTGTTAGCGATATATAGAGAGGGGAGGGAAATAATCCATTTACAGCCTCGAAAAGAGACAAAAGCCACTACCCCCATAAAACAAAAGCGGCGAACCTCCCGACCCGCCGCTTCTTCTATAAAAAACAAATTGATCATTCCATGAGTTTGCGGTAGCGCACCCGGTGGGGCTCCACATCGCCCAAGCGTTTCTTCTTGTTCTCCTCGTACTCGGAGTAGGAGCCCTCGAAATAGAATACTTTCGAATCGCCTTCGAAAGCAAGTATATGGGTACAGATACGATCGAGAAACCAGCGGTCGTGAGAAATTACAACGGCACAACCGGCAAAATTTTCAAGACCTTCTTCCAATGCCCGCAAAGTGTTTACATCAATGTCGTTGGTAGGTTCGTCGAGCAAGAGTACATTACCCTCCTCTTTCAAAGCCATAGCCAAATGCAGACGATTACGTTCTCCACCGGAAAGCACCCCGATGAGTTTCTCCTGATCGGCTCCCGTAAAATTGAAACGGGAGAGGTAGGCACGAGCGTTCATATCCCGACCACCCATGCGGAACGTTTCGAGTCCGCCCGAAACGACTTGATAGACCGTCTTGGCAGGGTCTATATCTTTGTGGGTCTGGTCCCCATAAGCGATCTTCACGGTCTCGCCTACTTCGAAAGTTCCTTTGTCGCAAGCCTCCTGTCCCATAATCAGTTTGAACAGCGTAGTTTTTCCGGCTCCATTCGGTCCTATCACACCCACGATGCCATTGGGAGGCAATACGAAATCGAGATTATCGAAAAGCAATTTGTCCCCGAAAGCCTTAGCGACTCCGTGAGCCTCAATGACTTTGTTACCTAGACGAGGCCCGTTGGGGATAAAGATTTCGAGTTTTTCCTCTCGTTCCTTTTGGTCTTCATTCAATAGCTTATCGTACGAGTTCAAGCGAGCTTTACCTTTCGACTGTCGGGCTTTGGGAGCCATACGAACCCATTCCAATTCCCGTTCGAGAGTCTTACGCCGCTTGCTCGCCTGTTTCTCCTCCATCTCCATACGTTTGGTCTTCTGTTCCAGCCACGAGGTATAATTTCCCTGCCAGGGAATACCTTCTCCCCGATCGAGTTCGAGAATCCACCCAGCCACGTGGTCGAGGAAATAACGGTCGTGGGTAATGGCAATAACCGTACCGGGATATTGCTGCAAATGCTGTTCCAACCAATCGATCGACTCGGCATCGAGGTGGTTGGTAGGTTCGTCGAGTAACAAAATATCAGGCTGTTGCAACAGCAGACGGCACAATGCCACCCGACGACGTTCTCCTCCCGAAAGGAATTTTACGAGTTGATCCTCAGGCGGACAGCGAAGCGCATCCATTGCCCGTTCCAATTTGTTGTCTATGTTCCACGCATCGGAGGCATCGATGTGGTCTTGCAATTCGGCTTGACGAGCGATCAAAGCCTCCATCTTGTCCGGGTCTTCGAGTACGTCGGGGTCACCGAACGATTCGTTTACCTTTTCATATTCTGCCAGTAAATCGAGAATAGGCTGCACCCCTTCTTGCACGACCTCTTTTACTGTTTTCTCAGGGTCGAGTTTGGGCTCCTGTTCGAGATACCCCACCGAATACCCCGGCGAGAATACCACTTCGCCCTGATACGATTTCTCCACTCCGGCAATAATTTTCAACAACGTAGACTTACCCGAACCGTTGAGACCGATAATACCAATTTTCGCCCCGTAAAAAAACGAGAGATAAATATCTTTGAGCACTTGTTTATGCGGAGGGAACATCTTGCTCACCCCCACCATCGAGAATATGATTTTTTTATCGTCTGCCATATAAAAAAGATAGAATTAAAAAGTAAAACTTATTTTTTCAAGGGAGTCGCTTTCACGCGATAGTCGCAGCGTACCTTCCCTTTAATGATATTGGTCAACTTCGATTTTATCAATTGCTTGCGAATGGGAGAAATTCGATCGATAAAGACCTTCCCTTCCAAATGGTCGTATTCGTGTTGAACCACTCGTGCAAGATACCCCTCGATAACCTCGTCGTGAGGTTGAAAATTCTCATCGAGCCACTTCAACCGAATTTTCTCGATACGGGGAACCGGTTCGTGAATACCGGGCAGACTGAGACAGCCCTCCTCCCGGGTCTCCTTCGACCCGTCCTCCAATACTTCGAGAACCGGATTTATCAAGGTCAGCTTCACATCGGCGCATTCGGGAAAATACTCGGCCATAGGATTTACGTCGATAACGATCAACCGGATAGAAAGTCCTATCTGCGGAGCTGCCAACCCGATACCTTCGGTAGCATACATCGTCTCATACATATTTTCAATCAGCTCTTTCAGCTGAGGGTAAGAAGCATCGATCTCTTCGGTCTCCTTACGAATTACGGGATGCCCGTAAAGATAAACAGGTAGTACCATATCTTATTGTTTTTTACTTTCCAAATAATCCCTCAGAATTATCGTCGCGCTTATCTCATCGACCAGCTCCTTATTTCGCCGAGCCATTTTGGACAAGCCACCGTCGATCATCGCCCGATGAGCCAAAACCGAAGTGAACCGCTCGTCAAAAAACTCTATCGGCACATTGGGAAAAAGTTTTTTGAACCGGTTGACAAAAGGGGTTATATAGCGCATACTCTCGGACGGCTGGTTATTCATCTGCCGTGGCAGCCCCACGACGACCCGTTCGACCGATTCTCGCTGCATATACTGCGTGAGAAAATCGATCAACTGCGACGATGCCACGGTTGTCAATCCGTTTGCTATAATTTGCAACGGATCAGTCACCGCTATGCCCGTACGCTTTCTTCCGTAATCTATTGAAAGAATCCTTGCCATATTAGAGTACAAAGATACGTATAAGCGAGAGTAGAGCAAAACAAAGCTCGCTTTAATTTTATGCTGCCGAGAGCGGAAGTATCTTCGAGTTTCAACTCAAAGATAGTGAAAGGTAAGTGCAAAGGCAAGCGGAAATCTCGCTTCCGATTTGGCTATGCACTCACTTATGCGTATATTTGAACCATATTTTATTCCACACCACCAATAACAAAAAAAATAAGGATTCGTTACGGCTTCTTACGAGTGAATGTGCATTGAACCGATCATATTAACATAACACATGATAAGATGAACAAATTTTCTGTCATTTTCAAATTATCCTTCATCAACACTATCTTTTTTTATCTACCCGTTCTCGCAAACAATTCTCCCGTAGATTACGTAAACACTCTCGTAGGGACCCAATCGAAATTCGAACTATCCACCGGAAATACCTATCCAGCTATTGCAATGCCGTGGGGTATGAACTTCTGGACTCCGCAAACCGGAGATATGGGCGACGGTTGGACATATACATACAATGCCGACAAAATAAAAGGGTTCAAACAGACCCACCAACCCAGTCCCTGGATGAACGATTACGGGCAATTCGCCCTTATGCCGGTAACCGGAGGAGTCGTGTTCGAACAGAACCAACGTGCCAGTTGGTTTTCCCATAAAGCCGAGATAGCTAAACCTTACTATTATAAAGTATATTTGGCCGACCATGATGTCACCACAGAAATGACGGTAACGGAACGAGCCTCTTTATTCCGTTTCACATTTCCCGAGGAGCAAAATTCGTATGTTATCGTCGACGCTTTCGACAAGGGCTCTTATATAAAAATCATACCCGAAGAGAATAAAATCATCGGATATTCCACCCGGAATTCGGGGGGTGTTCCCGAAAATTTCAAGAACTATTTTATCATTGTTTTCGACAAACCGTTTCAATTCACTGCCGTGGCCCTCGATAATGCCATCAAGACCAATCAAACCGAAATCGAAGGGAACCATGCAGGCGGTATTATCGGTTTCTCCACACACAAAGGAGAACAAATACACGCACGAGTAGCCTCGTCTTTCATCAGTTTCGAGCAGGCGGAATTGAATTTGCAGGAACTCGGCGATGGAGATTTCAACCGTTTAACAGAAGAAGGAAAGAACCGTTGGAACGAAATATTATCCAAAATTGAAATTAAAGACAACGACATCGACAATTTGCGTACGTTTTATTCCTGTTTATACCGGTCGGTTCTTTTTCCACGAGCATTTTACGAAATAAATGCCGAGGGTGAAACCATTCATTACAGCCCTTACAATGGACAAGTATTACCCGGTTACCTATTTACCGACACCGGATTCTGGGATACCTTCCGCTCTCTATTCCCGCTGTTAAATCTAATATATCCCTCGATGAACGAAAAAATGCAAGAGGGATTAGTCAACGCTTACAAAGAAAGTGGATTTTTACCCGAATGGGCCAGCCCGGGACATCGGGATTGTATGGTTGGAAACAACTCGGCCTCGGTTGTCGCCGATGCCTATATCAAAGGCTTGCAAGACTATGACATAGAACTGTTATGGGAGGCTTTGAAACACGGAGCGAACAACCACCTGAAAGGCACGGCATCGGGAAGAGTCGCTTTCGAAGCGTACAACCGGTTGGGATATGTACCCAATAATATCGGTGTGGGACAAAATGTCGCTCGCACATTGGAATATGCCTATAATGACTGGTGCATTTATACCCTCGGTAAGAAATTGGGAAAACCCGATAGCGAAATAGAGATTTATAAACAGCGAAGCCTAAACTATAAAAATGTGTACAACCCGTCGGAAAAACTCATGGTCGGGAAAGACGATCGGGGAAAATTCAATCCTCGTTTCAGCGCCACGGATTGGAGCGGCGATTTTTGCGAAGGGAACAGTTGGCATTGGAGTTTCTGCGTGTTCCACGACCCGCAAGGACTCATAGACTTGATGGGGGGCAACGAAGCATTCAACCACATGATGGACTCGGTTTTCGTCATACCCAGCTACTTAGGAATCAAAAGCCGGGGAGTCATACATGAAATGAGGGAAATGCAAGTGATGAACATGGGACAATATGCCCACGGCAATCAGCCCATACAACACATGGTATATCTGTATAACTACTCGGGAGAGCCGTGGAAAGCGCAATATCGGGTGAGGGATATCATGGAAAAACTCTATTCCGCCACTCCCGACGGATATTGTGGTGACGAAGACAACGGACAAACCTCGGCTTGGTACATATTCTCGGCTCTCGGATTCTATCCTGTCTGTCCCGGAACCGACCAATATATTATCGGGACACCATTATTCAAGGAGGCAAAGCTGCATCTGGAAAACGGGAAGTGCCTGACCATCGAGGCCAAAAACAATAGCGCAACAAACAAATATATTCGTTCGATAAAACTCAACGGAAAGAACCACACACTCAATTATTTCAAGCACAACGTCTTGGTAGAAGGCGGGAAAATACAATTCCTCATGGACAACGAACCCAATTTGAAACGAGGCTCAACCAAAGAAACTGTGCCTTATTCTTTCTCTTTGGCGAATGAATAAAATGTAGTACTTTTGGAAAGACAAATCAATATCATATATGAACTGTAAGAATAGCATAGGTATCCTATCCGTAATAATCATACTGTTATGTGGTTGTCAACCCGATAAAAAAACCACATTTACCGCAGCCTCCTATAACCTGAGGAACGCAAACAGCGCCGATTCGTTGCAAGGAGACGGTTGGGGAAATAGATGCCCCATCATAGCCGGGCTGGTACAGTTTCATGAATTCGATATTTTTGGGACACAAGAAGGGCTCAGACATCAATTAGACTCCCTGAAAACGAGCCTCCCGAAATATGATTACATAGGCGTGGGGCGTAATGATGGAAAAAAGGAAGGCGAACATGCAGCCATTTTTTACCGAATCGATAAATTCGAATTATTGGAACACGGAGACTTTTGGCTATCGGAGACACCTGAAAAACCGAGCGTCGGCTGGGATGCGGTTTTACCGAGAATCTGCACTTGGGGACATTTCAAATACAAAGAAACCGGATTTGAATTTCTCTTTTTCAATCTCCACATGGACCATATAGGGAAACAAGCCCGAGTAGAAAGCGCTTTGCTCGTACAACAAAAAATGAAAGAAATAGGCGAAAATCTACCAGCTTTACTCACCGGAGATTTCAATGTAGACCAGACTCATCGCTCCTACCTCGCCTTAACAAAAAGTGGAATACTCCGCGACGCATTCGAAGTAGCCGACTTGCGTTATGCGATCAACGGCACATTCAACGGTTTCGACTCTGACAACTACACCGAAAGCCGAATCGACCATGTGTTTGTAACGCCTACATTCCATATTCTGAAATACGGCGTTCTCACCGACAGCTATCGTCGTATGAAAGAAGGCGCTCAAAAAGCCTCGGTAAAAGATTGTCCCGAAGAAATCTCAATCAGAAGATACGAATCTCGCATACCGTCCGACCATTTCCCTGTAATGGTCAAGTTGGCAGTATGCGATAAAAACTAAAACGATATACGTCGATTTCCCAATTATAACTGATACACATTTTTATTTATTAACCATACATACAGTATATTTTTATGAAATCTATTGCAAAAGTAAGTTGCTTATGTCTGGCTCTCGGATATGGATTCTCCTATACCCATGCAGCCACAGCTCGTGTAGCGACAGCACAGCAAGACAACACCCGGGTACAATACACAAGCAACCGTCCGCAAGAACGCTTGTTCGTATCCAACGCCGTAGAAGAACAAATCAAACGAGTAAAATCCTTATTGACAAATGCCCGGCTGGCTTGGATGTTTGAGAACTGTTTTCCGAACACACTCGATACGACCGTACATTTCGATGGGGACGACGATACTTTCGTATATACCGGTGATATACACGCCATGTGGTTGCGCGACTCAGGAGCTCAAGTATGGCCCTACGTGCAATTGGCTAACCAAGACCCTCGATTAAAGAAAATGTTGGCAGGGGTCATCAACCGCCAATTCAAATGTATCAATATCGATCCATACGCAAACGCATTTAACATGGGTCCTACCGGAGGGGAATGGATGTCCGACATGACAGATATGAAACCCGAACTGCACGAGCGCAAATGGGAAATAGACTCGCTGTGTTATCCCATTAGGTTAGCCTATCAATATTGGAAAGTTACCGGTGATACCAGTGTATTTGGCGAAGAATGGATACAAGCCATTACGAATGTACTGCGAACTTTCAAAGAACAGCAACGGAAAGAAGGCAATGGCCCCTACAAATTCCAACGTAAAACAGAGAGAGCTCTCGATACAATGACCAACAACGGATTAGGGAATCCGGTAAAACCCGTCGGACTAATAATCTCTGCGTTCCGTCCCTCCGACGATGCCACGACATTCCAATTTCTCGTTCCTTCAAATTTCTTTGCCGTAACTTCATTGAGAAAATCTGCTGAAATCCTGCGGAAGGTAAATCACAACGAGAAACTAGCGAAAGAATGTTCCGATCTGGCCCAAGAGGTAGAAACCGCCCTGCAAAAGTATGCGGTTTATAATCACCCGAAATACGGTAAAATATATGCCTTCGAAGTCGATGGATTCGGGAATCAACTGCTGATGGACGATGCCAATGTTCCCAGCCTGCTGGCAATGCCCTATTTGGGAGATGTGGACATAAACGATCCTATTTATCAAAACACCCGCAAATTCGTATGGAGCGAAGACAACCCCTATTTCTTCAAAGGTAGCGCCGGCGAAGGCATAGGAGGCCCCCACATCGGTTATGATATGGTATGGCCTATGAGTATTATGATGAAGGCATTTACCAGTCAAAATGATCAAGAAATAAAAGAGTGCATAGAAATGTTGATGAAAACGGATGCCGGAACAGGATTTATGCACGAATCGTTCCATAAAAACGATCCTAAAAATTTCACTCGGGCTTGGTTCGCTTGGCAAAACACACTTTTCGGTGAATTAATTCTGAAACTGGTAAATGAAGGGAAAGTAGACTTATTGAATAGCATCGACATTCAATAAAAATAAAACGCAAAAGAAATAAAAATGCCCCTGTAATACAGGGGCATTTTTATTTCTTTTCTTTAAAACAGCAGCTCAAATATTAAAATAGCATAAAATAAGAATGATTTTTTCAGAAAACATGTTGTAAAACATATAAAAGCAGTATATTTGCACTGTGTTTTTCATGGTATTAGATTTAAGGTTAAGAAGATTGGTTGTCGGGAGACAATCAATTTTTTTTATTTTTACTCTCATAGTAAAATCATCGATATAATCAAAAGATGCCCAGACGACCGTAACAAGAAATCATTTCCATCTTATTTATCGAAGAGTAATATATACCGGAGCCCCTGTCAGGCACAGCTCTATAACTCCATTCGACACCTCTACAATATCGGTCCGACCATATAAATCGGTTGTGACCAATCGGGGAGAAACATCTCCCACCGCTATCTTTATTGAATGAGGCACTATCTTATCAGGACTTTCCATTACTCCCGGAGCCGTCCAAGCGACCAACTTTTCATTGCCGTTCTTGTCGATAAAACGGAGTACGAAATCCCTCTTGTTCTCTGTCTTCATTCGGCAATCCAACTTGTATCCGCTTAACTCTTTCACAAAGGTTTTACAAGCATTATAGGCGGGAGTCATATTTCCTGCACGGTATAAAGCAAATCCCTCTTTTCCACCCCATTCATACCAAATGGTTACAGGCAACCCCTCTAATAAATCAACAAGGTATTGCCGAATCACGTGCCACGCTTGATATTCATACGCAAGAGAAGGATCGCCCCCTGCATATCCCTCGGCCTTTCCCAAAGGGAAACCCCGCTCCGAATTTATCCAAAGACGTCCGGTATCTCCACCGGCTTTCTTCATTAAATTGCGAGTATGAGAATACGCCTCCATGTAATCCTCCGGGGCTTTCACGCCATAAGGATGCACCGACCATATATCCCAATGGATATCCAACATACCATCTGCAAAACAATAGGACATCCATTTATAAGACTCAGACCACATATTCGAAACCGAACCCGCCAAAATCACACAATCGGGATTGGCCTTTTTCATGGCCGGCACGGCAGCCCGTACCAAATCTGTATATTCCCGGGCATACTGAGGGGAGTTGCCGACTTTCCCATGACGTCCCCAAAATGTCATCGTATTCGGTTCGTTCCATATCTCCCATATAATATTTCGCCCTTTATAGTGTTTTACCAACTCAGCTGCAAAATCGGCATAAGCCGAACGAGCCGGTTCGTCTTTCACATGCCCGTACAGTTTATTACTAAAAGCCATACAGCCAATAATTTTCAAACCTCTCTTCTCACAATCGTTTACAAAACGATCATACTGACTAAAATCATAAACACCTTTTTCTCGTTCGATAGATTCCCAAATAAACCCTCGTCTTACCCACTTCATACCTAATTCCTGTACACGATCTAAATCCTCCGGGCCATCGGTATCGCCTTTTAACTGAACTCCCATATTATAAGGAATTGTTCCATCGGGAATAATTTTCGACAAAGCAAAAGAAGGGAAAACAGAAAACGATAACAAGCCTAAAAAAGCTAAATTCTTCAAGAGTTTCACATTCATAACTAAACCAATTTTCATGATATTACTATATACATAAAGACGATAAAAGAAAAAATCTTTACCCACCTCAAACCAAAATATTTAGAGACGGTCTCTATTTTTTATTCATAGATAGCCTACCGCCATCATACCGGAAAGATACAGAGTCTTTAAATTTATCCCCGACAAAACAAAAAAAGCCTGTAAGAATTCTTACAGGCTTTGTGCGGACGACGGGACTCGAACCCACACGTCGCAAGACACTAGATCCTAAGTCTAGCGCGGCTACCAATTACGCCACGTCCGCAAACGACGGTGCAAATATACGAGAAGTTTACAAACTATACAATTATTAAGACACAAAGTTTATCGGGTGAAAAACAAATCTTTCATCAAGAGCCTGTTATGTAAGAGATTGCCCGATCGAGTATGGTATCGTGACCTTTCGAAGCCTGTTCGGAATCCATATCCATCTTAAACCCCTCGGTCGGCTCAACACCGAACTCTGTATGTTGCCGTTCTATATCATATATCGGGGAAGCCGAAAACCGAATGCTCCAACCGTTAGGAAGTTCCGACGAAAAAGGCAATCCACTACCACCCCCCGTACAATCGCCTATGACAATAACATTTGGCAGAGCTTTCATCACCGATACAAAATTATTCCCCGCACTAAATGTACCTCGATTGGCCAATACAACGACCGGCTTTTGATAACGAATCCGGCTCGACGGAGAATATTCTATTGGATAAAGCTCCGAAAAGTCCTGATGCCCGAATCCCGTTTTATGGGAAATATAACCGACGACCGTCTTTCGGTTAATAAACCGAGACACCAAAGTCTCGACATTCGACAAAGACCCGCCGCCATTGCTGCGCACATCGATAATCAATCCCGTAGAAGTCGATAAATAGGCCAATATCTGGTCGAGGTTACCATCGCCTATGGTACTAGAAAAACTGCCGTAGTACATATATCCTACATTTTGAGGCAATATCTTATATTTTATACCACTGGTATACCGATAGTCGAAATTAAGATAATACTCATCTATAATACGTTCATCGTAATTCGTGGGAGAACCATACAACCAATCCCAATACCGCGAGGTATCATGTGCGGCGATAAGATTCACATGGCCGTCTTTCAACTCCATGAGCATATCGTTACAGACACTGAACAACTCCTCCGATGTCATTCTCGATGTCAGCTTCTTCCGATATTTGGTTCGTATTTGCGTCCAATCTATATTCTTATACTCAAAAAAACAGTATCGTTCATCGAGAATAGTCCACAAAGCATCGAAATTACCATAAGGATCATCTTCGAACACTTCCACTTTATGGCAAGACGGAAACATGAAAACCGATAAAATCGAAACCAACAGTCCTATTTTTGAAAACCTATGCATCATATCCTATCTCCCATTAATAATAAACCGAAACTATCCGACGATCCGAAGGAGCCGCACGAAATATCTCGCCGGAAATTCCCAACACAAATGTATGAGTCAATACTTGCGTATCTATACTATTGATATGCGTCGTACGCATTACTTGACGATACCCCAGACGTAATGCCCGCTTTCCCACATGAAGATCGACCGAAATATAATTCCGCACATCGACCCGGTTATGCCATGCTCCGAAATGGACGATCCCGCTACAATTCCCTATACCGAACATCTCATAATAGGACTGTCCGAATTCAGGAGAGAAAAAAGTACCGATTACCGGTAATGAAACCTGATAGCGAAGAGTTACCGGCAATCGTGATATATAAAAATGATACGAAGCCATAGCGGTAGCACCCAAGTCGATGGCAGCTTTCGCCGTTGCCGGATTATTGGAATTACGCAAATTATACAATCCCCCCAACGTAAGTGAAGCCTCTCCACCCCCAGACACATACAGTCTATCGAGCAACTGCCATCTCCTTAACATCGCAAACGAATAGTCCAAATAAAACGATAACATAGAGCCGCTCCCCGATTGATTAGTCATCGAGGCGAATGAACCGGAAACATTGTGGCGGGTAAACCACTTTTCCGGGGCAAAACTAACCGCCCGAAGGCGTTCGTACCCCAAAGCCACATCTAATCCCCAATAACGGATAGGTGTCAAATAGGTATCCAAAGCACTTTGCCTTCCGAGTTCGACCGTAAATACAGACGTGACCGGGCGTAACGGCTTCTCCGAATCTTTTTCCTGTGCCGATACGCATAAAGGAGAAAATATCGAAAAAGTAATACCCATTAAAATGGCACGTAAAATCGCCTTACATTTCGTCATAATTAAAACAAAGTCATTTGTCCCGAAGCACTATCTTCCGGTTTATCGACATTACTATCCATAAGAGTATCCGTTTCGACACTACTGTCATCTTCAACGACAGAATCGTCTTCTTGCCTCAACGGTTCCAATTCGTTAATGGTCGCGACAGAATAATTCGTAAGCCGTTTCCCCTTCGCTTTAAAGCCTTTCACTGCGATAAATTCGGCTGCATCCACAACCATAGGTTCTCGGAAAGAGTCCCCCTCTCCGAATGCGACTTCAATACGGGGATAAGCCGTATCGGTAATCAACAACAAACGGGAATCTGGATTATCTCCCAAGAAACTTTGTTTACGGCTACCCGCTTCAAAAACAAATCGTTTCAAATAGGGATAACCTTGCGCCGCATCATACAAAGCTACTGTCCAAACTTTATCGGGATCAAATTTCTCTATCCGTAAAATATTGGGGTCATAATGATTCGTGGCATCCGATGTCGTCGTGCAAAACTCGCCATTCTCCAAAACGACAAGCACTTGATCGTCTCCATGAAATTCGCCCAAATATTCTCCTCGTCCATCATAATTCAAGCGGAGAACATCTCGATCAAACCAAACCTTGCGTCCACCCAATGTAGATCCGCCCCGTTCCTTCAAAGAAATACGATGAATCTCATTTTTAGTAAGAATATTTCCCATAGATTGACGGCCCTTAATGGCTATTTCACTGAAATCGCGGTCGACAAACAGAGTTTTCATGCGAGGCTTCGGGACAAAAGTCACCCGCAAAACCTCGGCTTCTCCATTGGGATTCGCTGTAAACCAAACGACCCTCGACCCCGGTTTGCCCTGCGTAAGATCATATTCCTTATCCCGAGTCACACCGGTCACAGCAAAACGTTTCATATAATGCAATCCGGCCTTTCCGTCCCGATAAACCGCATTGTATATCGTACGTTTATCATTCTTCTTAAATACAGCAATATGTAAAAGATTTTTCCCTACGAACATTTTCTCACTCACCTTCACTACCTTATATTTTCCATCTCGGTAGAAAAGAATAATGTCGTCTATATCGGAGCAGTTACAAACGAACTCGTCTTTCTTCAACGATGTACCGATGAACCCCTCTTCTTTATTGATATAGAGTTTTTCATTCGCCTCGACCACTTTGGTAGCCTCGATGGTATCGAAACTACGAACCTCTGTCAATCGGGGATAACGGCTGCCGTATTTTTCTTTCAAAGAGTCATACCACTTGATTGTATAATCGACCAAATGGTCTATATCATAATCGATTTGAGCGATTTGCTCTTTTTTAGCAGCGATCAACTCATCGGCCTTCTCTGAATTAAATTTAAGGATACGCGCCATCTTTATTTCCATCAACTTCAATATATCGTCGGAGGTCACCTCCCGGATAAAAGAAGACTTGAACGGTTCCAAACGCTTGTCTACATGCGCGATAGCCTCGTCCATAGAACGGCTTTCCTCAAATTCCTTATCCTTATAAATGCGTTTCTCTATAAATATTTTTTCTAATGATGCAAAATGCAAAATCTCTTGCGCTTCACCCTTCTGTATAAGTAGTTCCTTATGCAGCAATTCTTTCGTGTTTTCGACACTGATACGCAACAAATCGCTCACGGTCATGAAGTGAGGTTTATCCTCATTGATGACACAACAGTTGGGTGAAATGCTCACTTCACAATCGGTAAAGGCATACAATGCATCAATAGCCTTATCGGAAGAAGTGCCCGGTATGAGATGAACCAATATCTCGGCATGCTGGGCTGTATTATCATCGACCTTTCGTATTTTTATCTTTCCCTTGTCCTGAGCTTTAAGAATAGATTCTATCAGTGTCGATGTCGTCTTGCCATAAGGAATTTCTACGATAGAAAGCGTACGATTATCGATCTTCTCGATTTTAGCGCGTACTTTCACGCTGCCGCCTCGTTCCCCATCGTTATATTTAGAAACATCTATAAATCCACCTGTCTGAAAATCGGGGTACAAATGAAACTCCTCGCCCCGCAGATAAGCCACAGCCGCTTGTAATATCTCATTAAAATTATGAGGTAATATCTTCGAAGCCAACCCCACAGCAATACCCTCGACGCCTTGTGCCAACAATAAAGGAAATTTGACAGGAAGAGTCACCGGCTCTTTCTTACGACCGTCATAAGACAACTTCCATTCGGTAGTCTTCGGATTAAATACGACATCTAAGGCAAACTTGGACAAGCGAGCTTCTATATAACGAGGAGCAGCGGCAGAATCGCCCGTAAGTATATTTCCCCAATTTCCCTGACACTCTATCAACAAATCCTTTTGGCCTAACTGCACCAACGCATCACCTATGGAAGCATCGCCATGAGGGTGGAACTGCATAGTATGTCCCACGACATTGGCGACCTTGTTGAAACGCCCGTCATCGAGCAATTTCATCGCATGGAGAATACGCCTTTGTACCGGTTTCAGACCATCGGCCAAATGAGGAACCGCCCGTTCAAGTATCACGTAAGAAGCATAATCGAGAAACCAGTTCTGAAACATTCCCGAAAGTTGGAATTTAATATCCGGCTTATCCGATACGGGTACTTTGTAAGCCGAATGAGACTCCGCTGAAACTTCGGATTCAGCGGAACGATCTTGGGGCATATCTTCTTGCGGTGTCGTTATTTCGTCGCTCATAGAGTGTATTTGGATTTATAAACGGGAAAAGCACACACAAAAGTGTGACTCTTTTTAATTTTTAAATACTCGTGTAACTACATTCCCCTGCAAAAATACAAATTTAATCGAAAAAAATCATTTACTTTGTGCTCTAAAATCGTCTGATTTAAGAAAGTAATCGGCTCGAAAATAATAAAGGTAAAAACAAGATAGCAACATAACATACAAAAGAAATGGCACAGGAAGACGTTTTTAAGAAATTGGTATCCCATTGCAAAGAATATGGATTTGTATTCCCTTCAAGTGAAATATACGATGGATTGGCTGCCGTATATGACTATGGACAAATGGGTGTCGAATTGAAAAACAACATAAAAAAATATTGGTGGGACAGTATGGTCCTACTGCACGAAAACATCGTGGGTATCGACTCCGCCATCTTTATGCATCCGACTATTTGGAAAGCATCCGGGCACGTAGATGCATTCAACGATCCGTTAATCGACAACAAAGATTCTAAAAAACGTTACCGTGCAGACGTGCTTATCGAAGATTGTATCGCCAAAATGGACGAAAAAATCGAGAAGGAGGTCGAGAAAGCCGCAAAACGATTCGGAGATTCTTTCGATGAAAAACTTTTCAGAGAGACCAATCCAAGAGTTTTGGAACACAAAGCCAAACGAGATGAGCTGCACGCTCGTTATGCCCAAGCAATGAACGATGTAGATTTGAACGAATTGCGTCAAATCATACTCGATTACGAAATAGTTTGCCCCATTAGCGGAACCAAAAACTGGACCGATGTACGTCAATTCAATCTGATGTTCTCGACCGAAATGGGCTCTACCGCAGATGGTTCGATGAAAGTCTATTTACGTCCCGAAACAGCACAAGGAATCTTCGTGAACTTCCTGAATGTTCAAAAGACCGGTCGCATGCGTATTCCGTTCGGAATCGCCCAAATCGGGAAAGCGTTCCGTAACGAAATCGTAGCTCGTCAGTTTATTTTCCGCATGCGGGAATTCGAACAAATGGAAATGCAATTTTTCGTACGTCCGGGAGAAGAATTAAAATGGTTCGCCAAATGGAAAGAGACCCGTCTGAAATGGCATAAGGCTTTGGGATTGGGAGACCAAAAATACAGATTCCACGATCATGAAAAATTAGCGCACTATGCCAATGCCGCTACCGATATAGAATTTGAAATGCCTTTCGGGTTCAAGGAAGTGGAAGGTATCCATTCAAGAACAAATTTCGACTTAGGCAATCACGAAAAATTCTCCGGGAAAAAAATACAATACTTCGATCCGGAGTTAGGAGAATCCTATACACCGTACGTTATAGAAACCTCTATCGGTGTAGATCGCATGTTCCTGAGTATTATGAAGAGACACTGGAAGGAGGAGACAGTCGTGTAGTGTTGCGATTACCGGCAGCGCTCGCCCCTGTAAAAGTTGCAGTAATGCCTTTGGTTCGCAAAGACGGCCTACCCGAAAAGGCACGTGAAATTATCGACAATTTGCGTTTCGATTTCAAATGTCAATACGACGAAAAGGATTCTATCGGGAAACGTTATCGCCGCCAAGATGCCATCGGCACACCGTTCTGTGTAACGGTAGACCATCAGACTCTCGAAGACAATACGGTCACCATACGTTTCCGAGACTCGATGGAACAGCAACGGGTGGCCATAGACCAGCTCCAAAATATAATTGGAGAACAGGTTAGCCTGAAAACATTATTAAAGAAAATTGTAGAATAAATTATTCCTATCCAAATATGAAATACTTCGTTCGAGCCATTTTAGCAACGATCATAGCGGCACTACTTTCTTCATGCAGTTACAACAGCATGGTCGAAGCCGATGAGAACATAAACGCCCAATGGGCAAAAGTAGAGAATCAATATCAACGTCGCGCCGATTTGGTTCCCAATTTGGTCAATACGGTTAAAGGATATGCAGCGCACGAAAGCGAAACGCTCGAAGCTGTAATCGCAGCCCGATCGAAAGCGACCCAAATTACCGTAGATCCGGCGAACTTGACAGAAGAGAATTTACAAAAATACCAAGAAGCACAGGGGGAATTGTCGAGAGCTTTGGGAAAATTGTTGGCAATCACCGAGAACTATCCCGATTTGAAGGCCAATCAAAATTTCTTGGAATTACAAGCTCAGCTCGAAGGAACTGAAAACCGCATTGCGACAGAACGCTCTCGCTACACGGACGCAGTGAATGCCTATAACAAAAAAATCCGTAAATTCCCTGCTTTGATTACGGCAAAGATTTTCGGATTCGACGCAAAACCTCAATTCAAAGCCGAAGCGAGTGCTGCGCAAGCTCCCACCGTGGAATTTTAATGAATAGCAATATACAATGAAAAAGTTACCTATTTTTTTACTTATCTGCCTTTTGATAGGCATTGTCGCCTGCAAGGAGACAGAAGACTATTGGACGCAGTACGAGCAATGGCGAGAGACCAACGAATCATGGTTCATCGAACAACTTGGAGCCAAAGATGAAAAAGGAAATCCCATTTACACCAAAGTAGTCCCAAGCTGGGACCACAGTATTTATGTATTGATGAAATACTACAACGATACGAGCCTCAACCGAGATGCCCAATCGCCTTACCAAACCAGTACGGTAGATGTGATATACAAGGGTATGTTGTATGACGGAACTCCTTTCGATTCTTCTTATCTGAGAACCGACAGTATTTATCGTACACAGGTAAAACAAAACATCAAAGGTTGGATCATAGCTCTCGAACAAATGAAGGTGGGAGACAGTTGCCGTGTGATTATTCCTCAAACATTAGGATACGGAGCTCAATATATGTCGTCTCTGATCCTTCCCTACACGACTTTGGTATTCGACATGAAATTAGTCGATATTCCCGGGTTAGATAAACCGGTGACCGAATAAAAGCATTCTCTTTCCTATTATTATAAACGAGACGGCTGTTTTTTTAACAGCCGTCTCGTTTTACAATATGGTTTAAGATAAAAAAATCGAGGCCACTTTTCCTCTGCTCTCTTTTCACTATCTTTGTAGAATATAGGATACGGTTCGGCAGAGTCAAGTCGGAAATGTAAATTCCGCTTGCCATTGCACTCACCTTTCACTATATTTGAGTTGAAGCTCGAAGATACTTTCGCTCGGCTGAATAAAATTAAAGCGAGCTTTGTTTTGCTCCGCTCTCGCTTATTCGTATATTTGTAGAACATAGGAGCAGTTCGGTAGAGCCAAGCCGGAAATGTAAATTTCGCTTGCCTTTGCACTCACCTTTCGCTATATTTGTATGTAAATATGAAAATAAGCTGCACATCGCCAGAATTTCTTTTCTCGAATTGCACTATTTTTGTAAAGCAAATGTAACACAAAGGAAACATGAATGACGTTTCTTTGTTTCAATAAATAGGAATCTTCATACTTTTAAAAATCTACGAAAATGATATACATCGAAAAAGAACTCGACGATCTGAAAAAAGAAGTCCTCGAAATGTGGGACTTGGTTAATTCTCAGCTGAACCGTGCAGGAGAAGCCCTTTTGTCTATGGACAAAGAGCTGGCGCACGAGGTAACCTACCGGGAAAAAAGAGTGAACGCATTCGAGCTGAAAATAGACAGCGATTGCGAAGACATCATCGGATTATACAACCCCGTAGCTTTGGATTTGCGCTTTACATTGGCCATGATGAAGACAAGCAATAACCTCGAACGCATAGCCGACTTTTGCGATGGAATAGCCCGATTCGTTATCGACTATCCCGAAGTAAACATTGAATCGGAATTGTTCGAAAAAACGGGTATTAAAGAAATGCTCGACATTGTCAAAGCCATGATGTTGCAAGCCGAAAATGCTCTTATCGAAGAAAAATCGTCCGAAGCGATAGCCGTCTTCAACAAAGACAACCGGGTGGACGAACTGAATCACGCCGCAGTCCCCATCATCGCCGAATATTTACAACAGTTCCCCGAAAGAGCCATAGAGTGCCTTAATCTCATCAGCATTATCCGACGACTCGAACGCATTGGCGACCACTGCAACAATATAGCCGAAGAAATCGTATTTTACTTGGACGCAAAAATATTGAAGCACGCCGGAAAACGTTCTTAATCACATTACGGGAAGGAGAAAGGTCTGACAAAATAAAATGTTTTTATCATCTTTTACAGTAAAAAAGCGGGTTACTGTCAGAAGAAAATAATATCTTTGTTTAGGTAAAAACAGAGACGTAATTTTTTTGTTAGCCGACAAGGTAATGACAGCCGTTTCTTTTACCAGAAGCCACAAGAAACTTCGAGAACATAATTAAAAAGATGAAACATTTTATCATAGCTATCATACTTTTCTTCGGTATCTCCTCCATGCATATCTATTCTGCTGAGACAGCCACAGTAGAAATTCCCGATATGGAGAAAATAGAAAATGCCGTCCGAGATAGCCGCTCGCCCTATTATTATCCCGACCTAATGAAAAAATACCTCGGCAACGACACGACAATGACGTTGCAGGATTTCAGACATTTATACTTGGGATATGCCAGCCAAGAAGATTACAATCCCTATCGCACAGTCGAGATTCCCGAAAGGATAGAAAAACTTTATGCTCAGACCGTTCATACCGAATCGGAATGTGATTCGCTTATCCAATACGCGCGAATCGCCTTATCCGATATACCTTTCGATTTACGACAAATAAATTTCTTGATCTACGGACTTCGACAAAAAGGAGAGACAGAAGAAGCCAACCTATGGGAATACCGACTGAAAGGTATCATACAAGCCATACTTTCGACCGGCGACGGAAAAGCGCCCGAAACAGCTTGGTTTGTCATTTATCCTGCCGACGAATATAATATCGTAAATCGACAAGGATTTACCGCTACGGAATTTACATTCGTCGAGCCTTATTTCGATTACATATCGATAGAGAAGAACCCTCTTAAAATCGAAGGGTTCTATTTCAATGTAAAAAAACTGCTCAAAGAATACAACCGTAAATTCTACGAGCGTTAATCTAACCCTATTCGAATTATACTAATCATTTAATCATATAAAACCATTATGGAAATAAAACCCGGTAAATTTGTAGTTCTGACCTACGACCTGTACGCAGGCGCAGGCGAACCGGAAGAAACATTAATGATGCGCGCTACCGACGAAATGCCCGACCAATTCGTGTTCGGAGTGGACCAAAATATTCTTCCTTCCATGTTAAAACGGCTCGAAGGATTAAAACAAGGCGACAAATTCGATTTTGTACTTTCTTGTGAAGAGGCCTTCGGAGAACGCAACGAAGAACACGTCATGGAGTTAGACAAGGAGATTTTCATGGTAGACGGAAAATTTGACGACCAAACCGTATTCGAAGGAAATACCGTGCCGATGATGACATCGGAGGGCTACCGTATAAACGGCTCCGTACTAAAAGTTACAGACGACAAAGTTTTGATGGATTTCAATCACCCGTTAGCCGGTGAAAATCTGCATTACGTAGGTACGGTCAAGCTCGTACGCGATGCCACGGAAGAGGAACTTCACCCCCGCCATAGTTGCGGTTGTGGTTGCGGTCACGATCATGGCAGTTGCGGTGACGGCTGTGGAGATTGCTGCGACGGTTGTCATTAAATAAAAACAAACAGACACATAAGAGCGAGGGCGGGTGCATGGCTGCGACCCGCCCTCATCGTTTCCTACTAATAAGCTAATATCCGATTATCAACATAACCCCGACAGCGATTATCACAGAAAACAGGAGATAAAGGACCGAAGCCCACAGTGTGCGCCCCAACGTTTTCCAAAACTTATCGGGGAAAAACGAATACGCCGCCCAATAAGTGGGGAGCAAGCAAAGAACCATCGAAGTCCACCCATACACCGTATAATACGAGGCGTCCAACACCCACCCGATAGGCGTTAACACCAACGAAAGCAAAATATACAACACCGACAGGTAACAACAACCCAGCAGATACTCTACCCAATT
>ERZ857801.1210-NODE-1210-length-29013-cov-7.932350_pt1 | contig 29013 bp, 31 predicted proteins | sample MGYA00519762_ERZ857801 | MGnify/ENA primary metagenome ERZ857801 (study PRJEB31778, sample SAMEA3449368) | human gut metagenome | biome: human gut; feature: human-associated habitat; material: faeces | place: United Kingdom | collected 2010/2012 ...
GACCGATGAGATTGAATGAGAATAGAGCATGACACAGTTTAATTTACACAACCTATGCTTGGAAATCAGTCGGATTGTATTCAATGTTGATACCATCTTTCTTTTTGTCGTAATACACGATAGGCACTTCAATCACTTCCGAAAGATGAGCCTCCAATTTATATGTAGTAGACTTGATTTGTAAAGGTTTGCCTCCAATGAAACCATCAATACCCTTTGCCTCTTCCTCTGGGTTGGCTTCTCTCCAATCCTTATCCAGTTGGTTGGCTATCGCAGATATTATGGCTGTTTGGAATTTCATGCCACAATAGGTCTTCCCATACACAAGGTCTTCTACCCAATTTTCAACCATGTCTTTCGTGATAGCATTGAATGCGCTTTTCATCGTCTCGTACATAGTCCATACTTTTTCCGTGGCATCATTTATGGCGTTTGGATAACGTTCTGTGTACCATTCAATCCACTCTTCTATACTTTTGCCGTCAAATTCTTTTACAAGTTCTGACATTTGGCCAACAACTTTGGGGCGTGTACCACCAGCATTTTTGTTCACCAAGTTTATAAACTGGGTGACATACTTGGGGAACTCATAATGAGGCGCATTTGATAATGCAGCTACCTCGTCATTTGAAATTTTAAACTTCTTCATGGGCTAATAGCAATTGTTATTATTAAAATAATTCCTTTACATCTATTCCCAATCCGTTTGCAATCTTATGGATGCAAATTAAGGACGGATTGCGTTCAAGTCGCTCCACCATACCAATATAAGTACGATGAAGCCCTGCTCTTTCTGCAAGTTTTTCTTGCGAGATACCCTGTTCTTCTCTGAGAACACGTACCCTTTGAGCAAAACGCTCTAAATATTCTTTGTCTTCTTGCATACAAATGTATTTTAGTCTATTGTAGATAATATAAGAGTTTGTCAACATACAATTGTATGCTTTTCTTGCCTCGCAGTAGCATCTACTTACAAAATAGTTAATATTTAACAATTATTATTGTTTATTGAATTTTAAATTTATAATATGAAAACAGATCATCGTAATTGATTTATATTGAATAAATATAAAAATCCTGCCAGAGCTTGCTCCCCGAAGGAACTTCATTTGAAGTGGCTGCCTAATGCGGTTTTTCAAAACCGGTAATTAGGCTTACCGATTTTTGAAATCGTTGTTTTGAGGCATCGAGCAAGCTCTGTAGTAAAGATAAAAGCCAATGTTCTTTGTGCATCCAAAGTAAGGAGCACATTGGGCATTGGCTTGACATTTATGTACAGTTTTTGCTCTTGGAAAGAAGGCTTGATTCTACATTGACGCTATCGTTTCTTAGCCTCTGTAGGAGCCATTCAAGAAAGGAACAATCTCGGTTGTCTCTTTCAGACGGTCACCGATACGCTTGCCGTACACCTCAGAGATTTGTTGAGGGGTTAGGTTGGAAGTGAGGATAGTTGGCAACTGATGCTCGTATCGGTATGATATGAGGTCGATGATGGGGCTGAGCACATTACCGTATTCGATGACTTCCCGCGGTTCAGTGCCAAGGTCATCTATTGCCATAATGTCTTTATCCATGATAGCCCTCCAATCTTTTTGGCATGTCTTACAGATGTTGGCAAGGTCTTTGGCATTGAAGAGGCTGATGCCAAAGTTCTGCCCTGTCACTTGATTCGTGATGTTCAGATGGTTGACGATATTCTGCATGGCATAGACAAATGTCGTCTTGCCATTACCACAGCCTCCTGCGAGCAACAGACTGTTCTTGTGAGTCAGACCACAGATCCATTGGGACACATGTGCTACCTGCTTCTGAAACTCATCGCCATTCAGAAATGTATGGTCGCGATATTCAACCTCCGCTGATATGGCAGCTATCAGATACTGAGCAGCCGTTTCGCTGTTCATTGGCAATTTAAAACGAGCCTTCATAGGCTTGCGGTGAAGTAGCTGGGACTTCAATACTTCGTTTACTCTCATACTTTTGTGAGTTTGAATTGTTATTGTTTTGCTTGAAATATTCTTTCTTCATCTTGTTGAAGAAGTGACTTCGACAGTCAGACTCTTCCTTTTCTGTGACCTTGCAGATACGAAGGTAGGCAAAGAATTTGTGTATGTATGGAATGAGCTGCATCGGCTCTGATACACGCTGGTTGTTGAGTTGACCGATGATATTCTTCTGCCATTCCACATCTTCAACCAAAATTCTTTCCAAATCATCAATACTTTTGCGTGCGCGTTGATTAGAGATTTCTGTTTTTGTATTATTGTCTTTAATAATGGTTGTGCGATTGGTTTCAACATCAGTTTTATGGACGGTTCTGTCAGCAGTTTCGCCATCGGTTTCAAATGTACAGATTTGGTAAGTTGGGGCACGGGAATGCTGAATGCCTTCGGTAAAGGTAATGAAGCCCTTTCTTCTTAATCCATTACGAGCACGAATGAGTGTGGCTTTTGTCATACCTGTAGATGCACAGATGATGGCTGTGGCACAAGCTGTTGGCATCTGCCAATAGTTGCGGTTCGCCTCATTAAGCAGATAGAAGTAAAGGGTGGTCTCTGCCATAGTGAATTGCACATTACGATTGGTCTCCCAAAAGCGGTTAATCAACTTTATATACTCCATGCTTACATCCCCCAATTTGATTTTGGTTTGTGTCTTACAGAGCAGCGCATCTGTTCGGCAATACACTCTTTCGTGTCAACGACCGATTCCTGCTTCGCATTTTCCATCCATGCCATCAACTCCGAACGTTTGAACTGGAGCATCTTACCTGGTTGATAGAATGGAATCTTGTGCGCCTGTGTGAGTGCATACACCGTGGACTTGGCACGACAAAGAAGCTTGCAGGCTTCATCAATGCCTATCATCGGTTCTACTTGCGGTTTGTTACACTGTTCCTGCAATGCTGTTACTGTACTTTGCAGCGTGTCAACTTTCTGAATCAATTCAGAAATGGCCTGAGGCATTGCCTCGAATGTGATATTTTCCATATTTTCTGGATTTTGATGTTACGTGCTGCAAAGTTCTGCGGTTATTCTTGCTTCAAGTGGTTATTTCGTAGATAACCGCTTGATGATGAGCGATAACCATAACCTCGTTTTTATTTTACCAGTGGCTCGTCTTTAGGAATGTTCTCTATCGTGCATTTAGCGTAGGTGTCGTTCATCTTGCGGTAGATAGTCTCCTCATTTGTATTTTCAAGAATCATTGGAAAAGCATTCTTGATGAAACGGCATGACGCTCTTCTGTCTAAGGTGTTCAAATGAGTCCATAGATTCCACACCAAGTGAAAGAAGTCAATGGGGCGCAATCCGTTTGTATCGTTGATGCCAATCATAATAGGTGTGCATCGAATAACACCATTTGCATAGTCATCCACCAATTGTAGTAAATCAGGCATGATACTTTGGGGAAAGAATGGTGAAACCACCTTTTCCATATATGCCTTGCACTCCGCTATGACAAGCTCGTGATTCCCTTTGCAAGCACCTCTTTGTTCCTTATTTTTATCTGCTTGAATAATGTGATTTTCATTTCTAATAAGTTTGCCATCTGTAGCCTGTCGCTCAGCATTGGCACAAGGTTTCTTCTGAACTTTGCGATGTGAACAACAAGATATGTGCTTTTCCTCGTAAATACTCAAAACAACTCTGTGAATGTCGTATGCCAATACTGCATCTATCGCGACGCTGCAAATGCCCAAAGCAGGGTCGCACTTCAAACAGTTAACGACATAGATATACGAGATGGCACAAATAAGAAGTGTCATCATAAGATAGATGCTGTTGCTTATCAATCTTGATATGTTCATGTATGCTATGATTTTGTGAGTTTTGTTGATACAAAGTTATCGGGTATACAAGCGAAGAATGGAATAATCTATTGGATAACAATCATTTTGTGAGGCAAAAAGAAGAATTGGTTCTAAACTGAAGAGTAAATAGAACCAATGACAAAGCCCAGACTCATTCTATTGCGAGAATGTGTTTGGGCTTTGTTCCAATGTAAGATGTTATTTCAATGTGATTCTGCCGACAGTCTCTCGCTTCTTATCATTCACAAGGTCTGCATAGATTTGTGTCGTGGTTACATTTTTGTGTACGAGCATCTTGCTGACAGTGTAAATATCTGTGCCAGAGGCAATCTGCAATGTAGCATAAGTATGCCGGAAGCAATGGAATGAAATATGTTTCTTGATGCCAGCTGCTGCGATCCATTTGCGGAGTGGATAATTCACCATACTTCGGGTGAGTCCATGGAAAACTTTGCCTTCTGTGCGCTCACCGCAGAGTTGCAAGGCTTCATCGCTGATAGGGAGCATCGTTTCTGTGTCAGTCTTTTGTATTCGGATGCGGACACAATAGCCAAGGTCGGGTGCCAACTGAATGTCATCCCAAGTGAGATTGAGGATGTCACTGATACGCAGTCCTGTGAGGCACGAGAACAATGAGGCTTGTTTCAATACTGGGATGTCGCATGGAGTGGCAGCCAGCTTCTTTAGTTCTGCTGATGTCAGAAACTCCTTACGGACATCATCTGTCTCAATCTTTTCCAAGAAATCGTTCACATTTTCCTTGATCATCTTCTCGCGATAGGCTATGTTGAGGAACCCACGGAATGTGGAATAGTAGCCAGCAGCCGAGTTCTTGCTGATTTTCAGATGCGTAAGTCGTAGCTGATTTGCATTGAGCAAATATTCACGAAACTTCTTGCAGAGCTCTACATTTACCACTCCGCAAGTGCAATGCCCTTGCACGAATTTGCAGAAGTGTTTGTACACGATGTCCCATTTCTGGTCTTGTCCTCTACATTTCTTCTTATAGTAGGCGAGAAAATCACTCTTCATCTTCTCGTGGTCAAGGAAGTCAAACTTCTCGTTGATGAGTGAGGTGACGCGCATACAGCGTATGGCCTCGGCTCGCTCTATCATGGAGCGGTTGAACTCTCGTTCAGCATCATTCCTTGGTTGGGCAAAAATGTAGATGCCTAAATACTCCCTACGTGTCATCTTCATCGTCTCGGGATTGCGGATGGCCGGGTAGAAGTCAAGAAACAGGGACAAGCGTCCGTTTGTGATGGGGCGTCGGAGTAGCGACACGGTAGTGCATGTGTGATAGTGCGGCATAATATTTTTGTTTTGATGTTTTGTGATTGAATGTGATGCAAAGTAAGGCGGTTATTCTTGCCATGTCGGGTTATTTATGAGATAACCGAAGACAAGTAAGATATAACCATAATCTCATCGCTCAATAGTAGGCGGTGCGAACAGTTCGTCAAGCTCGTTTTTTGACAGCTTGACATACTTTCCCTCTTGCACTTTAGGGATGTTGTAGGTTTTGGTATAATGATAGAGTTGGTCACGAGTGATGTGGAACCTTGCCATAGCTTCCTTGATGGTGTAGTATTGGGGCGCATCAGGCACAGCTACGCCTTTGGCTATATCCACATGACGCTTGGAGTAAAGCACTTCTTTCTTTATTCTCTTCTTGGGTATCTTGAAGTTCGACACAAATGTGTAAACGGCAGTGGTGGTCATATTGAAATTCTCTTTCATGTCTGCCACAGAATACCACTCCGTGATACTTTCATCAACTGCTTTCTTGGCAAAGTAAGCATCAATGTGCTTCTTGCTCCAATAGGACTTTCCACGTTGAAAAACTTTCGGAAAGTTCTCGCTTTGGGCTATCTTGTACAAGCCAGACTCGCTGATACCATACTTTTCAAGGACTTGTGCGGTAGTATAGAACTCTGTGATAGGAGTTTTCTCTTTCTTATGCCGTTTTTGATAAGGTTTGGCTTCATCAAACATCTTTTCGATATCGGTTTTGCGAATGAACGTCTTTCCCTTAAACTGAACGCATGGAATATCGCCATCTGCAATATATCTGTAAAAGGTTGAACGTCCTATGCCAAGATAATGCGCTGCTTGATTGGGTGTTAAAAACAGAAGGTTGTCAATGTCTCCATAAAAGTTGCGTTGCTCTTGCTGCGCAATCTCTGTCTGACATTGTAAAATCCTGTTTGTTCTCAACTTATCTTTGTAGGCATGGCTATTGCATTGCTTACAACAAAAACGAGTTGTCACTTTGTAAGCAATGAAGTCTTTGCCACACCACTCACATTTCTTTCTGATAGTTACTTTACTCCTCATTCTATAGTTTTTTGAGTTTATGTATTCGCTAATTATTTCGCTTAATCTGTTCCGTCACGTCCCAAGGTGTCCCATGAAGTCCCATTCCTCCATCACCTTGTCCACGCTCAGAGCCACACTTTTCTCTTGCGGTACGGGAGCGGTACGAAAATAGTCGCAAAAACGGTCACAATCGATTGGTATCGAGAGTGACCGCTAAAAAGAAAAGCGCTCGGAGTGAGCGCTTTAACTATAGAATGTGAGATATTGTGCTTGTTTGCAATCGGCAATTATTTTCCTAATATGGATTTTCATAGAGTTGTTTATCATTGTGAATATGAACGTCAAAAAACTCATGCGGTTAAAATGGATAATTATGTCGCATTATATGGCTTTTTAAGGGCTGTTGCGCTAATTTTTAATTGTTTAGTTCTATATTTGATCTTGACAATTGATTATGATGCTTTCATTGATTGGAAACTTGTAAGATTATTAAATCTTATGTTATTAGTTTCTTATTTGTTTTTTATGGGGTTTATGAAGTTTTACAGACAATTTACTTTGGAGAGTTTTATGTGTGATTCTTACATAGTAGAAAGATCAGAAAACGCTCACGACGGTAATTAAAATATATAATGATGGAAACAAAAGAAACTTTAGTATTCAACAAGTATGAGTTGGATGTTGAACTTTCATCTGAACAGATTTTAAAAGATTTAAGAAATCATATGTATACGGATGAAAACGGTCTTGGTTTTACCAATTTGCGCTTAGAGGATAACGTAATAGAAGCCGTTCTTATTATTCGTACTCCGACTTCTATTAGAGTTTATGATCCTATTAGTGAAATTTTTAATACTAATATTGTATATATGTATGACGAAGTTGAAATTTTTATTGACACACTGTTACATGTTATTTATACTATGGCTCCTGTCACTAAATTTAATAAGGCAAAAACATTGCTTCGTAGTAGTATAAAAACTAAAATCACATATAGAAACTTGAATTTCTCCACTATGAAAATATTGGAAATTGTTGAGCTGCTTAATTTAAATCCATGTATTTCTGATTTGACAATTAAGAATTTTCAATATAAGGAAGGTGCATATGGCCGTTATATAGTTCATGTAGAAGACCCTTCTATAGGCAAAGAACTGATAAATACATATAAAGATTCCGTATCAAAAGTTACAATCAAATTAGAAGCATCTCAATTTTCAAATTTTATATTATCAACATCTGCGCAAAATACTTTTACTCTTAAAAGTCAAGAAGCTGATTTTTGGGCGATTGTTAATTTATTAAAAGTACATATATAATTATGGAAGATCAGCATTACAATGGAGATATCTGGAATAAAGAAGTATATGCATTACTTTCTTTATTTGGTTGGTCTAAAATTGGAGACTATGATATGGATGTTCAAGGTGAAGACAGTAGCAAAATGGGTATAGATACTATTGTTTCATTTGAAACACCACTGAAAACAAGACCACAACTTGCTATTTTGGAAGCAAAAAGATATTGTACAACAAGTTTTAATAAATCATGTCTACAAGATTGGATAAATCGTCTTGATAGTAAATTGTTGAAATTGAGAAACTCAAGTGAGTTTAAACAACGATTTCCTTCTGTTGAGAATTGCACAATTGCAGATACCGGGATTATTGCCATTTGGTTTAGTGATACGGATAATTATAAATCTTTTCATAATAAATTTATTGAGGCAATGCGCCAAATTTCAATGTCTTCAAGACAGCGTAAGGCAGGTATAAATAAAATATATGTATTGGATAATACCATATTTATGAAATTATTTGCATTACAAGATGCTATAAGAGAGCTTGGAAATGAAACTAAATTATCTTTTTTATATGCTTCGAGATTTATCAATGGGGAACCTATCAGCCGGAATAGAGTACTAACCATTGAATATATATATTCTGATATTATTTTTGCTGAATCAGGAAAAGGAGATGAACATAAAGCGTTTATTTTTTATTTTGGTCAACTTAATTACCATAGTTTTGAACTTGTGTACAATGCTTATTCCAATACATCATTATATGACAAAGACATTCCTATTTTTCTATATGTATATAATAAGGATAATGAATTTCGCAAATTAGAACCAGATATCAAAGAACGTATATTTGATGGATTTACTATCACTATTAAATATATGGTTTCTAACAATAATATACCTTCATATATACAAAATGCTATTGAATGATGATTAACAAAAATAAATATCCTTCTTCATTTGAACTTAAAGAAGTTTGTACAAATTTTATCAAACGTAGAGTCCTGAATAACTTTCTTCAAGAACGAGGAATGTTCATATTTAATGCTGGAACAGATGAAGTTAGTAAAATGCTATCTAATCTTGTCATGCAACAAGCTGATATAGATGAATTACGTAGTAACGCATATCAGGCTTCTACAAAATCATCATTAAGTGGTTTTATTATTAAATCAACATCCCCTTCCTTTTCGTTAAATGATTTATACGAAAAAGCGAGGGATAATGATAGAGTTTTAACGTCTAAAGGGTATAAATTAGGGATGTTGTCTCATGAAAATCATGATGGTAAGTCTATATACAAAGGAAGAGTAGATTACCAACTAAAAAAGCCAGGAAGAATAGAGTTTATAGATATAGAGGAAAGTCATTCGGATTTTATTTTTTTTGAAAATCAAGATGGAGAGTGGCAAGTCGAAGTTGATGGAACTCGATCTAATGACGGAAGAGAAATCCAAAAATTATTTTCTTCTTTGATAGATAAAGGAAATACTATTTTAAACAGCTTAAATATAGACAATTTATCAGACAAGCAAACTATTGAGTTTTTCGACGCATTAGTTGAGCGTGGCATGCCATCAGAATGGCAATTTCAAGATGTTAAATCACTAACATTCCGGAGAGGACGTGAATCTGATGAAGTCGAGGAAATTTCTGATGAGACGATTGAATTTGACAACAAAGAAGGTTCTCCTCTAACAGGTATACGACAAGCTATATTGGAAGGTCGTAATTTGCGTGAAGACGCTTTTGTGAAGCAGTTTGAAGCTGCAGGATGTATTTTTACAGCAATGACATTTGAATATCAACACAAATCAACTCCTGATATTATTCACATTAGAGCTGAATTTAAAGGGAATCCTAAAATTTTTGAAGTTTCAATTGTAAATTCATATGAAATTGTTGGTCTTGATGCAAAACGAGAAGTTTCAACTTTGTCTCAAAAAAGAAACATAGAACTACGTTCTATTTGTTGGAATAATGCTCGAATGATTTTTAATGAGATAAGAAAGAATCTTTGAATAATAGATAAAAGTTTATATTTGGAGTTACTGTCTTTTGCGAACGACCATTGTTAGGTAAATGAATATAATATATGCAATCTAAATCATAATTTATTTCACTGATAGTTTGCATATTACCAAATAAAGCACTACTTTTGTATTGTTTCAATTAAGCCTATCAAAGCTAAGCAGAACAGCGAACTTTTCACGTTGGATTAAACGTTGGACTTTTAAAATATTGATATATTAAGATATTGGTACAAAGGGAATTAGAGCTTATGTTCGAGTCCCGTACGCACCGCAACGTATATTGGAAATCAATAGATTACAGGATTTGTACCCATTTTTACATCCGAAAATGTAAAGATGGGCATTTTTTTTGAGTGGCGAAGTCAGGAAAAAGTCCCCGGATCTCATAAAGGTCCGGGGACTTTTTTATTGGAAGAAAATGGGGTCAGTCTGAAAACCCTGTGGGTATGTTATGTTAAAATGCCGTTTTGTGTTTGGTTATGATTACTTATACCGGCGATTTACAAATTTAGCAATACGTTCGTATGCCTTAGCGATATGTATATTCACAGTCTTTTCACTGATGCCCAAAACATCCGCGATCTCCCGGTTTTTTAATTTATCGGAGAGGACAAGACGAAAAACCTCCCTGCACTTTGGCGGCAAGGAATCAATTGCCTGTTGGATCAGAGTTTGATATTCTTCATCCATCAAATTTTTTTCCGGAGTATCCGAATCCGGGATCAACTCAATTTCATACAAAGAAAAGGAATCCTTTTCCTGCACATATCCTCTTCTCAGATAATGCAAAGCCTGGTTCTTCACCGATATATACAAATAGCGTTCAGGCTCTTTCACATGAGACAAAGTTTCCCGCTTTTGCCAAATGACTGTAAAAACATCCAAAATAGCTTCTTCAGCCAGTTCACGAGAGTTCAGATAATAATAAGCCACATGGAACAGACGCCGGGAATAAGTTTCAAACAATAACCGGAACGCTGTTTCATCTCCTCTCACCACTTTCCCAAAAAGAGATATGATACTCTCCTCTTCCATCTTCTCAGAGATACAGTTCTTTTATAATATATCAGTCAGTAAATGTAACTATAATTTCTTCAAGACAACACTTAAAAATAAAAATGTTTCTTTACCATAATATATATAGGCAATTAGTCCTACGGCCTCTATTTTTTTTGTATCCCGAATAGGAGTTTTTTGCATCACCTGTCATCTCTATTTATAAAGCAACCGGAATAAGATGGAAAATGAACAAAACAATAAAGAATTTGAATCATTGACAAAGCATATACGCTTTAAGTCTTTGCCATTTGATGAAAAGCGGATGTCCGACCGTTTGACAGATAGAATTAAACGGCCTGTCATTATATCTTATGCCGGTAAAGGAAACTCTGCTTGGAAATATTTATCTATAGCAGCTTCAATAGCCCTCCTGTTGGTTTCCAGCCTCCTGTTGATAGACAATGAGCCGGAACAAACACTCGTTTATTATGAAACGACAGCCGTCCCCGATGCAAAAACAAAAATTACATTGCCCGACAGCAGTGTCGTTTGGTTAAATGCCAACGCCAGCCTACGCTATCCGAGAGAGTTCAGCAAACAGATCCGGCAGGTCGAAATAAAAGGAGAAGCCTTCTTTGAAGTCCGTAAAGACGAAAAGAAACCTTTTATCGTCCAGACTGACGGCATCGGAATACACGTATTAGGAACCACATTCAATGTCGACGCGGAACCGGATAAAACAGAGGTAACCCTTATCACCGGGAAAGTAGGTTTATATAAAAGTAAAAACCTCTCACAAACGGCAGACCGGATACTATCACCCGGGGAACGAGCAGTCTTCTTTAAATCGGATGATAACCTGAGCGTATCAACAATACGACCGGAAAACACGATCTCATGGGTTACCGGCAATTTCATATTCAGGGATAGTTCTTTAGAAGAAATCATGCAAGAACTACAACGGGCTTTCCATGTAAAAATACATGTTCAAAACGAAAATCTGAAAAAGCAAACTTTCAATGCCAACTTTACAGAGAGAGAAACATTGGATGAAATATTATCCGTTTTGCAAATCTCTGCTCGATACAAAATAGAAAAAAGGAAAGGAGAGCTTTTCCTGAAATAAATACAGAATGTTAAACCACAAAGACAAACGATTATGGACAGCACATGAAAAACAGAATTTAATTAAAAAAGAGACATACAAAAAAAGAATTGGGAATGTTGCAACCATTCCCAATTTCTAAATTGTTAATCGGCAGATTGCACACTGCCAATTTTAAAATTAGTACATACAAAATTATGGATAAATTTTTATTTATCAGGCAAAATCCAAAGGATTTTACCTGTGAGGAACATTATTCCTCTTTTAAAAGAATTCTCAGACACAGAATCAACCTTTTAGGACTTCTTTTATTGTTTTTGTCCGTCAATATTACCTTCGCCTATGCACAAACGGTAAAACTATCACTGAATAAGCAGAATGCAACATATGAAGAAATATTCAATGAGATAGAAGAAAAGACCGGATACAAATTCGTTTATAACACCACCGAAATTGACCGGAACGAAAGAACCTCCATCCAAGGAACAAATATGGATTTAAACGAATTGTTGCAAAATTTGTTTCACGACAAAAGAAGCATATCTTTTCGGATATCGAATAAGCACATTGCTTTGTTCAAGGCACAACTCAAGACTATTACCGGAACAGTTGTCGACACACAAGGAGAATCTGTCATCGGTGCAAACGTCCTGATAAAAGGTAGCACTAACGGTACCATTACCGATGTTGACGGCAAATTCAGCTTGGAAGCAAGCGAAGGAGACGTCTTACAAATATCTTATATCGGCTACAATACACAGGAAATCACGATTGACCGGAAATCCATATTAAAAGTGGTTTTACAAGAAGACCAGCAAACATTGGAAGAAGTTGTCGTAATCGGTTACGGAGCTGTTAAGAAAAAAGATCTAACCGGAGCCATTGCTCAGGTAAAAGCCGATAAATATGCCACTCAGCAAAGTACGAATGTATTGGATATGCTGAATGGAACCGTTGCCGGTTTTAATTCCAATATCGGGACTTCCGCTTCCGGAGCGAGTGAAATGGAAATACGAGGCCCGGCTTCACTCTCTGCCAACAATTCACCGCTGGTAGTCTTGGACGGAGTTATCTTCAATGGCTCAATCAATGATATCAATCCCTCGGATATCGAGACTATAGACGTATTGAAAGATGCAAGTTCTGCTGCCGTTTACGGTTCTCGATCCGCTGCCGGTGTAGTAATCATCAATACCAAACAAGGCAAAGGAGAAAAAATGACAATCAACTTCTCTGCCCAATTGGGTTTAACAGACTTCACCAACGAAATCAAACCGAATGATTTGTCCGGATTCCTCCAACGCAGGCAGGATTTCCAACGCAGAATAAATCCAGACAAACCGGAAGGATACTACAACAACCCCAATCAATTACCGGAAGGTATAGATGTCGATACATGGCAAAATTACGATGCGTCATTCCAGTCCGATCCAATTCTAACTTGGATGACACGTCTGAATCTACGTGAGATCGAACAACAAAACTATCTGAACGGGAATACTTATGATTGGTATGGCGAGGCTACACGTCCCGGATTAAGACAAAACTATAATGTCAACATATCCGGTGGCATTGGTAAAACCAAATATTACTGGTCATTAGGCTATACGGACAATCAAGGTTATATAAAGGGTGACGAGTACAAAACAATCCGTTCCCGTATTAATGCTGATACTAAAGTTGCAGAATTCCTGACTGTAGGAATCAATGCACAATTTAGCAATAAAGATGAAAGCAATGAAGCTATCAAATTATCCAATATAGTGCGCCAAAGTCCTTTAGGACAACCCTATGATGAAAACGGAGAACTAAAATGGTACCCCCATGACGATTCTGGAATTGAACAAAACCCATTTCTTTTATACAAAAAGCGGGATAAATTCAATGTTTCCCAAAATCTGTTTGCCACTTTATATGCCGATCTGAAACTACCATTTGGTTTCAGTTACAAAGTCTCTTATATCAATCGCTATGACTGGCAAAAAAATTACTACTATGACCCGTCGAGCATTCCAAGCGGTAACAAAACAGGAGGCTTCGGACGACGCATCAACTATTCGCTCTACGAATGGCAAATAGACAATATCGTTTCATGGAAAAAAACTTTTGGAGTTCATGATTTTTATGCAACGTTCTTATATAATGCAGAAAAGAAACAAACATGGAAAGATACCGGTGAAAATATAAATTTCACCCCCAGTGAAGCCTTAGGTTTTCATCAATTAGGAACAGGAGGATCACCTACGATTAAAAATGAAGATACCTATTCGACCGGTACCGCAATAATGGGCCGTCTGAACTACACGCTCATGAACCGCTACTTCCTGACTCTATCTATTCGTAGAGACGGATATTCGGCTTTTGGTATGGAAAATCCTTATGCGACTTTTCCTTCCGGAGCTTTAGCTTGGAATTTATCCGACGAATCGTTCTTCAATATCAAATGGATAAATAATCTCAAGATCAGAGCTTCTTATGGAATAAACGGTAACCGGGATATCGGAATTTATGATGCATTGGCTAAACTCGAGACAAACAAATACCTGACAGGTAGCACATTGATCTCAGGCATATACAGCAGTTCACTGGCAAACCAATATCTGAAATGGGAAAAAACCAAGGCTTTAAATTTAGGTTTGGATTTTTCCGTCTTAAACAGCCGGTTAAATGGTTCGGTAGATTATTATAGCATGATTACAAATGACTTGCTGCTTAAACGAAGCCTGCCGACAATTATTGGATACAACAATGTAATGTCCAATATGGGAGAATTGCAAAACAAAGGATTTGAAATGACTCTTAATAGTTACAATATCCAAAATAAGGACTTCAGTTGGAATTCGACATTGACATTCTCATTTAATAGAAACAAGATCAAACATCTCTATGGAGAAATGGTCAATATCTTAGATGAAAATGGCAATGTAATCGGTCAAAAAGAAGGCGATGATATCAACAATGGATGGTTTATCGGGGAATCAATAGACCGGATATGGGATTACAAATTCTTAGGTATTTACCAACTTGGAGAAGAAGAATTGGCCAAATCATTCGGGAAAGCACCTGGCGATGTCAAATTATATGATCCTAATGAAGATGGAGTTTCCACTCAGGAAGATAAAGTCTTTCAAGGCTATACGAAGCCTCGTTTCCGTTTAGGGCTTCGAAATGACTTTACTCTTTTCAAAAATTTCCAGATTTCCTGTTTCATCCGTGCAGACTTAGGCCACTGGAAAGCAAACAGCCTGTTGAGCAACACGTCTAATGTCGAGGATAGAGCCAACAGCTACGCATTGCCTTACTGGACTCCGGAAAATCCGACAAACAAGTACACCAGACTTAATACTGTAAACACACCCGGATATAGTATTTATGAAAAAAGCAGCTTTGTACGTTTGCAGGACTTATCCATCGCTTATAATATCCCCGAAAATATTATCAAAAATTTAAAAGTCGGACATTGTAAAGTATATTTGAGTGGGCGTAACCTGTTGACTTTCACAAAGTGGTCAGGATGGGATCCTGAATCAGGAAATACGCCTATGCCTCGAATCTTTACATTTGGAATTGATGTCACATTATAAACAAACAAGTTATGAAAAACTGGATAAAATATATCATTTGTGCATCTCTGTTTACAACTATTTCATGCGGAGATGATTTCTTGAAGATAAAACCCCTTTCTATCTTCACACCTGAATCTATTTATACGGATAAGGCTGGATTTGAAGGAGTACTGGTTAACCTTCGCAAGAACTTACGTCCCGATTTTTATGGAGAAGGAGGGGGGCTGGCTTCCGAGCTCATTGCTTCAGACATTGCCATCAGTGCCAATAAAGCTGCCAATGCCATACACAATTTTGATACTCAAGTATTACCTACAGGAACCGGTTCTACCTACGATTTCCATGAGATCTGGACAAGAGGGTATAACCAGATACGAAATGCAAATGTTATCCTGTCACGTATTGACAATGGCAAATTCGACACTGAAGAAATCAAAAACGCAATTATTGCCGAAGCGTATTTCCACAGAGCCTATTGGTATTATAGATTAGTCCATTTATATGGAGATGTCCCCTTTTTGAATATAGAACATACGGCTCCTAAAATCGACTTCTACACGCATTCAAGAAAAACGATACTTGCAAAAATAGAAGAAGATTTAGCATGGGCAGTCCAGTGGTTACCCCAAACGGTAGTTCCCGGTGCTGTATCTAAAGCAGCAGGCAACCATTTACTTACCAAAATATATCTGTCAAACGGAAAATTCACAGAAGCAGTCGAAGCCTCTTCTGCTGTCATTAATGACGGAATCCATGCCTTAATGACTGACCGCTTTGGGGTAGACGCTTCCGATCCGCAGTATAATACGATCTGGGATCTCCATCAAAAAGACAATAAAAGTTCATCTTCAAATAAAGAAGGCATCCTTGTCGTACAGGAACGCTACGGATTCCCCGAAGCAGAAATAAGCGGAGGCACCCAAGCCATGCGTCGTTATGTCCCCTCTTGGTGGAATTCATCTTATATGAAAGATCCCGACGGGAAAAGAGGAACTATCGATACACGGGGTAACGAGTTTGTCATAAAAATAGGAAGAGGTGTCGGTTATGTCCGGCCCTGCAGTTACTACAATTATGAAATATGGAATAACTGTAATAAGGATTTGAGGCATGACGAGCAAGTAAACTGGTTCTCTGTCGACAAATTCATTTACAACAATCCAGCTTCCAAATATTTCGGGCAACCCGTACAGATACAATACACAAATCCAAAGGACACGATTCATTGTTGGTATCCATTCCCTTATTATAAAGTATATGTTGAAGATGAAGAAAGACCCGATCAGCCATATGGGGGACATTCGGACTGGTACTTATTCCGGTTGGCTGAAACTTATCTTTTAAGAGCTGAAGCCTACTTTTGGTTAAATCAAACAGATAAAGCAGCAGCCGACATAAACACGGTGAGAGTTCGTGCGAATGCCGATCCCATTGCAGCTTCGCAAGTTTCGATAGATTATATATTAGACGAAAGGGCAAGAGAACTTTTTGCAGAAGAATTCAGAAAAACCGAATTAACCCGGATCGCCTTTATCATGGCTGAAAAAGGGTTTAACGGCTATTCCGTAGAGAATTTCTCCGAAAAGAACTTTTGGTATGACCGGACTGTAGCCAAAAATGAATTTTATAAGGCTGGCGATATATTATGGGGAACAAACATATTCAAGATAAGCCCATTCCACGTTCTTTGGCCTATTCCGGCAAGTGCCATCGATAGCAACCAGGGAGGGACCATCAACCAGAATAAAGGGTATATCGGGTACGAAAAAAATATTCCTCCATTAACAGTCATAGACGATCAACAATAATATCTAAACCTACCGGCTATTATCGGCCGGTAGGTTGTATTTATAAATCTTTTGTATTCACATTCAATTTAGACATCATGAAAAATAATTATCCTTTACTGTCGGTTTGTTTGTTGGCATTGCCCTTTCAAAGCTATGCACAAAAGAAGGCAAACGAGACGAAGCCTAATATACTTTTTATATGCGTAGACGACCTTCGCCGGGAATTAGGAGCTTATGGTTCTATTGTGAAAACTCCGAACATCGACAGGTTGGCATCACAAGGCAGCCTGTTCTTCCAGCATTACGTGCAAGTCCCGACAAGCGGAGCGTCACGTGCCAGCATGTTGACAGGACATTTTCCTCAAGACAAATCGGATCTCTCCAACGAAGCATGCCGGACAAGGCTGTCTGATAAACCGGAGGGTGAAATCCCGGAAACGATGTTCCATCATTTACGCCGGAATGGCTATTATACTGTCGGAATCGGAAAGATTAGCCACTATGTCGATGGCTGCCTATATGGTTATGAAGCTCCGAAAACCGATAAGCCTGAACTGCCTTATAGTTGGGATGAAATGCTTTTCGACTCCGGAAAATGGGGGAACGGGTGGAATGCCTTTTTCGGATATGCGGATGGCAGTAACCGGCAAAACCGCAAAAAGCAAGTGAAACCTTACGAATGTGCCGATGTTGCCGATGAAGGTTATCCAGACGGTCTGACAGCCAATCTGGCGGTCAAAAAGCTAAACGAACTAACAGCTAAAAACGAACCGTTCTGCCTGGCTGTCGGTTTCTTCAAACCTCATTTGCCATTCACATCTCCTAAAAAATATTGGGACATGTATGATGAAGCCTCTATTCCTATTTCACCTATGCCGGATATCCCGGAAGGATGTGATCCTGTAAGCCTACATGAAAGTGCGGAGTTCAAGAGTTATCAGTTAGGAGACGAAATGCCTTCCATCGAAAACAGAGTTTCTGACGAGTATGCACGTAAGCTCCGTCACGCCTATTTCGCTTGCGTAAGTTATATGGATGCCCAAGTAGGAAAAGTGTTGGATGCTCTCGAAGCCAGTGGAAAAATGGATAATACGATTATTATCCTATGGGGAGATCATGGATGGCACTTGGGAGATCTGCGGGTTTGGGGAAAACACACACTGCATGAGACATCTTTAAGCAGCGCACTCGTAATAAAAGCCCCCAAATGCAAACCCGGAATTAAAAACAACCGGATTGTCAGCTCCATCGATATTTATCCGACTCTTATGGAGCTTTGCAATATTTCCGTACCTCAAGGACTGGACGGACATAGCTTTGCTAAATTACTCAACAATCCTAAAGACAAAAAATGGACAGACGCAGCATACAGCTATTACCGAAATTGCATGACACTCCGAACTCCGGAATATCGTTTTACCCGTTACAATAAAAAAGGGGAAACGGTCACCGAACTTTACCAATACGGGCCGGATCGCATCGAGCGCAAAAACATAGCGCAAGAAAATCCCGATATTGTAAAAAAGTTACTTCCTCTTTGGGAAAAAGGCGTTAAGTTCGATTATTAACAGAATATCCAAAGGAAGTCTGTCGTTCAACAGAATGCGGATGTTTTGCCAACTTGGCGGCGGATTGGATTACTACAATCCGCCGCCAAGAGCGTGGTAGAGGCGTATTATGCCTGAAGTATGGCAGTCTCATTCGACCTGCCGTTCTTCTTCAAAGCTTCGAGCATACGTATCGTCTCCGTCCAGTTCTTTCGGGTTTCGGTGTTGATGCCTAACTGGTTGTCAAGCATCAACAGGGTGTAATACGAATCGGCGACTGTCGAGACAAGTTGCGTCTGCACGGCTTGCCTGTAAGCCTCGGAGCTTTCGAGGGCGGCTACCGCTTCGCGTTTTGCAGCCGTCAGCTTGCCGAACAGGTCTATTTCCCAACTTGCCCCCGCACCCAGGTTATACGTCTTTGAAGTATTCCCGTCAAAACGGCTTATCGTTCCTTCGGCATTTATATTGACCGAAGGCAGGTAAGCGAGTTTGGCATTTTGTACTACCGCTTTAGCTTCATTGGTTTTCAGATAGGCTACTCTCAAATCCGTATTCCGGGCCAAAGCCAGTTCCATCAGCTTTTGCAAACACGGGTCCGTGAACAACTCCCGCCACAGCTCATAAGCGACAATACAGCGGACACAGGTATTATTATATATTTCCGTATCATTCTTTCTGTTTTTTTTGTTCAGCAACATATTCTTTCTCAGCCTCAATCGCCCAATCGGTTTTCTCCGCGATATCGGATGCCGGGCGGATCTTTTCCTGGAGCGACTGGAATATCATCCAAAGTCCCGGAACGAGGAATAGAAGCACCAATGTCCCGACAACCATTCCGCCGACACCGCCCGAATACTCGATTTCAGGCAGAGATTGGAACCGCGCCTGCTTATCCCGGATGATCTTGTTCGTCTTTTCAAGCGAAATCCCCGCCGGTGTGTTCATGCTCACCAACACCGTCCCCGTATCCTCGTCCGGAACAAACCCCGTCTTGGTGTTCTGCATAAGGACGAACAACGCGGCAAGGCAAAGCACGACCAAACCGACGCAAGCCCAACGGCGGCGTATAAAGAACAACACCCCGTATTGAGTATAGAACGTGCCTGATGTTCCGCCGATCATGGATGTAGGGATAAATACCGCCATGAATATGATGGTCGACACCACGATGGCCGAGGTAATGCCCCCCATCGCATCGTTGGTTGCCATATACGATGATTTATAGCCGGATTCGAAACGAGCCTGTACCGCCTCTACCACGATGATGGCATTATCCACCACCGTGCCTATGGCAAGGACAAGCGCGAACAACGTCAGCAGGTTTATCGAGAATCCGGCGATCGCCATAAAGCCGAATGTGCCGATCACCGATACGAAAATAGCCAATGTCGGGATCAGTGTTGCGCGTATGTCCTGAAGAAATAGATACACCACTAATACGACAAGAATAACAGCTATCGCCAAAGACCATATAACCTCACGGATCGAAGCATACAGGAAACGGTTGGTGTCGTTCAAGGTCACAAACTCAAGCCCTTTCGGCAGTTTGCTGCTGGATTTGCCGGGGAAGTTTCATTCCGGTCTTTTCGGATGCCTATTTTGAGATAAACAGGTTGTCTGCCAATACGCGGTTCCGGCTTATCCGGTTGGACGACAAGCTGTTTGACGAGGTGGCGTTCAGGCTGTCTGCCGACTTTTGGGATTTTTGGATGGACAATCCTGTGTTGTATCTTTCTGCGGAACAAATACGAGTGTTGCAGTCATGGTTCGTCAGTGCCGGATGGATACTTTCGTGCACGAAAAGCGATATCCGGAATTTCATGATTCACAATCATCTCTGCAATTTGTTTTCCGCCCTTGAAGCGGGTTGCAAATCCTATATGGAGAATCACGGCCGGAAAGAAAAGGGAACGGCCCACGGCATCCTGAACCGTTTCTGGCGGTTGCTGGCCGACAACAGCAGGCTGGAGCACGAGGTGCGGTTCTATGCAGACAAGCTGAATATCACCACCCACTATCTGGCGAAAATAACGCAGAAGACCATGCACTATTCCCCCAAAGAATGCATAGACTGGCAAATAATCATGGAGCTGAAACAGGTGTTGAAAAGCACGGATCTCACGATAAAGGAAATTGCAGACAACTTCGGCTTCGAATCCTCATCCTACCTGATCAGCTACTTCCGCCGGCATACGGGCGTCACCCCCGGCAATTTCCGAAAGCACAACTTCTCCTCTGAGTCCTTAAAATAAAAAATCCTGCACCAAGCTTTGGGGGGCTTGATGCAGGATTGACCTTAACTATGAGATCTGTGAAAGAAAGTTCTTTTTACTTGGTTTTTGCTTTTGCCATATCCAGAGCGGATGTTGTCGTGTAGTATTTGGACAGCATGTTGGGGACTTCCCAATCTGGCAATTTGCCGTCCTTCAGATATTCAAGGAAATGTTCTGTTACCTGGCCGAAGTGGGCTTCATGGCCTACACGGTATTTGGCCGGGATTTCGACCAGCCATACGCTGTCGCTGATTTTATTCAAAGTCACACCCGGATATTCGGCCGATACCTTTTCCATCGATGCGACAAGGTCCTTTTCGTAAGCAGCCAGGTCAACGCCTTTCACGGCTTCGACAAACAGTTCGGGCTGGTAGTTCTGTTCCTTGCCCTGGCGGATCACCAGGTCGGCCTTGCTGCCCTTCATGACAGAGAAGTGGGTATCGCCGCCGCCTTTCGGGAAGGTGTAGTTCCAGATCACCGAGACCTTGGCTGTCACGCCTTTGATCTTGTACAGGATGTCACCGTTGCAGAAAACTTTCAACGTGTCGTTTTCAACATCTTTCTTCAGGAAGTCGGGATAAGCGTCCGTGCCGGTCACCTGTTTGAATTCTTCCGGGCTGATAGCGGTTGCCCAACGGTTGGCATCCAACAGCTCGATATCCTTCTTATAGTCGATGATCTGTTCCGGAAATGCTTCCCACTGCACAAGGTCGACCAGGTGAGTCGTCACGTCGACAATGCCTTCGCCCTGCTGGGTCACGTCGAAATACCAGACCGGACGGGTCAGCGGTTTGTTGTCTACCAGCTTGAACAGGTGGTGCACGCTTTCTTTCACGATGGCCGGTTCTTCGGGAGAGCCTTTCAGTTGTTCGCCATAAACAGCCGGGATAGTGGACAGTTCGCGTTGCAGCATAGTCGTGATCTCGTTCCGTTCGGTCATGATGTCATAGAGCATGATGTTTTTCTGCTTGGCGATATCGAAACATTCTTCCAGCAGCTTGAAGTTCCGGCTGTCGATCGCCATCGGTTTGTCGGAAAGCACATTGATCCCGGCTTCGAGCGTCTTTTTGATGTATTCGGTCTTCTTGCCGTTGTTTCCGGCTTGGATCATCACGTTGCCTTTCTTTTCGGCCAACATTTTTTCCAGATAATCATCGCCCGTATAAACAATCTCGTTCCAAGAGGTCGGATTCTCCGCACGTGTGTTAAAACCCTCTATTCGTTTTAGGTGTTCGTTTACGTCAAAACCGGTGGGTGCATACACATAAACATCTTTAGAAACTTGTGGGTAGGATACCTTTTGCACTAAAGCTGCATGAAAGTGTCCGGGATCGAGCGTGATCAACTTTACTTCCCCCGGCGCACCGGTAAAACCTTCGGCAGCCTTTTCCTGTTTCGTGTTGCTGCACGAAGCTCCAACCAACAGAGCCGCCATAGAAAATACAAGATAGTTTTTCATGCTATATTATAATTGAATTATTGATAAACTTTTTACTCTTGATTGTTCACGGCTGCAAAGATACGTAAAATTCGTCAAAAGACTTGGTGTTTGCAAGTAATTTTTTTTAAAGATAAAGAAACTTACGACTTTTCGGATTTTGCAAATCGCGCAAATTCGAGTGTTACTTCGTGCCATTTATTCGGTTTCTTGATAATTCCTGTTGTTTGCCATCTGTCTTTTCTTCCGGGCCAGTATGTACAGTTCCAGTGCTTCGAGGACCAGGAGGCGGAACTCTTCTTCGCCGGCGAGGTCGAAAAGAAGGTCGATGAAGCGGATGTAGTAACTCAGACGTAGGTCGCCCCCTTTTTAATCGAACCGTAGCTGCGGCTTCCGGCAGACAGTTCGTATTTGTAGAATCGCTCGGTTATAAGGTAACGGCTCATCTGTTCACTGACATACAATCCCAATTCGGGATAGGCATAGATTGTTCTCATGTTTATATGTTATAAATGTTTAAATATTGACATCTTCATTAAAATCCGTTCACCGTGATCCCCACATGTCGGGGTCAGAGGATACGAGCTAAGACATAAATTTGCCGAAAATATCAGATATCGCTCATCCGGCCGTGTTGTTCCGGAGGGCGAACCTGAATATTATGCAAATTAAATAAAATTATTTCACATGGAAAAGCAATTTCACCCCGCACGCTTCTTATCGCTCCGTGCGACCGTACCGGCTTCCTGCACATGGGAAGAAATCGTACAAGAACTTACCGGCGGCAGCCATGCCGCCACCACCACCCAGTTTCGCTCGCTTGCGGCCGGCAAGGAACTGAAGGACGAAGTCTTGAAACGTCAGCAAAGCCAGATCAAACAGAACCAACCCGCCTTCATTCCCTCCGTCATCCTGGCAGGTGGGCGTACGGCAAAGCACGTCAAGGGCTATTCGGGTTTCATCATGGTGGACATCGACGGCATTCCCGGCGAGCTTTTCGACGAGACGCTCGCCAAGGCAAAGGCCGACCCGCACTCGTTCCTGACCTACAAGACGCTGTCGGGGCAGGGCATACGCGTCATCGCGCGGATGGCAGACGAAGTGACGGGAAAGAACTTCCCCGCGGCCTGGCAGACGGTCAACGACTACTACGCCCGGCTCACCGGCATCGTCATAGACCGGCAGTGCAAGAACGCCACCCGCATGTCCGTGATCTGCCACGATCCCGACACGCTCTACCGTCCCGACGCTGAACCGATGAAGATCGAGAATCCGCCTCCCGCTCCTCAAAACCGTGGGACGGCCTCCGCCTCCCGGAAGAAACGCAGAGGGCAGAAGCCGACTGCCGCACATGCCGAAAGCACCGTGCGCCGCCTTGTGGAAGAAGGGGGCGTACGCTATGTCGCCGGAAGCCACAACAACTACATCAGCCGGAGCCTCTACCTGATGAACCGTTTCGGCATACCGGAGGCCGAAGCCGAAGCATGGGCCGTCGAGGCGTTTTCCGACTACGACACGGACGCCGTCCGCTCCACCGCGAAAAGCTGCTACATGCTGACCGCCGAACACGCCACGATGCACCTCGCCGACTTCGCCGCCCGCGACGAGAACGGGCGACGCCGTAAAGCCACGATCGAAGAGATGGAGCATTTCATCGACGGCACCATGCAACTGCGGGTGAACCAACTGACGCACCAGCTCGAATACCGCCCCGCCACCGACGGCACTACCGCCACCGACGGAAGCCCCGCCGCCACCGCCCCCGCCGACTGGGCGCCCATGAACGACACGGTCGAGAACTCCCTCTGGTGTTCCATGCACCGCGCCGGGATGGAGGCGGACCTCGTCCACCTGCGCACGCTCCTGCTCTCCGACTTCGCCCCGCACTACCATCCTCTGAAGGCGTTTCTCGAAAAGGCGGGACCGTGGGACGGCACGACGGACCACATCGGCAACCTGGCCGCCATGGTGCACCCTGCCGACGGCGACATCGCGCGTTTCGACCTCTGTTTCCGCCGCTGGTTCGTCGGGATGATCGCCGCCGCGCTCGACCCGAAGGTGGTGAACCACGTCATCCTCGTCCTGATCGGGCGGCAGGGCTGCTTCAAGACGTCGTTCTTCCAGAACCTGCTGCCGCCCGTCCTCAGGCGCTACTACACCTCCAAAACCAACTCGCAACGGCTCACGAAGGACGACCTCTTCACCATGACCGAGAACCTGCTCGTCAACTTCGAGGAGATCGACTCCATGCAACGTAGCGAACTGAACCAGCTCAAGGCCATGACCACCACGCTCTACGTGAACGAACGCCCCGCCTACGGGCGCAACAAGGTGCACCTGCCGCACGTGGCCTCGTTCTGCGCCACCGGCAACAACCTCCAGTTCCTCACCGACGACACCGGCAACCGGCGCTGGCTGCCGTTCGAAGTCGCGGCGATCGACAACCCCTGGAATGTCCGGATCCCATACGAGGCGCTCTACGCGCAGGCGAAAGCTCTGCTCGACGACGGTTTCTGCTACTGGTTTCGCGACCACGAGATCGAAGAACTCAACAACGCGAACCGCCGCTTCGAGACGCCCAACCCTGCACGCGAACTGATCCTCATGCACTACCGCCAGCCCGCCGGCTACGAGAAAGGCTCCTACGTCACCGCCAGCCAGATTGTCGCCCGCTTCGGCGGCAGTATCCGGCTGAATGCCGTGCAGGTCGGCAGATCCTTTGAAAGAACTGGGCTACACGAACACACGGACCAAAAGCGGAACCATCTGGCTGGTGGTCGAACGCACGACGGACGAGATGAAAAGCATCCTTCCCGAACCGGACATCTCGTCTCCTTCATGACTGGCGGCCGGGTGACAGATGACAGATAAAAAGGCCTTTTTGCAAAACTTTTCTGTGTATTTGAATTAGAATAGGCTCCCTTAAAGGCACCCTCTTCTAATTCACTTTTCCCTTAAACTTTTACAGAAACGGGTTTTTATCTATCATCTGTCACCATAAATACCTGATAATCAATGATGGCATTTTTTTTAAACCCCGCCTTGCCCCGGATTCTACTCCGCCCAATGCCATCGACACAAAAACAACCCGTAGGGGCGGGGTTCTACTCCGCCCATGCAAACAACCCCCGCCTTGCCCTGAATCCAAAGGACCGCCCCCCGAATCCAAAGGACCGACCCCGGATTCAATGGGCCGCTCCCCGGATTCAATGGGCAGAGCAGAGCCCTGCCCCTACGGGGTAACCATTTTGCATGGGCGATGCCATCGACACAAAAACAACCCTGTAGGGGCGGGGTTCTACTCCGCCCATGCAAACAACCCCCGCCTTGCCCCGAATCCAAAGGGCTGCCCCCCGATTCAATGGGCCGACCCCGGATCCAAAGGGCCGACCCCGGATTCAATGGGCCGACCCCCGGATTCAATGGGCAGAGCAGAGCCCTGCCCCTACGGGGGGAACATTTTGCATGGGTAATGTAAACAATGGTGTAAAGCGGTGCTTTAGCAACCCTAACCCATAGCCTTACGGCAGCTAAGGCTATGGGTTAGGGTTCGCCGAGCGCTTCGACGATCTCCCGTACCTGGGCAGGTGTGTAGGAACGGGAACCGGGAAGCTTGCCAAGCTCCGCAAGGCGGACGGCGAGGCCGGGATAATGGTCGATCCACCCGACCAGTTTCCGGTAGGCGGCTTTGGGCGTGAGGCAGGGGTTATAGAGCAGCGCCAGCTCCGTGCGGCCGTAACTGCGAAAGCGAAAATCAGTCTGTTTTTCCATGTCAGTCTATCTTGATCTGTTTTCTACAAATATACGAAAAATCAACGGATTATGAAATATTTCGCCCCTTTTATTTTCTCTGCTCTAACGCGCTTCTTCCCCACACAACTCCCCGCAACGCCCCCTAACGCGCAAAGGCGCTGTCCGGCGGTGCTATCTTTGTCATACCGTCCGGAAGGAAGAAGGCAGGCAACTCCCCGCCGGACGGTTGGTTTCCTTTTCCGAGAGTATAAACTTTAAAAACAAACAACATGATTCGTTACAAAAAGTATCAGAACCAGACCAAGTCCACCCCGCTCAGCGGAAAGTGGCTGGCAAGGGCCGTGGCGGACGAAACGCTCGACACGCGTGCCTTGGCCGAACACATGGCCAAACACAACACCCCCTATTCGCAAGGGGCGATCCACGGGGTCCTCAAAGACATGACCTCCTGTATCAAGGAGCTGCTTCTCGACGGCAAGAACGTGAAGCTGGACGACCTCGCCATCTTCGGCGTAGGCATTCGCGGCAAAGCAGCCGAAACGTCAAAAGAATGGTCGGTCACCACCCACGTGGTCGGGTTGCGCCTCAAATGCCGCGCCACCGGAACCCTCGCCATCAACCGGTTGAAACTCGAAGCGCAACTCAAAGAACTGTCAGCCTACAACACCGAAGAAGACGGCAACACCGACGGTGGCGGAGATGGCGGAGATGAACGGCCGGGCGAACTTTAAGCACTCGACAGTCAATAACTGACAATTGACAGGAGGCGTAAGAGGAACGGCGTAAAAGGAAGGCGTAAGAGAAAAGCGCAAGGAGGTGTGTCAAAATATACTTGTCCCCGCGTCAAGCGCGGGGCCGCAAAAGAACAGGCCTTATCAATCAGATATTTATACGGTCAGTTTTCATGCGATCCCGCGTCAAGCGCGGGAACAGGATAGTTTTGACAAACCTTCTATCATAATTCATAAATCATAAATCATAAATCTTTATTCTCATGGCAGAAAAAAACGAAAAAAAGTCCATCTGGAGTGTCATTCTCAAAGTAATCATCGTCGTCGCGACAGCCTTGGGCAGCGCCTTGGGCGTCACGGCTTGCATGTAAACTGACTGACACACACACATAAAAAAAGAGAGAGACGCATGAGACGTATCACACTGTTCATCATCCATTGCAGCGCCACGCGCTGCGGGCAGCCGTACTCGTTCGAGGACTGCCGCCGGGACCACATCGGTTTCCGGCACTTCCGGGACATAGGCTACCACTATTACATCACACGCGACGGTCGGGTACATCCCGGCCGGCCGCTCTCTGCCGAGGGCGCACACTGCTTCGGCCATAACCGCCACAGCATCGGCGTCTGCTACGAAGGCGGGCTGGACAACGGCGGACACCCGGCTGACACACGCACGCCGGCCCAAAAAGCCGCCCTTGCCGGATTGCTGCAAGAGCTGAAACGCTGGTTTCCGGCAGCCCTCACCGTGGGCCACCGCGACCTGAATCCTCAAAAAGCCTGCCCCTCGTTCGACGCCGTAAAGGAATACAAAGACTGACGTATTGTCATACTTTCTGTCAGCAAAAACTTTTCAAAACCCATCTTTGTTACTTTGGCATACGATTTGTAGAATGGTTAATGCGACTCGAAAGAGAAGCAGAAACAAGAAAATAATAACAATAAAAAAATAGTAACAATCATGGGAAAAATTATTGGAATCGACTTAGGAACAACCAATTCATGCGTTGCCGTACTGGAAGGCAACGAACCGGTTGTAATAGCAAACAGCGAAGGTAAAAGAACCACTCCTTCAATCGTAGCATTTGTTGAAGGTGGTGAACGTAAGGTAGGTGATCCTGCAAAACGTCAGGCTATCACAAACCCTGAAAAGACAATATTCTCTATCAAACGTTTCATGGGTGAAACCTATGACCAGGTACAGAAAGAAATCAGCCGCGTGCCTTACAAAGTCGTACGGGGCGACAACAATACGCCGCGTGTCGACATCGAAGGACGTCTCTACACGCCGCAGGAAATCTCCGCAATGATCCTTCAGAAGATGAAGAAAACAGCGGAAGACTACCTCGGACAGGAAGTAACGGAAGCCGTTATCACCGTTCCGGCATACTTCAGCGACGCACAGCGTCAGGCAACCAAGGAAGCCGGTGAAATCGCCGGGCTGAACGTTCGCCGTATCGTAAACGAACCGACAGCCGCTTCTCTGGCCTACGGTCTGGACAAGACGAACAAGGACATGAAGATCGCCGTGTTCGACTTGGGTGGCGGTACGTTCGATATCTCTATCCTGGAACTGGGCGACGGCGTGTTCGAAGTTAAATCCACAAACGGTGACACTCACTTGGGTGGTGACGACTTCGACCATGTGATCATCGACTGGCTGGCAGATGAATTCCTGCGCGAAGAAGGCGTCGACCTGCGTAAGGATCCGATGGCTCTGCAACGTTTGAAAGAGGCTGCCGAAAAGGCCAAGATCGAATTGTCAAGCACAACAAGCACGGAGATCAACCTGCCGTACATCATGCCGGTAAACGGTGTGCCTAAACACTTGGTCAAGACGTTGACACGTGCCAAATTCGAACAGTTGGCCGACAGCCTGATCCAGGCTTGTATCGAACCGTGTCGCCAGGCCTTGAAAGACGCCGGACTGACAACTTCGGACATCAACGAAGTGATCTTGGTAGGTGGTTCTACACGTATCCCGGCCGTACAGGCTATCGTGGAGAAATTCTTCGGTAAGACTCCGTCCAAAGGTGTCAACCCGGACGAAGTGGTAGCCGTCGGTGCAGCCATCCAGGGTGGTGTGTTGACAGGTGAAGTAAAAGACGTCTTGCTGCTCGATGTCACTCCGTTGTCATTGGGTATCGAAACGATGGGTGGCGTAATGACCAAGTTGATCGAAGCCAACACGACGATCCCGACCAAGAAGTCCGAGACCTTCACGACGGCAGTCGACAACCAGCCTTCAGTGGAGATCCACGTGCTGCAGGGCGAACGTTCATTGGCGAAAGACAACAAATCGATCGGCCGTTTCCACCTCGACGGAATTCCAGCCGCACAGC
>ERZ857801.1252-NODE-1252-length-27910-cov-2.949668_pt1 | contig 27910 bp, 25 predicted proteins | sample MGYA00519762_ERZ857801 | MGnify/ENA primary metagenome ERZ857801 (study PRJEB31778, sample SAMEA3449368) | human gut metagenome | biome: human gut; feature: human-associated habitat; material: faeces | place: United Kingdom | collected 2010/2012 ...
AAAAGTGAGGAATTCCGGCGAAGCCCTGACGAACGTTGCAATACACGCCCTCTTGTGCGAATCATTTTCGTCAATTAACTTTCTATTTTCATCTTTTTCAGTTCTTTTCTTGCGAATAGTACTGCGAGTGTAAATGCGGCGGCGTCTGCTATCGGCCCTGCGAACATCACACCATCAATTCCCATAAAAATTGGGAAAATGAGAATCAAGGGCAAGAGAAAAATGACCTGCCTCGTCAAAGACATCACAATTCCAAGCTTTGCTTTTCCAATGGAGGTAAAAAAGCCAGAGGACATCGGCTGGATTCCATTGACAAAAGTCAGCAGCATAAAAATCTTTAGATAATGTTCGGCAAACTGGAAATACAGTTCACTTCCACTGCCAAAAAGCCCCACAATCTGATGTGGAAAAAATTGAAAGCACACAAAAAAGAGAACAGCAACCGTTGTACATAGAGTAACAGAATAACGATATGTCCTTTTCACCCTGTCATACTTTCCCGAGCCGTAATTAAATCCCCATATCGGCTGACACCCCTGAGAAATTCCGATGCAAATTGCCAAAAATACTTGATTTACTTTTGTAATAATTCCTACGCAGGCAATTGGGATGTCACTGCCATATACAGAAGCTTCGCCATAATGTCTCAAAATATTATTCATTGCAATCTGTACAACTGCCATTGCTATCTGATTAATGCAAGAGGCAAGTCCCAGCGAAACAATAGCCCGCAGATACACAGCACCAGGACGCAGCATCTGTCTTGTCAGTTTCATCTTCTTTAGCTTTACAAAATACACAATCACAAGAATGCCTGAAGCTACCTGTCCGATTACTGTTGCCCATGCCGCACCTTTTATTCCCCATCCGAATCCAAATATAAAGAGTGGATCCAAAATGGTATTCATCACCGCCCCTGTCAGCATACATGTCATTGAATATGTAGGGCTTCTGTCTGCTCTTACCAGATGATTTCCCCCTGTAGTCAAGACAAAAAACGGTAGTCCAAATGCTGTAATTCCCACATAATCCATCGCATAAGGCATAACGTCCGGTGTTCCCCCAAACAAATGAAGAAGCGGTTCCAAAAACAACAAGATAATGATTGCAATTCCAGTTCCGCATATTACAAGCATTCCAAGACCAGTCCCCGCTATCCTGCTTGCTTTTTCTTCCCGTCCTGCCCCCATTTCCAAATTATAGTTTGACGCACTTCCTATTCCAAGAAGCAATGCCGTTGCCGTTGAAATAATGGTAACCGGAAATGCAATATTCGTAGCTGCATTTCCTAACATCCCAACTCCCTGTCCAATGAAAATCTGATCGACAATATTATACAGGGCGCTTACAAGCATGCTGATGATTGCCGGAATCGCAAACTTTGCAATCAGCCCGCCCAGCGGAGCACTCCCCAGTGGATTTTCCGCCTGTACTGCTTCCTTTTGTTTTTCCAATATTTTATCCTTCTTTCTCCTTTGTCTTCCCTCTGGATTTTCCTGCACTCTTCCCTCTTTTCCTCTCTATACCTGTCCATAGATTTCTTTGGGAACGTATGCCTTCGTCATAATTCCCTCTGGGGTATATTCTTCCAAAAGAAGCTCTCCATTCTTTCTGATAAGCTGAATTCTCCATGCTTCTGTAAAGGGATATAAACGCTCAATATAAATCTGCTCCCTGCGTATAATTTCCATCAATACTTCTTTTAATTCTTCCATCCCCTGTCCGGTTTTCGCAGAACATAAAATAGAATAGTCCGCAGCTCCATCCCTGATACTGCTCTTTGCTTCTACTTTGTCCTGTTTGTTAAACAATGTAATAATCGGTTTTCCCTGTACCCCTAGTGTCTGCAGCGTATCATACACTACATGCATCTGCATGTCCATCTGCGGGTTGGAGGTATCTACTACATGTATAATAATATCCGCATATTTTGCTTCCTCCAGCGTACTCTTAAATGCTTCTATCAAATGATGCGGCAGTTTACGGATAAATCCCACTGTATCCGTCAGCAGAATCTTTTGAGTACGGCTTAGATACAGTGTCCTTGTCGTTGTATCCAGTGTAGAGAAAAGCATTGCATCCTCCAAGATTTTTGCATCCGTCAATCTATTTTCAATGCTGCTCTTTCCAGCAGAAGTATATCCTACCAAGGCTGCCACTTTCAGACTGGAGTCCTTTCGCTCCCTGCGGATTAAATCCCTGTGTTTTTCTACTTCCTTTAATTCTCTCTTTAATCGGCTAATCCTCTCACGAATCAGTCTCCTGTCTGTCTCCAGCTTCTTTTCTCCTGGCCCACGTGTTCCTATCCCACCTCCTAAACGAGACAGAGAACTGCCAAGTCCTGACAGACGCGAAGCACGATAACGAAGCTGTGCCAGTTCTACCTGTATCTTTCCTTCCCCCGAAACAGCGCGCGCCGCGAAAATGTCCAAAATTAAGAGAGTTCGGTCAATAACTTTACACTGCAGCTCTTCCTCTAAATTTCTAAGCTGCACACTTGTCAGCTCATCATCACAGATAATCCCGTTTGCATCTGTTTCCCACAGAAGCTCTTTTAGTTCCGCCAGCTTTCCCTTGCCAATATAGGTTACCGGATGCACTGCTTCTCTTGATTGAATAAGTCTTCCTTTGACTTCTGCTTTTGCTGTCCTGGCAAGCTCCTCTAATTCATCCAGAGAACATTTTGCATCCTCTGCTCCATCCAACTGAATCCCTACAAGAATGACCTTTTCTGTTGTTTCCCTCAAATCAAAACCTACCATCATTTCTCCTCTTATCCGTCTTCCTAATTCCCTCTTTTCCGTCAGCGCTACTTTAAGCGAATAACAAATACAGGGAGAGGCGGATTGTTCTCTCGATTATAATAACAGTTTAAAATTACCAGCCATTTTTTAGAATCAAGTCTTTTTAAAAAATCCAGTAATGCTTCTTTTTCTTCATATCCTGTATCCTTTCCACTGTAAATACAAAGACTCATAATTCCACCTTTTTTCAAAAGCTCCATTCCTTGTCTTACCCCTTCTACACTTGTCTTTGCTCTTGTGGCTATCCGGTGATCCCCTCCCGGCAAATACCCAAAATTAAACAGCACTGCCGACACTTCTTCCTCTACATAGGAAGCCATCTGCTCATGCCCTTCCTGAAAAAGCACAGCGCGCTCCATATATCCCGCCTCTTTCAGCCTCATTTTGGTGTGCTCTATCGCTGTCTTTTGAATATCAAATGCATAAACCTTTCCCGTTCTTCCCACACATCTGCACAAAAATTCTGTATCACCGCCGTTTCCGGCAGTAGCGTCCACGCAGCAGTCTCCTTCTGCGATATATTCTTTCACGAAGCGATGGCAGTATTCTGTAATCTGATAACTTCTCATCTTTTCCTCCTTTTTCGGCAATACGGCAGTTCTTCGCTCCGCTGCGTTCTGTACGAGACGCATACTACCGGTGTGCAGCACCGCCTGCCGAGTGTATCGCGCCAAAAAGAGGCAGGTCTTCCTGCCTCTATCTTGTCTTTAAAAATTCTGCTTCTTTCACTGCTCTCTCATCATCTGGATAGGTTTCGAGATATTCTGCTATTTTTTCCTTTGCCGTATCCCAATCCGCAGATTTCTCAGCGCATACAATTCTATTGTACCGCATTTCCTGAAGAAGTCCTCCATCGATCGTTTCCTCTGAAGCTCTGGCGTCAGCCAGCGCAAGACCTGTTTCAAAATATTCAGAAGCACCTGCATAGTCTTCTGTCTGCATCGCACTGATTCCCATAAGGTTATACAATTGAGGCGTCTCCTTTACGCCTTTATCCAGTGCGTTTTGAAATGCTTCCAAGGCCCCTTTATAATCCTCCTGTTCATACAGTGCCATTCCCAGTCCCCTATATGCCTCTGCTGTATCCTCTTCTTTTTGTACTGCTTCTTCAAAGCTTTCCGCTGCCTTTTTATAGTTTCCTTCTTCCAACTGTTTTGTGCCGTCCTTTAACGCATTCCCACATCCTGTCAGCATACAGACAGCGAGAATCACAGGCAGAATTTTCCGTATTTTCATCATCTACACCCCTTACTCCGGATATTTAATTACCCAGAAAGAATTCAATATATTCAGTAACATAACCCCCATATCCGCAAAAATGGCATTCTGCATAGTTACAAGTCCAAAAAAGGCAAGCACCAGCAAAAATACCTTCATTCCGACTGCAAATATCATATTCTCCTTCACAGAACGCAGCGTTCCCTTTGAAATACGAATTGCATTGATAATTCTAGAAGGCTCATCTTCCATCAAAATAATATCTGCTGCTTCCAACGCAGCGTCGGCTCCCAGACCTCCCATAGCAATTCCTATGTCTGCTCTTGCAAGTACCGGAGCATCATTGATGCCATCGCCTACAAAAGCCAGTTTTTCTGACTCCATCTGGCTGTCTATAAATTCTTCTAACTGCTCCACCTTATCCTCCGGCAAAAGTTCTGCATACACATAGTCCATCCGCAGTTCTTTTGCAACTGCATGTGCGGTCTCTTCATTGTCTCCTGTCAACATAACCGCTTCCAGATTATGTTTATGTAGCCACCGCATCAGCTGCCTTACGTCCTTACGGATCACATCATCAATCAAAATATAACCGGCATATTCTCCAGAAACCGCTACATATACGGCTGTACCGCTTCCATTTGCAGGGGCAAAGAAAATGCCCTCCTTCATCATAAATTTATAATTTCCTACGATTACATCCTTGCCATCTACTTTTGCCTTAATCCCAAAACCGGAAAATTCCTGAACTGCCTCTACTCTCCCCAAGTCAATCTCACTTTTACAGCTCTCTCGGAGCGAAAGCGCAATCGGATGCGTAGAATAAGCCTCCGCTGCCGAAGCAATATCCAACAATTCCGCTTCTGTCATGTTTTTAGGCTCTATTGCACGTACATGAAACACCCCTTCTGTCAATGTCCCTGTCTTGTCAAATACAAATGTTTCCGTCTTTGACAGAGCCTCCACATAATCGCATCCTTTAATCAATATTCCTTGCCTGGACGCTGCGCCGATTCCCCCTAAAAAGGCAAGCGGTACAGAAACCAAAAGACCACTTGGACATGCCGCCACCAAAAATATTAGTCCTCGGTATATCCATTTCTCTGTTTCATGTCCTGGCAACATCATCGGTGGCAAAATCATAACAAGAATCCCCAGAAGAATCACCACTGGCGTATAATATTTTGTAAACCGTGCTGCCAGATTCTCTGTCTCTGCCTTTTTATTGTTGGCATTTTCCACCAAATCAACAATTCTAGAAGCGGTTGAATCTCTGTATAGCTTCTTTACTTTCGCCTCAAGTCCCCCACTCAAATTAATGCTTCCGCTGTAAAGTCGGTCTCCCGGCTTTACTTCTACGGGTTCATATTCTCCTGTAAGCGCCTTTTTATCAATGGTACTGTTGCCAAATGTAACCACCGCGTCCACAGGAATTCTATCTCCTGGCTTAATGATAATAACGTCGCCTATATTTAATTTTTCTGGCAGAACCGACTCTTCTCCGGTATCTGTTTTCAAATTTGCAGAATCTGGACGTATGTCCATAAATTTTGCAATAGATTTCTTCGTCCTTCCAAATGCTATTTTCTCTATCAATATTCCAATCTGAAAGAACAGCATTGCCCCTGCCGCCTCTGCGTTTTTTCCAATACAAAAGGCACCGATAGTAGCAAGTATCATCAGCAGGTTTTCATTAAAGAACTGAAACTTTCGGATACCTTTGAGCATTTCCCAATATGTCTCAAAGGAAATAATTATATAAGGTATTAAGTATAGAATACACTGTATTGTTTTCTCCTGGCTCTGATACTTTCTGGTACTTAATGCCGCCAGATAAAAAAGTGTTCCAACACCGATTTCCAGCCACTTTCTCTTTACTTCCTTCCCCATCACGCACTACCTTTTCTGCTTTACTTTTATTCCCTTATATGCTCCATTCCCTGATTCATAATCGTCTTAATATGACTGTCTGCCAGTGAATAAAACACGGTCTTGCCTTCTCTTCTGTTTGCCACCAGCTTCATCTGTTTAAGAACTCGGAGCTGGTGAGAAATTGCAGACTGTGTCATATCTAGTGTCTGTGCCAGATCACAGACACACATTTCAGACTGGAACAATGTATATAAAATACGAATCCGCGTCGTATCTCCGAATACTTTAAAGAAATCCGCCAAATCTCTTAATTCTTCTTCCTGCGGCATATGTTCCTGGACATTTTTCACAATATCTTCATGCACATGTATATAGTCACAGTGCTCCACTTCTATTTTATCCATAGGTTCTTCTCCCTTCATATGAGCAGCCGTTCAAATTTTATTATACGTGAAACAGGTAACATGGTCAAGCTTTGTGGACGTAAGAAAGCATAGGAAATCCACATTTTCAGGGGTTTTCCTATGCTTTTTACGCTTTTATCCATATTTTTACATTTTTATATCAGATATGCCTGTTTTTCATATCCTTATTTAGAATTTTTTATATAAAACTCGTATAGAATTCAAAATACAAAGCACTGCTACTCCCGTATCTGCAAACACTGCCATCCACATATCTGCCATTCCCGCAAGTCCAAGTATCATAACAAGCGCTTTAATTACTAAAGCAAATACGATATTCTGCTTTGCAATCGTCCCTGTTTTCTTTGCGATCATCAAGGATTGTGGTATTGCCTCCATCGCAGAGGTCATAAACACTACATCCGCAGCTTCGATTGCCGCGTCTGCCCCGCTTCCCATCGCTGCTCCGACATCCGCCCCCGCAAGTACAGGTGCATCATTAATGCCATCGCCGACAAACATTACACTTCCATGCTTCTGCCGAATAGAGACTAATTTCTGTACTTTATCCTGCGGCAGAAGTCTTGCATATATTTCATCCACACCTGTCTTTTCTGCCACTGCACGTGCATTTTCCTGCGCATCTCCGGTCAGCATTGCTGTAAGTATCCCCTGTTTTTTCATTGCCCCTATCGCCGGAGAAGCATCCTTTTTAATTTCATCAGCAATCTGAATTCTTCCGATATATTCTCCGTCTGCCGCCAGAAATACTTCTGTTCCATATGTGCTCCTCGCCTTTTCCGGAAGCTGAATCTGAAAATCTCTCATTAATTTTTCATTTCCACAGAGTATCTCTTTTCCTTCTACCTTTGCTCTGACACCTTTTCCGGAAATTTCCTCCACACTTTCAGGTCTGTCAAGTGCAATGTTTCTCTCTTTGGCAGCCATTAAAATACTGCTTGCAATCGGATGTGTTGATACCTGCTCGCAGCTCCCCGCATACGCAAGTAAAGTTATCTCATCTTGTCCCTTTTCCGGTACAATTCCCTGTACTGCAAAGTTTCCTTCTGTTATTGTTCCGGTTTTGTCCATAACCACTGCTTTTACTTCATTTAATGCTTCCAATGCAGCTCCGCCCTTAAAAAGAATTCCTTTTTTGGAGCCTGCTCCAATTCCGGAGAAGAAGGCAAGCGGAACGCTCAATACCAGCGCGCACGGACAGCTGATTACAAGAAATGTCAATGCTGTATATACCCAGTAATTCCAGTTACCTGTCACAATAGATGGGAGCACTGCGGTCAGTACCGCTAAAGCAACTACAAATGGAGTATATACTCTGGAAAATCTTGTGATGAATCTGTCTATCTTCGGTTTGCTTGCAGCAGCATTTTCAACAGAATCCAGAATTCTGGTCACCATAGATTCTCCCAGAACCTTCTCTACTTTTATTTTTAACATTCCTGATGTATTGACACAGCCAGAAGTAACCGCATCCCCTTTTTGTACAGAAACAGGCACCGGCTCTCCCGTAACAGGAGATGTATCAATCCTGCTCATTCCCTCTACAATAACAGAATCCAGAGGGATCCTGTCGCCAGGCCGCACAAGAAGTATATCTCCTATTTTAGCGTCTTTTGCAGGAATTTCTTCTGTATGTTCCCCCTGTACCAGATTTACAACCTCCGGACGCATATCTACTGCGTCCATAATCTGGCTTCTGCTTCTTGCCACTGCAATTTCTTCAAACAAATCCCCTACTCTGTAGAACAGCATAACGCCGACTGCCTCAGAATATTCCCCAATAATAAAAGCACCCAGAGTTGCAATGCTCATAAGAAAATTTTCATCAAATATCTGTCCTTTTCCAAGATTCCTAACCGCAGTCCACAATACAGACCGCCCCAACACAAGATACCCAACGACAAATAAGACTGGAGAAATATAGCCCCCGAAAGTCTCTGTCATTTTCCCAGCTATCAGAAGCACTGCTCCGATTCCAATCTCACAAAAATCCTTTTTATTTTCTGCAAAACGCCCTCTTTTTTCTTTCTCCCTTCCAGCAGTTCCCTCTTCTCTTTTTCTGACAGCTACTTCGCTTTCAATCGAAGAACAAATTTTCTGAAATTCCGGAAGCAAATCTTCAGACGTGTTTTGGACGATCTGAAGCTGTTTTGTTGCAAATACAATGTTCGCAAAATCAACCTGCGGCAACTCCTGTATCTTTCTCTCCATTTTTGCTGCACAGTTTGCACATCCTAAATTTTCTAATATATAAATATCCTTCTTCACATTGTCAAATGCATGATTAAATGCTCTGCGTTCCACTTCTTCATGGTGATGCCCTTCATGCGCGTGGTGATCGTGCCCGCATCCACAATGGTCTTCATGTGTATGATGGTCATGCCCGCATCCGCAGTGGTCTCCATGTGTGTGATGGTCATGTCCGCATCCGCAATGATCTTCATGTTCGTGATGATGGTCATGGTGGTGGTCATGCCCTTCATGTTCGTGATGATGTTCGTGATGGTGATCACACTCTGCGTCATGGTGGTGATGTCTATGCTCCGCATGGTCATGCCCGCATCCACAGTGTTCCTCCGGCGCTTCTTCATATATTTTTTCTTTTAATGCTGCTTGTGCCATAACCTTTCCCTCCTTGACAAATTTTTCTATTTACTTTCAAATGATTGTATCTCTATCATATGAATTACTGTTCATATGTTCATATAATCACAAAAATAATACTTTGTCAAGAGGTATATGAAAATAATTCTATACTCTCCAATTAAAGTTATATTTCAAATATATAAAAACCTCCCAGAATTAAATTTCTGAAAGGTTTCATGCCACCATTTTATTCTATATTTAATACATTTCCATTTGTACGGATCACATCCCGATACCAATAGAATGATTTTTTTCTATACCGATTAAGGCTTCCTTTGCCGGAATCATCACGGTCTACATAGATGAAGCCATACCGCTTCTTTAGTTCCGCCGTAGAGGCACTGACCAAATCAATACATCCCCATGATGTATACCCCATCACATCCACTCCATCTTCTATTGCTTTACCTACTTGAAATAGATGCTGTTTCATATAATCAATCCTGTATTCATCCTCCACTGTCCATTCTCCGGATTCATCTTTTACCAGTTTGTCTACTGCGCCAAGACCATTTTCAACAATAAATAACGGTTTTTGATAGCGATCATAAAACTGGTTTAGCACAATACGCAGTCCAATTGGATCGATCTGCCATCCCCATTCACTTGCTTTTAAATATGGATTCGGTATCCCGCCGATCAGATTTCCTTCTCCTTCCTCCATCTTCTTCGCACTCTCACAGACACTGACATAGTAGCTAAATGAAATAAAATCCACCGTATTTTTCAGAATTTCTACATCCTCCGGTTCCATTTCAATCTTTACATTCTCATCTGCAAGATACCTGTCCAGATATTTCGGATATTTTCCTCTTGCCTGTACATCTGCAAAAAAATCGTTCTTTTGTTCCGCCTTCAATGCCGCCAGCACATCTTCTGGATTGGGAGTAAGCGGATATGTAGGCATGGCAAGAATCATACACCCCACTTTGGACTCAGGCATCATCTCGTGCGCTAATTTTACCGCACCGGCAGAGGCTACAAGCTCATGGTGGACTGCCTGATACAGATCTTGCTGCGTAAGTTTCTCCTTCGGAGTCAAAATCCCTCCACTGATTAGAGGTTGATGCAGTACAGAGTTGATTTCATTAAATGTCAGCCAATACTTCACTTTATTTTTATATCTGTCAAAAATTACTTTGCAAAATGTAAGATAAAAATCAATTAATTTGCGGCTTCTCCATCCATCATATTTTCTTGCCAGATGCAAAGGTGTTTCATAGTGGGAAATTGTCACAAGCGGCTCAATCCCATATTTGAGACATTCGTCTAACACATTGTCGTAAAACTGCAGACCTTTTTCATTTGGTTTTTCTTCGTCCCCTTTAGGAAAAATCCTGCTCCACGCAATCGAAAACCGGAATACCTTGAATCCCATCTCTGCAAACATAGCAATATCTTCCTTATAGCGGTGATAAAAATCTACTGCCACAAGTTTCATATTCTCTGCCGTAGGTTCCTCAGTCGGCGCTCCTTTTATTCCTTTCGGCATAATATCCTGTATAGACAACCCTTTTCCATCTTCATTGTAGGCGCCCTCACACTGGTTCGCAGCAACAGCTCCGCCCCACAAAAAATTCTCTGGAAATACAACTCTCTCCATAGGTACATTCTCTCCTTTTTTCAACACTTAACGAATAAAGTTTGTGCAGGACTTTGTTTCCATCTGAGGTCTTATAATCCCCTTTTCTGCTCCTGCTTTGATACACTTTAGCAGCCATGCCATATTATGTCCCAAATTTCGCATAGTCTGCAAACCTTCTGCATCTTCTCTTACTTCTTCTGGTGTGTTTCCATATACCATGTTCCAATAATTAGATGACACAATCGGCATACATGCGTTAGAAAAATATTTATTCAGCACGTCTATAGAGGCCGTTGTCCCTGCTCTCCTTGCAGACGTTACTGCCGCAGCCGGCTTATGCAAAAAATAGTCTCTGCCTGCATAAAATACACGATCTAAAAATGCCAGTATCTGTCCGGTAGGATGTGCATAATAAACAGGTGTTCCAAATATAAAACCATCTGCTTTCTTCATCTTATCCAGCCACGCATTAACAATGTCCTCTCTAAACACGCAGTATCCCTTTCCTTCTTTACGGCAAAATCCACATCCTGTACAGTCTCTTATAGGCTGGTTCCCCAACTGTAATACCTCTGTTTCTATGTGCGCTCTGTTTAATACAGTCTCTATTTCAGAAAGAGCCGTATAAATACATCCGTTCTTTACCGTACTTCCATTTATTAGCAATACTTTCATATAGTAATCCCTTCAATTTTGTCAGTTAAACTCCACTTATATTTCTCCTTTATCCTGCGGATAGACCACGCCCCATTCTTTTCTCAGTTCATCCATAATATGCATATAGCCCAATGATTCTTCCAACGGCATAATTTTGCTTTGTCCTCTCCCTTCCTCCACACATTTCATTACTTCATTGATTTCAAACTGATACCCCAACCCTTCATATGGGAATCGCTGCCATTCCTCTTTTTTTGTCTTATACTCGCATATTTGAAATTCTTTTGCTGCGTAAAAAGACGGAATCTTTATGGCACCTTTGGATCCATAAATCACGCTGTTCCAAGGGGAAGCTGTATCCGCCCCACAAATAAAGGAGGACATGCCACCGGAAGGGAACATAAGAATAACATGATCCCGAATATCTACTCCGTTTCTCAAATTTGCATATCCAAAATATTCTTCTGGGAGGTTTTCATATAAATATCCGGCAAGCGAAAGAGGATAGATACCTCCATCAAGTAATGTGCCCCCTCCTATTTCCGGATCATAGAGATGATAATTCGGTGCAAAAGGTACATCATAGGAAAAATCTGAAATAATCTGATGTATCTCTCCAATTTTCCCTGCCGCAATCTGCTGTTTGAGCTCTTGTACAGCAGGAATAAAACGTGTCCACATCGCTTCCATCAAAAACACGTGGTTTTCCATTGCGCAGGCAATCATTTCCTCCGCCGCTTTTGCGTTGACCGCAAAAGGTTTCTCGCACAGTACGTGTTTCCCATGTTCCATTGCGAGGATTGCATTTTTATGATGAAATGCATTAGGCGTTGTAATATATATAATATCAATGTCCGGATCTTCTACCAATGCTTCGTACTTTTCATAAGCACGTTCTATTCCCCACTTCTTCGTAAATGCCTCTGCCTTCCCCGGTGTATTTGACGCCGCCGCGAGTACCTTTCCTCCGTCTGACAAAGAAAAGTCTGGCAATACTTTATCCGCAATGAACCCCGGCCCCATTATCCCCCAGTGATACGTTTTTTTCACAGACACATCTCCTTTCATGCAGTCCAGGTTGCCGTATGTTCAGGATACATATTTTGAAACGCATAATAGGCTCCTAATAAATTTGCGTCGTTGTAGTATCTACATGGCCGAATATCCGGCATAGGCACAACCCCGTCAAACATTTGATTTATCCATGCCTCTTCTTCTCTTACAAGGCGGATATAATCTTTATTCACACTGATTCCTCCTCCGATCGCCACAATATCCGGATCGTACACAGCCTGAAGGTTATGTACAAGAAGCGCCAAGTCCCGAGCTGCAGCCCGAACTGCATGTTCCGCTTTTTTTTCTCCTTTTGTAAGACGTTTTAATATTTCCTCACACTCTATGCCCTCAGTACCATATTCTCTGATAATCTGAGAAGGAACGCCTCTGTATCCCCACATATTTTCCTGCAAATTCCAACTTTCATCCCGAACACCGTCGTCTTTGTAAATTGCATAGGACAGTTCGCCTGCGAATAAATTTCTTCCTCTTACTATTTCGCGATTTATAATCACAGTACCTCCGATTGCCGTCCCGACTGTAAGTACAATTCCATTTTTAGCTTTTTGCAGCGCTCCAGATTTTAATTCTGCATATGCAGCGGCCTTCGCATCATTCTCAATAGAGACTGGCAGTCCACCACATAGTTCGCTCATCATATCCGCCATATCAAGATCGCGGATATAATCGAGTGAACCTCCTGTATACATTTTTCCAGATTCTACGTCGATCACTCCTGGCGTACTCACTGCAATGCCTGTGACCCCTCGATAGTTTTCATATATTTTTCGAAATACATGCAGGAAATCAGAAAGGGCTTCTCTGGGAGTCGGAGTACGTTCCACTTTTTCAATATTAAGCTTCTCATCTAATATAGTATGTTTTAGAAAAGTCCCTCCTATATCTATACATAAAATTCCCATATCTTTGTCTCCATTTCATTTTCAGGTTTATTAAAAATTAAAGAATTTCTGATTATCCATTTCATAAAGTCCGATCCATTCACCGTTCTTCCCTTTCAGGCGGCATGAACGATAGGTATGCCCTGGAAACAGCTGGTCATTTACAACAATCTTTTCAAATCGTTCCGGACTAACTCCTTTTTGCTTAAGCAAAGCAATTGCCGCATCCAGATCACTTACACTGATTCCTAAATGATCAAAATTCCCTGCCACATCTTTTTTAGCACATGCATTATTCGCACACTGCATGATTTCCAGATAAAGTCCTTTCAGCTCTATCAACGCCCATTTCATGGGATAATATCCACTCGTATCGCCTTCATGTTTTTCGATCGTTTCTTTTATAATCTGAAAAGGAAGCTGCTTAGTATAAAAATACATTGTCCCTTCATAGTCATCTGTAAAAAGACCAATATGCGCCAACCCTTTAAATACTTGTTCCATTTTTATCTCCTATTCAATTAAATTGTCGTGATTGTTTCCACTCTGGCGCCTGTATTTGCAGCTCTTTCTACTGCATCCAGAACATCTATTACATGGCGTGCATGTTCCGGAGAAAGTCTTGGCACATGATGATTCTCTATTGCATCAATCAAATCTGTGAGTACTTGTGCCTGAAAATATTCTGTCTGCGGCTCCTCTCTTATCGGCTGTGGTTCCATCCATCCGCGTACGCCAATCTCCGGTTTGTCTACATACACATGTATCTTCGCTACCCCTTCATATCCAATTCCGCCGTCGATTACAATCGTACCCTTATCGCCATAGATTTCAATCCCTGCCGCAGGTGTAAGACTTGCCTTCTCTACAAAGCCGGTATTGACCATCCCTAGTGTTCCTCCACCAAAGTCGAGAGAAATCAAATAATTATCTGGAACTTCTTTACACTCAATCTTCTTTCCGTCCAAAGCTCCGGAACGAATTGTTCGTATCGGCTCCGATATAGCAGCCATACAGGAGACTGCTTTCACAGGCCCCAATAATGCTACTACCTGGTCAATTGCATGTACGCCAAGATCCAGGAGTGCTCCCGCCCCCTTTTTATAGAACCAGGATGGATCCGAATCACGATACTGATAGTATTCTGGTCCGCCATGTGTAACATCCATTTTAATCAAAGAAGGATGTCCTATCATACCTTCCCGGATCATCTTTGCAGCTTCTCTGATCTCTGGACGATTCCTATGTACCGGAGCAGCTGTAAGAAGCACACCGTATCTTTTTGCTGCCTCAATCTGTTCCGTAGCTGCCTTTACATCTGGCGCAAATGGTTTCTGAGAATACAGATGCTTGCCTGCACTTAATATTTTCATATTTATTTCATGCCGCCCAATAATCGAAGCGACACTCATACAAATTTCAACATCCGATTTTTTTAAAAAATCATCTACATTGTCATACCACTGGGGAATCCCAAAATTTTCCGCAACTGCTTTGGCACGTCTGCCATTCCTGTCGCACACTGCCGTAATCTGTGCATTTTTAATCCGCGCCATCTGCGGAATATACACCGTTTCTGCCAGATTACCACAGCCAACAATTCCTACTTTCCACACTTTCATATTCCTCACTACCCTTCCACGCGCCGCTTTTGAAGCTGAATCTTATTGTTATGTTCTCTCCAAGTAGAGATGCTCATAAAGATAAGGACGATAATCGCCACAATTGCCTGTGTAAACGTACTTTTAACACCGGAAAGTATAATAAGCAGCTTCACGATCTGAAGTGTAACACTTCCAAAATAGATTCCTACCAGCTGGTTCGTAGAGGCTCCTATCGCCTGCCCGATAAACACACACATCATTGCGTCAAAACAAGTGCTCATTGTACTCATTGGTGATGAAGACGCTTTCCACACACCTGTCCGCGCCAATGTTGCAAATGCATACAGTCCGGCAAACGCACTTGCTACCACGATTACTTTCAATTTTTCCTTGTAGATGTCAATTCCTTCCTGTGCGGCAATCGCCGGATCGTTGCCTACTGCCCTGACATGATAGCCGAACGGTCTGCCAAAATACAGAAAGATTGCTACAAGAAAAACAATCATTCCAAACACCATCATAGGTATAAAGTCAGAAAACACAACATACTCTCCTGTTACCAAAACGCCAGCGCCATTGAAGATGATGGCGGATAAACTTTCCAGTAAAAATACCATTCCCAGGGAAACGATCAATGTCGGAATCTTAAGCAGATAATACAACATCCCCGTCACTGCTCCACAGAAAGTCCCGATTGCCAGGCACAGCAGCAACATTCCAATCGGACCAAGCCCAAAATTCAATGCAAGGTTTCCTCCTACAATTGCAGAAATCATTGCAACTGCTCCTACCGAGAAATCCCAGTTTCCTATCTTCATATTGAAACTGACGCCCCATGCCAAAATTGCCGCCGGTACTGCCTGATACACCATGTTTTGTACCGTACCAAAACCAACATTCCCCGGAAAAAGCAATTTCGTAAACAGTAGTAAAACTATTGGTATTGCAATTGTTTTAATCGCTATTATAGTTCCTTTTGCGACTCTATTCATTGTAGCCTCCTTTTCCCGTCTGCTGCCAGCTAGAAATCCAGCAGCAGACTAGGCCTCCTCTGATATATCTGTTCTAATGAAAATAACAACATATTTATATTATTTCTGTACCTGTTCCTCAATCCATTCCATAGAATATTCATCCATCATAGACTGTAATGTCTCTGCATTTAGTTCTGGATTATTTGACTGTAGCAGAGAGTTCAGGTATTCCTCTGTATAAACATCTCCTACATGAGACAAATCTGAGCCAAAATACTCTTCATAGACTTTACACTCTTCTGCACTCGTCAGAAAGATATATTTCTGCTGTACTTCAACGTAGGAATCAGAAAGCGGTGTCCCAGCCACTGCATTGTAGCACAATGCCAGGCTGTACAAAGCATCCGGTGCCATTCCTCCGATCGCTACTGCGAGTGTTTCATTCTCGAATGCCTCTTCCATACCGGTAAAGAAGTCTCTTGTTGCCAGCTTTACTCCTGTATTTGCAAGAAGTTGTACGGATGCCTCCGCAATTCCCTGAGAACCTGCACCTGCAAGTACTAAGTCCATATCCGGATATGCATCCAGGAAATTCTCCAGATTGGAAATCGTTACGTTTGCATCTCCCTGATCGGAAATCGTATACTCTGCTACTTTGTCCACCCCGTACTCTTCCATACCATCATTGAATCCAGCAGTAACCTGCTTTTCAAAGGGAACAGTCGGCGAATTATAACCGACGCTGGCTTTTTTGCATCCCTGCTCTGATGCAATCTTCACCATCTCTTTTGCCGCATCATAGTCTGCTTCATAGCACATACCTGCAAAATACGGATTAGCAGTTACCTGCTTGCGGATATCTTCATCTATAATGTCGCGGCAGCAAAGAGAGAAGTATACTTCGGCATCCTCACACATTTCCGCTGTTTTCTGTGTAACCGTATCTGCCAGAGGAATAATCACAATCCCATCTACGCCTGCTGAGATCAGATTTTGTACAGAATTAAGCTGTGTATCATTATCAAGTCCGCCTATTTCCCATCTCACATTTACTCCCCAGGTTTTCGCTGCTTCGTTTACCAAAGCATACACAACCGAACCCAGGCTGTCTGTCTTACTGTAAAAAACAACACCGATCGTCTTATCTCCTCCATTATCCATATCTTCTGATTCCGATCCAGAAGCAGTGCTTTCTGCTGCGCCGTCCGCAGCCACATCATCTGTTGGATTTCCCGAACCACAGCCCGTAAACATAACCGCCGTCAGGCAAAGTGTTAAAATTGCTGTTACCATGCGTTTCATTACTTTTTTCATTTTCTTTTTCCTTTCTTTTTCTAATTCAATCTTGCATTTTTATTTACAGGTATATTTTTTTACAGAATAGCATTTCTGTCTTTGTTTTACACTGCAACAGCATTACTATTCCTGTCATATGTAAAGTATACAAATAAGATAAACACCACACCTCTTATAATATTTACAAGATCAGGGCTCACTCCCCAGATTGCCAGTCCATTGCTCAGCATATAGAAGGAAAATGAGCCGAGCAGAACACTGTAAAGCCGAAGCCGTGTTCCTCCTGACAGCGGAGTTCCTCCAAGCACTACCGCAATCAATGTATATACTTCAAGGTTTTGACCGCAAGTGGAGGAAACACCTCCTGACCGGATCAAGGTTAAAAATGCACATATCCCTATGCAGATTCCACTCATCACAAATGCCAGTGTTTTATATTTTGCCACAGATACGCCGCTAAGCTGGGCGGCATCCTCATTGGAGCCAATCGATTTATTGTAGAGTCCGATCTTGGTATGCTCCATCACAATATAGCCAAGTATAAATACAATCAGTACCACTAGCGCATAAAATCCAGAAAAATTCAGTTTTGTAAATGAGACCGGTGCATTCATAACCACCACTGCTGAAAGTGTCTGTGTCATTCCTTTCCCCAAAATCATAACGCACATACCGACAACAAACGCGGGAACATGCATCTTTGTGTGTACAACCGCACTGATCAGGCTCAATAGAATTCCAACGATAATTCCTACCGGAATCACAAGAACTGGTGAAATCTTTCCCGCCATTGCCGCCGCCATACAGCTTATTGCCGTTGCTCCGCCGAGGGAAAATTCCAGATTTCCATGCGCCATTACAAAGGAAGCGCCTACGCCCAGCACACTTACCAAGGATGCCTGGATAATCAATGTCTCTATATTAGAAACTGTAAGGAATCTTCCTCCCGTAGTCAGACTAAAGAGCAGGAAGATAAGAATAAACCCCATAAACGGAATCGCTGCTTTTAGATCAAATTTTTTTATCTTCATCTTTTTATCCTCTTTTACATTTACAGTTTATGTCATCTGTCATCAAATCATCTTTTCGATAATCTTCGTCTCGGTCAATCCCTCAGACCTGCTGAATTCACCGGTGATACGGCCATCCCGCATAATAAGTACACGATCTGCCATTCCAAGTACTTCTGGCATTTCTTCTGAGATCATGATCATGGATCTGCCCTCTTTTTTCAGCTCTGACATAAGATCATAGATTGCCGCTTTTACCCCAATGTCAATTCCTCTGGTCGGACAGTCCATAATAAAGATATCGGAGTCATTCGCGATCCATTTTGCCACAACGACTTTTTGTTTATTTCCTCCGGAAAGCTCCTTCGTCAGCTGTGTAATTCCACTCATCTTTACGGAAAGCTTCTTTGCATTTTCTTCTGCCAGCTTTTTCATCTTTCTCCGGCTTACTAACCCCTTTACTTTCAAATGATCCAGGGCAGGAAGCGTAATATTATCCTGAATACTTGCTCCTAAAAACATTGATTCCCTGTCTCTGTCTTTCGGCATATATCCTATACCATTTTCAATTGCGTTGGTTGTATTATGGATCACCGCTTTTTTCTGTGGAAGTCTTACTTCCCCTTTATCCAGCTTCACCCCTCCAAAGAGCCCTTTTGCCAAATCGTGCATTCCTGAATCTGTCAGTCCGCATATCCCCAAAATTTCTCCTTTATAGAGTTTAAAATTTACATCTTCAAATTTTTCACCATAAGAGATATTTTCTGCCTCAAGTACTACCTCTGTACTATGCGTTTCCTCCTGATCTTCCCGGTAATAGTGTCCTGCTAATTCACGGCCGACCATCAGTCCCCGCATTTTCTCTACATTGATGTCATCTCCTGCCAAAGTATCTACGTAATGTCCATCTCTTAATATTGTCACACTGTCACAGAGCATCACCAATTCATCTAAGTCATGGGAGATAAAGATCACTCCCCGCCCTTCCTGGCTGCTGTTTTTAATAATTTCATAAATCTGATCTCTGCCTTTCTGTGACAAAGCTGTCGTTGTTTCATCCACTATCAGCAAATCTGGATGCATGTTTAATGCCGTTGCTACTTCGATTAGCTTTCTGTCTTCAAAAGAATATGCTTCCACAGGATCGGTTGGTTTAATATCTGTAATTCCCATGTTTTCCAGCGCTTTCTTCGCCTGTTCCGCCATCTCTTTACGCCTTACAACGCCTCTCCCAAAGGAGGCTTCTTTTCCCAAAAACATATTCTCCGCAACACTCAATCCGTTAATCGTACCGGATTCCTGAACAAGAATCCCAATTCCCTTATTTCTGGAATCCAATAGAGATGTCGGTTTATGGGGTTCTCCCCTATACCACATTTTTCCTGTATCCGGTTTATTCACTCCGGTGATCATGGATACAAGGGTTGACTTTCCCGATCCATTTTCCCCGATCAGCCCTCTGACCTCCCCTCTTCGTACTTCAAGGTGAACGTCTGTAAGCGCCTTCGTATTGCCAAAAGTCTTACTGATTCCCTCCACCTTAACCAGTATTTCTCCATTCTTCTCTTTCATCTCTTACCACACTCCTTTAAACGAACAGAATCCATCTTCCGCCATAACTGTTGTTCCGTTGATTGCAGATGCTTCCTCCAGTGACAAGAGATGAAATATCCCTGCAATCTCTTCTGGCTCTTCCACTCTGCCTTTCATATGCAGTTTCTTTGCTTCTTCTTCAATAGATGGATCCATTAGTCGTGTCCTGACTGTCGCCGGCGCCACTGCCGCACAGCGAATTCCATATATCCCCAGTTCCTCCGCGAAAACCTTCGTTACCAGATTCACTCCCGCTTTTGCCGCATGGTATCCCACACTTACATTTGTCGCCATAAAGCCACAGATAGAACTGGTATTTAAGATGACGCCTTTCTTCTGTTCTTTCATATGTCTTCCTGCATAGACAGACATGTAGATCGTCCCCAGGAGATCTACCTGGATTACTTCTTCCACTTTTTTCAAGTCAGCTTCTAAAGGCGTCTTTAGCTCTCCTACAATCCCGGCAATATTGCAAAGTACATCAAGCGTTCCATATTTCTGTACGGTCTGTTCTACTACTTGCCGGCAATTTTCTTTATTCGCGACGTCCAATCTAAAATACGCAGCTTCGCCTATTGCGTTCAGTTCTAAAAGAGCTTTATTTACTGTCTCTTCGTCATCTATACTGGCAACTGCCACACGGTTTCCGTATTGGAGAAATTTCTTTGCCACAGCAAGACCAATCCCGCGCGTACCGCCTGTTATCAATACAACCCTGTTCTCTTTCATCCTACTGCTCCTTCCTGACACATTTTGTCAAATACAGAGCGCTGTCCGCGCACCTTCTTCAATCGCTGCATAGGCTTTTCTGACACAGACTGCATCTCCTATCCGTATTACTTTACATTCACTTTCCTTCAGTTTTTCTGACAGTGGATCGAAAGGCTTTGAACCGACTGCACTGATTACTTTGCCGATATTCCTTCGCTTTATTTTTCCATCTGGAGTTATACAGGAAACTGTTCCATTTTCTATGTTCTCTATCCGAGTAGAAGTAAAAATGTTTACCCCTTTTTCTTTCAGTTCGTCAAAAAGGAACTTCCTTACCCCTTTATTCAAATCTTTCCCTGCTGCCTGCTGCATCTCAACCACATCCACATGATAGCCGCGGGAAGCAATATAGAGCGCCGTTTCCAATCCTACCATGCCGCCTCCGATAATCAAATTTGTCTGTGCCGGTTCTTCGGTTCCATTCAGAATATCCATTGCCTGTGTGATTGGCATGTCCGTACATTCAAGGGAAATTTCCGTAGGAATTGCACCGGTAGCAAGAATAACAACCTCTGGGGCAGCCTCTTTAATTCTTTCTAAAGTTGCCTCTGTATCTGTCCTGATATCCACTTTGTATTTCCTGTTCATATTCATAAGATATGCAATTCCTTTTGCCATTTCGTGTTTTCCCGGTGGTATTGCAGCCAGCCTTAATTGCCCTCCGCACTGGGCGTCCTTCTCAAACAGTGTCACCTTATGTCCTCTTGCGGCAGCCACCCATGCCGCCTCAAGTCCTCCCGGGCCGCCGCCCACGACAAGTACCTTTTTTGTTTTTTCTGCGGGTGTAATCTCTAATATACCTTCATGTCCTGAAAAAGGATTGAGCATACAGGATATGGCCTTATCCCCGGGGATGACGCCTTCTGTATAAAAACAACGCGAAATGCATCCCACGCATGGTACAATCTCATTTATTCTTCCTTCTTTTATCTTATTGGGCAGTTCCGGATCCGCAATCGAAGCTCGTCCAAACGATACAAAATCTGCTGTCTCTTCTAATGCATATTCTGCCAGTAATGGATCTGTCATCCTTCCAACACAAATCACAGGAATATGTACTGCCTGCTTTATTGCTTTTGCAGCTTTCAGGTTAAATCCCCCTGAGAGAGCCGCCGGCCCGATCAGCCAGGGAATAGAGGCAACTGTTCCAGTAGATACATGAATGGCATCTGCTCCAGCTCGTTCTAACTCTTTTGCAATAACCATGCTCTCTTGAAGAGACAGACCTCCCGGAATCCTCTCTTCTCCGCTTATTCTGCATGAAACTGGAAAATCGCTGCCACACGTCTCTTTTACGGCTCTTATGATTTCTTTTGCAAACCGGATTCGGTTAAGGAGGTACCCTCCATACTCATCCGTTCTTTTATTTGCACTTCCTGAAAGGAACTGCGCTATCAGGTACCCGTGACCGCATTGAATTTCCACTCCGTCCATCCCTGCTGTTTTTGCGCGGAGCGCAGCTTTAGCAAACTTTTCTGTCAGGCCTCTTATCTCATCTTTCCTTAGTTCTCGAGGGATTCCTTTCCCCTGCAGTAAAGACGGGACTGCGGATGCCGACACAGTCTGCCTGCCTGTAATTTCACTGGTCGTTTCACGTCCAGGATGCTGTAATTGAATAAAGATTCTGGAACCTTCCCTGTGAACAGCCTCTGCCAGTTTTTTCATCTTAGGAATAAATCTGTCATCATATAGAGATAACTGTCCTTTCTTTGCCATTCCATCCGGATAGTCTACAGATGTATACTCCGTAATAATCAACCCAAAACTGCCCTTCGCCCGCGCCGCATAATATGCAATAAGACGTTCACTGACTTCTCCGTTTTCTTCCGTCATACCGCTGTCCATCGGAGGCATAACAAATCTGTTTTTTAATTCCAGCCGGCCAATCTTTCCTTTGTGAAATAGATTCTCATACATGTCTTTGTGCTCCTTAAATTTCGTCCCATTTCTCCCCTTCATCTGCTTCTAAAAGTTCTACAAATGTCGTAATTTCAGAACGCATATCCATATATGCATATTGTCCATTCTTTGGCGAATCCGGCCATGTACCATATTGTACTAATTCTGCATTGTTATTTTGCTCTAAATCTTTTATTGCCTCCTGTATATTCTCTGTCTTAAACGCCAGATGATGGAGTCCCTCTCCATTTTTCTCAAGACATTCTTTCCAGACGGAGTCTCCTTCTCCATACGGGGATACCAACTCAATCTGAATATTCTCCAGATTAAATAACGCCTGATGACAACGTCCATAACATACTTTTCCATGAAGTTTCTGTCCTGTCACCTCTGCTTTTTCTGTCACACCTACGAAATCCGCTTTCCTTCCCAGAAATTTTTCGAAAGCTGCAACTGTTTTCTCCATATCTTTTACCATAATTCCGATTTGTCTGATCTGCGCGGTTCTAATTTTTGCCATTTTCTTTTCCTCTTTTCCTTGTCTTTATTACTCTATCAACGATCTTTCTGCATCCGCCCTCATTGCGGTTCCAAATGTAGTGGAATAGTATCCGGATCTTAAAGGTTGGAAATTACAATCTGTAGTCATTTGGTATACCTTTCCTTCTTTTGATGCCTGTTCGATTCCAAGTAGAATTTCTAATGTGTGGAGAGCAAATTCCTTGCTGCATCTGGCTGGTCTTCCCATACGTATTGCCCATGCCATTTCAGCAGCCCCGACTCCACGGTGTCCATAGGTTTTTTCAAAAGACGTAGGGTCATCTAAAACAGCACTTCCATCATATCCGTGGGTAAACGGGAGTACGCATGCTTCTTTTGTTTCTCTTTGCAGTTTTACTTCCCCATAAAATGTATTCGGATCTCCCAGAGTCAATATTCCCTCCGTCCCATAAATCTTAAGTACCGGCTGTTCTCTGTTAATACTCATTCCATTCAAATGTAATGTTCCCACTGCACCATTTTTAAACTGCATTGCTCCCGCAAGAAGATTATCGCCTTCTAACTGCCATCCTTCTTCCTCGCCTCCCGTAAACAACAATTCCTTCTCATGGAACGGCGCTTTCACAGAGAAGCCACTCACCGCTTTTACCGGCCCCAATAGACTGACCAGTGCAGCCGCATAATACACACCTACATCTAGCGGAAAAGCACCTCCGCGATCCTTCTGTATGAAATGAAATAGCTCTGAATTCAAAATCTGATTCCGATTGATAGATGCATAGCAAGAAGTTACTTTCCCTATCCATCCTGTGTCGATCGCTTTTCGTGCAGTCTGGAGCCCCGCACCGAGTACAGTATCTGGCGCTGCTCCCAGATACAGTCCTTTTTCATTTGCCAAATTTACCAATTCTATCCCTTCTGCCATTGTCACTGCAAGGGTCTTTTCTGAAAACACATGTTTTCCTGACTCAAGCATCTTTTTTGACACACTGTAATGCGCGCCTGGTCCGGTCAGATTTACTGCAAGTTCAATTTCATCAGATGAAGAAAGTTCGTCAAGCGTCATTACCTTTGGCACTCCGTACATTTTTGCTTTCTCTTGTGCATTTTCTTTCCGCACATCACATAACGTTGTAAGATCGATAATATGAAAGAGATTCTGTAAATTACGGATGTAAATATTACTTATCATGCCACATCCTATAATCGCCGTTTTTACTGGTTTCATTGCTCTACCCTCCTTTTTAGATTCACATGCTCCATTTTTTCTGTATTTTTGATACACATGTCCCATTCAGAAGCAAAATAAAAATACCTTACGATACTTTTATTTTGCTTTTAATGCAGAAAGCAAAAGTTCTGCCTGTGTCTCCAGCATCTCTCTGCCATATTTCATTTCATTTCGGTATATGTTCTCTCTTGGCAGGATACGCTGTGCCATTGCGATACAAGAATTAACCAGTGTATATACCATCAATTCAAGATTTTCAACCGGACATATACTCCCATCTTGAACTCCTGCTGAAAGACTTTTTAGCAGCTCCTGTCTCCCTCTGTTTTGTATCATCTCACGCTCAAATTTTATCCCCTCTTCTGTTTCTGGAATAAACCGTGTATAAAAATAATCAAAATCCCTCATAAATGTGATTTCATTTACATTATTTTCCATATATGCAATCTGCGATCTCAGCTGCCAGGATAATGCTTCATATCCGTTCGCAAACTTCATTCGCGGAGGAATAATAGCAGCCTCCATAATTCTTATCACAGACTCATTTGTCAGGACAAAAAGTATCGCTTCCTTTGACGCAAAATGCCGGTATAACGTACTCCTGCTACAGCCTGACTCCTTGCAGATATCTTTCATCTCCACATTCGCAATCCCGTTTTGGGAAAACAAACGCCTGGAAATAGCCAGTATCCTCTCATTTGTTTCTTTAAATTTTTCTGTCATAGACTCTGTCTCTTTCATTTTCTTTTAAAATACTCCTTTAAATGCTGTGTACCCGTCATCCGCCAATAAAACAGACCCATTGACTGCAGATGCTTCCTGCGTTGTCATTAAATAAACGGCATCTGCCACCTCTTCCCCTGTGAGCAGCCGTTTTCTGACGTGCAGCTTTCGACCTTCTTTCTCCCATTCGGATGAATTCATTCCTGTCTTCACCCCTCCCGGCGCAACAGAAATACAGCGTACGCCAAATGGAGAAACCTCCTTTGCCAGGATCTTCGTCGCCATATCTACACTACATTTGGAACAGTGATACCCATAATCGGAAGCGGTAACCATTGAGCCACTAATGGAGCTGATATTTATAATAGCGCCGGATCGTTGTTTTTTCATATAATCTGCCGCCAAAGTAGACATCATAACTGTCCCGAAAAAATTGACGCGCATCGTTTTTTCCAAGTCGTTAAAATCCGTCTTTGACGGAGGAACTGCTTTCCCTCTCACTCCTGCTGCATTGACTAGGACATCCAATCGTCCATATTTATTTATAACATATTTTATCAATTGCTTACAACTATCCCTGTCACTTACATCCAGATAACCATATTCAGCACATCCGCCCGCTTTTCTTAAGGCATCCATCGCTTTCTCCACCTTCTGTTTTTCATCCAGGCTGGCAGCGATCACACAAAAACCTTTCTTTATAAATTTCTTCGAAATCTGGAATCCAATTCCACTCGTTCCACCAGTAACCAGGATTACTTGTGCCACAGACATTTTTACTGTCACCTCGCTTATAAATAGCTTTCTATCTCTATTCCTCTTTAAACTCTCCTTCTATAAAAGGTCCATATTCATAAAAAAATTTGCTGAAACGCCACTCTCCATTCTCTTTTCTCGCCTGAATACGCCAACGCGAGCCAACAATATCTTTCTTTTCTGTCTCTTTGGTAATCGTATATGGCGGCTGAATCATTGTGCTGTCCATATGGTACATGACAATATCGGCTGTATCTCCGTGTACCTCAATAGATTTTACTCTTCCCATATGTTGGCAGCGCCTCGAGCCTGATTTATTCAGTTTTAAAACATTTGTGATTCCACGCTTATCATGGATCCCAAGAGGCGGCAGATATGCAACAACATCATCTGTCCATACATCTTTAAATAATCCGAAACTATCCATGTCTATCGCAAAACAATACTTATAAAATAATTCTTCTATCTGCTCCTCATCTGTCCCGATATTCTCTCGATTCTGAATCACATACCAGGGAGCATCATACTCTGCACAGATAGAATTAAGTCTGGTGCCAAAATAGAATCCATTTTTATCGATTATCGGCTTCCAATTTTTTACAAAGGAAAGATCCCCTGTCCCTTTCACAGTAATAAAGGAACCTGTCTCATCCCTGGTTAAAATATTGGCATCATCTGTCAGAAGATCAAAGCGGATACTGTTCATCTGCCAGCCTGTTTCCGTCTTGACCCAACTGTTGGCAAACATTCCATTGAAGCAATAATGTGCATATTCCTTTCCTGAGCTGTCTGAAAGAAGCGCTGCTATACCTGCTATTTGCTGCGCCTTATTTCCTTCAATGAGGCATACATAATTATTGATTAAAAACCTTGCATATGTAGTCTTTCTTGTCCTCTGTTTCAGATTATGCTTTAAAAAGTCCCTGCTGCACGCTTCTCCAAAAATGCTAAAATTGGCGTATGTATCTTTTGCCACCACGCTGTCAATTTCATCAACTTCAGTCGTCTCCCAAGCCTTCACAAATTTTTCAAATGCACATTTAATTTGCTCATAATCACTTTTGGACTCTATCATTGTTCTTCCTTCATGCTCTTTATTTTTTACTTCACTCATTAAATTTCCCTCCATTTTATTTTGAAACACGTGTCCCTTTTTGTAATTATAATATATCTTACGCAAATATTAGTCAATTATCATAATACAACAATTTTCCCTCTTATTTTTTATATATTTTCACAATACATTTTTTATATTTTCGTTATTTTATATAATTTTTCAGTTTTATTTTTATGCATAATTATGTTTTTATTTTTAGACCTCACCTTCAAAATAATATATGTGTCCCATGTTAAATTGTATTTAGAAACTTTACATTATCTAAAAAAATTCTTTTTAAGCATAAATATGCTCCTCATACGATAGTATTTCATATTCCCATTACCTATCATATGAGGAGCATACCATGCTCGTACTTTATCGTTATAAACTTTTCAAAACATTACTTATGTCCAAACTGCAGTTCCTTTTGTTTTTCCCTGCTTCCCAAAACATGTTCAGCGACATCTTCCACTGTTACCTGTTCTTCCTCCAGCACAGCATTCATCGCACACTCCAGGATTGCATCATTTAGAGACAACATTTTATCATCCAGCTCGGAAACCATCTGTGCACACTCTTTTAACTCCCGGCTTATATATTCCGGAGCATTTCCTTCAAACTTATAATAAATCTTATGCTCCAGACTCGCCCAGAAATCCATCGCTATGGTGCGAATCTGTATTTCTACTTTCGTATCCACCACACTGTCCGAAAGAAAAATCGGTACAGACACCAACATATGGTAGCTTTTATAACCACTCTCCTTCGGATTTTTAATATAATCTTTAATAGAAAGAACCTTTAAGTCGCTCTGATTCCCTATCATTTCAGCCAGGCGGTAAATATCCGAGGTAAAAGAACAAATCAGGCGTACCCCCGCAATATCATTGATATATTTTACCATATTTTCTATAGAAGTCTCATAACCATTTCTTTTTAACTTCTTTACGATACTTTCCGGAGTTTTAATTCGGGTCTTTATATGTTCGATCGGATTATACCTATGTACATGCTGAAACTCTTCGTTTAATATTTCCAGCTTCGTTCCGACTTCCTTTAATGCTGCATTGTACAGGAAAATGACTGTTTTCCAGCTATCAACATCTTCATAATTTCTCAATGCATCCTGAATCTGCTGTTCACTTCTCACCTTGGGGCTTCCTCCTTTCCTGCTTTGTTCAGTATACCATATTTTACCCTTTCTGTCACAGAGTTCACTCTTTTTTTATAAATCTATATGTAACCGTTCAGCCACACAGTGTGCGGGAAGCATAAAACATGCTTGCAT
>ERZ857801.1258-NODE-1258-length-27803-cov-4.784129_pt1 | contig 27803 bp, 27 predicted proteins | sample MGYA00519762_ERZ857801 | MGnify/ENA primary metagenome ERZ857801 (study PRJEB31778, sample SAMEA3449368) | human gut metagenome | biome: human gut; feature: human-associated habitat; material: faeces | place: United Kingdom | collected 2010/2012 ...
TCCGGCTGTGCCATGTACTCAGCGATGTTGTTCGGCTTTACCGATCCGCCGTACTGAATGCGTACTTTTTCAGCGGCTTCTTCTCCATACATCACCTTGACCTGATCGCGAACGATGCGGCAGCAGTTTTCAGCGATCTCTACGGATGCGCTCTTACCGGTACCGATGGCCCAGATCGGCTCATAAGCGATAACTGCTGCCGCCGCCTTATCTGCCGGTACGTTTAAGAAAGCAATCTTGATCTGCTGACGGATCCAGTCGATGGTGATTCCCTGCTCTCTCTGAGTTAAGGACTCTCCACAGCATATAATCGGTGTGATTCCGTATTCAAAGGCCTTTAATACCTTCTTGTTTACGGTCTCGTCACTCTCAGCAAAGTATTCTCTTCTCTCAGAATGGCCGATAACCACGTATTTTACGCCTGCGTCTACTAACATGGCAGGGGAGATCTCGCCGGTATAGGCGCCCTTGTCCTCATAGTACATATTCTCGGCGCCAACTAAAATGTTGGTTCCCTTTGCCGCTTCCACAACCGGAATGATATCGATAGCCGGTACACAGAATACTACATCTGCATCTCCACCCGCAACCAGCGGCTTTAAGGTGTTAACCAGTTCTACTGCCTCTGTTGGTGTCATATTCATCTTCCAGTTGCCAGCAATAATTTTTTTCCTTGCCATTTTATTTTATTCTCCTTTAAATCATTGTATGTTCCGTTCGACTAAGGCTCGAAAAACCTCGTTCCGTGCTTACAGCCTGTTATCTGCAGCAGCTACGCCCGGCAGTTCTTTGCCTTCCAGGAATTCTAAGGATGCGCCGCCGCCTGTGGAGATATGAGTCATCTTGTCAGCAAAGCCAAGTCTCTTCACGGCATTCACGGAATCCCCGCCGCCGATAACGGTGGTAGCGTCCTGTAAGTCAGCAACGGCGCGGCATACTTCCAGAGTACCTTCCGCAAAGTTGGAGAATTCGAATACACCCATCGGTCCGTTCCATACAACAGTCTTAGCGCCTTCTAAAGCCGCCTTGTAAAGAGCGATGGTCTTCGGTCCGATATCAAAGCCTGACCAGCCGGCATCGATCACATCCACGACTTTGCGCTCTGTATCGTTGGAGAACTCCCTGCCTTCTACATGGTCAACCGGAAGTAATAACTTCACGCCTTTTTCTTCAGCCTTCTTAATCATCTCCAGAGCGTAATCCAGCTTATCTTCCTCACATAAGGAATTGCCGATCTCCTCGCCCTGCGCCTTCTCGAAGGTATAAGCCATGCCGCCGCCGATGATCAGGGTATCTACCTTGTCAAGCAGGTTGTTGATTACGTTGATCTTGTCGGAAACCTTCGCTCCGCCTAAGATGGCAACGAACGGACGAACCGGATTTTCTACAGCCTGTCCTAAGAACTTGATTTCTTTTTCCATTAAGTATCCAACTACGTTGGTTGTGGTGTATTTGGTAACGCCTACGTTGGAGCAGTGGGCTCTGTGAGCGGTACCGAATGCATCGTTAACGAAAATGCCGTCGCAGAGATCAGCCAGTTCTTTCGCATAGCCTTCTGCGTTCTCATCTTTTCCGTACTTTGTCTCTTCGATTCTGTAACGGGTATTCTGAAGTAATAATACTTCGCCATCCTTTAATTCGGCAGCAACCTTCTGTGTCTCTGGTCCTGTTACCTTCGGATCATCCACGAATTTCACTTCTACGCCAAGTCTCTCGCTCAGAGCAGGAGCTACCGGTGCCAGGGACATCTCCGGAAGCGGCTCACCCTTCGGCTTTCCTAAATGGGAGCAAAGGATTACTTTCGCGCCCTGATCAAGTAATTTCTTAATGGTCGGAATCGCTCCGTCGATACGGTTGTAGTTCTGAATCACGCCATCCTTTAACGGTACGTTAAAGTCGCATCTTACGAGTACTTTCTTTCCCTGTAATCCGGTTAAATCGTCAACTGTTTTCTTGTTAAGCATATGTTCATGCTCCTTTCCATATTTTGACTTTACGCTGTATTCATAACAGAATGGTTATGAATACACCATACAAACCTGTTTCTATACGTAAAAGACCGCGCCGGAGCGCACCTTCTTTTTAACGATAAAAGGGTCCGGTCCAAACGACCGGACCCTCCATGGATCTTTAAATCATTAGCCTAATTCAGCGAAGTACTTAATTGTACGAACCATCTGGCTTGTATAGGAATTCTCATTGTCATACCAGGAAACAACCTGTACCTGATATAAGTCATCACCAATCTTGGAAACCATGGTCTGAGTAGCATCGAACAGAGAACCGAATCTCATGCCGATAACGTCAGAAGATACGATCTGATCCTCGTTGTAGCCGAAGGACTCGGAAGCTGCTGCCTTCATAGCTGCATTGATGCCTTCTTTTGTTACGTCAGCACCCTTAACAACTGCTGTTAAGATTGTTGTGGAACCTGTCGGAACCGGAACACGCTGAGCGGAACCGATTAACTTGCCGTTTAATTCCGGAATAACAAGGCCGATTGCTTTTGCAGCGCCTGTGGAGTTCGGAACGATGTTGGCAGCGCCAGCTCTTGCTCTTCTTAAATCGCCTTTTCTGTGCGGTCCGTCAAGGATCATCTGATCGCCTGTGTAAGCATGGATTGTGCTCATGATACCGGACTGGATCGGAGCGTAATCGTTAAGAGCCTTAGCCATAGGAGCCAGGCAGTTTGTTGTACAGGAAGCTGCGGAGATGATGGTATCATCTGCAGTTAATGTCTTCTCGTTTACGCTGTAAACGATCGTTGGCAGATCGTTGCCTGCTGGTGCGGAGATAACAACCTTCTTAGCGCCGGCATTGATGTGTGCCTGAGATTTATCTTTGGAGCAGTAGAAGCCAGTACACTCTAATACTACATCTACGCCGATTTCTCCCCAAGGAAGATTAGCAGCATCTTTTTCTGCGTAAATCTTGATGGTCTTGCCGTCTACAGTAATGGAGTCCTCTCCTGCTTCTACTGTGTGAAGGCCTTCGCCGATACGTCCTGTGTATCCACCCTGAGCGGTGTCATATTTTAATAAATGAGCTAACATCTTCGGATCTGTTAAATCGTTGATAGCTACTACATCATAACCTTCTGCACCAAACATCTGTCTGAATGCAAGACGACCGATACGACCAAAACCGTTAATCGCTACTTTTACTGCCATAATTCAATTCCTCCTAAGAATAAAATTAATTTGATTGTTCTTTTTCAACCACAAACCCACTATCTGTAAAGGATAATGAATTTCCTGTGATTTTGTTAAAATAAAATCAACTACCCTTTATTCTACCTAATAATCCATTAAATAGCAAGTCCTTTTTTTCATTTTTTAGATTTTGTTACTTTTTTAACATGTTCTACATCTCGTCTTTCACGTATCCGGCAAGATTGTATGCGTGGTCAGAAATACGCTCCAGATTGCTGATGAGATCCAAGAACACCACGCCTGCCGAAGGATCACATTTGCCGGCAGACAGCCGCTCAATATGCTTTTCTCTCAGCTCCTCCTCCAGCGTGTCCACCTCATCCTCGTACTGGCTTACCTTTCTGACATCGTCCATATCTCCCTTCCGGCGGGCCTCAATGGAATGCTGAAAGGACTTAAAAGCGGTCTCACAGATAATATGAAGATCCGACTCACCGGTTTCCGAAAAGCTGATATTATGCTGTACCATGTATTCCGCCTGCTCAGCCAGATTCTCCGCATGGTCTCCCACGCGTTCAATGTCATTGATGCTGTAGAATAAGTCATTGACGATCAGCTTCTGCCGCTCCGTCAAAGACAGATTGTTGACCTTAACCAGATATTCCGTCAGCATCTTCTCCATATTATTGATGGTCTGCTCCGTTTTATACACGTCTTCGACTTCATCCGCATTCTTTGTCAAAACCGCGTCCATGGCTCTTCTGACATTTTCCATGGTGATCTGCCCCATATGGACCACTTCCATGGCCGCCGTCTCCAGGGCAAAGGCAGGCGATTCAAAGATTCTCTCATCCAGATGCTTCATCGTCTCAGACTCTTCGTCCGTGGCAACCGGTTCCTTCTTATCCTCCGGAACGAAAATACCGGAGAGCTTCACCAGCTGATTGGCAAACGGGAAGAGAAGCGCCGTGTTCGTCAGGTTGAAGATCGTATGGAAAATCGATATCTGCACCGAGGTGATGTTGTGAGCCGCCAGCAGCGGATACAGGGAAAACAGGACAAACGAAATCACTCCGAAGATCACCGCTCCCATCATATTGAAGGTCAGATGGATCACTGCCGCTCTCTTGGCGGTTCTGGAACCGCCGATACTCGATATCATGGCCGTTACACAGGAACCGATATTCTGTCCCAGCGTAATGAAAATCGCCGCGTTTGTTGTAACCACACCGTTCATCGCCAGAGTCTGTAAGATACCGACCGAGGCGGAGGAGCTCTGAAGAAGAGCCGTAACCAGAGCACCGATGAGCATTCCGAGAATCGGATTGCTTCCCAGCAGACGGAACGCCTCCGAGAATACAGGCGCGTCGGTGTATGGCGATATGGAACTAGACATAAAATCCAGACCAATAAACAAAAGACCAAGGCCGACCAGGATCTCTCCCGCCGTTTTCATCTTCTGCTTTTTACCAAATAACATGAAAATTGCTCCGATCCCGATTAACAGCGGAGCAAAAAACGCCGGCTGGAATACGGCGAACGCATCCCCCAGCTGGTTCATGGATACGATCCAGGCCGTAATCGTCGTACCGATATTGGCACCCATGATTACGCCGACCGCCTGTGTCAGATTCAGAACCCCGGCACTTACAAACCCCACCACCATAACCGTCGTGGCACCGCTGCTCTGAATGATAGCCGTGATCAGCGCACCCAGAAGAACCGCCATCAGACGGTTGTTTGTCAGCATTCCCAGGAACTGGCTCATCTTGCTTCCGGCGGTCTTCTGCATACCGTCGGCCATGATGTTCATACCATACAGGAACATCCCCAGTCCACCGATAAAGCTGAACAGACTTGATATGTCATTGACAGACATTGTTACCTCCTTGTAACCCCTTTTTCAGTTGCATTCTTATCTCTTTTTATCAGGCGCCGGCGTCATGCCAAAAGAACTCCCTCCGCCGCGCACATTTCTAATGATATCATAGACGGGAATATCTTTTCAACGCTTTTTATGAATTCTGTAAACTTTTGGTAAAAAGTGTGTAAAGCTGACGAATCCTGCGTTGCTTTTCCCTACGATATTGATTATAATGGGTTTAGTTTTCATTCAGAGAGAGAGGAGACAGTCATGCTGCCAGATTACCATCTGCACACGGATTTTTCCGGTGACTCCACGACACCCCCGAGAGCGCAGATCGAGCGCGCCATACAGCTGGGAATGGATTCACTGTGCATCACAGACCACCACGATTACGATGTGGATTCCATCATTGACTTTACACTGGATTTGGACCCCTACATGAGTTCTCTTGCCAGGCTTCAGGAAGAATACAGAGACCGGATCGATGTGAGAATCGGGATAGAACTGGGACTGCAGGTCCATTTAAAGGACTATTTTAAGGAACTGACCCGCAGATATCCCTTTGATTTCGTTATCGGTTCCACTCATTTCATAGACAGAAAGGATCCCGCCTACCCGGAGTTTTTTAAGGAGAGAGGGGAGGCCAGCGCCTACCTTCAGTATTTTGAGACTACGCTGGAGAATGTCAGCCATTTAGATGATTACGACGTGGCGGGGCACATCGACTACATCGTCCGTTACGGTCCCAACAAGGCCGCCTTCTACAGCTATGAAGCGTACAGGGACATCCTCGACAGGATTCTTAAGGCTGTCATTGAACACGGCAAAGGGATTGAATGCAACACGGCCGGACTGCGGAAGGGAATCAGCCAGCCCAACCCGGCGGCAGATGTGCTGAAACGCTACCGGGAGTTAGGCGGAGAAATCCTGACCATCGGCTCGGACGCCCATATCCCGGAAGATTTAGGGGCCGATTTCGAACAGACAAGGGAACTGCTGAAAGAATGCGGATTCTCGTATTATACCGTGTTCCGCAAGAGGAAACCGGTTTATCTTCCGCTTTAAGCGGAAAGGCAGAAGCAAGTGCACCAGGACAGTCAAAAAAGACGGGATGCAGCCCATCGGCGGGATGCACACCGTCTTTTTCCAGTTATCAGTCTTCCAGGCTTTACTGCCCCAGGCAAATCGAGTTATGTATCGCCGTCAGTCTTTAATATACCGGTTGATCGTCGCCCTCTGCTCCTCATTTGCCCGGTAGTAAATCCTTAAATTCCCGGCTTCGTCCAGTTCAAATCTGGATTCCTCCAAGAGTCCGTTGGCTTCATCCGTCATCAGGGTCTCGATAACAGCCTTTAATGTCAGCCCCTTAAACTTACCGTACTCCCCTTTTAATGCGTCGATCACATCTTCCGCACAGGCCTCGGGAACTTTTGTAAAATGTTTGATAATCGCATAGCTCAGTGGTTTCATCTCCCTAGTCCTCCTTTTTCCGAAACAGATCCAGCGGATTCATGGCAATCATGAGAATACCGAAAATCATCAGAATTGCTGCCGCCCAGACGATGGGCGGAAGTGACCAGCCGTCGATTCCGCAGATAACGCCAAGGATAATCCAGCAGAAAAACGGTCCCCAGAAGGAGAATGCCCCGTTGCACGCCATGCCGAGCGCCGCGCCGCACATGCTGTTGCCCTTATACCACAGACTGTATGCAAACAGGGCAAAGAAACCGCTGATTACGAAGAAGATCATGGCCGGGCCGCTGGTAAAGGCCTGAGCCGTTAAGCGGGGAGCAATGCCGATGTTGCCGGCAATGATGCCAAAAATGGGAACCAGAATACACAGGTTGGAAAGTCCGGAAGTACACTGACGAATCGTTATACCGATCTCATAGTCGATCAGAGTCGTACCGTATCCGGCCACACAGCCCTCGATTCCCCAGCCCAGAGCCGCGATAAATGCAATACAGATTCCCAGCAGTCTGCCCTCCGGCGCGTCACCGCCAAGGCTGGTGCTTCCAATCATAAAGCTGGAGAGAACACAGATCACAATACCTGCCACCATACGTTTATTCAGTTCCTGTTTATAGAGGATTCTTCCTAAAATCGCACCGATTGCAGGGCAGAGCGCCGAAATCGGAATAACAATGGATCCTGCCATCTGAAGTCCAACCACATAGGCCGCACTGGAGATGGGACCGCCCACCAGTGCTGCGGCAATCATGATCCAACCTGGTTTCGTCTTTAAACAGCGGAAAAAGTCACCCAGTTTTCCCTTGATTCCGGCGATCAGAAGCGCCCACACCGCGCTGCACGTATCATTGATTGCACTTCCCAGCGAGCCGAGCAGATATGTAATGACAAAAGCGGACAATGCCGCCGTGTTGGGACCATACCAGTCCGCCCATACGCCCTTTGTCATTCCCAGTGTCATAAACGCGGAGTATAATCCGTAACAGATACCGGACAAGATTGCAACAAATACACCCTTCTTAAAAAACTGAGCAGATAATTTTTTCTTCGCAGCAATGGCCGCTGCACCTGCACCTTCATTCATGCCTGTAACCCCTCCTTATTGGTTGAATTCCTTCTATTCTTCCCTTGCTGCCGCCGGAAGAATGGTCTCTACCTCTGCGTGAGGACGGGGAATTACATGAACGGATACAAGTTCGCCTACTCTCTGGGCTGCCGCAGCGCCTGCGTCGGTCGCTGCCTTTACTGCTCCAACATCGCCTCTTACCATAACGGTCACGAGGCCGCCTCCAACGAATTCCTTGCCGATTAATGTAACATTTGCTGCTTTCACCATGGCGTCTGCCGCCTCGATAGATCCAACCAGACCTTTTGTCTCAATCATTCCTAATGCATCGTATTTCATTGTAAAATCCTCCTGAATTTTTTATTATTTTATATATCAGTCTTACTGCTTTCCATTATGAGCACAGCTGTCGCAGCGCCTCCGAGTCCCATCCCATTGGCTTCCTCTGTATCCACATGGCACTCCAGTGTGGAATCCGGCGTTACACGGATTACCACGTTGCGATAGATTCCTCCGCGGATTCCATCGATTTCAATCGAAACAGACTGGCCGTCGTGAACGCCAAACTCTGCCGCATCATCCGGATGCATGTGGATATGGCGCTGTGCCACCATCAGGCCCTCCTTCGTCTGCACGGATCCCTTCGGTCCCACCAGAGTGATTCCCGGCGTTCCGTCCAAATCACCGGACAGCCGCGGTTCCGCTTTCGTGCCCAGTTTAAAACAGTCTCCGGCCAGAATCTCCACCTGTGTCCTGCTTCTGACCGGTCCCAGTATTCTTACCTTTTCAATGGCTCCCTTCGGTCCGCAGACCGTAACGGTTTCCTTACAGGCAAACTGGCCGGGCTGAGATAAATCCTTCGCCTTTGTCAGCTCATACCCGCAGCCAAACAGGGTATCCAAATCGGCCCGGGATAAATGCACATGACGGTTGGATATGCCGATCGGCACCGTGTTCGCACGCGGTTTCGCGGACGCGTCTCCAGAAGCTGTTCCGCCTTCATTCTTTACCGCTTCCAAAAGAAGCTTGATCATTGCCTCATACTGATCCATCGGTTTCCTCCTTCTGACGCTTTACTGGTTCTTCATGGCGATAACCAGTTCTCTTACAAGCGCCGCCAGCTTATCGCTGTCACAGTCACTGGTTCCTGCATGTGTCTCACACGCAGTCCCGCAGGAAGACTGTTTCCTGTCGAAGGAAGCCACGAAATCCGCCGGGCTGGCGGCCGTACTGCAGGTTCCGCCGCAGCTGGACTGTGGGGACAGCTCCGGATGGCGGAAGGTTTTATCTTCCTGCACCAGTGTAGCACAATTTTTCACCCCAAACGCAACTTTTTTGATATTAATCAGGTGCTTCGGGCTTACATTTTCAGAAACAGAGCTGCCGCCGCAGGTTCCGCAGCCTAAGGTAAAGGAGGTTGCCAGTCCCGTGCTGATTCCGGTGCCTCCCATGCTTCCTCCGGTGTTGACCAGAATACGGGAAGCCGGTTTTGCAGCAAACCGTCTCACCATCTCCCTGTCTTCCGTGTGGATGCTCATAGTGTGGCCGATTCCGTTCTGAAGCAGACGGATGCTGAGTTCGCAGGCTTCCTGCCAGTCCTTTACGGTATAGAACGCAAGCACGGTAGTCAGCTTTTCGTAAGATAACGGATATCCTTCGCCAACGCCGCCCTGTTCTCCGATCAGGACCCGCGTTCCGGCCGGAATGGTAATCTTCGCCGCCTCCGCTATGACCTGTGGGCTTCTTCCCACAAATTTTGCATTCATATTGTGGCTTCCGCTCTTGAAAAGCTGCGCACAAACCTTCTCTGTCTCCTCCGGCGTCATAAAATAGGCGCCCTGGCTCTTCAGTTCCGCAACAACCGCATCTTTATTGCACTCCTCCACGACGATGGACTGTTCGGAGGCACAGATCGTACCGTAGTCGAAGGTCTTGCTTGCCATGATATTGCTGACAGCCTGTTTGATGTCGGCTGTGCGCTCGATGTATGCCGGGGAGTTGCCAGCCCCCACTCCCAGAGCCGGTTTCCCTGCGCTGTACGCCGCTTTTACCATACCCGGGCCGCCGGTAGCGATGATTAAATTCACCTCTTTGCATTTCATCAGTTCATTGGTGGCTCCCATAGTCGGCATGGTGATACAGCCGATGATGTCCTCCGGAGCCCCCGCTTCCACCGCCGCGTCCCGCATCAGTTCTGCCGCTTTCAGGGTACATTTTGCCGCAGACGGATGAGGGGAAAATACGATGGCATTGCCTGATTTCACTGCAATAATCGATTTGAAAATCGTAGTGGACGTCGGATTGGTTGACGGAACGATTCCCATCACCAGCCCCACCGGCGCCGCCACATCCATCGTATGTTTTACCGGATCTTCGTCGATGATCCCCACGGTCTTCATATCTTTTATCTCTTCATACAGCAAGGTGGAAGCTGCATGATTTTTATAGGCCTTATCCTCCGCCTTTCCGAAGCCGGTCTCCTCCGCTGCCATTTTTCCAAGGCAGACCGCGTGTTCCTCGGCAGCCCTTACCATATTCTGTAAAATTATCTCTATCTGCTCCTGGGAGTAGGTAGCCATCTTTTTCGCCGCGATTTCTCCTTTTCTGGCTAAATCTCTGGCTTCCTGGATGGAACGCAAATCAAAATCAAAGTTTTCCATTGTCAGGATCTCCTTTTCTTCTATATTGTTTCCGCGATGATCCGCGGATCATTGACTCTTCACGGAAATGAATTCCGACGGCCGGAATGAACGTTCAGCCGCGCTCCGTCCCCGTCAGTCATTTCGATTTTCGTAATAGTTCTTTAATTCCTCCAGCAGCAGTTGCTTATTCGCTCTGGACACTTCCCTGCCGGAGATCTTCAGTTCTCCGTATTCACGGGCCAGCGTCCGTAACGCTGTTACTTTCAGTCTGTCCGCCATTGCCAGGCCTTCGGCAGCGCCGTACTGTTCAACGATGGAATCCAGGGTCTGGCGGTCCAGTTTCTCCGGAAGGGCAGACACTTCCAATTCCACAGCGTTTTCCGGTATTTCAGCAGGTTCCGGCTCTCTCACTTCCACATCCGCGCCCGGCTTCCCGCCGGGTTTCCCCGGTGTAAACAGGATATCAAGCTCCTCATGAGGCCGTGGAATGACCAGTCTTGCTGCCAGGCTGGAAGCCGTGATCCGTTCCACCGCCGCCGCACCGGCATCCACCGCTGCCTGAACCGCTGCCACGTCACCGGTCACCGCTATGGCAACCAGCCCGCCGCCTACGCGCGTTTTTTCAATCAACGTGACATCCGCAGCTTTCACCATGGCATCTGCAGCTTCCACAGCCGCCAGAGTGCCTCTTGTCTCTATCAGTCCAAGTGCCATCATGGCTACCTCCTTACAGCAAATCCGCCCAGTTGGCCGGATATGTGGCATAGAACACTCTCGCCCGGTCCGGAGATCCCCATACAACTTTGGAATTTGCCGGTACAAACAGTACGTCTCCGGCATGGGCAGTATACGTCTTTCCATCGATGGTAATCGTCAGTGTGCCTTCGATCACATAGTCGATCTCTTCATACGTCAGTTCCCAGTCAAATTTCGAGTTTTCAATAATCAGGAAACCGGCGCTGATATGGGATTCATCCTTGCTGACCAGTTCCTGAAAATACGCTGTCGCATCCGGATTCCCCGTGTCAAACACATCCATTTTCACGGTTCTTCCGCGAACCACCTTTAAACCGTTCCCATGGTGTTCCTCTTCGTATGGCTTAGAGGGCGTCTGTAAACCGCCCTGCTCCAGTATTGTTTTCAGCAGCTGGCAGAGTCCTGCGGCGTCCATCTTATCCAGTCCCGCAAACACACCGGCACAGGCCGGTTCCGGCTGGCTTATAGAATCCGTAAACCGTATCCCATACGCCTCAGCTGCATCCTTTGCGGAAGGTGTAATGATTGTGTCACTGTCCACGCAGTACTCGGTCTTTCCCTGTTTGCCGCACTCCTCGATATCTCTGGCGCAAACTAACTTTTTCATGGTACCACATCCCTTCTTGTATGCGAATCTATCTGTTGGAAACGCCTGTTTCTTCTATATAAATTCACAATCTTCATCAATAATTCCCACTACCACGGCATCCACCGGAATCCCGTCGTCGCCCAGCATACGGCGCGCGGAAGAACCGGTCGTTATGATCACCCGGTCTCCGATTCCGGCGCTGATGGTGTCCACCACGATCATTCGCTCTCCCGTTCTCGTCCCGCTGATGATCTCCGCCATCATAAACTTAAATCCGCTTAGGGATTCCGCTTTTCTGGTTGCCCATACATTGCCGATCAGCTTTGCAGTTACCATTCCGGTGTCCCCTCTTTCTCTTTCCGCTTAATTTCCCCGAGGGCCGCTTCCACAGAGGCGGTATCCCCGAAAATAGCCAGCAACACCATATTCTGAGGGCAGTTTCCGCGAATGTCTTCCACGGTAACGCCGACCGCCTTTTCCGCCACATCGGCGGCGCACACCATCTCAATCATCCGGCCCTGGACCAGACCGACCGCATCCACCGACTCGATGGGGATCGATGCTCCCGATCCCTTTCTTCTTAACAGGATATCGAGGGTGCCTTGCGCCGGTGATTTTATGATTCTGATTTCCATGTCACATTACCTCATTTCACTCACAGGCCTCCCGGGTACAGCTTCTTGCAATCCCCAGCGGGGTTACAAACATGGGATTATCCGGTTTATACGTCGGTATTCCCGTTCTCTTTTCAATAATATCCTCGATCCCCGCCAGGCAGCAGGTTCCTCCCACTAAGTAGATGCCTTCCACCTGATGGCCTTCTAAATGGCGGTTGATGATGGAAGATACCTTTTCAACCACCGGCTTTAAGACCGGCAGCAGTTCCTTATGGTGAGAGGGGTCCCGCTTGTAGCGTTCCGCCTCCCCGAAGGGAAGCCCGTAGGCCCCGGATATAACGAGTGAAAAATGCGTTCCGCCGGTAGCCTCATCCGCCACATAAACCACCTTTCCATCTTTTAAGATGGAGATTCCCGTAGTTCCGCCTCCGATATCCACGACCGCGCCGTTCTTAATCTTTAACACGGCGTTGGCTGCGGTTGGCTCATCGAGAAGGGCTGTGATTTCAAAGCCCGCGCCCTGAACCACATTTTTGATGGCCCCGGAATCCAGTTCGTCGGTTCCGGGAGGTATGGCGGCCGCCGCATATAAGAGTTCACAGCCCAGCTTTTCCTCCAGTTCCTCCTTCATCTCCCGGACGATCCGGATGGCGCCGATATAATCCACGACCATACCGTCCCGCACCACATCGGCATACCGGTAAGCGCCGGCAGCAGGCTTAAAGTTTTCATCCAGAACCGCCACGACGACACAGGCCGTCCCTAAATCCACTCCGGTGTAATAGACGGAAGAACCGTTTGTTACCGGGCTTTTTACGACTCGCTCGAACTCCTTTACCAGGCTGTCGCATTCCTCAAATGTTATTCCTTCTTTTGACATGTATTTCCTCCAAATAACTGGCATATTAACTGGGATAAACCATTAATCACCTGATGAAGCTCCCGCATTTTGCCGTCTCCCAGCTCCTGTTCCACGTAAGGGCCCAGTTCCCGCAGGAGGCAGCGCAGCCGGTGAAGCCGGATTAAATCCAGCCCCCGGTCTGACTGGACGTGGAAGGCGGTAATCTCGAAACAGTCCTCCATCTCCTCAGAAAAATTATCCGGGCAGATTCCGGAGCAGGCCTGGCACGGCAGCAGACACGTTTCCGCCTCTTCAGACAGCCCTGCCAGGCATCGCTCCATAACAAAGATCCGCTGGGCCAGAAGCACATCGTGCTCCTTAAACTGAAGCCCTGTTTCCAAAAATAAAGCCTGTGCCGACTTAAGACGGCTTTGAAGCTTCTTTTTACCGTCTGCCTTTTCATTAAGAGCCATTTCATCAGAAGTCTTTTCATCAGCAGCCTTTCCGCCAGACGCCGTTTCAGAAGTCCCGTTGTCTCTAAACTTCTTTGGAGAAATATATTCATCCGGAACCCGGATTCCACGGTCCCCCAGAAACTGCCTAGCTCCCGGCGTCAGCCGTGTCCCCGGTTCCGTTTCATACGTTGTAAAAGGGGTGGTGCGGTATAAATCTCTCAAATCCGCTTCGGTTATGTATTTCATCAATATCCCCCTTTACACAGACACCGGTATAAGTTCTTTAACTCTTCTTTCGACGGCTTTCTGGGATTCGTCACCGTGCAGTTGTCATCCAAAGCAAGCTGTGCCATATCGCCTGCGGCCTCCAGGAATTCCTCCCTGTCCACGCCGCATTCCGTTATATACTGAGGAATATGGATCTGATTCATCAGGTTCCTGATCTGACGGATCAGTCCGTGTACAGTCGCCTTGTCGGTTCCCGCCGAGATTCCCAGCATATTGGCCACTTCCACGTACCGTTTTAAGGCCGCCGTCTCTCCCGGAGCATCCAGCCCCGCATTGTAAGCGATCACATGGCAGAGCAGCATCGCATTGCTTCTTCCGTGCGGAATATGAAATCTTCCGCCCAGCGCGTGGGCCAGGCTGTGACAGATTCCCAGGGATGCCCCGTTAAATGCCACGCCGGCCAGGCACGACGCATTATGCATCTTCTCCCTGGCTTCCATGCAGCTTCCGTCTTCCACCACGGTTTTTAAGTAACGCCATACCAGCCAGACCGCTTTCTCCGCACAGGCATCCGTGAAGTCGCCGGCGTCTGTGGAAACGTATGCTTCCAGCGCGTGAGTCAGCACATCCATGCCGGTATCCGCCGTAATATGGGGTGGAACCGAAACGGTAAACCGCGGGTCCAACAGCGCCGTATCCGGCACCATGGAATCGTCCACCAGCGGATATTTCGCCTGATTTTCCGGGTCCGAGATCACAGCAAAGGAGGTAACCTCGCTTCCCGTTCCGCTCGTCGTCGGAATCGCAATCAGTTCCGGCCGCTCCGTCTGGCTCATGCCGGAGTAAAGCAGGCCTGCCGCCTTTGCCGTATCGATGGCTGAGCCGCCGCCCAGCGCAATCACAGCGTCCGGTCTGCATACCAGCATCTGTTCGATGGCTTTAGACACCACCGCAATGGTGGGATCCGGCACAACCTCGGCGAAAACCGTGAATTCTGCTCCCGCTTCCTCCAATAGCTCCGTCACCATATCCACTTTATGAGAACTTTTCATAAACGGATCGCAGATCACAAACGCCTTTTTTATTCCCATATCCCGGAGCGTTTCCAGAGAAGCTTCCCCGAGATACACTTTTGTTTTCATAATAAACTGTTCCATTTTATTTCCGCCTCCTTTCTCCTGAATTTTAATAGCTGTTCAGCCGTCTCTCCAGTTCATCAATCCCCTCCCCGGAGGGAAATACCACCCGGTAAAACGGAGGCTGAACCCCGGCCTTTAACAGTTCCTTTTCACACCGTTCCAGCTGCTCCCGGCTCTTTCCCGCCTTTGTTATGACTCCGATGACCGGAGCACGGAAGGCCAGGGCAAAACCGGGGGAATATACCTCCCTCGTCTTTGTCTGATCCACCAGCATCAGAACATGAGATGCATTCTGGGCCTCCGCAATCAGGTGCTGTACCATCCAGGGAGATTCCAAGTAGGCGGCGGGAGCATCGATCGTCCGTGCCCCGTAGACCAGACAGGGCGTCCGCTTTACCGGAGAGTGATCGCCGTTCAGTGCATGGGCCAGAGTCGTTTTTCCGCTCCCGCCAGCCCCTATTACCATAATTCTCTTCGTTCTCATGTTCTCGTCACCGGTGTCACGGCAAAGCCAAGCACGGTCTTAAGCGTCCGGCAGACGGAGGCAAGAGCCGTCTCCACGCTCTGGACGTCTCCGGCTATGACTACCGATCCCGTGAAGCGGTCTAAAAATCCAACCTCCACGTCGGCCGCCTTAGCCGCGATATCCGCAGCGATAACAGCCGTCTCAAATGGGGAGAGCGTCAGGATACCGATGGCTCCCGCTGCGTCAATTCCAAGGCATTCATACACCTCCGGCACCGGTGATGCAATCACATGGGCGATCGTGACCTGTTTGCCAGGTACGGATTCCTCGATCACCCGGCTAACGCCGGTAAGTTCCTTTCCCACCATGGCTCTCCTTTCAGTGTCTTACCACAGTGACAGGGAACTGATACTCTTTCAGCCAGCCCTCGATCCGCGATAAATCCCCGTCGCTTAAGCTGGGATCTCCGTCGATGGGATAGGGCCGGTCCAGCTGATTGTATTTGTTTACCCCCATCTTGTGATATGGAAGCAGGTCAATTCCCTTAAAGTTCTTATAATCCCGAAACGGCATCAAAAACCGGATTACCTGGTCGATCTCTTCCCTGCTGTCGTTAATCCCCTTTAACATGGGCATTCTTACCTTGACGTTGTAACGCCGGTGCAGAAGCTCCTTTAAGTTTTCCAGGATCAGTTCATTGTTTACACCAGCCAGCTCATTGTGGCGCTCCGGGTCCATATGCTTGATATCGAACAGAAATAAATCCACATACTCCGCAATCTTTAGGATGGTCTCCGTCTTCGCAAAGCCGCAGGTCTCGATGGCGGTGTTGATTCCCTCCTGCTTACAGGCCATCAGCAGATTTAAAGCCGCCTCCGGCTGGGAAGTCACCTCTCCGCCGCCCAGCGTCACGCCGCCCCCCGACTGCTCGTAGAAGGCCTCATCCTCGGAAATAATCTTTAACAGCTCCGAGATGGTCCTGACCTCGCCGGAGATCGTCAGCGCCTCCCGAGGACATGCCTCCATGCATTTTCTGCATCCGGTACAGTCCCGGTCTCTTAAGATTTCGTGTATGCCGGTCTCCGGGGAGATCACGTGAATCCCCACGGGGCAGGCAGCCGCACACGCCCCGCAGTCCACACAGGATCGTTTCTTAAACATGACCTGAAAACTCCGGTCCATTCCCTCCGGATTGGAACACCATTTGCAGCGCAGCGGGCAGCCCTTGAAAAAAACGATGGTGCGGATGCCCGGTCCGTCGTACATGTTATACTTCTGAATATTAAATATCAGAGCCTTGCGTTCAATCGAACCTGCATGTGTCTGATTCATCGTCATTCATCTCCAATTTCCGGTTCTTTTATAAATGGGTCAGCATGGTTCTGCTGATAATCTCATCCTGAACCTCCTTGCAGAGTTCCACGAAAAAGGCGCTGTATCCGGCTACCCGGACGATTAAGTCACGGTATTTCTCCGGATGCTTCTGAGCTTCCAGGAGCGTATTGTTATCCAGATAGTTAAACTGCATCTCGCCGTTTCCGAAAATGCTGGCGGTACGGAGCAGGGTGATCAGGCTCTCTTCCCCTTCCGGAGTGTCTAAGAGGCCTGCCATGATCTTAAAGTTATGTACCAGACCGATGTTCATGCTGTCGTTTGCCATCTTGGACACCGACTTAATGATAGCCGTCGGCCCCTTGTAGTCCGCACCCTGGGTTGGGCTGATGCCGTCGGATAACGGGAGCCATGCGCCCCGGCCGTTGGCCGAAGCCCCTGTCATCTGCCCAAACGGTGTATTGTTAGAGATGGACAGCGTGCCGTGGCTTAAATGGGAATACAGCGTCTTGTATTTTCTGTGCTCCGCCTCCGTAAAATCAACTAAATCCGCTGCGATGAGATCTGCGTAATCATCATCGTTGCCGTACTTCGGAGCGTTTAAGCAGTCTGCTTTGATCTGGTCGTATCCAACGAAATCCGCTTTTAACGCTTCGTTTAGCTGCTCCAGTGTGTACTTCTTATCATCAAATACCAGCTTTTTGATGGCGGCCATGGAGTCGGTGTAGGTGGCGAGACCCGACCATACGACACCCGGGCCGTAATTATACATCGCACCGCCGGAGGAAACGTCTTTTCCTTTCTCCATACAGCCCTCGTACATGATCGACATCAGCGGCTTCGGAGCCAGTTCCTTATGGACTCTCTGGGAAATCACCGTAGCCACGTCGGTCCATTTTGTCACGTATTTAATCTCTTCCTTTACGGCTGCGTCAAATTCCTCAAAGGTCTTAAACCGGCTCAAATCTCCCATGTCCGGGCAGACCTGTTTGCCGTACCAGAGCGGAACGCCATGGTTTAACACCAGTTCGATGCAGACCGGCCACTGGGTATATGCGGTGGAGGTCCACTGATAGAGACGGCCCGATTTCTGCGGCTCCACGCAGCCCATCAGACAGTAGTCTCTGGCATCCTCGATGCTCACGCCCTTTGCCAGCATCATCTTGATGTGGGCGTCGTCGAAGTGGCAGGCCGGGAAGCCCATGCCGGAGCGGATCACGTCCACAATCTTTTTCATATATTTCTTAGGGGACTTGTTGTGGATCCGGCAGGCCAGGGAAGGCTGGTAAATCTTCACGTGGCGGACAGCGTCCATCAGCAGATACGTCAGGTCATTGGTCGCGTCGCGTCCGTCTCTCGTCACGCCGCCTACACACATATTGACGAACGGCTGGTATCCGGCGAAGAACTTGGAACCGCCCTCGCTGGTGATCCACATCATTTCGGACATCTTAATCAGCATGCAGCCGGCAAGCTCGAAGGCCTGAAAATCATTTAACCGGCCAGATTCGATATCGCCCTTGTAGAACGGGTACATATACTGATCCACGCGGCCGATGGACATACCGGTCTGATTTTCCTCTACTACCAGAAGGGATTCGATGGTCCATACCGCCTGAATCGCCTCCCAGAAGGTTTCCGGCTTATGAGCCGGTACCCGGGCGTTGACCTCGGATATCTTTAAGAGCTCTGCTTTCCTCTTTGGATCCGCCTCTTTTGCAGCCAGCTCCGCCGCGTATTCAGACAGACGCTTTGCGTAAATCATAACGCCTTCGGTGGTATCGATGATGGATTTATAGAAATAGATCTTCTCGATGTCATCGGGATTCTCATAATCCAGCTGCTCCAAATGCTCCTTTGCCTCTCTCTGGATATCCAGCATCCCCTTTTTCATCAGGATTACGTCGTATCCGGGGTTGGAATCCCCGCCGCCGTTTAACGCATGGTAGGAACAGTCTGAAACGAAGGACTCGCCGGAAAGCTCCCATACGCCGGCTTCCCTGTACTGGTCCTCGCAGTACTCATCCACAGATTTGCCCTTCCAGAACGGGAACAGCTCCTCTCTCATGATTTTCTTGTCTTCCTCTGAAATGTAGAACGGGTCCTGGGCACGGGTCCCGATGGTATCGATCTCGTCCTCCATCCATCTCCAGGCGATATCCGGTGAAAATGCACCTGCTCTCGGCGCTCCGCACGGTGCTCCGACAATCAGCTCATGGTCCTGGATGACCAGCGGCGCCGTCTCGCAGCAGTAACGGAAACATTTAGCGCGGAGAAGAATCTTCGGCATGCCCGGATTCTCTTTCGCGATCTTTGTGATGGCTCTCGCGCGGTAAGTCGTAATGGAAGGTACCTGTTTCAAGTAATTTTCCTTCAAAAGCTGAAGGCGCTCTGTGATCCCATCCGGAACCGCTGTGCCTTCCCCGCTGTATACTCCGCTTTTTTCCGGAGCGCTCTTCGGCAGATCACCGGAAACAGATTCCAGCATCTTCACCAGCGCAGCCCGCTGTTCCGGCGACATATTTCTGGTCGCATCTGTAAATTTATCTGTAAACTCACGAATATCCAATTTGTGTTACCCCTCTTTCCTGCTTAGTTTTCTTCGGCCATCCACTCCAGAAGCTTCTTCATCGCCCGCTCCAGGTCGTCATCCAGGCCGTTCTCTGCTTCATTCTTAAGGACGCCGCCTGCCATCCGGTCTTCGATCTCCCGCACTCCGTATCCCACATTCCTGATGTAGATCAGATTCATGGGGGAGACGCTGTCCGAGGTGATTCCGACTCCCGCCGTTATGCTCCCCAGCGTCATGGCCGGAAACAGATTCGTCGTCACCCCCATGCTCCCGAATACAGCCGGGGTGTTCACCAGCATCCTGGCAACCGGTTTCTTCAGGGCAAACTGGCGGATGACGTCTTCCTCCTTCGAATGAATCACCAGTGTGTGTCCGTGGCTCTCATTTGCCAGCAGCTCGATGCATTTTTCACAGGCGTGAATCCAGTCATTTTCTATGTAATACACCAGAACCGGACACAGCAGCGCTCTGGCGTAAGGATTTCTGTCTGATATATATTTCTGTTCGGATACCAGCACCTTCACGGCATCCGGGACGGAAAATCCGGCTCTCCGGGCCAGCTCCCGGGCCGGTTTTCCAACCAGCTCAGGGTCCTGGCTGCCGTTATCAGGACAAAGCAGCCCAATCAGCCGTTTCTCTTCCTCTCCCGACATAAAGTAGGCGCCGTTCCTCTGGAATTCCCGTTTCACCTCACCGGCGATACAGCTGTCTGTAACGATATACTGTTCCGCCGCCGGCACGATTCCGCAGTCGAAGCTCCGGCTGGCCACAATGGCTTTCACCGCCTTTGGAATATCGGCCGTCCTCTCGATAAACGCGGGAGATCCCACAGTGCCTCCATAGATAAACGGTTTTCCCGCGGCCTTCACGGCCTCTGTCATCTCAGGAACACCGGTACTGATCACCAGAGACACGGCCGGATGGCCGATCAGCGCTTCCGTTCCCTGCCTGGTTACCGTGCCCAGATACGAGAGCGCGCCGTCCGGGAGTCCTGCCTCAGCAGCCGCTTCCATCAGAATATCAAGCGCTCTTGCCGTTGTCTTAACGGCCCGCTCATGGGGTGCAAAGACGATGGCATTGCCTGATTTTACCGCGATCAGCGCCTGATAGACTGCCGTTGATACCGGATTCTCAGCAGGGGGCAGCGCCGCGATAATTCCCAGAGGAACGCCAACCTTCATCACTTTCTTTTCCCGGTCCTCCGATATGATTCCCACACAGCGCGCATTCTTCAGTTCGGCTGGCAGGTATTTACAGATATACCGGTTCTTTCTGTATTTGTCCTGCCAGTTTCCATATTCTGTCTCCTCGCAGGACATAACCGCCAGCTCTCTGGCGTGTTTTTCCGCCGCCTGCGCCATATGTACTACAATGCGGTCCAGCCTTTCCTGTTCAAAACCAGCCAGAACTTTTCTCGCTTCTCCTGCATTTTCCATCAGGATTCTGGCTTCCTGGACAGAGAGCAGGTCTTTATCAACAAAACGCATTGTCTACGCTTCCTTTCCTTACTCCGCCGGCAGAAGATTCTTTAAGGAGTAACGTGTGATGATCTTCTCCAGATCCGGGTGGGGCCTCGGGATTACAACGGAGCTGTAAACCTCGGCTCCCATGGCTTCCACGGCCTTTACTCCTGCCTCTACCGCTGTCTTACATGCTCCCACATCGCCGCGCACCAGCACGGATATGTATCCGGAAGCTACATTCTCATATCCGATCAGTTCCACATCGGCCGCCTTGCACATCGCATCCGCGGCTTCCAGAACAAATACCAGGCCAAATGTTTCAATGGAACCAATGGCTTCATATCTTTCCATATACTTTCTTCCTTCCTGCCGATTTTCTGTTTTTACGCATCAACATCGTGTACGGATACAATATCGCCTACTCCCTGAATCGGTCTCGGCATTACATTCTTAGCCGTCAGCTTCCCGATGGCTGCTGCCGCCGCTGCCCCGGCTTCCACCGAAGACCGCACCGCCGCCACATCTCCCTTGACCATGATGGTGACAAGGGTGGAACCTACGTTTTCGTAGGAAATGAGTTCCACGTCTGCTGCCTTTAACATCTTATCCGCTGCTTCCAGCGCGGGTGTCAGACCAATGGTCTCCACCAGTCCCAGTGCCTCTTCTCCGTAATATCTCACCTGCGCGACCTCCTCCTATTCAGGTTTTCTGCAGACAGGAAGGATGCACTCCACCTCTGCATGGGGGCGGGGAATGACGTGGACGGATACCAGCTCGCCTACGCGCTGTGCCGCTGCCGCTCCCGCATCCGTCGCAGCCTTTACCGCTCCCACATCACCTCTCACCATAACGGTAACGAGACCTCCTCCTACGTGCTCCTTGCCGATTAAAGTGACATTGGCAGCCTTTACCATGGCGTCTGCCGCTTCGATCGATCCTACCAGCCCTTTTGTTTCAATCATTCCCAATGCATCGTACTTCATGAAAGTTCCTCCTTCTGGATTCCAAAATTAGATACAATATCTAATTTTTCTCTTTAATCCATCTTTTTTATATGCATTTAGTATATCCCCTCCCCCTATGTGGAATGTCAAGCCTCTTTTTTATCGGGATAAATCTAAATATTTTTTATATTATAAACATTTTTATTTGTTTTTCTAAATATTATTTTGCATATTACAGGTAAAAGTGCATAATACACCTTCCCCTTAGGGTAATGTTAAAACAATAACAATACCCGTAAACTGACGTGAGCTGAATATTTGCATAAAAAAAGACAACCATATTCCTGTGAAGCTATGGTTGTCTCTCTGAAACCTTCCCCTCAAGGGGAAGGTTTCAGCATCCTCTTATTCAATTTTCACAAATATTTTCCGCTCCCCTTCGAGCTTCTCAAATTATCTGCACTCTTCCATCCTGGTAACCGGTACCAGCACTTCCGTCACAAACTCCGATGCTACCCGCGTGGTCCAGTAATCCACCACATACCGTTCAAAAGACTCCTCACCGCAGAGATATCCTTTCTTCAGCGCCCACTCCTCGATCTTCTCATATTCCCGGCCGATTGTGTCCAGCGATCCGACGTGATAGACCGAAGCCATCATGGTGCCTCCCAGCGTCTTAAGCTCCGCCTCCTTTACCAGAGGGCGAAGCGGCATCTGCATAATTCTGGCCCGTTTACAAGTCCCATCCCGCTTTTCACGGAACGACGGGAAATTTAAAATAACCGGACCGGTAATCTCATTATGGATGCTTTCCAGATAATTTACCCACGGAATATTGATGATGGATTCCATGTAATTGTACGAAAAGTCCTGCTCTTTACTGCAGTACACGGTGGAATTCACATATTTGATCGTCACGTCGTGTTCTTTGCGCTGAGATACAAGCTCTGCCTCACGGACGAGCTCATACCAGTCCTTCACGGCGGTATACCGGTATAAAAGCTCCTGCCGCTCGTTCTGCAGCTCCTCACTTTTGCTTAGAAAGCTTCGCTCCAGACATTGATATGTACTGCCTTCCACCAGATTCTGCATCTGCTCCAGACTGAACCCCATCTGCTTATAATACTTGACCACCGGAACCAGAAGCAGCGTCTCCTCACTGTAGTAACGGTAATTATTCTCCTCGCTTACCATGTCCGGAGAGATCACTCCGATCTGGTCATAAAAACGAAGTGCTTTTTTCGATACGTTGCAGATCCGGCTGACTTCACCGATCGAATATAATTTTTTTGTGCTTTGCTTTACCCCCATAGCAAACCATACAGCCTCCTCTGATCAGATTTTGATTTACCCTCACGTATAAACATCTAATATACTTTAGTATAAACCTTCCCCTTTAGAGGAATGCAATAGTTTTTCTGAGAATATTTCCAGAATATGGTTGTTACTATGACGTTCACAGCCTCTCTCTGCACGCTTCTATAACCCTCTTCATGGCCTCCTGGCCAGGTGCGCCGATGGTCATACGCTTTTTCACGCAGGTCTCCATGCTGATGGCGTCATAAATATCTTCCTCAAACACGGGGCTGATCGCCTGAAATTCTTCCAGGGACATCTCATCCAGAGCGATCCCCTTCCCGATACAGTACAGTACCAGCTGTCCCACGATTCCATGGGCGTCGCGGAAGGCTACGCCGTGGTTTACCAGGTAATCCGCGGCATCTGTCGCATTGGTAAAGCCGTTCTTCGCACTCGCTTCCATCGCGTCCTTCTTAAAGGTCATGGTAGAGATCATTCCGGTAAAGAGCGCAAGACAGCCTTTTACCGTATCGATGGCATCGAATGTCATCTCCTTGTCTTCCTGCATGTCCTTGTTATAGGCCAGCGGAAGTCCCTTCATCGTCGTCAGGATCGACACGAGAGCCCCATAGACACGGCCCGTCTTTCCACGGATCAGCTCCGCGATATCCGGATTCTTCTTCTGGGGCATGATGCTGCTTCCTGTGCTGTAGGAATCGTCGATCTCCACGAACTGGTACTCGTTCGTGTTCCAGATGATAATCTCCTCACAGAACCGGCTCAAATGCATGGAAATGGTCGACAGCGCGCTTAAAAGCTCGATGACATAATCACGATCCGCCACGGAATCCATGCTGTTTAACGTAGGACCCTCGAATCCCAGAAGTTCAGCCGTATACTCCCGGTCCAGCGGGTAGGTGGTGCCTGCCAGCGCGCCGGATCCCAGCGGACAGTAGTTCATCCTTTTTCTGATATCCGAAAGGCGGGTACGGTCGCGGTAAAACATCTCAAAGTAAGCCCCCATATGGTGGGCCAGCGTGATAGGCTGGGCTTTCTGTAAATGAGTAAACCCGGGCATATAGGTGTCCAGATTCTCCTCCATCAGCTTTAACAGCTCTTCCAGAAGAGCTTTCACCAGACCATCTAACTCATCGATCTCATCTCTCGTGTACAGCTTCATGTCCAGGGCCACCTGGTCGTTGCGGCTTCTTCCTGTGTGAAGGCGTTTTCCCGCATCACCGATTCGCTCGGTTAAGACGGCTTCCACAAAGGAATGGATATCCTCATGCTCCGCCGTAAATACCAGCGCCCCGCTCTCTAAATCCCTGCGGATTCCCTCCAGTCCCTCTATGATCGTATCTCTGTCTTCTGTTGTCAGAATCCCCTGCTTCGCCAGCATTTTTACATGGGCTATGCTTCCTTCGATGTCCTGATGGTAAAACTTCTGGTCAAAGGAAAGGGAGGCATTGAAATTGTGTACCAGTTGGTTCGTCTCTTTTGTGAAGCGTCCGCCCCATAATTTCATATCACATTTCTCCTTAGCATTTTATTCTTCTGCGCATGACCGGTTTCTTTCTGCGGCCTGCGGTGATTCCTGCGATGAGAAGCAGCACTGCGGCGCTTCCCGCCGTGACCATACCGCCTGTCTTTAAGCCCTGCGGCATATAGCGCAATTCCACAATATGCGTTCCGGCATTGAGCCGTACGCTTAAAAAGGTGTCGAACAGCTTATATGGTTCTGTCTCCTCACCATCCACGTATATGGACCATCCCTTGTCATAGGGGATACTTAAATAGAGAAGCCCTGCCTTTTCGGTGTCGATTCTTCCGGTAATCTCTGTATCGGTTTTCTTTGTCAGTTCCATGGAATTTCTGTTAAGCACGTGATAGACCGATTCCAGTCCTTCCGGGATAAAACGGTACGCCACGGCTACCAGATCCTGCTCGTTGTCGTCGTTGCGGAGAGTCACTTCCTCGCCGGCAGTAATCCAGCCCAGCTCCAGCATGTATCCGCGGTTCACGTTGTCAAAGCTCTTCGTATTTTCCCCCATCAGGGCGCTTACCTTTTCTACCTTTTTGTTGCTCACGTAAACGTAATAGTCGCCCGATACTTCCGGTGTAAAGGTAAAGCTGGTTCCGAGAATCTCGCTCGGCACTTCCTCCAGCACAGGGTCTGCTCCCAACACCACAGCCAGATCGTTCTGCACGTCCGCGGGATTGGTGATGTCCAGCTGCCAGTTGTCCTCCAGATCGTAAGGCACCATAACGCCTAACGGCAGTGTATATTCATTGCGGTAGAGATACGTATGGTCCTCCACCTCCAGAGGAGTCAGAAGGCCGGTATCCGCTGGTGTCTCCGAATACAGTGCGTATTTCACGGAAAACAGCGAATTTACCAGCGGAGTACTGCCGGTGATGCTGTATGCATTGGTGGAGCTCTCACATCCCAGCTTTTTAAAAAACTTCGATAAGTCGGCATTGGCCGTTGAAGAGAACAGGGATACGGACGGAAAATTCATCCATGCGCCGTCATTTTTCGTCTTCCTGCTGACCTTTTCCACCCGGTAAAATGCGGGATCGGTAATCCCCTCCGTCAGACTTACGCTGGCGTCATTATCCTTTACGTAGCTGGTTCTGCTGGTCGTGGTGACGCTGGTTACCGTCGTATTGACCGCCGCTTCCACTGAAACGACGCCCAGGGCCAGAAGAATCACGACATTCCGGCTCGCCCCCTTCTGATACAGGCAGATCAGCCCCGCATAGGCCGAAAGGAAGAGAATCGCCACATAGAACACGGAAAAATGGTACGCCTCATCCGTAATCAGCTTCTGGGCCATCAGTACAAATGCGATCGCCGCGAAAAAGGCCAGCACCACATGCTTCCAGGGTGTTTCCTTCAAATGGCTGTACGCCTGATAACACATCAGAAGCATCAGGAAAATATAGATGAAGGACTGGCGGCACGGAAGGCTGTTGGGATAATGGAATCCATGCCATATAAAATTAAGTACATTGAACGAGAAGCTGGCAAAAAAGAACAGCAGCAGCCCGCAGTACACCACTTTTTCCCGCCGTTTGATGTTCCGGTTTACAAGGTACAGCAGAAACAGCATCAGAACAGCCACGCCGCAGTAGATATTCGGCCAGTGGTCCAAACCGATCTCCGTCTCCACATCCGGCAGATGCCTCGCCAGCATGTCGAAGATGGGGAAATACGAAGTCACCGTCTTCGGAAAGTTAAAATCCCCGGACGCGGTCATCTGAAGCGCATAAATCTCAGGAAGAAGCACCACCGCGGCCAGACCGCCTGCCAGAAGGGAAAATACCGCAAAGGAGCTGATATTTACCATGTAATCCTTCCACGATTTCTTTCCGTCCATCACCAGCAGGGCGATGAAGTATAACACCATAAAAATACATATCATAATGGATATGTAATAGTTTGACAAAATTGATAACCCTAAAGTAATGCAATAGAGAAAACATTTCTTTTCACGGACCAGGCGTTCCAGTCCCAGCATGATCAGCGGGAACAAAAGGATACAGTCCAGCCACATGATATTCCAGCTGTAAGCCGCCATATAACCGGAAAGGGCATAAAAAATACCGAAAAAGGCGATGCCGAAGTCCGATGTTTTGCAGTGCTTCCGCAGATAATAAGCAAAGCTTAAGCCGCTGAGACCGATCTTGAACACGATCATGTAGGTCATAAACTCGATGATATACACCTTGGGACAGAGCGCCAGAAGCCAGTTTAAGGGACTGGCCAGATAGTATGCATACAGGGCCGCAAAGTTCACGCCCATTCCCACATCCCAGCTGTACAGGAAGCTGCCGCCATGGGTCAGCTTATGCTGAAATTCAGAAAAGAACGGCGCATACTGGTGGTACATATCCGTTCTTAAGAAGCTCTCTTCCCCAAACGGGAATATCCCGCGCTGGGCAAAGATAATGATCATGATAATAACCGGCACAAAAAACGCAGCCACAAGTCCGTCCGACGGACGTATCAGGCAGATGCTTTCTCTGCCGTCCCGCCTCCGTTTCCCGTCACGCTCATCGTAAGCCGGCTCTTCCTGATCCGGAAATTCAAGGGCTTCCTGATCCCGAAATTCCAGATCTTCCTCATAATCGTACTCTTCCGATTCCACGGGCTCCAGAAAAAGATCCGGTGGATCTTCCTGCACCGAATCCAGCCTGGAGAGCGGCTCCGCCGCGTCCGGAACCTGGCCGCCTTCTGAGGAAACAGGGCCGCCTTCCGCCGGGGACTGCACCGTTCCCGGCTCCTCCTCCCCGTCTCCGCCGGCTGGTGAAACCTCCGCAGAGTCCGACGACACCACGTCTCCATCCCCCAGATCCAGTATAAGTGAAAAATCCTCCAGGGAAGCGGACGGCGTCTTTTTATCCGTCCCATTCTCCGAAGGTATCAAATTTTTCTTTTCCGTTTCAGTTTCAGTTTCTTCACTGCTCCGTTTTTTCTCTGATGTCATTCTTAGTATGTCCTCTAGTTCTTTAGAAATCTTTTCAATCTCGTCATCGCGTTCCATATGCAGTTACCTGGCCGTACTCCGGCCAACCTTTCACAGGGATTTTTCTTCGCTCTTCCTGAATATAAAAAGTTTACTGAATACGTAGTTAACAATTACAACAATCACAGAAACTGCAATCTTGCTGATATACTCGTCCATATGAATCCATGATACCATGACAATCATAAAGACCATCTCCATCACACCCGACACGGCTCTGCACGCCACAAACGACGTGATCTCCTTCATGACATAGGCTGGACGCAGATTATAGCTCTGAAATACAAAAATCTTATTCACAATAAATGCAAACAAGACAGATACAGCCCATGCCGCCGCTGTCGCAATGCGGTAATCGATATGAACCTTTACCATG
>ERZ857801.1262-NODE-1262-length-27686-cov-3.530310_pt1 | contig 27686 bp, 19 predicted proteins | sample MGYA00519762_ERZ857801 | MGnify/ENA primary metagenome ERZ857801 (study PRJEB31778, sample SAMEA3449368) | human gut metagenome | biome: human gut; feature: human-associated habitat; material: faeces | place: United Kingdom | collected 2010/2012 ...
GATAAAGTTTCTAAGCTCATTAACTGCCATAATAGCACAGTTATCTTCAGCTTCTTCTGTTGATGCACCAAGGTGTGGAAGAATGATGATGTTGTCCTTGTTAACTACTGTAGGGTTAGCGAAGTCTGTAACATACTTCTTAACCTTACCAGCATCGATAGCCTTAAGAAGCTCTTCTTCGTCAACAAGAATATCTCTTGCACAGTTGATGATAACTGTACCGTTCTTCATAAGCTCGAATGCTTCCTTACCAACCATACCCTTTGTAGAATCAAGAGCTGGAACATGGATAGTAATAAAATCACATTCCTTGAAGATTTCGTTAACATCGGCGATGTGGTTAACCTTTCTTGAGATATCCCATGCAGCACTTACAGATAAGTATGGATCATATCCGTAAACATCCATTCCTAATTCAACAGCTGCATTTGCAACAAGTCTACCGATAGCACCCAGTCCGATAACACCGAGCTTCTTGCCGTAGATTTCTGTACCACCGAACTGCTTCTTAGCCTTTTCTACTGACTTAGCAATGTCTGGATCTTCAGCATTAGCCTTAACCCATTCGTTACCACCGATATAATCTCTTGAAGCCATGAGCATTGCTGCAACAACTTCTTCCTTAACAGCGTTAGCATTTGCACCAGGTGTGTTAAATACTACAACACCTTCTTCTGCGAATCTGTCAAGAGGAATGTTATTAACACCGGCACCTGCTCTTGCGATTGCGAGAACGCTGTCAGCTAATTCCATGTCATGCATCTTTGCACTTCTTACAAGAATAGCATTAGCTTCTTCCAAAGCTGCATCTGTATTGTAGTTATCTGGAAGTAAGCCAAGACCTACACTTGAAATATTATTGAGGCAATGAATATTTATGCTCATTATGCATTCTCCTTTTCAAACTTATCCATGAATTCTACTAATGCCTTAACGCCTTCAAGTGGCATTGCATTGTAGATAGATGCTCTCATACCACCTACTGAACGGTGACCCTTAAGGTTGATGAAGCCTGCAGCCTTACTCTCTGCAATGAACTTTGCGTTAAGCTCATCATTACCTGTTACGAAAGGTACGTTCATAAGAGATCTTGAATCCTTTTCTACTGTTCCCTTGAATAACTTGCTGTTATCTAAGAAATCGTAGAGAACCTTAGCCTTGATTTCGTTTCTTTCTTTCATTCCTGCAAGACCGCCGTTTCTCTTGATCCACTGGAATACCTTTCCACACATGTAGATGTTATAACATGGTGGTGTGTTGTACATTGAATCATTGTCAGCATGTGTCTTGTACTTAAGCATTGTAGGAGTACCAGGAAGTGTATCCTCTGTAATTAAGTCTTCACGAATTGCAGCGATAACTACGCCTGCAGGTCCTACGTTCTTCTGAACACCACCATAAATAACGCCATACTTTGTAACATCAACCGGCTCTGAAAGGAAACATGATGATACATCAGCTACTAATGTATGTCCCTTTGTATTTGGTAATTCATGATATTTTGTACCATAAATTGTATTGTTCTCACAAATATAAACGTAATCTACATCATCATCAATATCCAAGTCACTGCAATCAGGAATATATGAGAATGTCTTATCAGCTGATGAAGCAACTCTCTTTACCTCAAGAAATTTTTCAGCCTCTGCAGCTGCTTTCTTTGCCCACTGACCTGTGATAATATATGCTGCCTTACCATTTTTCTTTAAATTCATAGGAACTGCAGCAAACTGCTGTGAAGCTCCTCCCTGAAGGAATAATACCTTATAGTTATCAGGAATATTCATTAAATCTCTAATATCCTGTTCTGCTTCATCAATAATCTGCTGGAACATTTTTGAACGATGGCTCATTTCCATTACGCTCATTCCACATCCCTTGTAATCAAGCATTTCATCTGCTGCTTCTTTCAATACTTCTTCCGGTAATACTGCCGGACCTGCTGAGAAATTATATACTCTGCTCATTTTTTATTTGCCTCCTAATTTATATTATATATTTAACAATCATATCCTCTTGCTGCTAAATCCTCTTCAGAGAATGCCTCACTGATAGCTGTATTAGCAGGAACCATTGGAAATACCTTATCGTCTTCATCTATCTGTGCATCAATTACACAAGGGATGTTTAATTCGATAGCTTCCTTCAATGCCTTTTCAAATTCATCTACAGTTGTTACACGGTAAGCCTTAGCTCCCATACCTTCTGAAATCTTTACGAAATCAACTGCATCATTAAGAACTGTATTAGAATATCTCTTTCCGTAGAATAATGTCTGCCACTGTCTAACCATTCCCAAAACGTGATTGTTAATTACAATCTGAATAATTGGAATGTTATATCTTGTTGCTGTGGCAATTTCGTTCATATTCATTCTAAAGCAACCGTCACCTGCGATATTTACGCAAATCTTGTCTTTGTTGCCCATTTTTGAACCTATACAAGCGCCAACACCATATCCCATGGTACCAAGTCCACCGGATGTAATAAGCTGTCTTGGTCTGCTATATTTATAAAACTGTGCTGCCCACATCTGATGCTGTCCAACATCTGTTGTAATAATAGCATCTCCCTTTGTAATGTTGTACAAAGAATCAATAACTGCCGGACCTGTAAGTTTCGACTTATCTAAATCAAGAGGATATTTTTCTTTCATTTCCTCTATATGCTTCATCCAGTCTTCATGATTCTGTGGAGTAACTAATTTATTGAGTCTTACGAGAACTTCCTTAATGTCACCTATAATGCTGGCATCAGCCTTAATATTTTTATTAATTTCTGACGGATCCACATCAATATGTACAACACTGGCATTATTAGCAAACTTCTTTGCATTACCTGTAACTCTGTCGCTAAATCTCGCTCCAAGAACTAACAGTAAATCACATTCAGTAACACCAAAGTTTGATGTCTTTGTTCCATGCATACCAATCATGCCTGTATATCTCTTATTAGTTCCCTCAATAACACCTTTACCCATAAGTGTGTCACATACAGGTGCGTCAACCAATTGAGCAAATTCTCTTACTTCCTTATCTGCTTCAGATATTACGGCACCACCGCCAACTAAAATAAACGGTTTCTTAGAAGCTGCAATCATTTCTGCAACTGTATTTAAATCATCTTCAGTAATCATATCTGAATATCTCTTTATTTCTTCAGGCTTCTTACTTTCAAAATCAATCTTGTTAGCTGTAACATCCTTTGTAATATCTACAAGTACAGGGCCCGGTCTTCCACTCTTAGCAATTTTAAATGCTTTTCTAAGTGTAGGTGCTAAATCCTCAATTTCCTTTACAATAAAGTTATGCTTTGTAATAGGCATTGTTGCACCAACAATATCTATTTCCTGGAATGAATCCTTTCCAAGACCTGATTTTGCAACGTTAGCTGTAATAGCTACCAGTGGAACAGAATCCATATATGCTGTTGCAATACCTGTAACAAGATTTGTTGCTCCCGGACCTGATGTTGCCATACAAACTCCAACCTTACCTGTTGAACGGGCATATCCGTCAGCAGCATGGGCTGCACCCTGTTCATGTGATACAAGAATGTGATTTATATCATCTGAGTTCTTGTAAAGCTCATCGTAAATATTTAAAATAGTTCCTCCCGGATAACCGAATACTATATCAACACCCTGTTCTTTAAGACATTCTATAACAATTTGTGAACCATTTAATATCATAGTATTTCCTCTCTTCCGCTTTATTTATTTATCTCTAATGTAGCTCCCTTATTGCCTGATGTAACCATAGAAGCGTATCTTGCTAAATAGCCTGTAGTTACCTTTGGCTCTCTAGGCTGCCATTTTTCTTTTCTCTTTGCCATTTCTTCATCTGAAACATCTACATTAAGTGTCATTTCAGGAATATTTATCTTAATAATATCTCCCTCTTCAACTAATGCTATAGGTCCGCCTACAGCTGCCTCAGGTGATACGTGTCCAATGGAAGCTCCTCTTGAAGCACCTGAAAATCTGCCGTCTGTAATAAGAGCAACTGTCTCACCAAGTCCCATACCTGCAATAGCTGATGTAGGATTTAACATCTCTCTCATACCAGGGCCACCCTTAGGTCCTTCATATCTGATAACAACAACATCACCATCAACAATTTTTCCACCTTTAATTGCTGCAATAGCATCTTCCTCACATTCAAACACTCTTGCCGGTCCTTCATGTACCATCATTGAGTCTGCAACTGCTGAACGTTTAACAACTGAACCATCAGGTGCAAGATTTCCCTTAAGAACTGCAAGACCACCTGTTTTACTATATGGATTGTCTAACGGCCTTATAACCTCAGGGTTCTTATTTACGCAACCCTTAATATTCTCTCCAACAGTCTTTCCTGTAACTGTCATACAATCTTCATGTAATAAACCAAGTTCACTTAACTCATTCATAACTGCGTAAACACCACCGGCTTCGTTAAGGTCTTCCATATATGTAGGACCTGCAGGAGCCAAATGACATAAGTTAGGTGTCTTAGCACTGATTTCATTAGCAAATGAAATATCAAAATCAAATCCTATTTCATGGGCAATTGCCGGAAGATGTAACATACTGTTTGTTGAGCATCCCAGTGCCATATCTACTGTTAATGCATTGAGAATTGCATCTTTTGTCATAATATCTCTTGGTCTGATATCTTTTCTTACCATTTCCATTACAGCCATACCTGCATGTTTTGCAAGTTTAAGTCTCTCAGAATAAACTGCCGGAATGGTTCCATTTCCTTTAAGTCCCATACCCAGTGCTTCTGTTAAGCAGTTCATTGAGTTAGCTGTATACATTCCTGAACATGAACCACATGTAGGACATACCTTTTCTTCAAATTCTCTTACTTCATCAAGAGTCATTTTACCGGCAGCATTCGCACCAACCGCTTCAAACATTGATGAAAGACTTCTCTTCTGACCATGTACATGTCCTGCAAGCATTGGTCCACCTGAAACAAATACTGTTGGAACATTAACTCTGGCAGCTGCCATTAAAAGTCCCGGTACGTTTTTGTCACAGTTAGGAATCATTACCAATGCATCAAACTGATGGGCTTTAGCCATACATTCAGTTGAATCTGCAATTAAATCTCTTGTTACGAGAGAATATTTCATTCCCTCATGTCCCATAGCAATACCATCGCAAACAGCAATAGCCGGGAACATAATTGGAGTACCACCTGCCATGGCAACTCCCATTTTAACTGCCTGTGCTATTTTGTCCAGATTCATATGTCCCGGAACAATTTCATTATATGAACAAACAATACCAACCAAAGGTCTTGAAAGCTCTTCCTCTGTCACACCGAGAGCATTAAACAATGACCTGTGTGGTGCCTGCTGTATTCCTTTTTTTACTGAATCACTCTTCATGATAAACCTCCTGAAATTTATATTCTCTTTACGATTTCATTGCCCATTTCCTTACAGCCTACCAGTGTCATGCCATCTGACATAATATCAATTGTTCTGATATTATCTTCAAGAACCTTTTCCACTGCCTTTTCCACTGCATCAGCTTCCTCATCCAAATCAAAGGAATATCTAAGCATCATAGCTGCTGAAAGAATTGTAGCTATAGGATTTGCCTTATTCTGTCCTGCTATATCCGGTGCTGCTCCATGACTTGGTTCGTAAAGTCCGAACTTATCCTCTCTAAGACTTGCTGATGATAACATTCCTATGGAACCTGTTATCATACTTGCCTCATCTGATAAAATGTCACCAAACATATTTTCAGTAACTACCACATCAAACTGTGCCGGATTTTTTACCAGCTGCATTGCGCAGTTATCTACCAACATATGGGTAAGGGTAACTTCAGGATAATCCTTTGCCACTTCGTTTACAATTTTGTCCCACAATCTTGAACTGTCCAATACATTAGATTTATCAACGCTTATGACATTCTTTCTTCTCTTCATTGCAATGTCAAAAGCTTTTTTAGCAATTCTTCTTATTTCATTTTCGTTATATGTCAAAGTATCTGTTGCCGTAAGAACCCCATCAACTTCCTCTGTTTTTCTTTCGCCAAAATAAAGTCCGCCTGTAAGCTCTCTTACAATAATCATATCAAAGCCTGCATCTGCCACTTCTTCCTTTAACGGACATGCACCCTTCAATTCTTTGTAAAGATAAGCCGGTCTTAAATTAGCAAAAAGATTCAAACCTTTTCTAATTGCAAGAAGCCCTGCCTCCGGTCTTAAATTAGGTGGTAGTTCATACCAACTGTCCTTACCGACGACTCCACCCACGGCACCTAACAATACCGCATCACTTTTCTTTGCTGTCTCAAGTGCATCCTCTGTAAGAGGGACACCATATTTGTCTATAGATATGCCACCCATATCAACTTCCGTGTATTGGAAACTATGTCCAAACTTTTCCCCGACAGCATTAAGAACCTTCTGTGCTTCTGTAACAATTTCCGGTCCGATTCCATCTCCTGGAATTACTGCAACATTAAAATTCATTATGCTTCCTCTTTTCCTTATAGTTTCTAGTGGATATAATTAATTTCTATGTATAATCAGTGTATTTAATTTCTAATTATAAAAATCCACATTAACTCATAAATTATAACCCAAATAAACTCATTTTTCAACACATATATCTTAATCAGTTTTATTGATTATTTTTACTGTGAAAAAATCGTATATTTTAGTTAAGTTTTGCCGTAAATATATAACTATAAAAAGAAGGAACATCTGAAACCCTGATTCCAGATATTCCTTCCAATATCAAATCTAAAAACCTAGATTATAACCCGCATGTTTAAAATATTATGCTTCTGCTTTTTCCACGTCAACTATTGCTGCCTTCTGCATTGGTATTCTGCAGTTTTTGTTTCCACCAAACTCAACAATAACTGTTTCTTCCTGAACATCAATAATCATTCCGTAGAATCCGCTTGTGGTTAAAACACTATCACCGATTTCAACACTATCCATTAAAGCTTTCTGCTTTTTTTCCTGTTTCTTCTGTGGTCTGATAGCGATAAAATACATAAACCCAATAATAATTACAACATATGCAATCATTATAAGTATTCCCTGACTTGAGCCTGAACCTGCTGCTACTAAAACTGGCATAAAACCTACCTCCTAATTCTTGTCGTTTTCTTTAAAACCTTCCAGTTTATTATTTTTATACTCACTGTATCTTCCGGCTTTTATAGCCTCTCTGATTTCCTCCATCATTGTATTATAAAAATATAAATTATGCAATACACACAAACGCATTCCCAACATTTCTTTAGCTTTAAGTAAATGTCTGATATATGCTCTTGTATGATATTTACATGCCGGACACTGACATCCTTCCTCTATCGGTCTGTCATCAGTCTCATACTTTGCATTAAACAAATTGAGCTTTCCTGCATTAGTATAAACATGACCATGTCTTCCGTTTCTTGAAGGATATACACAATCGAAAAAGTCAACTCCCCTCTCAACTGCCTCTAATATATTAGCCGGTGTTCCTACACCCATAAGATAAACCGGCTTGTCACCCGGAAGATATGGAACTACCTTTTCAATAATACGGTACATTTCCGCGTGACTTTCCCCAACTGCCAGACCGCCTATGGCATAACCATCTAAATCAATATCAGAGATGACTTTTGCATGCTCAATACGGACATCATCATATATTCCACCCTGATTGATTCCAAAAAGCATCTGATTTTTGTTTATTGTATCCTCAAGACCGTTTAAACGATTCATTTCCTTTCTACACCTTTTAAGCCATCTTGCGGTTCGTGCAACTGAATTTTCAATATAGTCTCTTGAAGCCACACTGGAAGGACATTCATCAAATGCCATGGCTATGGTTGATGCAAGATTTGACTGAATCTGCATACTTTCTTCCGGACCCATAAAAATCTTTCTTCCATCTACATGAGAGTTAAAATAAACTCCTTCTTCTTTTATTTTTCTAAGACCAGCCAGAGAAAAAACCTGAAATCCGCCTGAGTCTGTAAGTATGGGCTTATCCCAATTCATAAATCTGTGTAAGCCCCCAAGCTGCTTAACTATCTTATCTCCCGGTCTTACATGAAGGTGATAAGTGTTAGATAATTCCACCTGTGTCTTTATTTCCTTTAAATCTTCTGCAGCTACTGCACCTTTTATGGCTCCTGCCGTACCTACGTTCATAAATACAGGAGTTTCAATAGTGCCATGCACCGTTTCAAACCTACCGTACTTTGCTGCCCCATCTTTTGCTAGAACTTTAAACATATTATACCTGCTTTATTATATTATACTCAAAAATGCGTACATTAATATTTTATAACATTATTTTGATATATTTTCAATATGTAAACAAACCAAAAATGTATTTCCCGGTCAAACATTAAGTTGACACCTGTTTGAGGATATTGTTATACTGTTATAGGCGATTTTACGGAAAGGAGACTTGCTATATGGCTGGTTCAACATACGGAAATATTTTCAAAATTACAACATGGGGTGAATCCCACGGCAAGGCATTAGGTGTTGTTGTAGATGGATGTCCTGCGGGACTTGAATTAAACGAAGATGACGTACAGAAGTTTTTAAATAGAAGAAAACCCGGTCAGTCAAAATATACAACCCAGCGAAAAGAAGATGATAAGGTTGAAATACTTTCAGGTGTATTTGAAGGAAAAACAACCGGTACACCTATTTCAATGATTGTAAAAAATAAAGACCATCATTCTGCGGATTATAGTGATATTGCTTCATATTACAGACCGGGACATGCAGATTATACATTTGATGCCAAGTACGGATTTAGGGATTATCGTGGTGGTGGACGTTCCTCCGGTCGCGAAACCATCGGACGTGTTGCTGCCGGTGCCATTGCCTCAAAAATTCTTGAGAAGCTTGGCATTGAGATGCTTACATATTCTAAGAGTATTGGCAATGTTGAAATAGATTACAAAAAATTTAACAAAGATGAAATTGAGAAAAATCCTGTTTATATGCCTGATTCAGATGCTGCAAAAGCAGCTGAAAAAATTTTGGGCGAAAAAATGGCTGAAATGGATTCATGTGGTGGAATAATTGAATGTATTGTAAACAATATGCCAGCGGGAATTGGCGAACCTGTATTTGACAAGCTTGATGCTAATATTTCCAAAGCCATTATGTCCATCGGTGCCATTAAAGGCATTGAAATAGGTGACGGTTTTGAAGTTGCCAAAATGTCAGGCTCAACGGATAATGATGGATTCAGCATTGAAAACGGTGTTATTTCCAAGACATCTAATCACGCCGGTGGAATTTTAGGTGGAATGAGTGATGGCTCTTCTATTGTGGTACGTGCAGCAGTTAAACCTACACCATCTATCGCAAGAACGCAACAAACCATTAATAAATCCGGTGAAAACATTGATATTAACATAAAAGGCCGTCATGACCCGATTATTGTTCCCCGTGCAGTGGTTGTGGTGGAATCAATGGTTGCCGTTACTCTTGTAGATATGCTTTTTACGGGAATGACTTCTAAGTTAGATAAAATAATAGACTTTTACAAATAAAAACTATTTATACTAGAAATCCTTAGCAAAACCTAATCTTTGCTAAGGATTTTTTCATATATCAGCCCCATTACAAACCATAACGGAGCATAGTCTAACCGAACAACTCCTTTTATATTATATTTCGCACTACTATAATCCCACGGACAATTGTTACTTTTCTTTAACAGGCTTCCTGACACAAATTCCACCAGAAATATTCCTGCTGTATAAACTGCTCCCCTTTCCACCATTGGTTTATTATAAGCTTTAAGTTTTTTACTAATTGGCTTAATCACTGATGCCATACCATATATTGGAAACATCCATATGGATGTCTTTCCTATAAGCTTATAATTTTTTTCTTTAAAACAAGAGGCTGATGTAAAGAGTACCTCAATACACCAGCCTGTTATTCCACATTTTATAAAATCTCTGTTAATTACACTCTTCATATGTGTAATTATTTCCAAAAATATGAATCTTATTCATATAACGGATACTTGTCTGTTAATGTCTTAACCTTTGCCTTAACCTTTTCGCAATTACCTGTTAAATCACTTGCAATATCAGCCATACATTCTGCAATAACATCCATATCCTCTGTATTTAAACCTCTTGTAGTTACAGCAGGTGTTCCAATTCTGACACCACTGGTAATACCCGGCTTCTGAGGGTCATTCGGAATGGCATTTTTGTTACATGTAATGTTTGCGGCATCAAGAGCTATTTCAAATTCTTTACCTGTAATATTCTTGCTTCTTAAGTCAACTAACATTAAGTGGTTATCGGTACCACCTGATACAAGGTCAAAACCTCTGTCAGTAAGACCTTTTGCCAATGCCTGGGCATTATCTACAATATTCTTTGCATATACCTTAAATTCAGGAGATAATGCTTCCTTAAGGCAAACTGCCTTTGCAGCTATAACATGCATCAAAGGTCCACCCTGAATACCAGGGAATACTGCTTTGTTTAATTTATGTTCTAAAGCAAACTCTTCACTTGAGAGAATAAGTCCGCCTCTAGGTCCTCTTAATGTCTTATGGGTAGTTGTTGTAGTAACATGCGCATAAGGAATAGGGCTCATATGCTGACCACCTGCCACAAGACCTGCAATGTGTGCCATATCTACCATTAAATATGCTCCCACTTCATCTGCAATCTCTCTGAATTTCTTGAAATCTATCTTTCTTGGATAAGCACTTGCACCTGCCACAATAAGCTTTGGCTTAGCCTCAAGTGCTATTCTTCTTACTTCGTCGTAATCTATAAATCCATTCTCATCTACGCCGTATGATACTACGTCAAAATATGTTCCTGACATATTTACAGGTGAACCATGGGTAAGGTGTCCGCCGGCATCAAGACTCATACCCATAACCCTTTCTCCCGGTTTTACCAATGCGAAAAATACAGCCATATTTGCCTGTGCACCTGAATGAGGCTGAACATTGGCGTATGTACATCCAAATAATTTCTTAGCTCTTTCTCTTGCCAATTCTTCCACTACATCAACGTATTCACATCCGCCGTAATATCTCTTTCCCGGATATCCTTCTGCATATTTGTTTGTAAGGTGGCTTCCCATAGCTGCCATTACACCTTTGCTTACAAGATTTTCAGAAGCAATAAGTTCAAGATGTGAACGCTGTCTTCCAAGTTCATCTTCCATTGCTTTAGCAACTTCTGCATCTGCATTTTTAATTTCATCAAATGAAAACATAATAAAACCTCCATATATTTATAATCAAACGACACTTAAGCCGATTTTTTCCCTTATTACTTTACCATAACCTTCTATATTTTTAAACTAATTTTTTAATTTTGTTCTATTTTAACCCGAAAAATAATATTTATTAAGGTAAAACTAAAGGAGGATACTATGTACAAAATTCTTGCATTTGACAACGGTCAGCCGGCTATACTTTACCACAACGGACATAACGTATATATGTATACGGCAATTAGAGGACATATCCACCCTGAGGGGATTATTTTTAATGACGTAAAAGATGACTTTAGAATTTATGATGGTAATAAAAAATACGCCTTCTATATATCCACCGACAATAAAATAAAAACTGCAACCTTGTCGGGGAATCGTTTTATGGAGTTTTTATCCATTCCTTTAGAAGACAGCAAAAACGGGCGTACTATTGTAAATGTTTCACCTATAATGTGCGAAAATGAACTTTACATATTTTATTGTACTCACAATAACCATAGCAATTTCTGTGATGTTTATTATCTGCTTTGCTCTGCACCAAACCATACATGTCTCATTAAGCGTAACATTAAAAATTATAATGACTTCGATGTGGTAAGCTCTAACAGGAAAACCTATATCATTTTGCAAAATGACTGCTACTACTTAAGTAAAAACGGAACCATTACAACAATTACAAAAAACGGACCTGACAATGTGAATTTAGCTGCTAACGAAACCATTGAACAATTAAAAGATTCATTATCAGAAAAAAGCAGTGAACTAATTAAATGTCAAAAGAAGATTTATGAAAAAAACATGGAAATATCTAATCTTAAATTTACAAAAAAACAGCTTTCCAGACAGTGTGAACAACTAAGCAATTATGTTGGAAAGCTTCAGGATGAATTAAGGAGAATAAAATTTATGTAAATCTCACAAAAAACTTTAGGTATTTGTGTTTTAACATTGCAACTTTTACAAAACTTTTTTATAATCATATTACTGTGTTGTATAATGTGATGTTTTTTTCATTATGCAGCAGTATTTTATTATTATATTTTATGAGGGGGTTTTATGCAATGAAGTCAACATTCAAAGCACTATTTCTCGCGCTTACAATAGCATTGTTTGTCCTGCCTGCAGTAAGCACAAACGCTGCGGATATTAACAATATCCCGGCACCGGATTACACACTGAAATATACAGTTGATAAATCCGACACATTTATTTACTCCTATAACGTAAAGGATTTTGGTGCAGTAAGCGACGGCGTTACTGATAACACTAATATTTTCCAGAAATTGCTTAATAAACTTGGCGATTTAGGCGGAGGTACCTTATATGTACCAACCGGAAAGTACGTTATAAAGGGAAATCTTACTATTCCAAAGGGTGTAACTTTACGTGGTGACTGGACAAAGCCATCAAAGAACAACGCATTACCTGATGGGACTTTACTAATGGCGTATACAGGTAAAAACGGCAACGAACGTTCTACGCCATTTATTGAAATGGCACCTGAAACAGGTGTTATGGATCTTGCAATATGGTATCCGGAACAGGATGCGAATAATGTTGTACCATATTCTCCTACTATCAGATATGGTTTAAACAATTACTTCGGAAACGAGTATTGTAACACAAGAAACGTAACTTTAGTCAACTCATACATAGGTATTCTTTTCAATTATGATAACGGTGGAGCTTCTCCTGTTGTTTACAATTTGTACGGAACAACTCTTTACAAAGGTATTGAAATTGACAAAATTGCCGATGTTGGACGAATTGACGGAGTTCACTTTTCACCTGATTACTGGACAAACTCAGGTCTTTCAAACGCTCCATCAAACAAGACTTCTTTCGGGTCTTACATGAAGGAAAAATCAACCGGTATTGTTATGAGACGAAACGACTGGTCATACACATGTAACATTAACATTGATGGTTATATGTGTGGATATGATTGTGAAAAAACACTTTCAGCCGATGACAATGCAACTCCTAACGGTCACCATTACAATTTCAACATAAAAAATTGTAAGACAGGTATCATGATTAATGCTACAAACAGCGTTGGTATCTTATTTGATAAAATCAAACTTACTAACTGTGAAACAGGTATCAGCTTAGGTGATGGTACCTCTGATGTTGCCCAGTTCTTCGACACAACAATTGTTGCATCAAAGTATGCTCTTAGAACTTCTACCACATCAAATACCAAGGTAATTTTTAACAAGTCAAACGTTAAATCAGGTCAGGTATCAATTAACGGTGGTACCCTTACAGCTAACAGTTGTGAGTTTAACAACTTAGCTCCACAGTTATACTTTGGATTATCGGGTCGTGGAATCATAAAGGGATGTTCATTTAAAAACGGAAGAAGCATTTCTAATAATTCAATTTATGAAATCACATTTTCAGATAAAGCTGATATAACAAGTGTTGAAGATTTTCCTGAAATATCATTTGATTTTCATGTGCCAGACAGATGTGTATTATATGATGTAACAAAAGCACCATACAATGCAAGCACCTCTTCTAACGATAATACTTCTGCTATTCAGGCAGCCTTAAATCAGGCTTCAGCAGATGGTGGTGGTATTGTATTTATTCCAAATGGAAAATATAAGGTAAGAGGTCATTTAGATGTACCTTCAAATGTTGAATTAAGAGGAAATGTTGATTTACAGACAGTACCTCACGGTTCAGGAACTATATTAGAAGCATACGAAAACAGAAACAATCCTAACGGCTCATGTTTCATTAACCTTAAAGCTAATGCCGGACTTAGAGGTATCGTAGTTGATTACCCTGAACAGGTATTTGATGGTTCTGAATCATGGATGCCTGCTGAATATCCTTATACTATTCAGGGACAGGGAGCTAACATTTATGTTATTAACTCATCAGTAAGAGCTTCTTATAAGGCACTTGATTTATTTACATATAAGTGTGACAACCATTACGTTGATTTCTTAGGCGGTCACTGTTTTAACGTAGGTGTTAAAGTTGGTAACAACTGTAAAGACGGAAAATTATTCAACCTTATGTTTAACGTTATCGTTTATGCATGTGGTAATGAAAGCAAATTCGGAAGCTTTACCAATATGCCTAACGGTGTAAGTAATGCTCCATTATACAGTTATGGACTTAAATATTTAGATTTCCTTATTTTAGGAGATTGTACAAACGAAATGCTTTATAATGATTTCCACTATGGTTCAGCCCATGGTTTAGTGCTTCAGAACGAAGGAAATGGTGGTCCGTCCGGTTCATCAATGGGTATGGGTATTGATGGTTCAAGTAATTCAATTTATGCCGGTGCCGGAACAAACAATAGTTTCGATTTATATAATTCACAGATTGTTGCCCTTAGCAACGTAACAAACGATACATCATACTACTATCTTGATAGTAATTCAGGTATTACTTTAAACCTGTACAACTCAGATTATTGGGGACAGGCATATTATGGCATTAATGCACAGCCTTCTTCAAACACAACATTGAATTTAGTTGGTGCCCACTTCCAGAATCCTGGTCAGAATACTTTTGCAAGTATGTCTGGAAGTAATGCAAATATCATTTCTTCTAACTTAAATCAGAATGGAAATGGTTTTGTAAATTCAGGAAGCGAATCACATATTTCCATAAGTGGTTCCACTGTAAACAACAGAGACAATACCACAACATCCTTTAAATTATGGGATAGTAACCAGAGTGCTTATGCATCTCTTTCATCTGATGGCTTGCTGTCAAATATTTCACGTTCAGGTTGGGTAGCTTCTGCTTCTGCTAATAACGGAAATGCATATAAAGCCTTAGATGCCAATATTGGAACAAGATGGGATACATCCGGTGGTCAGGTATATGGACAGTGGTTTACTGTTGATTTTGGTAAAACATACCAGTTTAATACATTAATTCTTGATACAGCTACAAGTACATCTTCAGATGCTCCTGCAAGCTATGAAATTTACGTAAGTAACGACGGAAATAACTGGGGTAGTGCTATTGCTTCCGGTTCAAGTTCAAGTGGCGTAATAACATTCAATACTCAGAATGCCCGTTATGTTCGTGTAATGCAAACCGGTTCAAAAGGAAATTACTGGTCAATTCACGAATTCTATGCTTTAAATTCAGCAGGTGGAAATGATTTACCAAATGGAACTGTTGACACCGGAGAAATTGATACTCCGGATCCTGATCCAGTTGATCCAATCACAATTAGTAATTTAGTTAAAATTGAAGGCTACCAGATTAGCTCACAACTTAAAGGTTTCAGAGTAATTTCTTCGGTTGAACCAATTATCAACAACTTAAGTGTTGTGTCTTATGGTAATATTTACGGGTATGCTGATATGGGTGTTACAGATTCAGATATGGTTATTGATTCAACAAATCAATATGTAGCTAAATATGAAGCAACACAGGCAGGTATTATTGACCGAAAGTTCGGTTCATCTGACACTGCTACTTACTTCGTGAGAACAATGACTAATAACGGAACTACTGCCGCTGCTTACAATGCCAACTATAAAGTTAGAGCATATGCTGTTTTATCAGATGGTTCTGTTGTATACAGTAAAGTTTATAATTACTCTATATACAAAGTTGCAAGAGTCCTTTACGATTCATGTCGTATGCCTAATGCAGCTTCACACCAGTACCTCTACAATGATATTTTATCTGTAGTTGACAACAATTACAAAAAAGTAGACTATGACTGGGGTTCAACAATTGTAAAGAAGTAAATTACAACTAAAATTTAAATTAGGTAAATAAAAAACAGCTGAGGCCCACGAATAATAATCGTTGTGTCTCAGCTATTTTTATTTAATCCGGGTAAAATCTCCATGCTTCCCAGTGTGAAGCAATTCTTCCCGATGGTCACTGGCTACAATCAAAACATTTTCACCTATTTCAAGCTGCCCTAAAACTATTTTGTCATTTGCCACTTTATAAAAAAAGCTGTTTGATTTTATATACCCTTTTATGCTATTTATATGCTCATATACAGAAACGTATATACTGTCTTCTTTCCCCATTCCCCCTGTTGTATATGCACTTATTAATACAGTACCCTGACTCTTAGCAATAACTTGTCCATTTTTGTCTATGCTAGCTACACTCTCATTACTACTACTCCAATTAATATCTTTTATTGTATCAGGCAAAATATCTGCATTTAATTTAATTTTATCATTTAACTTAATTGATAAATCTTCTTCCTTTATCTTTAATGACTTTGTAATAATATCAAGATTATTCTGTGGAGTATAAACAGAAATAAACAATTTTTCAGTATATGTATTACCATTTCTATGTTCTGCAAAAAAAGCATACACCGTCCCGAAATGTACAAATTCCAACACAATGTATGCTTTTATAATTTATTATATATATATTTATTTTTTAATAATTGCAATGTCCAGTTCTTCTAACTGTTTGTCGTCAACTTCCCCCGGTGCGGCAGTCATAAGACATGATGCATCCTTTACCTTAGGGAATGCAATTACCTCACGGATATTATCCTCACCTGACATATGCATAACCAATCTGTCAAGTCCGTATGCAAGTCCTGCGTGTGGAGGAACGCCATACTTGAAAGCATCTAATAAGAAACCAAACTGTTCATGAGCAGCCTCAGGTGTGAAACCTAATGCTTCAAACATCTTTTCCTGAATGTCAGCCTGATGTATTCTCACACTTCCGCCACCTATTTCTGAACCATTTAATACAATATCATATGCTTTAGCACGGACTTTTCCTAATTCGTTGCTGTCAATATACTTAATATCTTCTTCCATAGGCATTGTAAACGGATGATGCATTGCTAAAAATCTGTTTTGCTCATCAGACCACTCAAACTGTGGAAATTCAACAACCCATAAGAAGTTAAATTTGTTCTTATCTATAAGTTCTAACTGTTCACCTAACTCTAATCTAAGTGCTCCTAAAACATTCCATACAACCTTATTTTTATCAGCGGCAAATAACAGCAGATCACCTCTTTCACCATCCATGGCTTTAACAAGATTGTCTAACTCTTCTTCTGTCATAAACTTTGCAAAGGATGACTTATAAGTACCATCTTCATTAATGCAAAGATATGCCAAACCTTTAGCACCATTTCCTTTTGCCATATCAACAAGCTTGTCTATTTTCTTTCTAGGCATTGCTCCCTGACCTTTAACATTTAAACCTCTAACCGTACCACCGTTTTCTATAGCTCCGGTAAATACTCCAAAACCACAATCTTTTACTACGTCAGTAACGTTTACGATTTCCATTCCAAAACGTGTATCAGGTTTATCTGAACCATATCTGTCCATTGCCTCCTGCCATGTCATTCTTGGAATAGGAAGCTGAACGTCAACGTCAAGTATTTCCTTAAACAAAGCCTGCAACAATCTTTCGTTTACATCAATAACATCGTCAATATCCACAAATGAAAGTTCCATGTCAACCTGTGTAAACTCCGGCTGTCTGTCTGCTCTTAAATCCTCATCTCTGTAGCATCTTGCAATCTGAATATATCTGTCAAATCCTGAACACATTAAAAGCTGTTTATACAGCTGTGGAGACTGTGGCAATGCATAAAATGCTCCGGGATGAATACGGCTTGGGACAAGATAATCTCTTGCGCCTTCCGGTGTACTCTTACATAATGTAGGTGTCTCAATTTCAATAAAGCCTTCATTTGCCATAAATTTTCTTATACATGTAGTTACATCACTTCTTAGCTTAAGATTTCTCTGTAAATGAGGCTTTCTTAAATCCAAATATCTGTATTTAAGTCTTAATTCCTCTCTTGTATTTGAATCCTCTTCTACCGGGAATGGAGGTGTATCTGCCTCAGATAAAATACGCAATGTGTCAACTGTAACTTCAATGTCACCTGTAGCCATTGTCTGATTTATTGCGCCATCACGCTTTCTAACTGTGCCTTCTGCCGCAATAACATATTCACTTCTTAGTTCTTTTGCCTTTTCAAAAACTTCACCGTCATTTTCGTTAAAAACTAACTGTAACAAACCTGAGCGGTCTCTTAAATCTATAAATATAAGACTGCCTAAATTTCTTCTCTTCTGAACCCAGCCCATAACAGTTACTTTTTCACCAATATTTTGGTTGCTAACTTCTGTACATCTGTGACTTCTGTGAAGTCCCTGCATTGATTCTGCCATATTGTATACTCCTCCTCACTATTTAAGTGGATTTTTATAAAATTCTTTAAATTCATTATATCCCTGAGCCATAAGCTGCTCTTTCTGGAACTTTTTATTCTTGTTCATTCTTGTTACGAGAACCTGCTTACCACTCTTTCTTTCTTCCTGGGCATTAGCAATAACATCACAAAGTGCATCGCCGCTTACGCCTTTTTCTATAAGATAAACAACCTTATCATAGTCTTCCGGAATCTTAAATCCCTGTTCCATAAGTAATAAAACAATTCTTTCAAACCCAATTGAAAAACCGCATGCCGGAACATCGTGACCTGTAAATTTACCAACCATCTTGTCATAGCGTCCGCCACCTCCACAGCTTCCTCCAAACTCGGGAATGGCAATTTCAAAAATTGTTCCTGTATAATAGGACATTCCACGTACCAAAGTAGGATCAAACACAATCTCAAAATCAGAAGACTTTGTTGATCTTACACTTTCAATAATTTCATTCATCCATTCTTTTACGTCATCTCCCATATAATCTCCCAGTTTTTCTGCAAGATAAGCTATAGGGTCTTTTTGTCCTTCGAGTTCCTTAAATAAATCTGTATATTTTTCTACAGCCTCCGGTGAAAATTCATATTTAATTAATTCTTCTTTTACACCTTCAAGACCGATTTTGTCCATTTTATCAAGAATAATGAATACGCTGTCATAAGATTCCTCCGGGAAACCACTATACGCAGCCATAGCCTTTAATATTCTTCTTTCATTTATTCTGATTTGGAAATTTTTAAATCCCAACTTTCCAAGAGTTGTTGTTGTTGCAAGAATAAGTTCTATTTCAGCCAGATTGCTTGGATCACCTAATATATCAATATCGCACTGCATAAACTGACGATATCTTCCCCTTTGAGGTCTGTCTGCTCTCCAGACATTTCCCATTTGAAGTGCCTTAAAGGGTGATGGCAAATCATTAGCATTTTTTGAATAATATCTTACAAGAGGTACTGTTAAATCATATCTTAATCCATTATCAACTAAATCCATCTCTTCCTTAGCTGTTTCAAGATTTAATTTTCCTCCTCTTTTTAAAATCTTAAATATAAGTTTCTCGTTTTCACCACCCTGCTTGCTTGTGAGATTTGAAATATTCTCAACACAAGGTGTTTCAATTTGTGTAAAACCAAAAGCTTTATATGTATCCTTAATTACATTCTGTACATAATTTCTAATTTTCATTTCTTCAGGAAGAATGTCTTTCATTCCTGTAACGGGTTTCTTACTTAAAGCCATTTTACCACTCCTTTTAATGTTTTTTCCAACCATACAATTTTACTATTATTAATCCAATTTAACAACCTTTTTTCTTTCAATCATTTCATCAATTCTATCTATATATAAATCTACATTTTTCAATGTATCAATTCTTTTTCCTTCTTTTCTGTCTTTAGACAGCAATTTAGTTACCGCTCCTGCACCGGCAGCCCACACATTCTGATAATCACCCATCATTAAAATGTTGTAAATTCCTTCCTTCCCAACCTTAGAATAACCTACATTTTCCTGATTACCAACCATATTTTTTTGTCTATACATATAATATGGAACCATTTCCATTTTTCCGGCATATTCTTCCGTTATTTTCATTAACCTGCTACTGTTTTCCATGGTCATGTCGGAATATCTGTCCTTTTCCACATTAAGTCTTGAAGCCCTTTTTAAAGCAAGAGAATGAACTGTAATTCCGTCAGGATTTAGTTTAAGAGCTTCTTCCATGGAGTATTTTACCATTTGGGCGTTTTCTCCCGGCAGTCCCACAATAAAATCCATATTGATGTTATCCATACCGCATTTTCTTGCAATGGCAAATGCTTCTTTTACCTGAGAAACAGTATGCTTTCTACCTATAATTTCCAATGTTTTCTCATTCATGGTTTGAGGGTTTATGGATATTCTGTTTACTCCATGCTTTTTTAGAACCATTATCTTATCTTCAGTTATACTGTCAGGTCTTCCTGCCTCCACTGTAAATTCAACTACCGTGGAAAAATCAAAATTATCCTTCAAGGCATTTATAAGCCTGTCTAACTGATTTGGTTCAAGGGTAGTGGGAGTTCCTCCACCGATATATACCGTATTTAGTTCCCTGTTTTTTAGCTTTATTCCAAGATATTTAATTTCCTTTATAACTGCATCTAAGTATAAATCAACTTTTTTTCTGTATTTTTCTATTGGAAATGAGGTAAATGAGCAATACAAACAGGTTGTAGGACAAAAGGGTATCCCTACATACAAACTAAATCCATGTTTATAATTTATTTTTGACAAAATCTGTCGCTCTCTGTCAGCTATATCTATTGCCAGATTTAACTTCTCATCAGATATCAAATATGTTTCTTTCATATAAGACATAATTTCTTTCCGGCTAATGTCTTCTTCCAGCATCATCTCCGGAATCTTAGATGGCCTTATCCCTGTAAGTGTTCCCCAGGGAAGTTTCTCTTTCGTATCTGCACTTAACAGCTTATATAACAATTTCTTTAATATATTCTTAGTTTCTATTCTGTCTGAAAAATCACAAAACATTTCACCTTCTACAGGCTCTTTTTCCTTACTCCACACCGAAATACATATCTTGTTTTTTTCATATTTTACAGATATTTTCCGGTATGAATTTTCAACCCTGTCATTAATTTTAAAGGGATGACCGGTATAAAATGCCTGTACAAGTGATTGTACGTCATATTCAAACTGTGCCGGTTCTATTTGTATATCAATCATTAATAGTACACCTTTTCGCTGTCAATATTTGTTATGTTCATATGTCCCGGATATACCTCTGTCTCTCCCGGTAAAACCAGAAGTTTGTTTTTAATGGACTTAATTATATCAGATTCACTTCCTCCCGGGAAATCCGTTCTTCCTCTGCTTGCCTGAAACAAGGTATCTCCGCTAAATAAAACCTGCTCCTCTTCAATATAAAAGCATCCGCTTCCCGGAGTATGCCCAGGAGTAAGAATATATTGTATATCAAATCCCGCTACCTGAAAGTTTTCACCATCTTCTAAAAACTTATCTCCATTAACTTTTACAGGTTCTCCAAACATAGACGACAGATTCATTCTGCTGTCTGTAAGGACTTTTTCCTCTTTTGCCCCTACAATCACAGGAATATTATATCTTTCCTTCAGCTGATTTACGGCTCCGATATGATCAAAGTGTCCATGGGTAAGCAATATTGCCTTTGGAATCATTTCCAGTCTGCTTACATTAACTGATATTTTCAGTTCGTCATCTCCCGGATCCACAATAAATCCCTCTTTTGTATCCTTATTCATACAAATATAGCAATTTGTGTAGCACTCGCTTACAGTAACACTTCTAATCATTATCTTAGCCATATCAAATCTCCTAATCTTTTATTAACTGCTTGTTCTTTCAATGTCAATTATACTGTCAATGGTTCTTATTTTTGCAATAAGACTATTTAATTCATCTGTACCCTGAATGGCAAAAGTCATTGAAATAGTGGCAATGTCGGACTTACTTGTTCTACTGTTAATACTGTTTACGTCAATATTTCTCTCTGTAAATATCTTTGACAGGTCAGTAAGTATTCCCACACGGTTATGGGCATATATAACGATTTCCGTCATATACTTTCCATCCTGCTCTGATTCGTCAGCAGCCCAGCTTGCCTCTATAAGCCTTCCTCGCTCAATATCCGGAAGATTTATAATATTTACACAATCGGTTCTGTGTATAGAAACACCTCTTCCTCTGGTGACAAATCCCACAATTTCATCTCCCGGAACCGGACTACAGCATTTTGAAAATCTTACAGCCACATCATTCATTCCCTCAACAATAATGCCGCTTTTTGATGAATTATGTTTCGTTCCCTGCTTGTTTCCATTAGCTTCATTTAAAACATCTTCATCTGTAATTTCAATTTTATGGTCTTTATTGTATTCGTCTAAAAGCTTGTTTACAATCTGACCTTCCTTTAATCCTCCATGACCTATAGATGCCACTAGTGAATCCCACTCCTTGTAGCTATACTTAAGCCTTACCTTATCCATATATTCAGGCTTAAATATTTCTGACATTACTATGCCTTTAGACTTACAATACTTTTCTATAAGTTCACGACCTTTAACAATATTTTCCTCTTTATTTTGCTGTTTAAACCACTGGTTTATTTTGTTCTTTGCCTGAGTGCTTTTAACAATTTTTAACCAGTCCATACTAGGGCCCGTGGAATTATTAGAGGTTACAACTTCTACACGGTCACCGTTTTGTATTTTATAATCAATGTTTACCATTTTTCCGTTAACACGGGCACCTACCATCTTGTTTCCTACGGCACTATGAATACTGTAGGCAAAATCAATTGGCGTAGAGCCGTTTGGAAGATTTTTAACATCTCCATTAGGTGTAAAACAGTAAACTCTCTCTGAGAACATATTAAGGTCATCTTTAAGTAAATTTAAAAATTCCTTGTTATCTGACAAATCTCTCTGCCATTCAAGAATCTGCCTTAACCAGCTAATCTTCTGTTCCTCATTATCTCCCTCACCTGTGATATTTTCTTTATATTTCCAGTGAGCAGCGATACCATATTCAGCGGTTTTATGCATTTCGTATGTTCTAATCTGAATTTCAAAAGGCTGTCCGTTAGGTCCGATAAGGGTAGTATGTAAGGACTGATACATATTCTGCTTTGGCATGGCAATATAGTCCTTAAATCTTCCCGGAACCGGTGTATATTTCTCATGAATAATACCTAATGCACCATAACATTCCATAACGCTGTCTACAATAATTCTAACAGCAAATACATCGTATATCTGGTCTAATGTTTTATGCTGCATTGTCATTTTCTTGTAAATACTGAAATAATGCTTAACACGTCCGTCAATAGTAGCCTTAATTCCTGCTTTTTCTATATATCCTGCAACTTCAGCAATGAGATTACTCATAAATTCTTCTCTATGCTCAAGTCTTTCATGGACACCTTCAACTAATTCCTTATATTTTTCAGGTTCAAGATATCTTAAGGCAAGGTCATCTAATTCTATTTTAATTTTAGAAATACCAAGTCTATCTGCGATTGGAGCATAAATATCCATTGTCTCCCTTGATTTTTCTTTTTGCTTTTCCGGTGTCATATATTGCAAGGTACGCATATTGTGAAGCCGATCAGCTAATTTTATTAAAATAACTCTGATATCCTTTGCCATGGCAAGAAACATTTTCCTTAAGTTTTCAGCCTGTTCCTCTACCTTGTCAGTATCATAATCCAATCTGGTAAGTTTGGTTACTCCATCTACTAAATCTGTTACTTCCTCACCAAATTCCTTTATCATTATTTCCCTTGTGGCAGATGTATCTTCCATAACATCATGTAAAAGACCTGCCATTATGGATTCCTTGTCCAATTCCAGGTCTGCCAAAATAAGGGCAGTATGAAGAGGATGTATGATATAAGGCTCTCCGGATTTACGTTTCTGGTCACCGTGGAAATTTTTGGCAAAATTATACGCCTTCTCTATCATATGCAACTCATCTGCCGACGGATGATAATGTTTAATTTTGTCTATAAGTCTCCCGTATAATTCCTCAGGGGTTGCCTGTTCTTCTTCTTTTGGAATTACACCGTGATTTTCGATTTTTACATTGTTCATATTATTTCCCTTCATATGCTACAACTGAATCTACTCTATATCCTTCTAATTTCTCTCTACCTTTTAATCCTGCTAATTCCATAAGGAATACGCAACCAACTACAACTCCACCAAGTCTTTCTACTAAATCAATAGCTGCTTTTACTGTTCCGCCTGTGGCAATCAAATCATCAGTTATAACAACTCTCTGTCCCGGTTTAATGGCATCTACGTGAATTTCAATTTCAGCTGTACCATATTCCAAATTATATTCTTCTGAAATAGTTTCACAAGGCAGTTTACCTTTCTTTCTAACCAAAACAAAGCCTTTATTTAAAGCATACGCAATAGGTGTACCCAAAGCAAAGCCTCTGGCCTCTAAACCTACAACCACATCAAAATCCAGATCTTTTACCTTATCTATCATGGAATCAATAGCTATCTTAAGCCCGTTAGGATCCTTCATTACTGTTGTAACGTCTCTGAAAATAATACCCGGTTCCGGAAAATCAGGTATGCTTCTAATGTACTTTTCTACCTCATGCATTTTATCTTCTCCTTCTTGCTATATAATTATTTATTTTATAGTTGTCATAATTATATATTACCACAACCCTTTTAACAAAATCTATCTATTATTATTTGTAAATTTATCCTTCCGTTATACTCATTTATTTCCGGATAGTATGTTGCCATAATTTCCAAATTATTCTTTTGACCCTGAAGGGCCTTATTTACCTCTTCCTCACCGAATTTTTCAGACAAAAATGCCATAAAATCAACGGCACTGTTAAACTTAACTGCAGTCATTCTGTAATGATTTTGATTTTCTACAACCATTTTTATTACATTCCCTGATTTTCCCAGTATTTGCAAACTGATAATCTTTAGATTTTTTTCTGCAAAAACCGGCTTTTCATTGCCTTTTCCATAGGGCTTAATAACCTCTAACTGATTTACGAAATCCATTGTAATATATTCCAAAGGCAGGGCAATGTCAATCCATACCTTTAAATATAAATCTTCTTCCGTTAAATTACAATTTTCATTTAACATTTTTCTAAATAAATCTATATTTTTTTCTTCTAAAGATATTCCCGCTGCCATTTTATGACCACCAAATTTTGTAAGCAAACTTTTTACCTTTGTAAGTTCTGAATACATATCGTATTCCTCAATAGAACGACCTGATCCTTTAACTCCCTGTTCAGCATCTGTCAGGACAAACGTAGGCTTATTATACTTTTCTCTTACCCTTCCTGCAATAATTCCTGCAATGCTTTCATGACAGTCTTTAAGGTATAAAACCAATACTTTGTCATCCATATCCTGTGCCATTTCAATTGCTGTCATGGCTCCTTCATTAGTCATATCCTTACGTTCAGCATTTAATTCCACCAGTTCTTTTGCCAAAACTTCCGCCTTTTGAGTATCTATGCAATCTAATAACTCCGTGGCACGTTTTGCCGTGTCTAATCTTCCACTGGCATTTAGGCAAGGGCCTATAACAAAACCAAACTGATAAGATGAAAGATTATTTTTATCTAACTTACAGGCATTTATTAAAGCATTTATACCAATATCATTACAGTCTTTTAGTTTTTTAATGCCCTGTTTTACTATAATTCTGTTTTCTCCCTTTAAATCCACTACATCACATACAGTTGCAATAGCAGCGTAAGGAAGTAACTTATATAATTCGTTTTTGCCTATGCCTTCTGTTTCAAACAATGCCGATATAAGCTGATATGCAACCATTGCTCCACACAGCTCTTTAAATGGATAGGGGCAGTCTGCCTGTTTGTGATTTACCACTGCATCTGCATTAGGAACAATATATTCTCTTTTCCCATCAGTTTCTTCAAAAGGTACCTCGTGATGGTCAGTAATAATAATATTCATTCCAAGAGATTTGGCATATTCCACCTGATTATAAGCCGAAATACCGTTATCACATGTTAAAATAGTATCAATACCGCTATCATAGGCATTTTTAATTAGTTTTTCATTTATACCATAGCCATCTTCTATTCTGCGGGGAACTACAAGGTCTATATTTGCCCCTAGCTTTTTTAATGACCTAAGTAAAATATATCCGGAAGTTATTCCATCCACATCATAATCGCATATTATTCTTATTTTACTTTCATGACTGATTTTTATTCTTAGTATATCAACAGCCTTATCCATATCTTTAAAAAGCCATGGAGAACTTATTTTTTCCAAATCGTCATTTAAATAATTATAGATGTCCTCGTCACATATTACATCTCTGTTTCTAATTATCCTTGCAATTACCGGACTGATATGAAATTTTTCAGAAATATGATTAAAATCTGCCCTTTTTGTCTGTAAAAACCATTTCTCTTTCATAATAATTATGCCTTGTTCCTAAATAGTATTTTAAAAAGAAAAACGGCACCACCATTTAGATGGTACCGTTAAATACTTCTTAATTATTTTTCTTTGTCGTACTGTTTACCTTTTAATACATACCACAATGCACCTGTAACAAATACTGATGAATAAGCACCGGCTACGATACCTACCATTAATGGTGTTGTAAATTCTCTAATAGATGAAACACCCATAACGAATATCATAAATACAGCAACAAATGTAGTTAATGATGTGTAGATACTTCTTGTAAGTGTTTCTGTGATACTTCTGTCAATAAGACCAATCATTGTTTCACCACGCTTCATAACTGCCTTATTTTCTCTAATTCTGTCAAAGATAACAATTGTAGCGTTTATTGAGTAACCTACTATTGTAAGAAGGCAGGCAATAAACGTTGTTCCAACTGTAAGTCTTGACAATGAATAGAAACCAACAACTATAAGTACATCATGAACTAATGCTATAACAGCTGCTAAAGCAAACTGAATATTCTTAAATCTTAACCAGATGTAAATCAACATACAAATTGTAGCAAGAGCTGTAGCAACAACGGCATCTCTTCTCATTTCAGCACTGATTGTATCTGAAATTTCTGTATCATTAAAGTTCTGCTCGTCATCCTTTGCCTGATATTTGTCAATCAAAAGCTTCTTAAATTCGTCCATTTCATCTGATGACATTTTCTTTGTCTTAATAGAGTATAAGCCCTTTGTACCTGTATCCTTCTGAGCCTGTACATCTGATGTATTTAATGTTTTCTGTATTTCAGGTTTAATTGTATCGTTGAATTCATCGATAGTGTAATCCTTATCAAACTGAACGCTTATAGATGTACCACCCTTAAATTCAATACTATAGTTAAATGCTTCATTTCCTGTTGCCACATTGTAAACAATTGAGCCTAAGCCAATAACAATAACAACTATTGAAATTGTAAACCAAACTTTTCTCTTTTCAACAAATTTGATAACGTTCTTTGCTCTTTCCTTGCCATAAAATCCCGGTTTCTGGAATCCCATGTAATATAACATCCATACAATTCCTCTTGAAACAACAAGGGATGTAAATAACTGAATGAAGATACCTATTGCAAGTGTCATGGCAAAGCCCTGAACTGTTCCTGAACCTCTCCAAAGAAGAACTAATGCTGCAATAAGTGTTGTAACGTTACCGTCAACGATAGCTGATGTTGCTTTCTTCAATCCAATAGTGATTGCATTCTTAAC
>ERZ857801.1270-NODE-1270-length-27461-cov-6.652120_pt1 | contig 27461 bp, 19 predicted proteins | sample MGYA00519762_ERZ857801 | MGnify/ENA primary metagenome ERZ857801 (study PRJEB31778, sample SAMEA3449368) | human gut metagenome | biome: human gut; feature: human-associated habitat; material: faeces | place: United Kingdom | collected 2010/2012 ...
CCAGATCACACATGGCGGGCGGATAGCCCAGCCCGGCGGCCGCCTGGAACCACCGGGCGCCCGCTTCGTCATCCCGGGGCAGACCGTTGCCGTTCTGGCAGCAGCGGCCCAGCAGGAGCTGGGCCCGGGGAAAGTCCTGCTCCGCGGCCTGTGTGAGCCACCGGACAGCCTGGACGTCGTCTTCCTCCACCCCGATGCCGGTGAGGTAGCAATAGCCCAGATTGCACTGCCCGGGGGCATAGCCCAGCTCTGCTGCCCTGGTGTACCAGCGCACGGCCTGGGCCTTGTCCTCCTCCAGACCGGCCCCCATCTCATAACAGAGACCCAGCTCGCACACGGCGGGGGGATAGTCGTCCTCCGCCGCCTGGCGAAAAAGCGCCGCCGCTCCGGCCTGATCGGCCTCCACACCGTCGCCGTCCCGGAGACAGCAGCCCAGGATATACCGCGCCCGGGCGAAGTCCTGCCCGACGGCCTTTTGCAGCCACGCCACCGCCCGGGCTTCGTCCTTTTCCACGCCGATGCCATTGAGACAGCATACGCCCAGATTACACTGGGCGGGCGCGTGGCCCTGCTCGGCGGCCAGAAGATAGTATTCCGCCGCCTTGACCGGGTCCTGATCCACACCGGAGCCGTTTTCCAAGCACAATCCCAGGCTGCATTGTGCCCCCGCATAGCCCTGGTCGGCGGCCTGGGTATAGAGCTCCACAGCCCTGCCCTGGTCCTCCTCCACGCCTGTGCCCATCTGATAGCAGCGGCCCAGGGCCTCTATGGCCCGGAGGTCGCCGGACTCCGCCGCCAGGGAGAACCAGTGGGCGGCCTGAACCATGTCGCTGTCCACCCCGTCCCCCTCAGCGTACCGCACGCCCAGGTCGTACTGTACGGAGGTATCTCCCAGCTCTGCCTGCTCCAGCATGGCCTGAAAGTCCTGCTGGGCCTTCTGCACATTCTGCATGGCTTTGAGAATGAGCTGCGTATTGACAAAGACGACGTCCTGGGGATTGGAAAACTCCTTCTGCTCCCCGCGGTCGTCGGATTTGGGATCCATCTGCTCCACCTGCTTTCTATGTATAGGAGTAAGAGGAACGCGGACCACGCCGCGCCTACAAAATCCATTTTACAACGAGAGCACGTGCAACACAAGATAAAAAGGGATGCCCGGCGGATCGTGCCCGGGAATCCCGGCGGGAGGAAAGCCGGGGTGAGGTAGAAGAAAAAATAACCCCGTTTGGCGACAAACCCTCGCCACCAGGCGAGGATTCGTGCCGCAAGAGGGTGCTCGGAACCGGGAGAGGCGGTTAAGGCCCAGATTTCCGGAAATAGAAAAGGCCGCCCGCAGAGCAGCCGCCAAGCCGGAGCAAGGGCGTGGGTTAATAACATCTTTTTGCTCAGAGAATAAAAAGATGTCGGAGCAAAGCGGGCTTTGCTCCGACATGGCACGCCCGAGAGGAGTCGAACCTCCGGCCTACCGCTTAGGAGTGAGGTTGAGCCAATGAACCGCCGTGTTCCACAGTATCCTTACACATTTTATTGTTAAATACTAACACAAAACGGTCTTTGATGCAAGTGTCTTTTTGTGCATATTTTGTATCATGGCGTGTCGTTGGGATGAAAAACTGCTGATTAGCAAAGGATTAGCACACCCTTGATTAGCAGAAAATTAGCAGAAATCATCCCGCTTGCAATGTGTTTCTTCATGCAACTATGTGCATTTTCAAGCCATCTTGCTTGTGGGGGAACTACCTTGAAAGGAGCTTCCTCATGTTAGGCTATCAAGTTGAAATCAAGCAGCTCGTGGATTACCCCCGTTGCCGGGTACATCGAGAATTTATCCAAACGCTCATCGCAGACCGGAGCATCCGAACCAACAACGGATGCTCCGGCCTTTTTTATTATGCCGTCCTCTGCTCCTACGCCAACTTCCGCACCTCCTACCGGCGGATCGATGGCATCACCTACACGATTTATCCCGGCGAATGGGTCTGCACATTTAAGGAACTGTCAGAATGGCTGCGCCTCCGAACAAAGCGGCGCATCTTTGACGTCCTGGACGGGCTTCAGGATGACCACCTGATCGACTACAAGATTTTGGGGCGGGACAAGCTGGTGCGCTATCAGATCAAGGACTGGCGGCGGCATAACACTGTCCTGGACTATAACTGCCCCTGTCAAAAGGACACAGGCTTCTACTTCCTCCCCGTGTCAACTGCCACCGACCTGATCAGCGTCGGCAGATGCTCAGAAATGGACATCCTGCTGGATCTCTGGATCTCGGCGGTCTACAATGATGAACGGGTACAGGGTTCCTTTACCGGGCCGGTAGCCTATTTCCGAAACGGGAGCGGGAAGCCGCTGGTGTCCTATGCGGATCTCGCCGCTCGCTGGGGGATCTCGAAGGCGACGGTTGGCCGGGTGCTGAAGAAGCTCTCCCGGCTGGGCCATATTACACTGGTGACCTTCCCAGGGCGCCACGGGACAGCCATCTACTTGAAAAACTATCTCTCCACCATGTTCCAAATCTCCGATGTCATGGTGGACAAGGCGGAGGTAGCCCTCTCGCTGAACATCAAGTTTCTTCCGCCCGACGCGGAGCCAGAGGCGGCGGAGCGTTTCGCCTGCGGCCCAACGAGACTGCTTTTCGTTTCAAAAGCGTTCATGGACAATGTGGCGCAGAATGTCCTGCAACTCCTTGAGCGGCAAGGGGTTGCGTGCTCTCAATGCCCCCGTTGCTCCTATCAGTTATATCCATTATCCGACGATGGAAAGGGTGAGTGTATGGGAGAGCAGGAACAGCCGCATCGGTTCCGCATGGAGGTTTTCTGCGGCCCGGGTACTCCCCGCTATGTATTTGTCCTGTCCCTTGGCATCCTGCAGGAAGGGGTGACGGAGCATGGCTAAAAAGCCCGTTGAGAAAAAGGTGGAAGACGATCCCCGCTACCACGACACCTGGCGCCTGTTGAAAAAGTACCGGGATGTGGTGTGGAGCCTGGAACTGTCCGTCCAGCAGTTGAAAAAGCAGTTTGAAGTGGAGTATGGGAGCGGTATCGAGGATTTTCTGGAGTCTGTCTACCTGGCCGGCGCAGATCTGGGCGGCACAGAAATTGAAAATCACGCCCGCTGCATTGAGCGGAGCCACAAGATGCTTTCCCTGCTGAACCATTCTGTGGATCTTCTCCGCACCCGGCATAAAAACGGCGAGGAGTACTACTGGATCTTGTATTTCACCTATCTCTCCCCTCAGCAACTGAAAAATGCGGAGGAAATCATTGAGCAGCTCCGGCCTCATATGCAGGACATCAGTTTCCCCACCTACTACCGCAAGCGCAAAAAGGCGGTGGAGGCCCTCAGTTCCATCCTCTGGGGATATACCTCCCAGGAGTGCCTGCTGATCCTGGAGCAGTTTTACCCGCCGGAGGAAGGTGCGGCCCGAAAGTAGAATCTGTCCAGTTTCCCTCTGCTGATAGAGAATTGATACAGTTTTGAGAGTGAATTGAGAGGGTTTTGTTATTGTGCGGATAATCCTGATGTGGTACACTGGTCATGCTCAAAACTGTCCCTAAAACTGAAAACACCCGCAAAAGGCGCTTGCAGCGTCTTTTTTTCTGCCCTTTTGCGGGACAAGACAGCACCTGGACTATCAGGTGCTGTCTTTGTTTTCAGCGGGAAAACTCGTCAAAGGAGGTCTTTTTCAGTTGAAACCGGAAAAAACGCCGCCCAATCAGCCGAGGCGAAGGGGTCCGAACTTCGCCCGTATCCTCTACATGGGTTATCTCTGTGTCTGTCTGAGTGTATGCTTTGCCTCTCCCGCATCAGCGGCCACCATTTGGGAGAAAGCGAGCGAGATCATGCAGGATGTCTACACGCAGATCCTCACCATCTCGACTATCGCAGCCATCGTCACCGCGTCCGTGGCGCTCTTGATGATGAACTTTTCCCGCTCCGGCCGGACAGTCGAGGAGTCCCGGGCATGGCTCAAACGGATCATCATCACCTGGGTCATCCTCAACGGCCTCGGATTCATTATGGCGTATGTGACGCCCTTCTTCCAGGGGGGCCAGTGGACGCCGTCCAGTCCCTAACCGCCTATGGGAATTTTAGATGGCATTGTGGCCTGGATCGCGGAGCAAGTCATGCACGGCCTGGACTTAATCAATACATCAGTTTTGGGCGCTCTTGGCTGTGATATGTCCGTCTTTCTCCGCTATTTCCCTGCCGCAGAAACCATGTATGAGGTCTTTGTGGCTCTTGCCATCGGCCTGATCCTGCTGATCTGGATTTGGAACCTGGTCAAGAACTTCGGACTTGGCCTTGGTACTGAGGCGGAAGATCCTGTGAAACTGAGCATACGGTCGGTCCTGTTCATTCTGCTGGCCTATTATGCCAATGAAATTGTGGATCTCGTTCTCGGCATCGGCGGAACCCCCTATGACTGGATTATGAATTCGGCTCTGCCAAGTCTGGATTTCGCGAGCTTTAACTCGGTCATGCTCACCATCATCGGGGTCTGTGCAAGCGGAGCGGTGACGATCATCGTGCTGATTTTGGTGCTGATCCTCGCCTGGAACTATCTGAAATTGCTGTTTGAGGCGGCGGAGCGGTATGTTCTGCTGGGCATCCTGGTCTACACGGCGCCCGTAGCATTTGCGATGGGGTCCTCCCAGGCCACCTCCAATATTTTCAGGAGCTGGTGCCGGATGTTCGGCGGCCAGATTTTTCTGCTCCTGATGAACGCATGGTGCCTGCGGCTCTTTGTGAGCATGGTAGGCTCCTTCATTTCCAATCCGCTTTCCATTTGACAGGGGGAATGAAAACGAAAAAGAGCATTCAATTTACAAGTATCCTCGTGCTTGCGGTTATTTTTTCTGTGTCCTTCGCGTTGCCGGCCTCTGCGATCAGTGAGGCCGATGTGCAGGCACAGGTGGACGCTGTCGGCCGTGAAACCGTGACCGGGAACGTGCTGATTTGGTTTTTGTGCGCCATCGGCTTTCTCAAAGCGGCCCAAAAGATCGACAGCTTTATGGCCAGCCTGGGCGTCAATGTGGGGCACACCGGCGGCTCCATGCTGGCAGAGGCGCTGATCGCGGCCAGGGGTGTGGGGACGATTGCCGGCGCGATGGGTCACTCTTTGGGCGCTGTCGGCGGCCATCGGGGCAGTTCCGGCGGAAACGCCGCCGCTGCATCGGCAGGCGGCTTTTTCAAGGGCGGCCTGATCGGTATGGCCCGGCGCAAGGCTACCAGCGACGCAGTGAGGAGCGCGACCTCCAGCACATCGGCCGTCCGCTCTGAACAGGTCAAGTCCACATCTGAGCAAACCGCCAGCCATTCCGCCCATACCAGCGAGCAGGCCGGTGTCAGGCAGACTGCCACCCATGAGGGACATCAGACTGTCCAGCAAACCGCGGCGAAGACGGCGGAGCATACCAGCCATGCCGCCTCGGAAGTGACCCGTACACAACATCATACTGCCTCTTCCTTCCAGGGCGTCGGGTTGGGCGGCGCGATTTTTGCCAAGTCCTTACTGAAGGGCGGAGATTTCGCCAATGACGTGATCGGCACCGTTGCCCGGGGTGACATCCGCTCCGCAGGCTCCATCACCGGCGATCTTGCGGCGCAGTCCCTCCAGTCGTATCTGGGTTATACGGCGCTTGGGGCGGACGCCAAGGACACGCCGGTGTTCACAAATGTGGAGATCGGCGGTGGCCGGATCACTGGGACTGAGACGGCTCCCGGCAGTTCGGAGGGTGTCGCTTTCGGGATGTACCATGCGGATCAATATACCGAGCCGAAGGGGGACTTTACAAAAGTCCATGCCGCTGACGGCTCCCTTTGGTACAAGCAGTACGCCCAGGACGCTGTGGAGCGCAAGCCCTACAATGCTCCGGATGGCACAGTCGCTTACCAGGAGAGCATCGTCAAGAGGCTGCCTGATCCGCCCAAGCGTAAGGACCGACTGTAATTAGGAGGTCTATGAAAAACGAAGAACGGGACATCTACACGATCCCACCCAATTTTATCGAGGGCGGCACCCTGCTGGGCGGTATGTTTAGGACCCGGAATGTGGTGGAGGCCGGCATCCTCGCCGTGGCTATCGGCGGTCCGGTCCTTTCTCTGCACTTTTCCCTTACCGTCCGCATCATCATTCTCTGTCTCACTGCCCTGCCTCTGGCGCTTGTGGCCCTCATCGGCATCAACGGCAGCAGCCTGTCCTCATTTTTCATCCAGTTGTTTAGTTTCCTCCGAAATCGGAGGGTGCTGTCGGCAGACGAACCGACGGACACACCGAAGAAAAAGCCGATCCTCCCAAGTTGGGCCAGACGCAAGCCGCCAAAGCCGGCGGCCGAGGACGAACAGGAGCGGCCCAAAAGCCGCAATCGCCTTCATGTAGACTGGAAAGAGCGCAAAGTCACCCAGGTCAAAACCTTTCTGGAGGAGGAGCCGCTCCAAAAGCCGCTCAATCCGATTGCCGGCTATGTACCCATTGAGAAAATCGAGAACGGCATCATTTACACAAGGGATCACCGCTACATCAAGGTGGTCGAGGTGGTTCCGGTGAATTTCATGCTCCGCAGCGCCCAGGAACAGCGAGGGATTATCTATTCCTTCATTTCCTACCTAAAGATCGCGCCGGCTAAGGTGCAGTTCAAGGTGCTGACAAAACGGGCGGACATCAACCGGCATCTCCAGATGGTGAAGAAAGAGCTGGAACAGGAAACCGATCCCCACTGCCGTGTCCTGCAGGAAGACTATTTACAGCTTATCCGGCAGCTTGGTTCCCGAGAGGCGGTGACCCGACGCTTTTTCCTGATTTTTGAGTATGAGGAGATGCCCGGCACTCGGCGGGGCCACGAGGAAGAGGAAGCCATCTCGTCGCTCCAGACGGCGGCCCGGACAGCCGCCAACTACCTGCGGCAGTGCGGCAACACCGTCTTGATGCCGGATGACGAGGACGAGGCGACTTCCGAGATCCTTTACAGCATTCTTTGCCGCCGGCAGAGCAATACTCAGCCCTTTCAGGCGAGGGTCAAGCAGGTGCTGTCGGACTACATTGCATCCGGCCGTAGCCTGGATGCGATCCCTTCCAATGAATTCTACGCTCCCAGGCGGATAGATTTCTCTCACAGCCGCTATCTGGAGGTGGATGGACTCTATTACGCCTATCTGCTGGTCCCTTCCGCCGGGTATAAGCCCCAGGTCCCGGCCGGGTGGCTGAGCCTGCTGGTGAATGCCGGGGACGGGATCGACCTGGATATGTTTTTAGCCAAGCAGCCCAAAGACCGCATGGTGCGGAAACTCGGCCAGCAGTTGCGGATCAACCGGAGCCGGATCAAAGAGGCCAGTGACACCAACACCGACTTTGATGATCTGGATGGCGCCATCCGCTCCGGCTATTTTCTGAAGGATGGCCTGGCCAACAACGAGGATTTCTATTACCTCAATCTGCTGATTACTGTTACGGCGGACAGCGTGGACGAACTGGAGTGGAAGTGCGCGGAAATGAAAAAACTTCTGCTCTCCCAGGACATGGACGCGCAGGCCTGTTCCTTCTGTGAGGAGCAGGCTTTTTTATCGTCCCTCCCCCTGGTGTCGCTGGAGCACCGGCTCTTTGAGCGGTCCAAACGGAACGTCCTGACCTTGGGGGCAGCCAGCTGCTATCCGTGCATCAGCTATGAGATGTGCGATGACAACGGTATCCTGCTGGGGGTGAACAAGTACAACAACTCGCTGATCATCGTCGATATTTTTGACTCCCGCATTTACAAAAACGCGAATATTGCCATCTTGGGGACGAGCGGCGCCGGCAAGAGCTTCACCATGCAGTTGATGTCCACCCGGATGCGGCGCCGGGGCATCCAGGTCTTTATTATCGCCCCGCTCAAGGGCCATGAGTTCCACCGGGCCTGCGCCAATATGGGTGGGGAGTTCATCAGCATTTCGCCGGCTTCCCGCAACTGCATCAACGTCATGGAGATCCGCCGGGTGGATAACTCGGTGGACGATCTTCTGGACGGCCCCAGCATCGAAAAATCCCAACTGGCCGCCAAGATCCAACGGCTCCACATCTTCTTTTCTTTGCTGATTCCGGACATGTCCCATGAGGAGCGGCAACTGCTGGACGATGCCTTGATCCGCACCTATGCCAGAAAAGGGATCACCCATGAAAACAGCAGTTTGGATGACCCGGCCCACCCCGGCCATTACCGCCCGATGCCTGTCCTGGGGGACTTGTATGAGGTGCTGCGGGAGTCTCCCGACACCAAGCGCCTCGCCAACATCATCAACCGGCTGGTCAACGGCTCGGCCCGAACCTTCAACCAGGCTACCAATGTGTCGCTGGACAACAAGTACACGGTTTTGGACATCTCAGAACTGACCGGCGACCTGTTGACCGTGGGGATGTTCGTGGCCCTGGATTTCGTCTGGGACAAGGCCAAGGAAAACCGCACAGTGGAGAAGGCCATCTATATCGACGAATGCTGGCAGTTGATCGGCGCCAGTAGCAACCGCCTTGCCGCAGAGTTTGTTTTGGAAATTTTCAAGATTATCCGCGGCTACGGCGGCAGTGCTATCTGCGCCACCCAGGACATCAACGACTTTTTTGCCCTGGAGGACGGAAAATACGGTAAAGGCATCATCAACAATGCCAAAACCAAGATCGTCCTCAATCTGGAGGAAGAGGAGGCCCGCCGGGTCCAAACCCTGCTGCACCTCTCCGAGGCGGAAGTCATGGAAATCACCCACTTCGAGCGGGGCAACGGGCTGATCAGCACCAACAACAATAATGTGACCGTCGAGATCAAGTGCAGCCAACTGGAAAAGGAACTGATCACCACAGACCGCCGGGAACTGGTGGAACTGCTGGGGAAAAGAGAACGCCAGACCCAGAATGTGCCGGAGGACGATGTGGGTGCGTAATGCGCCGGTAATACGGGCTTTATGCGTATTGCCGGGCAAAGGCGCTGTTAATGCGCCGATTATACGCATTCCCCACGCCCTTCTACGCTGTCAATACGCTGATAATACGCATTAAGGAGGCAGTGCAACGTGAAAACACGCGCTGACTTATACAGCCATGAGGCTGTCGGCCTGCTCCGGGACATTACCATGTATCGTGTTCTGGAGAAGGAGCAGTTGTTCAGGCTGCACCCTGGAAAACGGGATAAAATAGAAAATCTGCTGACCCATTTGACCAAGCAGGGACGTATCTGGCTTGTAGATGGCCGCTACTGCGCCTCGCCGGATTGTGCCGAACAGGTGGATCGGGGACTGCTTGCCGCCATTTGGGTACTGGCTGATTTCATTGACCAGGTGGAGTACCACTCCGTCAGCGACTTTCCCGCTAAAATCATTTTCTTTGCCGAGGGGGAGGTCTACGAGATCATCCATGTGGAGCAAGGGAAAGAGACGATGATTTCCCATCTGCTCTCCGTGCCAAAGGAGGAACCGTCCAAGTACATCGTGCTGGTGGACGATCTATCCCAACTCCAACATCTGGACCTCCCGCCAGTCAACGGCTACTGCACCGTTTCCCCCAATGGGGAGGTTCAATATTACCAGAAAGAATAGGAGGACACATTTGGACAGAGCAATCCTGTCAAAGCGCATTACATCCATCTTATCCGATATTTCAAGGCTGAACAGCGCCCTGTATGCGCTCAACACCACCGACATCCAACGCTACCCGGAGAACTATGAGGTCCTGTCCACCGACGCCGCGCTCCGGGCCGAGCGGGTCGCCTGCCGGCTCCGGCACATTATCTACGCGGCCACTCCCATCAAAAAAGAGGAATATCTCACATCCGCCGCCGTTATGCAGGGCGTGGAGATCCAGGAAGAGGACGGCATCATCGAGATCAAGCTCCCCTGCCTGCTGCCCAAGCGGAAACAGCGGCAAAGCACCGAGTTCCTGCTCGACCCGTTCACAGCGGCGCTGGCCCAGTTTGCCAAGAGCCATGCCATGCCGCGCCTGCGTCACTGTGTTGTCTGCTTCTCCCATGTGTATTGCAAAGACTTGCCTCTCCAAAGGGTACGGGACTATGACAACCTGGAGCTGAAGCAATTTCTGGACGTGGCCGCCTCCTTCATCCTGACCGATGACAGCGGGCTTTTGTGCGACGCCTATAACACAACGGAACTTGGGCCGGAGGACTGCACCCGCATCTCCATCATGGACAGCGCCCGGTTTCCCGACTGGCTGGATGCCCGCCAAACGGCCCTGCGGTCAATCAAAGACCTGTAAATCACGGCAGGAAAGCATATCCCATTTTCCCCCTTTAGGAGCTTCTCATTCCGGGACGTGCCTTTTGGCACGAAAAGCCCTTGAAAATAAAAGGGATTGCTACCCACGCCGCCAAGCAAAAACGCCCAGGTTATAGCGACCCTGGGCGAAAAATTCTTCCTGGGAGGTGAACGGGATCATGGGCGCGCCGACATCTTCTCTTCCGGCCCCGGACACGCTTCCGGGCCTTTTGCTGACGCTGACCGCTTTGGCCGGCGAGTTCCCGACAAGTCTTGTCCACCGACTTCCCGGCTCTGATTCCTACAAAGAGGCGGCGGTCAAGCGCCTCAAGCGGGAAAAGCTCCTGCGAACCTATTACCATGACGGCCTGAGAGGTCTGCGACTGACTGCCACCGCCAAACGGCTCCTTTTATCTGCCCGGCCGGATTTGTTCTCTGGTATCTTTTCCGGCTCCACCGTAACCAACACCCCAAAGTATACTGTGCCGCACCGACTGCGCCTGCATCGGATGGCCGAGGTGCTGGTGACGATGATGCAGGCCCGTGTTCCATCCTTCCCCTGGGAAAAGTCCGCTGTCTTTCAGCCTGAGCCGCCCCCGGCTGGCTTCTGCGCCAGCCTGCCGGCCTATTACAGTTCCCGCGAGGTGAAGGAGATCGGCCCGCAATCTTCCAAAATTCGTGGCTCACGGGCGACCGGCGTTCTACTGACGGAAAGCGGCATCTTTGTTGTCTACAATACAGCCGCGTCCAAAACCAAATGGGAATACAAAGCCGAATTGCGGATGAAGGCCCTGCTGCAGATCGAGATCTGTCAGCGACGGCTTTCAGCGCAGTACGCCGACCTGCCGGTGAATGCCGTGGTGTTCGGCCAGGGCTTGGAACCGCTGGAGCATCTCATGGGGCCGGGGGATAGAGCATCCCGCAACTACTTTGTCCTGGACGGCAGCTTTGACCACTTCTATTACCTGACCAGTGACCACCACGGCGAAGTGATGCTGCGTCTGCTCTGGGACAATTCGCTCAAGTCTGACCTGGACACGATTTTGTCTGAGGATCTTCTGCCCTGGGACCGGCAATGCCCGGTAGAACATGATGCGCTGGATGCGGCGGGAACCCCGGTCCTGTTCGGTTATCTGGGGGATATGCCCCGCATCCGCCGTTTTGACACGGCGTTGGAACTCCATGAGCGCAGCGGCATCCTGATCTGCTTTGATTTTCAGGAGGCCGCCCTGCGCCGTTCCTGCGGCCGGCGTGTTCAGTTCCAGTGCATCGACTTCGATGCTTTTGAAGGGAGTGTATGCCATATCACATAAGAATCTCATTAAGGGTTTGATTGCCCTGCCCTTCGCCGTGTCCGCCCTGCTCTACGGCGGCGGGTATCTCTCCCAGTTCCTCTATAACTACGAGATGTGGCAGACCGCCGGCGGGACGCTGTATAACGGGACGTCGCCGCAGTTGCCGGACCCCGCATTTCTCTCCTGTGTGCAGGCTGCCTTTCGTTTTCCCTACGGCCTCTACGGGATCGGCATTTGTCTGGGGCTTCTGGGCCTGCTGATATTGATGGTCATGCGGATGGGCTACAGCGACACCGGGGAATACGACAGCGCCCGCAACTTTACCTACTCCAACAAGGGCACCTACGGGACGGCGGGATTTTTGAACCGCAAGGAGCTGAAGGGCGTCCTGGATCTGGTGTCCGACATCCGCAAGCACCACGGGACGATCCTGGGGGAGCTGGACGGCCAGGTGGTCTGCGTCCCGGAAAACACCCGGTTCAACGGCAATATCGCCGTGTATGGGGCATCCGGCTCGAAAAAGACCAGGGCCTTCTGTGTCAATATGATCCTGCAGTGCGCCGCGAGGAAATCCAGCATGGTCATCACCGATCCCAAATCCGAGCTGTACGAAAAGACCAGCGAGTACCTGCGGGACAAGGGTTACACCGTCCGCGTGTTCAATCTGGTGACGCCTTCCGCCTCGGACTCCTGGAACTGTCTTGCGGAGATCGAGGGCAAGGAGCTGATGGCCCAGCTCTTCTGCGATGTGGTCATTAAAAATACAGGCAGTGAGCGGGGCGACCACTTCTGGGACAACGCCGAACTCAATCTGCTCAAGGCCCTGGTCCTCTACGTCAGTAGCAATTATCCGCCGGAGAAACAGAACATCGGCGAGGTTTACCAACTGCTGGCCATGAGCAGCGAGAAAGAGCTGAACGCCCTGTTTGACGTTCTGCCGGTGAGCCACCCGGCCAAGGCCCCTTACAGCATCTTCAAGCAGTCCTCGGAAAATGTCCGAGGCGGCGTCATCATCGGGCTGGGGAGCCGGCTGCAGGTGTTCCAGAACCAGGACATCCGCAACATCACCAGCCGTGACGAGATCGATCTGGAATTGCCGGGCCAGCAGCCCTGCGCCTATTACTGCATCACCAGTGACCAGGATTCGACCTTCGACTTTCTCTCTTCTCTGTTCCTGTCCTTTATTTTTATCAAGCTGGTGCGATTTGCGGACGAGCGATGCCCCAATGGGGAGTTGCCCGTCCCTGTCCATGTCTTGGGGGAGGAGCTGTGTGCCACAGGGGTGATCCCAGATCTGTCCCGGAAAATCTCCGTGATCAGGTCGCGCCGCGTCAGTCTATCGTGCGTGTTCCAGAACCTGGCGGGCCTTCAGAACCGCTACCCCTATAATCAGTGGCAGGAAATTCTGGGCAACTGTGATGTCCAGTTGTTTTTGGGCTGTACGGATGCTCTCACCGCTCAGTTTATCTCGGACCGCACCGGCGAGGCCAGTATCAGTGTCACCAGCAAGGCCAAGCAGCTGGGGACCTGGCGGATCTCCAACTACACCCCGGAGTACCGAGAGACCAGCGGCGTGGGCCGCCGAAAGCTGATGACGATGGATGAAGTCCTGCGGATGGACACCGATAAGGCACTGGTCATCATCCGCGGAAAAAATGTACTGGAGGTAGATAAGTACGACTATTCCAAGCACCCTGAGGCGAAGAAACTGCGGCCCAGCAAGGCCGCCGCCCATATCCCCGAATGGAAAAAGGCCAAGACCGCGCCTGCGCCCAGAGGGAAGAAGCCCCAGCCCTCTTCCTCCAAGAAAGCCAAAGGCAAGGCGGCTGGGGGAGCTAAGCCCCCTGTGGCAAAGCCGGCTTCGGCTACGCCGCCAGCCGGCGCGGCAGGCTCTCCAACACCAGGGGCTGCTGCGCGGGGGTCTAATATCGTCACCACAACGAAAAAATCAATTCTGGTAAAGCAAAAGGAGGAATGACGCTTACATGGCAAAGAGAAAAACGACTGTCCCACCTGACGAGCAGGATCTGGAAAGCGTGGGCACGGAGGTGCTCCCGCCCACCGAGGATGCTGCGCCTGCGGAGGAGGATATGGCCGCCGCCCCCAATCCGTCCCGCGAGATACCTGTATCTCCGGACGAGGACAGCGGGCTGGCCGGAGAAGGCTCACCGGACGGGGACACCGCACAGGAGGACGCTCTTTTAGAGGAATCCGACCTGAGCCGTGCGGACAGCCCGCCCTCCGGGGAGGAGTTCCAGACAGCCCCGGAGGAACAGCAGGCGGCGGAGGACGAAACCTATGGCGGTATTCTGCAAGAGCTTGGCGGCTCCGCACCTGATGGAGAGGAACCTCTGACGCTGGAACAATCTGATGCTCCCCAAAGTGAGACGGAAGGCTTCAGCGAGGACGATTTGATGCTTCTCTCCGAGGAGGGGACTTCTTCCGCGGAAGATCCGGCTCCCCCTGCTGATCGGCCGGTCCGCCCCGCTCCTGCCGATCCCCGCCGCAACCGGATTTTGACTATCGATGCCCGGGATGAAATTCAGACCGAGGCGGAGCGGGAGGCCACCATCTGGCATGAGATTCAGAACTCCTACCGCACCCGGCGGATTCTCACCGGCTCGCTGGACGGTGTGGAAAAGACGGAGTCCGGCCTGACCCTTGCAGTGGTGAATTACAAGGGGTTCCGGGTGGCTATCCCGGTCAAGGAAATGATGCTCTACACCGGGAAGATGCCCTCTGGCCGGGAGTTCATGGAACTGATGGACCGGCTGCACCGCATCCTCAACTCCCGGCTGGGAGCGGAGATCGACTTTGTGGTAAAGGGCTATGACAACGACACCCGCAGCGTGGTCGCCAGCCGGCGGGACGCTATGCTCCGCAAACGGCAGACCTTCTATATGGATACCGACGAGTTGGGCGAGCACCTGATCTATGAGGGCCGCGTGGTACAGGCCCGTGTGGTTGCTGTGGCTGAAAAGGTAATCCGGGTTGAGGTGTTCGGCGTGGAGTGCTCCATTGTGGCGCGGGGCCTCTCCTGGGAGTGGATTGGGAATGCCAGAGAGCATTTCAGTGTGGGGGACCGCATCCTTGTCCGTGTCCTGCGGATTCAGCGCGAGGACTTGGAGCATATCACGATCCAGGTAGACGCCCGCAGCGTTTCCGCCACCACCAGCCATGATAACCTCAAAAAGTGTATGCCCCAGTGCCGCTATGCCGGCCGCGTCACCGATGTTCGCAACGGCGTTGTCTTCATCCGCCTGAACAACGGCGTCAACGCCATCGCTCACTCCTGCTATGACCTCCGCGCCCCTGGGAAATCGGATGATGTGAGTTTTGCCGTGACGCGGCTGGACGAGGAGCAGGGCGTGGCTGTTGGAATCATCACCCGCATCATCAAACAACACCTGTAAAGGAGTTCCTGTTTTATGAAACGTCTGAGACATCTGGCGCTGGGCCTCATTCTGATTTTGTCGCTGACGACCAGCGCCTTTGCCGCTGAAGTCCCGGAAAACCTGGTCGTGGAAAATCTCAACGGACAGCAGCGCATGGTAAAGACCTATGTTCTCTCCCCGGAGGCTGATCCGGACACTTTGAAGGAGCCATCGTTTGATTACGATGGCTTTCACTATACCTGGGCCTATACCACCAAAGAGGAGCAGCCCTATCTGGAAACCAAAGCGGTGACGGAGACTGTCACCGTGGAAACTTCTTCTAAGGACCTTTCTGCGATCCTTGCGGAGCTGGCCCCCAGCATTGCCTACGACAAAGACGGGTATACCGGGGAGCTGGCGCTGGATCATACCACCCTGATCACGGAGGCGGCGGGCTACACCACCAAGTACAGCACCGTGACCGATACCAAGGTCATCGGCAATTTGGACCGAAACGACATGAGCTATGTCCCCGCCACGACCACCAAGAACGGCAAGACCCTCTCCCTGGTGGATGTGGAGTGGCAGGTCACCGGAACCGACCTGGTGGGCGAAGCCCTGGTGCCCTCCCGCTACCAGGCGGTGGCCACCTATTCCGCCTCCAGCAGTTACAGTGCGGCCACTGGCTATGTGACAACCGCCGAATACAGCGGCGAGGTCACGGCGGAAGGGATCGAGAGCATTACCTATACCGTTGTCTATACAGGAGCCGAAATCGTTCCTGCAGATGGCGGTGGAAATGGCACGGGGATTTCCCTTCCGGGTGGAACGGCGCTTCCCCTCATAGGGGGCATTCTGCTGGTTCTGCTGCTGGGCGGCCTTGCCTTCTGGCTCCTGAAAAATCGGAAAAACGTCTGCGTCTATATCCCCGGCGACCGGCCCAATGACTATAAGCTGACAGAGAAATTCCGCGTTGCGCCGGAAAACCCGGAAATTGATATTACCGGCGCAGATCTCGGCGGTAGCGGCCTTGTAGCGGTAGAAGTCAAGAAGTCCCTCGCCAAAAAGCTGCGGGGCCAGGTCTTTACGGTACATCATCCCTTTGGAACACACCAGTACAGCATCACGCAGGATCGGCGGGATGACTGGCATGAGTTCGCGCTGAAGGAGGAAGAACCATTATGCGAAGCAGAAAATACAGAGGCCTCTGCGGGCTGATCCTGGCGGCGGCGCTGTTTGCGCTCCCGCCCACGGCCCAGGCCGCAGACTACAATTTTGAGACGCAGGCCCCCTCGGATTACTATGGCTCCACATCCTATGAGGACATCTACGGCTCCCGGTATAACTACGGCGGCCCCAACGTGGTGGACTACCAGGTGCCGGAGCTGGAATACGGTGTCCTCTCCACCACCCAGACCGGAATTATGGAAAAAGCCCTGCTCCCCGGACTCCAGCAGACGGTGGCGACAGGAACCGGCGGCTATGGGATCAGCGGCGGTGGAGCTGCCGTGACCCTGCCCGGTATTTCCGACGGGGATTCCTTCCTGCCCGGCCTGCCGGCCTACACCCAGCTGACAGATGATTTTCTGCTGTCGAATGGGGCCATTGGCAAAATCTCAATCCCCGCTATCGGCGTCAAAAACTATTACCTCTGGGAAGGGGCCACAAACTCCAGCATGAACAAAGGCCTCGGCCACTTCGCCACCACCAGTGTCTGGGATGGCAATGTGGGCCTGTGCGGACACAACCGCGGCGCGAAGTACATCATCGGCGCCATCAAGGATATGGATGTGGGGGACAAGGTGACCTACACCACCTCCGAAGGCACCCGCACCTATGAGGTGGAGACGATCAAGAAGATCCGAAGCGATGATTGGAGCGTCCTGGACGCCACAGCGGATAACCGAATCACCATGATTACCTGTGTCGCCGGCGACTACAGCCATCGCTGGTGCCTCCAGGCGGTGGAGGTGGATTGAGAAGCCTTTGTTGAAAAACCCTCCTGCCATTCGTAGAATACAGTATCTACACGAATGAGGAGGTCGATTCTATGAGGCGTAGTTTTCTATCTGTTTTGGCGGGTATGCTGATCGGTGCGACCATGCTGGGCGGCGGAGCATATGCGGCAGCGTCTGGCATTTTGGCCGAGCGCAGTCCCCATCCGGTGACAGTCAACGGCCAGCCGGTGGAAATTGAGGCCTATCTGATCGAGGGGCACAACTACTACCAGCTCCAGGATCTGGGCGAACTGCTTGGCTTTGATGTCGTATGGGACGGGGCGGCCGGTACGGTTCGGATCACCACCCCGGACGCGCCGGCTGCGGAAGGCTCAGCTGGGACGGTGCTCCTGCCTTCAGACGGGAGCCGGTATATCCCCCAGGCAGGGGATGTCATCCGCTGTGATGATGGGACAAATTATACCATCACCGATGTGAGCCGGTGGGATAAGAATATGTTTGCCGCCGGCCCTGTGGGGGATCTGCCGGAGCCAACCTGTGACTGGTCGCTGCTCCCCCAGCCGGAGCTACCCGCGCCGGAGGCCCGTCACTATTCCATCAATGGCCGGGAATACCTGTTTGTACGGAATCTCTATGAAACCCGGCGGATGCTCTACACGTTGTATAATGCCATTGGGGATAACCCGGAAACCTGGCAGAATGGCGCTCCCGTTCTGCACCCCAGCGGGAATCCGAAGGTGAAGATCAACCTAAGCATCGCGGATGACTTGAATCCGCAAGTGTTCTGGCCCTGGCGGGAGAGTGAAATTGTGAATCTGTTTAACTCCTGTCCGCCGGGCACCTACAGCATGGAGGCGTGGGATGTCTACAAGGACGGCGTCTTTCAGCGAACCGAGTATAACATTCATGTGAGATAAGTCTATCTCCATGCGGACAAAAGCGGTATGCGGTGCATACCGCTTTTGTTATCCCAAAATTCATTCAAAAGGAGGGATGCCCTGAGCTAAAAGCGACCGTTAGAGTTCATGGCCCCCTCCTGCCCATTTTTGGAGGAATGTCATGAAAAAACGGCTTTTATCTATCCTCTTAGCCATGATGATGGCCCTCTCAATCCTGCCGACCACATCTCTGGCCGCAAGTTCTGTGGAGGAGGCCCTCGGCGAGATCGACATCTACAACGGTGGGACAGAACTTTCCTACCTGATGATCAACGGCCGGGTGCGGACGCTGATCTACACCTATTATAATTATGTCAATGCCAAAGGGGAAACCCGGGAGATCCCGGCCTACTGCGTCAACCCCAATATTACCGGCGTGCCGCAGACGGTAGGCGTCGGGGAGAGTATTGAATATCTGGCGGAGGAAAAGACGTCAGATCCCAAGGTGCTGGGCATCGTCGCCAACGGCTACCCCACCCGTTCCCTGGAGGAGCTGGGCCTGGAGAACAAGTACCAGGGCTACTATGCCACAAAGATGGCGCTCTGGTGTTACCTTCTGAGCAACTGGGACATCAACAACCTCAAGGTCAACTCTTCCCTTACCGGGGTAGAACTGCAGCGCGCCCAGAAGATGCTCGCCGCCGCCAAGGACATCTATGCCCGCGGTACGGCCTGGACAGAGGTGCTGGCCCCGGAAGTCACCTGCACCCCGGATCGGGACACGGCCTACCAGGTCACCATTGATGGAAAGCAGTACAAACAGCAGATTTTCACATTCTGGAGCAAAACCTGGGTATGTGACTATTCTGTGGAGGTGTTCTTTACAGATCCTGCTTCTGTTCCCGACGGCACCCGGATTGTGGACATGAACAACCGGGACATCACCACCATTACCACGGAGGGCACCGGCGACGGCTATGCCGGCCAGTTCAAGGTTTTGTACCCTCTGGAAAGCGTGGACGGCGAAACCGGCAGTGTCCAGCTCTCTTTCCGCACCGACGTCTATAAGTACGCCGTCTACTATGCGGTCTGTGCCGAGAAGGATCAGTACGGGAATATCCAGAATTATGTGGTGGATACCGACCCCACCACGACCATGAGCCTTTCCGCCTACAGCAACTACGCGGACGGCCCCACCATTGAATATGAAACCGGGCTGCGAATCCTCAAATATGAGACGGGGACGGAAATTCCCATCAGCGGGTGCCGTTTCGAGGTCATCGGCCCTGACGGCGACTCCGTTGGCGTCTTTGTGACGGATGGGGACGGCCGCATTGAGATCCCCCTCAGCAAAGTCGGCAATTATACCGTGATTGAACGGGATTCCGCGTCGCATTATGTCATCAGCGAGGAGCCTGCTCAGAACGTCACCGTGGTCTACGATGAAGTAGCCGAGGTGACGTTTTTTAATGATCCCTACGGCACACTGAGAATCGAGAAGCGGTCCAACACCGGGCAGAAACTGCAGGGGGCCGTAATCACCATTGAGCATATCGAAAGCGGCCAGACCTTCACCGCGGAGACGACCAGCGCGGGCGTCGCCATTTTTGATGAAATCCCTTTGGGGGCGTACCGCATCCAGGAGGAGACTGCCCCGGTGGGCTGGAAACTGGATGATACGGTCTACACCGCCACCGTGGTGGCCGGCGAAACGACCACGATCCCCATTATCAATGAGGAGTTGCCGGGATTGCGGATCATCAAGTATGATCGAAAAAATATGGTCGCGATGCCTGACGTCACCTTCGCTGTCTATCGGGACGGCGAATTTTTAGGCAATTTCAAGACGGACCAGTTCGGTGAGATCCTGCTCACCAATGTGGAGCCGGGCACTTACCGGGCCTTCGAGGTGGACACTGGGGACGAGGGCTACATCCTGGACACCACCCCCCAGGAGGTGGAGCTGCACGCCGGCGACGGCATCAAAGAGTTGTTGTTCTTCAACGATGTCAAGCCCGGTTTGCGGTTGGTGAAGGTGGATGCGGATGACCCCTCCAAGGTGATCCCCAACGCGGTCTTTGAGATTAAATCCGTGGAGGGCACCTACGGCCCCCAGGAGTTCCGGACCGACCAGAACGGAGAAATCGACCTGTCCATGCTCCCGGCCGGGTCTTATGTGGTAACCGAAAAGTCCTGTGATGGCTACATCATCGACGAGGCCCAGCGCATCATTGAGCTGAAGCCCAATGAGGACGCCCAATTCGTTTTTACCAACCACATCAAGCCCTCCCTCCAGCTCATCAAGCTGAGTAGTGACGGTTCCCGGTTGGCCGGGGTCACGTTCCGGATCGCTAAGATCGAGGATGGCTCCCACTATCTGGACCGCACCACCAGTTCCACGGGCGAGATCCTGATCTCCGATTTGGAGCCGGGCGTCTACTCCGTGCGTGAATTGTCCTCGGTGCCGGATCACATCCCGGATGATACGGAGCATCATGTGGAATTGTTCCCGGGCCAGACCAGCACGATTACCCTGACCAATGACAAGCGGCCCAATTTGTATATCCACAAAAATGACGCAGACACCGGGGTTCCAATACCCGGGACGGTCTACCTTGTGAAAGGTGCGGACGGCCACTCCATTGCGGAGGTGGAGACGGACGAGAACGGCGTTGCAGTTGTCGAGAACTTGTTGCCCGGGGTGGTAGAAGTCATTGAAAAGTCAGTCCCGGAGCCTTACCTGCTGGCGGAGGAGTCCCAGATGGTGACGCTGCTCCCCAACAGGGACCGGGACGTCTATTTTGAAAACTATAAGCGGCCTACCATTGAAATCATCAAGGAAAACGAAATCACCCATGATCCTCTCGAAAATGTTCCCGTACAGGTCTGGTATGCCAGCAATGATACAGAGACTGGCGAATACAACGACCTGGGCGTGTTTTACACCGATGAGGAAGGCCGCATCGTCCTGAGCGATCCCGACCTATCCCTCCGGGACGGCTGGTTCCGTATCGAGGAGCTGGAGGCCCCGAAAGGGTTCTCTATGACGGAGTCCAGCAAACAAGAAGCCTTCATCGCCGCCAGTGAGGGGCATACCTTCCGCATCTTCAACCGGCCCAATTCCGCCATCTGTGTGTGGAAGTATGACAGTGAGACGGGGGCTGCCATCGAGGGGGCCGTGTTCCAGGTGCGCTACCTGAGCGGCAACACCTCCGGCACCGGCGGCACGGTGATTGGCACATACCGCACTTCAATCAATGGCGCCTTCACGGTGACCGACTGCAAACCTGGCACCTATATCATCGAAGAACTCTCCAGTGACGGCTCCCACGTCATCGACACCCCGCCCCAGACGGTGTACCTCTCCGGCGAGGAGCAGGAGGTTATCCAGGTCTATTTTGGCAACAGCCCTATGGGATCTCTCCTTATCAAGAAGGTGTCCAGCGCCGATAACTCCCCGATTTCCGATGTTCAGTTCTTTGTGACGGGGAGCGACGGCAGCATAGTGGGTGACGGCAACGGCTACTTCACCACCGATTCCGCGGGGACCATCCTGATCGAGGGCATCGAGCCCGGCACGACGCTGATCGTCAAGGAAACCAGGGCCAAAGAGGGATTCTTATTGGACGATACGCCCCAAACGGTCCAAATCAAGGCCGGGCAGACTACTACCATCGAATTTCGCAACCAGCCCAAGGGCAATTTGATCATCCACAAACTGTCCAGTGCTGACCGCAAAACGCCGCTGGAAGGGGTTCAGTTCAAAATCACCTATGCAGACGGCTCTTACCTGCCGGATGAGGGAGGAAAACTCTCCTCGAACGGCCTGTACTGGACCAATTCCGAGGGCCAAATCGTCCTCTCCAATGTAACCGGCACGCTGGTCGTGACGGAAGTGCAGAGCATCCCAGGCTATACCATTGACCCCAATACCCAGAGTCAGACCGTGGTAGTCAATCCGGATGACACGCAGGAATTGTGGTTCTATAACGACCCAGTGGGCGGTATTGAAATCATCAAGGTCAATCAAAGCAAGACCTCTGAGCGCATCCCGGACACTACCTTTGAGATCCGCCGGATGGATGACGGGCTGGTAGATACCATCACGACGGACCGCAACGGCCGTGCCTTCCTTTCTTTGGAGGACGGCTCTTACTATGCCGTTGAAGTCGAGGCCAATCCAGACTTCATTTTGGATGATACCCCACACTATTTCGAGGTCAAGGATGGCGAGGTGACCACCCTGCGCCTGACCAACGCGGCTAAGCCCGGCATCTTGATCCACAAGGTGGACACCAGCGGCGAGGGCATCTATGGCGTCAAGTTCTTGTTGTATGACCAGAATAAAAACCCAATCGGCGAGTTCGTCAGCGACGATGACGGCTGGGTCTATATCACCGCCGATGACCTGCCGGACGGCGCCAACACCAGCGGCCGGTTCTACCTGCGTGAGCTGGAGGCCGCGGAAGGTTACATTTTAGACGAGGAGTACAAGACCGTCTATGTGCGGCCCGGCCACACGGCGGAGATCGAGTGGGTCAACGAGGCCATCACCGGCCAGATCCAGATTTACAAGTATGCCGCCGAATACAATGAGGTCACTGGCACGCCGGCCGGCGTCCCGCTCCAAGGCGCTGTCTACGAGATCAGCAACGCCCGGACCGGCAAAGTGGTGGACTACATCACCACGGACGCACGGGGCGTTGCGGCCAGCAAGCCCCTCCCTTTGACGCGCTATAAGGTGGTTGAAGTCACAGCCCCGGCCTACTGGCAGGTAGATCCCACCGTCCATGACATCACGCTGGAATACGCTGGGCAGATTGTCAAGGTCAGCGCCTACGACAAGCCCTCCAATCTGGGCGTGACCATCACCAAGCGGGGCAATGCCGAGGTGCTGGCCGGCCAAACCATGCGGTATGATTTGACGGTGGCAAACACATCCAACGTGGCCTTGGAGAATTTCTACTGGCACGATAAAATCCCTTATGATGTGGCCCGGGCCACCACACTGACCACTGGCACCTACAGCGCCCGGCTCAACTACCGCATTCTCTACAAAACCAACTACCAGACCACCTATCAGGTGCTGGCCTCCAACCTGCTCACGAGCAACAACTATTCCTTCGCCTTGAACGCCATTCCCATGCAGGCGGGAGAGGTTGTCACCGACATCTACTTTGACTTCGGCAAGACGCCGGTGGGCTTCCAGAGCGTTGCCGGTCCCACCCTGAGTGTCATTGTCAACGGCAATACGGTCAATGGCTATCAACTGGTCAACCGCGCTGACGTGGGCGGGCAGTATCAGGGTACCTGGCAGACCGCCCAGGCCAGCTGGGTCACCATTGTTCGCAAATACACCACCACACCGGATCTCCCCAAGACCGGGTACTAACCTTTTGAGTGGATGGGGCGGTAAAACCGTCCCATCCACTTCTTTTTTATATCTGGAGATATACCAACTCTAAAAGGGGGTAAATCGTGAAAACCACTGTTATGATCAACGGCACCGCCATTGCGCTCACATCCATCATTCGGTGCGCCCAGCCGGAAGCTGGCCCACTGGGGCGCTTTCATCCGTGGCAATGGGTGGAGCCTTCCGACTATCGGGCGGCACAGGCCGCAGTTGAAACCTACTGGCAGGAAAAAAGGCGGCAGAAAGACGGAACTCAGATGATCCTCGGTGATTTGGTAGAGATCCGGTCAGGTAACTACCTCTGGCTCTATCATTTGGACGAGGACGGGAATATGCGGAGCGACATCTTCACATGGGCTGGCGGACTCCCGAATAGGCTGTGAGGGGGATTATGGAAGAACAAAAGAGAAGCGGCCTTGAAGACGCCGCCAGTATCGCCCATACTGTGAAGGGGGCCATCCAAACGGGCAAAGCTATCGCCGGGGCCACAAAAGGCGCTGCCGTCGGCGGCCCCTATGGCGCTGTAGCCGGGGCCGTCTGGGGCGCCAGGAAGCATATCGGCACGATTGTGGCTGTGATTGTCGTGCTTTTGCTGTTGCCAGTGCTGTTCATTCTCATGCTCCCGTCCATTATCTTTGGCAGTCTGTTCGGCGGCGGCACCGCCGCTGATCCAAATGCTGAGCCGATCATGAACGACAATGCGGCCATCATTGAAAACACCAACGAAATTGCCTTTGCCATCAATCAAATTCTTGGGGAAGGCATTGACGATGTAGAGCAGCGGATCGCGGATGACTTTTCTCAGACTGGCGGCGACAACTATGAGATCATCAATCCCTATACCGATGATATGGTGAGCAATACCAATGCCTTCATCGGCCAGTATTGCGCGGCTATGGATGAAGACTGGGAAAATATCTCCCTTCCTGATCTGGAGCAGACATTGCGGGCGGAGGTCAGCGACCTCTATACCTTTACCCGCACCAGTGAGACACGGACGATTCCTGACGACCCGGATACCGAAGCGGATGAAAGCGGGACAGAAACCTGGTACATCTATACCATTGTCTATCAGGGAGAGGAGCATTTTGCTGACGAGATCTTCCATCTCACAGCCGAGCAAAAAGATCTTGCCAGTGACTACGCACAGAATCTCAGCCTGTTCCTCGGCGACGGGATGTTTCAATCTGCATCCGGAAACATCATTCCGTCCCTGGGGGATGTCCGCTTTACAGACGGCGCCGTGGAGGTCGTTTATTTCAACCAATACGATGAACGGTATGCCGACGAACCCTACGGCACCGACAACATCGGCGGCTATGGCTGCGGCCCTACTTCCATGTCCATCGTGGTGTCCTCCCTGACCGAAGACATCGTTGATCCTATTGAGATGGCTGAGTGGTCCTATGAAAATGGCTACTGGTGTAGCAAGAGCGGTTCCTACCACGCGTTGATCCCTGCCGCCGCCAAGGCGTGGGGCCTTCCGGTAGAGGGGTGCTCCGCATCCGAACCGCAGCGGATCGTGGACGCGCTGAGTGAGGGCAAGCTGGTGGTCGCCCTGATGACCAAGGGGCATTTTACCTCCAGCGGCCACTTCATTGTCTTGCGGGGCGTGGAGAATGGGCAGATCCTGGTGGCTGACCCTGCCAGTACCACCCGCAGTCAGAAAGCGTGGGATCTGTCCATCATTTTGAATGAGGCCAGCAAGAGTGCGGCGGCCGGCGGTCCCTTCTGGATCATTGGATAGCCATATAAACAGCAAGAGGCACCCCGGAAATGGGGTGCCTCTCTGAGTTCAAGCGTTTGCCTGCTGGAGATAGAACTCGCTTTCTGCCACCCGTGTGACAAAGTCGAATTCCATTCTCGTTGCCTTCGACAGCGAGATGTTGTAGCGTTTGCACACGCCGCGGAGATAGGCCAAGTAGTCTTTATCCTCGTGAGAGAGGGGGGCTACCCATCCTGTCCGGGAGGCGTGATCTTCAATGCTGCGAAGGTATTCTAATTCTCTTTGATCCATTGTTACACATCCACACCTATTTCGACTATGATATAAATTTTAATGAAATGAGTATTCCGAAAACCGGACTATTGAAGGATATATGCGGCTTTAATAAATGCGGGAAGAAATGCGGGGGCCGCATTTCTTCCCGCATTTATCAGCATTCATCGATGGCTTTTACAGCGCGCCATCTGACGATTCGGGTTCTGCGTTTTCTTGCTTTAACGTGTATTTTGCACCTCTCCCCGCTCCTAAGAGAGTAATGGCCCCTTCTTGACGCATTCTTTTTAGTGTATCAGTTGCTTGATTTCTTGTAAAACCACACAACTCTTGTACTTTTTCATTTGTGATAACACCACTTGAAGAAAGATGCTCCAAAATCATACTCTTAGCCCTGATATATTGGATGGACTTGTCTCTTGTGTAGGCAACATCCGATTTAACAGCATTGTAAACCTTCGCCGTCAGCATATATTCTTTTCCTACTACTTCGATCAAACCATCTTTAACCAAACCGGCGCAATTACTTCTTACATTGTCTATTGGCATCTGTGTCAATTCCTGTGCATCTGATAGCTTGATCCGCCTATTGTCCGTCAAATAGCGCAGAATCATCAGCTCTGCCAGAGAGAAGACACGTTGCCTATTTTCCTGCTCCTGCAAAACAAACTTAACAAAGCCAAGGTCATCAATCGCACTCTTGAGTGTAAGTGAAACTGCATCCCCAAATACATGGTACTCTGGGTATGGCTTTCCCATAGAAATCATTTCGCGGAAAATAATATCTACGCCTTGCCCCGTCCTTTGCACATATTTCAGGCGCTGCAGTGTTTCAGCAATCAATTTGTTCCTTGGCGTAGAGGGATGAGTTATGATATTTTTCTCTGTTATCCCGTCCAGAAAACCGCCGGGATTTTCAATTACCAGTTTATCGGGATATTGTTTGACGTAAACCGCACCCATACTTTGATAATCTCTGTGGGCCAGCGCATTCAGGATGGCTTCTTGAAACACTTTTTCCGAAAAATCGGGGATTTCAACGCGATACAATCCCACCTGCACATTGAGAATGTGGTTATCCGTTTGAATGCGCTCCGTCAGTCGATCCAAAACAGTTACAATCGGCTGCTTCATATCGAGCCGCGCATCATATTCTTCTAAATTTTGCTCACCATAGTGCAGGTAGATAACTTCTGCCTGTGGCAATAGTTTGTTGATCGATTGTTCTTTTCCTACGAACAGAAGTCCCGCAACGGTAAGGCGCTCAACATCTTGATCCTGTTTGATAAGGCCGAGATCTCGTAGAAAAGCCAGGTCTTCCATATCCGCCAGTGTAGATTTTGCATCGCGGATACGAATTTTCTCTTTGAGGTTATATACCTCCAAAAGATTTATGTCATCCAGCGTACTGACGGCTACAATTTGGCCGGAAAAATCGGGGGATTGTGCCTGAGTATAGCGATTGCTCATTTCTTCAGGATAGTATGGCTTGGAATTCTTACCGAGCCGTTTCAAGCACCGCCCATCCGTAGTGGCATAGGTGTTTCCATCATGCACAACAGACAAAGCCAACACAATGTGCCCTTGATATAGGATTTCTTCGATGTTCGTAAACAGTGGAGGCCGAGTTTTGTCATAAATCGCCTCGATCAAGCTTTGGCAGTCATAGTCGCTGCATCCAGTAACTTGGCCACTATCCTCAATTCCGAAGTACACAGTCCCGCCTTTGGCGTTGGCAAATGCGATTAACTCATTGACAGCTAAGCGGACCCGTTCATTGTGCCCAGATGCTTTGACCCAAGATTTGAATTCTACAGTATCATTTTCACCAACTTTGATGACATCATCCATAAATTCATCGTTTCTATTCATGGCCCTGTTCAGATACACCTCCTGCAAAACAAGCAAAAAGATTTCCGTAGAAAAATACGGAGTTATCTACCAGATGTCTTTGGTGCCCCATATTTTGATTGGAATATATAAAGCGGCTTTGCCACGCTGGCTGACCTCTGAGTAGGTCGTTCACCAAGATTACTGAATTATTGTATCTTATTCCGCCCGATAATACAATGGGCACAAGGTAAAATGGTATGTATGAAGAATTATTTTGCGGTGTCTTGACCATCAGCAACTGTTCCGCCGAATGCCATAAAGCTGAAACCATATTTCCATTTCAATTTGAATCCGATAATAGCTGGAATTAAAATGCCATCCTTCAGTCCCCATGTCTTGTGGGGGCTGATTTATTGTTTACAAAAAGTTCATTCTTTTTCGGGCCCAAACCCGCGTTTTGCGGTGCGTATTGAAGGAG
>ERZ857801.1276-NODE-1276-length-27350-cov-25.000843_pt1 | contig 27350 bp, 31 predicted proteins | sample MGYA00519762_ERZ857801 | MGnify/ENA primary metagenome ERZ857801 (study PRJEB31778, sample SAMEA3449368) | human gut metagenome | biome: human gut; feature: human-associated habitat; material: faeces | place: United Kingdom | collected 2010/2012 ...
GCCACGGCCAGTCGTGGAACACCATCGGACGCGCGCTCGGCGTCACCGCCGAGGCCGCGCGGCGGCGCTATGGCGTTCGCGCGGCCGCGCGTGTCTGAATCACGGGAACATATAAGCCCTATGTGAGTTTCACATAGGGCTTATATGGTTTTTATGGTCTTATCTGACCACTGCTTTGTCCATGGGGCCGTCCAGGCCGGACATCACGCACGCGTCGTTCGAGCCGCCGTCCAACCCCGCGAGGCACACCAGCTCGTCGCGCGAATACAGCTCCGGGTCGATGCCCGGATCCACGGAACGGTCCAGATAGCCGTCGTCATGCAACGTGCAGTCCATGGCGAGGTCGCGGCCGATCGCCTCCAGGTTCAGGTATGGGCCGAACCGTCCGTCCAGCGCCTCGGCGAGTTCCGGATCGTTCTCGGCGGCCGTCAGCGCGAACGCCTCCTCGTTCGACGAGATGCCGGGATCGAAGCGCGTGCCGGCCTCGTACGCATAGAACGGGATGTCGTCGGCCTGGAGAGCGACATTCGCGAACACGAGAGGGGAAAGCCGCCCGGCGGGCGACATGCCCTCCTCGATCCAGATCCTCGCCTTCGCCGCGTCGTCCTCGTCAAGGGTGGACAGCACTCCGGCCATGACGTTCAGATCCTCGAGGCTCGTGCGCTCGTCTACCACGCGTTCGCCCGGCCCGGCCGGAAGCCAGTCCGGCAGGTCGAAATCGTCGATCCTGTACTCCTCGTACCGTTCGCCGTCGATGCCGACCCTGTCGCGCAGGAACGCGTCGAGATCGTCCCGCCCCATCGGCAGCGTCGCCCAGCCGCCGACCAGGGAGCCCTCGTTGTATCTGCCGATGTTGCCCACGTACACGCGCAGGTCGTACCAATTGCCCTCTCCGGCCATGATCCATTTCCTTTCGCCTGCGGGCGCGGCCGGCGCGGAACCCGCTCCCGTCCCGCCGCGGCCCCGGATGGGACAATCGTCCTCCCGCCGGAAGGCTCGGACGGGACACGATGTCTACAGGAAAACGGATAAGCACATACGCATATGCTTATCCGCCTATCGTCCGCCGCGGGTCGTCGGACGCGCGCCGCCGTAGTACGAGGCGAACGGATCCTCGTCCCCGTCCGGGCCGTCTCCGGACGCCGCGAGCGATTCGACGTCGCGCTCGAAGTCCGCGGCCTCGGCCAGCACGCCGGAGGATGCCCCCTCCGACCATTCGTCCGCGTAGGAACAGCGGACGGCCCCGGGCGCGAGGGTCTCGATGAACGAGGACAGGTACGAGTCGCGTTCGGCGAGCAGCGTGTCCACGAGCCATCCCGGCTGTCCGGGAAACTCGTCCAGGCCGCGCACGTACATGTTCCGGTTTTCGTCGCGCACCAGAGGGGGCACGGTGTCCAGGCGCAGGCACTCCTTGAACATGACGAGCCTGCCCACGCGGCCGTTGCCGTCGCTGAACGGGTGGACCCGCTCGAACATCCAATGGCACATCGCGATGCGCACCGGATCGTCGGACAGGCCGGCGTACGCCGCGTACACGCGCTCCATCATCCCCGGCACGTCGCCGGCCGGCACCGTCCTGACCATGGAGACGCCCATGCGCTGCACGATCGCGTTATCCCTGGTCTTGTATCCGCCGACGTTGAACCCCGGGTCGCCGTCCTGCGACGTGCCGCGCTTCAGCAGGGCGTGCAGGCGGCACACGTAGCCGGCGTCGACCGGATCGTCGGCGTGGTCGATGACGTAGTTGAACGCGGTGAAATGGTTCCTGGTCTCGATGGCGTCGTCGAGTCTGATCTGCTCGTCCGCGTCGGCGAGAAGACGCCCGGTGTCGTAGATCTGACGCGTCTGCTCGGGCGTCAGCGTCGAACCCTCCATATGGTTCGAGTTGTACGCCATGAACACCTGCGTCCAATAGAACAACGCGTGGTCGATCCGCGCGTCCCGCTCGTACCTGAGCCTGTCCACAAGCCTCGTCCTGTCGGCCATGGCGTCCTCCCCTCTCTTCGGAAACATCGCCGTGGGATCCGGGTCCGCGCAAACCGTCGGACCTGATCGGCCGCGCAGGCGACCATCACCAGCATACGCCGCCGATGACAGAAAGCCCGGCCAAAACGGCGAAATCCGCGGCCAACGTGGAATCCACGCCGTCCGGCGCGGAAACGGCCAGCACGTCCGACCGTCGCCTGGCGGGCCCTTGGACGCCCATGGCATCCGCGTCCATGCCCGCTCCGCATTCCGGCCCGGACAGGCCGAACCCGTCCAACCTTCCGCGGGCCTCGTCGAGCAGGTCCGTGAGGAACCCCGCATGGTCGGAAAGGTCCTCGTACTCCGCCCAGGAGCGCAGGGTGGTCGTGGCGGGACAGTCCGGGGACGAGGCGATGTAGGAGATGAAGGCCTTGATGTCGGACAGGTTGCGGGTCTGGTATCCGGTCATGCTCATTCCGCCTTCGTAGGCGGAGTATCCGCTTTCCCGGTATTCGGCGAGGGCGGCATCCAGATAGTCGGCGATTCCGGCGCGGATGTCCGGATTCGCCTCGTGCCGTCCGCCGCCCACATATCGTTCCGAGTGACGGACGTAGGGGCTTCCGCCGAAGAAACGGCCCAGCCTCTCCTGCCCCTTTCTCGGGTCCTCGCGGTCTGCGAGGAAGGGAAGCTCCCGTCCGAGCTGGTTCAGCTCCATGTCCGTGAGCTCGAACCGGCCGAACCGCACCATGCCGGTGTGTCTGTCGGTCGCGTAGCATTCGCCGTGGGCGTGCCCGTTGTCGTGGATGATGACCGCCGCCTCGAGGTATTCCTTGTCCGGTATGTCCCCATGCGGGTCGGCCAGACCGGAGCGTTCCGCGAGGCGTTCCCGTTCCTCGTCCTCGGCGACGAGGTCCACGAAAAGGGTGTGCCCGTCCTTGCTGAGCACGACGCCGGTGTCCTTGTTGATCCAAACCATCATTCCTCCATCCGTCGGATCGTGGCCGTCCGCATGCGCGGCCGGCCGGTTCCAGCGTCCGTCGGCCGGGACGGCGCGGTGGGGCACGATGTCTACAGGAACGGGATAAGCGGATAAGCACGTACGTGCATGCTTATCCGTCTGGTTCCTAGATGGTTTTGCCGCCGGGACGGGCGGACTCCTCCATGCCGGGCGTCTCCAACCGGTCCGGATAGTCGTCCTCGTCCCACATGCAGCCGGTCCAGTAGCAGCCGTCCTCGTCGCCGTCCGTGATCGCGGTCTCCGCGGCCTCGTCGCTCCAGTAGTCCATGTCGTTCCAGTGCAGGCTCGCCTGGTCCGCGTCGTATCCGAACGACATGATCACGAACCGGTTCGCAAGCAGGGGGGATGGCAGGACGTCGGCGAACTGTTCGGCGGTCACGTACATGCCCGTGCCGACGTGGTACGCCTCCTCGTCGGGTTCGATGGCGCGGGTCCGGCGGTTCTCCTCGCTCATGGCCGCGAACCGCTCCTCGACGCCGCGGTACCAGTCGCCCATGCGGTCGGCGGTCGGCCCGTAGGCGCCGGCCTTCGGGAACTGCGGATGGTTGAGCCGGTCGGCGATCCTGGACGCGAGGCCGTCGGCCCCACTGACGGTGGACGGAATGTCTCCGGGTTCGGTGAGGTTGAGCCGCGCGATGCATCGCGGCCCGTCCGCGGTGCAGAGGTACGCTTCCGCGTCGAGGTGGGAGTAGTGGCCGTTCGGCTGGTCGCGCCTAAGCTCCACGTAAGCCTCCGTCCCTCCGTCGCGGAACGTGGGGGCCGTGTCCGACGCGGTCCACGATATTCCGGTCCGGGACGCCATGTCGGCCAATGCCAGCGCGAGGTCGTGCAGGGCCGCCTTCTCGCCGCCGGCCGCGTACGCGCGGACGTCGTCCTGCGTGCCGTACGGGGTGCGCAGCCGGGCGTGGTCGAGCAGAGCGTATTCCATGACCGTCGCGTCGAGGTATCTGGTGGTGCCTTTCATCTCTTCGCTCATGCTCACAGTCCTTTCATGGATGGCGTGACCACGTCGGACGACGTGGCGATGCCGGTCGGGCCGGACGTGTCCGTCGGGTCGGCGGCGAACGATGGCAGGCCGAGACGAAGACGAAGGTTCTCCAGCAATCCGCTTCCGGCGGGCGATGTCTCGGTGAAGTATTCGGTGACCGTCTCGGCCTGTTCCTCGGTCAGGGAGACGCTGGCGCCGCTGTTCGGGTCGAAGCCGAGCGCGACGATCTGGCCGTGCAGTATCGTGTACAGCTCGCCTTCGGCCGGGACGTGCCGGTAGTCGATCTGGCTGAGGTAGCCCCTCTCCTCCATCGCCCGAGTGGCGTAGATGGCTCGGTTCGGCCCGAATTCGGACGTGCCGTCGTCGTTGACCCACAGGTCGACTCCCGGTATCACGATCGGCAACGTGTCGAAGCAGCCGCCGACCAGTCTGGACAGCGCGTCTCCCATCAGCCCGCGCCCGTCGGTCTCAAGAGCCACCCGCCGCGGCTCCCCGTCCTCCGGAATCAGGATTCCGTTTATAAAGTTCTGCGCCATCGCCGCATTCCCCTTCCTTGGCTTCCATGCCGGGACCTCCGCCCGGAGACGTCGTGGATGGCCGTGTCGTCACAATCCTCCGTCCCGCGCGGCGGGCGGACGGGACACGATGTCTACAGGAACGGGATAAGCGGATAAGCAAGTGCTTACATGCTTATCCGCTTATCCGCCCGCGGGGCGTCAGTAGGCGTTGTTGCGAAGCCAGAACTCCTTGGCCTGGTGCGGGCTGCCGTAACGCTGCTTGATGTATTGCAGCCCCCATTTGATCTGGGTCGCCGCGTTGTCCTTCCAGTCGCTTCCGGCGGCCGCGAGCTTCGACGCGGGATAGGACTGCGGGATGCCGTACGCGCCCGACGTGGGGTTCGTGGCGTTCCACTGCCAGCCGGACTCGTGCTGCCAGATCCACACGAGCGCCTGCCAGTCGTTGTCGTTGTCCCATTCCTTGTAGCCGCTGGCGATCATCTGCTTGGCGATGCCCTTCGCGTCCTCGGGGCTGGCGTGGTAGCCGTTCCCGCTGTACTTCACGTTCACCGTTCCCGTGTCCGAATCGTCCGACGAGGAGGCCGAGCACGTCCATTTCGTCGACGTCGCGGACGAGCCCTGCGAGGACGATGAGGTGCCGTCGGACGGCTTGCTCGCGGCGGTGGTGTTGCCGTCGGGATACCAGAAGGTCGCGCCGGGGCTTTTGGCGCTGATGACGCCGGAATGGATGGACACCACGCCGTTGGCGTTTTTGAAGCCGCTGCCTCCCTCGCTGATATGCACGCTGTCGCCGTCGACCTGTTCGACGACCGCGACGTGCCCGTACCTGCCGTCGGCGGTCCATGAGCCGCCCGAACCGATGTAACTGACGGCCGCGCCTGGCGTCCAGGAGACGATGCCGCCGGCCTTGGCCCCCTGCTTCCAGCCGTGGGCCTTGGCGGACGCTCCCCACATGCCGCCGTCGCCCCAGGAGCCCTGGCCGAGGTCGTGGCCGAGCGCGCGTTGGCGCATGCACGCCCACCAGGTGCATTGCAGTCCGCTGCCTCCGTAGACGATGTTGTAGCCGGAGCATGGCGTCACGTAGTCGGGCCACATGCGTTTGATCTCGCCCTCGGTCTTGCCGATGAGCTTCGTCCATTCCCCCTTGGCGGTGGACGCCACCGTGCTCGACGAGGCCGATGACGAGGACGATGAGCCGTCCTTGCAGCCGGCGAGGTAATGCAGCACGTCGAGGGGATTGCACGCCCCGGTGGTCATGACGACGCACAGCACGGCGACGATGGGAAGCAGGCGGCGGTGGAACGGCCCGGGTCGGCCGCGGCGTGGATGGCCAGACATGTCAGTCGCTCCCGTCGTCCGCGCCGATGTACCAGAACGGCCGCTGTCCGCCGACGGTGATCTCGACCGGACGACACGGGCGCTGGTTCGTGCCGACTCCGACGGAGCCTCCCGCGAGCCAGACACGGGTGCCGGCGGGCACGTCGTCGATCGACGCGTATCCGGTCTCGTCGCCGTTCTCGTCCATGAACGGGTGGTCGGCCGCCGCGGGGCAGGCCACCGTCACGTACCACATGCCGTCGTCCATGGGGATGGCGACCGCGTCGTAGTATTGCGAGATCACCGACTGCGGGTCGGTCGACGATGCGATGGACGAGCCGATCGACCCGGGAATGTCGAAGAAGACCCGGTCGGAGCCCTGCATCCATGATTGGGTGTCCTTGACGATTCCGTCCGCGTCTCCCTGGTACGTGCGGTCGGTGGAGCAGTCGTAGGACTGGATGATGAGGTTGTCGGACTGGCGACCGGTGCACAGGAGGTCCGGGTTCAGCCTGCGCTGGCTCCACCAGTAGCGCGCCATGTTGGACGGGCCGTGGGACTGGCCCGCGATGTCCAGCTGGAAGAGCTGCTGCATCGTGTCGTTCCATTCCTCGTCGGACGGCGTCGGGTCGAGGATCCTGTCGACGGTGTCCAACGCGACGTCCACGGGGCCTCCCTTGCCTCCGACGGGCTTCATGGACACCTTTCGCTCGTCTCCCTGCTGTTCCTTGACGATGGAGAGGACCCGCTGGCGGGACCAGTCTCCCGGCGTGGGGATGCCGGCGGCCTTCAGTCCGCCGTAGCCGCCGGTTTTGGCGGTCTTCTTCCCTTTCGGGGATTTGGCCGGAGTCGACGATGACGCGTCGGACGCGCCGCCGGTCGCCTTCGAGGACTCGTGGTTGACGACCATGCCGAGGGACACCACGAACACCAGGGCCAGGAACATCGCGAGCCAGCGGACCGGCCGCGGCAACGGGCGAGGGGCCTTCCTGCCGGCCATCACTCTCCCTCCGTCCAGGCTTGGCTTCCCTCGCCGTCGCCGCTTCCCGTGTCCGGCCCGTCCGACGCGGACGGTTCGGAAGAGCCCTCTTCCTTGTCCGCGAGCTCGTTGACGATGCGTTCCACGTTCCTGATGTCCGCGACGCTGTTGCCCGCGGCCTTCGCGTTGGCCCGAAGCTCGCCGTCCACACGGGCCTCGAGCCTCTTGACCTCCGTCCGCATGGCCTTGAGATCCGTCAGACCTTGGGCGAACGCCTCGAGCGCGTCCATCCTGGATCGCTGCGATTCGCGGATCGCCTTCGATATGTCGCGTCTCTTGTCTCTCGCCTTGTTGCTGTTGGACAAATCCGGCTCCTTGTCTCGGTCGTTGATGCTTCCCCTGCAAGGATGGACCGAGGAAGGGCGGGAGGCGGGGCACGATGTCTACAAGTTTTCCGGTCCCGTGGCTCCGGGCGAAACTTGTAGACGCGGTGCACCGCCGGCCGTGCGGGCCGGCGTCATGATGGGAGGGCCATTCGACAACCAGACAAGGAAGGAACAGGAATGGAGAATCTTCTGGAGAAGGTCGCCGGCATGCTCGGCGGACTGTGGGATTGGACCGTGCATCTGAACGGCGGTTTGCAGATCGTGCTCGTCCTCCTCGCGGTCGTCATGTCGGGCGTGTGCGCGATCGTCGCGAAACGCATGCAGAGTCCGATGATGGACATGGGAGGCAGCGTCGCGGGAAGGACCGCCGTGAGCATCGCCGCGTACATGTTCGGCGTGGTCTTCCTGATCGTCGCCCTGTTCGGCGTGGCCGCGGTGTTCGCGCCGCTGCTCGGCTTCGTCAAACTGTGACGTCGAAAACGAACAATCCGGCCGCGCCCATCATGGACGCGGCCTTTCCATATCCCGGAAGGACCGGGACCCATCGAGACAACGGTCGGAAAGGAACAAGAAGGACATCATGGGAAGACTCATCATCGCGGAGAAACATTCCGTAGCCCAGGCCATAGCCGCGGCATTGGGAGGAGGGAAGGCCGAGGACGGCTGGATAGGATGTGGCGCGGACGCGGTCACGTGGGCCCAGGGGCATCTCGTCGACCTGCTCACGCCGGACGAGTACCAGGACCGCGGCTGGGACAAGTGGAGCATGGACGCCCTGCCTCTCGACCCGACGGGCGGATGGAAGTGGAAGGTCAACAGACAGCGCGGCGCGGACCGCCAGTACCGCGTCGTCGCGGGTCTGCTCAAGTCGGACGCGTATGACGTCCTGGTCAACGCGTGCGACCCGGACCGCGAGGGAGAGAGCATCTTCCACCGCATCGTCTCGTACGCGGGCGCGCGCAAGCCGATGCTGCGGCTGTGGGTCGCGTCCCTGGAAGAGGACGCCATACGCGACGCGTTGGATTCGATGAGGAGCGAGGACGAGTACCGGGGACTGGCCGAGGCCGCCGACATCCGCGCGAAGGCCGACTGGCTGATCGGCATGAACGCCTCACGAGCGTACACGCTCGTCTACCACAGGCGCATGTCCGTGGGACGCGTGCAGACCCCGACCCTCGCGATGGTCGCCGACCGCGACCGGCAGATCGCCCATCACGTCGAGAAGCCGTTCTGGAAGGTCGTCGTCCCGATGGGCGGATGGACGCTCACCGGCGAACGTCTCGACGACAGGACGGACGCGGAGGCGCTGAAGTCGATCGTGGACGCGCCGGACTTCACGTTCCAGGTGTTCTCCGTGCAGCGCAGGACCGTGCATGAGCGTCCGCCGCGCTTGTACGACCTGACCGGATTGCAGAAGGACATGAGCCGTCTGCACGGGCTGACCGCCGCGCGCACGCTGGCCGCGCTGCAATCCCTGTACGAGAAGAAGCTGGCGACCTATCCCCGCACCGATTCGCAGTACATCACGCACGACGACCTCGACACGTTGCGAGATCTTGCGAAGGGTCCGGGGCGCGTCGATGGATTCGTCCGCATGGAAGACCTTCCTTCCGCTCCACGGTTCGACCTGACCGTCGACGACACGAAGGTCTCGGGACACACCGCCATCCTTCCCACCCGCAACGTCGACAGGACCGTGCTGGACGGATTGAGCGGGGACGAGCGTCTGACGCTCGTGCGCGTGGTGCGCCGCATGTGGGAGGCGACGGCAGACGACTACGTGCATGACACGGTCCAGGTCATCGCGAACCTGAATCCGCATTGGTGTGAGAGCCATCCGGACGAGGGATGCCGCCTGTCCGAGGGCGAATGCCGTTTCACCAGCCGTTCCGACCAGCCCGTGAGCCTGGGATGGAAGGCGATCGAACCGGCGAAGGCCGACCGCGGGGATGACGCGGATGAGGAAGAGGCGTCTTCCGCCCGCAATGTCATTCCCGTGAACCTCTCAACGGGAGTCTCGTTGAGGCCGGTAAGCGAATCCTCCGTCTCGGAGGGCAGGACGAAACCGCCGAAGCCGTTCACCGAGGCGACGCTGCTCGCCGCGATGGAGCACGCAAGCCGATACGTCGAGGACAAGGACCTGAAGGCCGCTCTGGACGATGACGAATCGCATTCCGGCGGCATCGGCACGCCCGCGACCCGCGCCGACGTGATCGAAAAGCTCGTCCACGCCGGATACATGGAGCGCAAGGGCAAACAGCTGCACTCGACCGAGGCGGGACGCACGCTCGTGGACGTCGTCTCCCCCAGGCTCCGGGACGTCTCGCTCACCGCGGACATGGAACGCAGTCTGGGCGACGTCGAACACGGCAAGGCCGACGCGGATGCCGTGTACGAGGAGTTCCGCGGATACGCGCGCGCCATCCCTGCCGACGCCGCCGCCAACGTGAAAGCCGAGCGCGTCGGCCAGAGCGGCGGGAAGACTGAATCGTATGGCCGCTGCCCCCGCTGCGGCGGGAACGTCGTGAAACGGGGCAAGACGTGGACGTGCTCGACCAACCGCAACGAGAAGCAGGCCGACGGCACATGGAAACGAACCGATGGATGCGGGTACCGGGTCTTCCCGACGATCGCGGGCAAGACCCTCACCGATGCGCAGGTGCGGAAGGTCCTCGGCGGTCAGGCCGTCCTCGTCAAAGGATTCACATCGAAGAGCGGGAAAAAGTTCGACGCCCGGCTGGTCGCCGACAAGGAACGCGGCGTCGCGTTCGATTTCGGCAAATGACCGGAAACATGTAGACGCCGTGCACCGTTCGTCCATCCGAAACATGATTGGCTTGAGCATGCGGATGGGGACGGGGCGCATGCAATCCCGGTTGGAATGTCGGAAGACGCCTCTTCCAAAAAAAGGAAGAGGCGTCTTCCAAAACCCATCCGAGATGAGCAGTCGAAGGGCGGACGAGTCCGTCCGCAAATACGGAAAGGATGTTGAGAGATGAGGAACGGTAAAGCGTTTCCGCACCGCGTCAGCGCGATGATCGGCAACGAACAGTACGAGCATCTGAAGAAGGAGAGCGAGGCGCACGGATACCAGATCGCCCTGATCGAACGGTGGATGCTGATCCCACAGAACGTTGACGACCTGTATGCGGGAAGTCTGGACGATGCGGACAGGATGATGCGGCGGCCGCTGCCGTCCGGAACAAGGGGCGGAGGGAAGAGACGGTGCCGGGAATGCGATTTCTGGCTGACGGACGCCGGATACGAGGCGGTGACCCGGTGCGCCGTGAAACGCGGGCTCATCCGGTCAGCGTATGTCGCCGAAGTCATCCACGAACAGGTCAGGATCGCGAACGAATCCGGATGGCCTCTCCCGGATGGCATCACCAACGAGTCCGTCGAGAGGGAAATCCTTGGACTGCTACGCAGCCTGGAAGAGTCCTCTTCCGCTCTATGAGCAGTGAAGATAGCAAACGGAAACCATACGTAAAACGTGTGGTCTACCGGATGGAAAACATATGCGAACCATACGTAAACCATGCGTAACGCCATGCGTGGCGACATGCATGGCAGCATACGGAAGACATATGTAAAGCATAAGACCTACCGGAAGTTAAACATATGTAAAACGTCCGTTTTCCCGGACGTTGCCAAAAGCTGGTGTAGCAAGTTATACGGTTTGTGCGCACAAACCGAAATTCCCCCAACCGCGCCATGGCGGTTGGCATTGACCCGAGTGCCGAAGGCTTTTGGACGGCGCCGCGCACTGCGCCGTGACGGTGGTTTCGACGTCGCCGGCGATGTCGGCGACGTCGAACGGCGAAACGGCCGCGACGTCCGGAAACATGGAAAGGAGCGTGAGCCCCATGGGCAGGAACCAGCAGCACAGGACGGGACGGACCCGCGGCAGGCGGATCTTCATCCGCGTTTCCGACCAGGAATTCGAGGAGATCCGCGCGGCCGCGGACATGAAAGGCGTCAGCGTCTCGCGTTACCTGGTCGAGGCGCATGAGACGTGCACCGACCTCGAAGCCGCGAAAAAGAAATGCGAGACGGGCCCCATCGTCGAAAAGCTGGAGGCCATCAGGACGGAGATCTGGCATATCGGACACAACGTCAACCAGATCGCGCGCAACACGAACCGCGACATGATCGCGAGCATGGACGACGAATGCTCGGCCGCGAAGGCCGTGAGGGACTGCGCGTGTCTGTTCGTCCAAGCCTCCGACACCATCAAACGCCTGTCGGATCAGATTGGCCGCTGAACCGTTCGCCAGCCGGATGGAATGGATGCCATCTATTAAGTCGGGATCACGGGAGCGGGGAGATGGACGAAGAAAAACGAAAGGCCTTGGAATCTCTGCCAAGGCCTTCGCCGATCGGGCTCTCCCAATCCATGTGGACGACTATATGTCCGTTCGATCCCGAAGTCAAGCTTGGCGGCGACGCAGACGACGGGCGCCATTTTACCATTGTTGGAACGTCAGCAGCGGCCGCGGACACGATGGTTTGGATCAGACCGTTTACCGGAATGAGCAAGCCCGGTCAGGGAAAACGCAAAGAGAAATACAGACAGATACCTAAGGATTCTCATGGCATGATGGTGGACGTCGTGTCGCCCTGCTCTTGCCGGTTCGTCGGCGACCGTCTTGTCCAGATGACTTTCCGCTTCCATTTTCGGAGCTGTCTGATTGACCGTTCCTCCCTCCTCCGACAGTTTCGGCGCACGCAGAAGCACGACTGTCAAAACGAGAAAAGGACCCCATAGGGCAACCGCACCAATGCAACGAATGAGACCGCTCCACCAGTTAAAAGCCATGGCGGCGACGAGCACGAGCAAGGAGGCAGTGAGGAGGCACGACAGAACGAGGATCCGATATTTCCATACTCTTCTCGTTTCCTCGTACTCATGCAAACGCTTGTATGACTTCTCCATGGCCTGCGTGAACGAAGCATCCATTCCACTGCCCCCATCACGAATTCGTTCCAAGATGTCGAGGCGGAACTGTTTCCTCAACGCCACGTGTGTGTATATCCGTTTGCCAATCATTGCGGCCAGTATGGTCGATGAGGCGGTAACGGCAAAGGCGATAAGAAGCTTACCCACCGCCGCGGCACCGTTCATATCTTGAGACATGACACAGACCAGTAGCAGCAGTCCGACGTCAATCCCATATAAGCCTCCGACGAGGAAAAGCGAAAAATAACCGCATACCAGCTCTTGCTGGTTTGCCCAGAATCTCAGTCCCTTCCGCGTGTAAGTCTCGTAGGCAAGGCGTTCCACGGCTTCGTCGACAAGAAACTCACGGTGGGCTCTGATAACAGATCGCTGTCTTTCACCAGCATGCGATTCCAATTCCACCATTTCCTTGAGTTCCTTGATGATGCGGGAGACATCCGCCCTCCATAAATCAGGAACACCTTTCAATAATTTCAGGACAGTGGTTAGAAGATACTTCGATATTTTTTCGATGTCCATTCCTGTTCCTCCATATGATTCCTGTTATACAGGCATGATATAAAAGGGCCGTCGTGGTTTTCCCTTTTTCCCGGAATAAAATTGTCGGTTTGATCCAATCTCGCTTAGACATCGACGGATCGTTCCAGACATCTTTGGATGGGATATGACCGTTTTCAATCACGAATCTGTAGACACCGTGTGCCATCGATGGTCGGTTTCCAACCGAGGATAATGACATGATTCCGAAGATCAGCCGCGGTTCGGATCCCGCGGGACTAGTGAAGTATCTGTTCGGCAAGGGACGGCACAACGAGCACGCCAACCAGCATCTCGTCGCGTGCAGCGACGACCTGCTCGACTCGTTCGGATTCGACGGGCATCCCGACGAATCGTACGCGAAAATCGGGGAACGCTTCGACCGGCGATACCGGGTCAGGGAACGCAAGGGAGATCCCTTCCCCCGCGACCGGCGCGGCAGGCACAATCCCGGCGGGGAGCACGGCAAGGACCGCGTGTGGCACTGCTCCCTGTCCATCAAGGCCGGCCAGGGCATCCTCACGGACGGGCAATGGGAAGCGATCGTCCGCGACTATCTGAAACGAATGAGCATCCTTCCCGACGACGGCGCGGCAGGCGTGACATGGCTCGCGGTGCGCCACGGATTGAGCAGGAACGGCAACGACCACGTGCACGTGATGGTGCAACTCGCCACGGACGACGGATGGATCAACACGTACAACGACATGAAAGCCGCGCAGCGATCATGCCGCGGAATGGAACGGGAACGGTCCGAACTCGTCGAGATCGGCCGGTCGAACACGGAAAGCCAGGTCAGGTACCGGTACGCGGAATGGCGGCGCTGGGCCGAATGGAAAGCACAGGAGGATTTCGACGGGCCGCTCCCCTGGCATGCGCTCGACAGGGACGAGCGCGTCCGGCGAATCGCGACCGTGGCCGCGGAGACGATGCCGAAACAGCACGTCGGCCGGATCGTGGAGGCGTGCGCGAAGGCGTCACGGAGCGAGGACGAGTTCATCCGACGCGTCCGCCGCGAGGGCTTCAGCATCGACCCGCATCTGCGCAAGGGCGCGGCCAGGGATTCGTTCGATTCGCCGGACCAGGTGGTCGGTTACCGGATCACCTGGCGCAGCAGGGACGGCTGGACGGAACGGTTCAACGCGACCGACCTCGGCGCGGACATGCGGTTGAAGGAACTAAGGAACGGTTGGACGCATGACGCGCGATCCGAATCGTTGGCGGTCCAGGAATGGCGCGCGAGCATGGAGAACCGCCCGCCCTTCCTCGCCGACGGCCTGGAGCGCCGACCCGCGAACCTCTCCACGCATGACATGGAACGGCTGATCGACGAGGCGTTCCACGTCGCCGTGAACGTGAGACGCGGGGAAGACGAGCCGGAAGCATACGACGAGGCGCTGCGCGAGGGACTGCGCGTGTTCGACAGGCTGTCCGAACGGTACGGGCTCGGGGATGGATTCTCGGCCGAGATCATGAAAGACGAACTCTCGGCCGAGACGCCAGACGCGATCGGAGACGATGGGCGCGATGAGAATGGGAAAGCCCACAAGCCCTGATGCCGCGGACCAGTATCATCTCACGGGACCCGGCCTCGTCTCGGCCGAGACGCCGGGGATCCCGGTTCCAAACGGTTCGGCCGGACCGAGGTCCCGATCGCCGGGGCGCGCGCCGGACACGGCCGAACCGCGCAGATCCTCCCATGCGGGGACGAACACGTTCTCGTACCGCCATGCCATGACCGCTTTGTGGTATTCCTTGAAACCTTCGGGAAGGACGGTCACCCCCATGGCCTGTTCCGGGATCGAATCGATCAGGGAGTACAGTCGGTCGGGCTCGTAGCGTTCCATGAACCGGCCGAACGCCAGCGTGCACTGGGGATCCTGTCCAGACGCGATGTATTTGAGCGGCGCGATCGGCTTGCCTTTGTCGGTGATGTAGCATGACCTCACGTCGAGGGCGTCCTGACGGATCAGTTCGTCTTTGGACAGGCGCCGTTCGATCGCGGCTTCGGTCCGTTTGTTGTTGAACGAGTTGCCGTTGTCGTACACGGGCGCGAGCCGGTAGTGGCCCTTCCTGTCGGACAGGACGCCCCAATTGGTGTTGTTGCGGTCGATGTTGCGGATGAACGCGTCGGTGACGAACATGTCCCAGAAACGTTCCCGGACCCCATCGATGCCGGCGAGCTCCGGGATGCGGTTGATGGCGGCCCTCACATCGGCCAGCACCACCCCCGACCCTGTGGAGGCGGATTCGGTGAATCCCGGTTCGTCGTCGGACAGGGAGTTCTTCAGATCGTGGAACTCCACCAGTTCCCAATCGTCATCGGTGAAATCCCGGCACGCGCACACGACCTTGCCTCCTCGGATGCCCAGCACGGTCTCGTGCACCGGGATGCCCAGCATCCCGTAGACATGCGATCCGAGGAATTCCGACAGGGGCGCCGTCGTGTACGAGGGGACCGAGCCTTGCAGACGTCCCGTCGGCCCCGGGAACTTGAGGATCCAGTTGCCCCCGTTCCAGACGACGCCGATCTTGCGGCCCGCGTTTCCGGCATAGAACCTACGGGATTTCTCGCACCCCTCGAAATCAATCAAAGCCATCATATTCCACGATTCTACCGGCCGGCGCGGCCGAATCAACCGCATTCATCCCACAGGAGGGAGACGACGCGTCCGCCGCCGCGGACCGAGACGTCGGACGCGTCCTACCGTCCGGCCTGTTTGACGGTGGGGACGTCCGGCAGGGACGGCTCCATGGCCGGCGCCGCGGGCGGCGTGATCCTGGCCTCCTGCTCGGGACTGTACGCGCCGAACAGGTCCGGCCCGTCCCATTCCTCCGGCTCGTACAGGTCTACCAGGTCGGTCTTGTCCTCTCCGGTGGTCTCACTGGATGACAGGTCTCCCCCGGTCTCGGATTCGACGGTCATTTTCCTTCTTTTCTCCGGGGCCGGCGTCTCGGTCGGGACGTCGTCCGTCTTTCCCCCGTCCGCCACCGGATCGTCTCCGGAGGACGTCCCGTCGTGTTTCTCCACGTCGTCATCTCCGGACGGTTCGGGCAGGTCGGAGACGGGCGCCGCGTTCTCGTTCTCGTTCATGGAGCCCTCGAACAGGCTGGACGGTTCGTCTCCCTCGCTGCGGTTGTCCCCGCCCGAGGATTCGGGCAGTCCGGCGTCGCGCAGGTGGCTGATCTGCTGGCCGGCCTCGTCCACGGACACGACGGCCTGCATCATCACGCATTCGGCGATCAGATCGTTCCGCTGCCCGTTCCATCCCTCTCCGTTCTCCGGGGCGACATGGAACGTCTCGCCGTCGTGCCGGGCCCTGAACTCGTCCGGGGAGGTGTCGTCGTGGTCGAGTCTGACGGTGAAGCCGGCCTTCTCGAACGCGGCCAGGGTGTCCTCGAGGGCGGGCGTGCGGTCCACGTAGGTGATGGTGACGTTGTTCATGACGCGGTCGGCCTGCTGTCCGATGGTCTCGCCGGGATGGCGCTGCGACCATTCCGTCTCCATGAGGTTGCGCGCCCGGTTGAGCTGGGCGGCGTAGCCAGGGTCCGTGCCGACGAGCATTTCGCTGACGTTCCAGGCTTTCAGCAGGCTTGTGTCGCTCAACGGCGCGCAGCCCCTCGTGCCGAGCACGGTCGCGTTCAGCACGCTCTCGAACCCGTTGTTCAGCTCGCGCCTGTGGGCGCTTTCCCAAGACAGCAGGCGGGCTCGCTGCGCCTCCATCTCCTTGATCTCCGCGGCCTGCAACCTCGCCTGTTGGGCCTGTTCGGCCTTGCGTTCCCTTTGCTGCTGCTGTATGTCCGCGCTCAGTGAGCGGTGGAGCATGCTCAGCTGTTGGGCCATGTTGCTCCATGTGCTGTTGAGCAGCTGGTCCAATGCGTCCTCGGGATCCATCGCCGACATCATCGGCCTCCTTCCTGTTGGTTCCTACCGATCGCGTGCAGTTTTATGTTCGGCCGGCGCGGCGGGCGTTCCCTGTCGGGGATGGCCGCCGCTGCCTCCTCCATCTCCTTCGGGCGCACCGGGCGCAGGGGCTCCATGGCCTTGCGCCGCCAGCCCTTCGGCGGGCGTTCGCATGGCAGCGGCTCGCCCGGCCCGGTCGTGTGCCCGTTCTCGTCGATGCCGAGCGAGGCCACGAGGCCGGTGTCCTTGTTGAACACCCGGTCGAGCAGGCCGAACGCTTGGATGTTGAAGATCATCATCTGGCCCGGCTGGCGTCGGGCGTTCTCGTAGGCGCGCCACAACGCGTCGAGCTGGTAGATGAGCGGCGGGTACCGCCACCAGTCCGGCACCCACAGGAACTTCGTCATCACGCCCTGCTGGTAGGGCCACATGTTCGCCACGTGCAGCTCCACGAAGCTTGCGAGGTTCGGATAGTACGTGTCCCGCATCTGGGTTCGCGCGCCGAACTGGCCTATCAGCGCCTCGCGTTCGGCCTGGTCGTCGCCGATCTCCCTTGATTCGGGAATCGAAAGCACGTCCTCCCCGTCGGGCTCGCCATCGGCGCCGTTCTTCGGCTCCGGCGTGGCGTCGGTTTCTCCCTCATTCCCCTGCGCGTCCGGGACGGCGTCTTCGGCCTCGTCCTTCCCGGTGTCGTCGGACGGCGTTTCGGCCGAGGGTGTGGCGGGCGGCGTCGAATCCCGATTCCCGTCCGTCGGAACGCCGGGAGCGGCGGAAGTCGTTTCGGCCGCGCGCTCCCTTTCCGCCAGCTCCAAGTCCTCCTTGGTCGAGATCGCGAAGTCCTCGGCGGCCAGGCCGGCCTTGTACGCGAACAGCCATCGCGTGAACGGGATGGTCAGCCCGTACCGGGTCACGTCCTCGACGCCTTCGACGGCGAGGTTCGCCGCGGCCACCGCCGCCACGCACGCCATGTCGGGATCCGTGGGACGGTCGGCGTGGTCGGGGACCTGCGGCGGCGCGGCCACGCCGGAATCCGGTTCCGGAACGACATGGTCCGCCGCGGGCGCGGACGGCCCCGGCATGGGGGCTTGCGGGAAGACGGGCCCCACCCGGCCCGGCGCCATCTGGACCGTTTCGCGGATGCCGTGCTGCATCTCGCGGTCCTCCGATGGGTTCTTGCCTGGAAATACCATTTTCATCCTTTCGAGGAATGTTCCAACGCCCATGTCATGCGGCCTTGCGGATGATGTCGGCCCAGACGCGGTTCTCGGTCCACGGCATGGTCCGGTCGATCTGGGCGCGGCATTGCGAGGCGAGCACGAGCGCCCGGCCGACGGGCCACTCGGCCAAGTCGGACACGTCCAGGATGTTCTCCTTCTGGATGCTGTTGTTCACACTGCGTCTGCCCTGCCCGTCGATGTTGAGGCTGCCGCGGACGATCTCCCTCTGACCGACAAGGCTGCTGATCTCGCCGAGCCATTTCGCGTCCTTGATGCCGCCCAGGTAGACGAGGATGTTCGCGTTGTTGAACAGGCTGCCGAAGTTCGTCTCGCCGAACGCGGCCTTGCCCTGGTCCGGGTTCTGCCAGATCGTCATGATCGGGATGCCGGCCGAGCCGAAGTACGAGTACACGTCGGCGAGTTCGGGCCAGCGGCAGATGTTCGCGGCCTCGTCGAGCACGCAGCACATCGGCCTGGGCAGACGCCGGTTGTTGTCCGTGCATTCGGACTGCGCGTATTGGAACGCGGTGAACGCGACGACCGCGGTCAGGCTCGCGGTCAGCGCCGTGGACGGGCGCCCCTGGGCGGACAGCAGGTAGAGGGTGTCGCCCTCGCTGGTCGCGAAGGCGAGCGGGTCGAACACGTCTCGCCCCTCCGGGGTGCCGTCGCCCTCCCGGGGCAGGACCCATTCGATCACGTCGGGGTCGGCGAGGAAGGCGACCATGGTCTGCAACGAGCCGAACACGCCGCTTCGAGTCTCCGGGGTCAGGGCGATGACCGAGCTGACGCGGGCGGCGATCTCGCCGTATCCCTCGTGCTTCGTGAGGATGGTGACGGGTTCGGTGTTGCGTTCGCTCGACGCCCAGCGGAACACGTCGGCGACGGTCTTGCCTCCGAGGTGGGCGGCGAACAGGTAGTCGGCGAGCTGCTGGGCCGCGGTTCCGGGGAAGAAGTCGTCGCCGCCGGTGGACGGCTGGCCGGACGCGTACCGCCAGCAGTCGGCGATGCGTTTCGCGTCGGCGATGGTGTGGATGGAGTCGATCAGGTTCCACACCCATGTGGTGTGCTTCCGGTTCGGTTCGGCGATGCGTTCCGGGTCGAACACCCAGATGCGCCCGTCGGGATGGTCGTGCATGCGGACGGGACGGGTCACGTCGAGGATGTCGCCCTTGTTCGAGGTCGCGAGGCATGGGCCGGGGGCGGAGCAGACCGCGGGGATCGCGTAGCACAGGGACTTTCCGGAACGGGGTCCGGCAAGCACGATCGCCATGTCCTCCCAGCTGGTGCTCATGGGCGTTCCGTCCACGATGTTGCGGCCGAGCGGATAGCCCGGCTCCATGCGTTTCGGGTCGTAGTCCTTGACGAGACGGGACGCCATCTTCTCGGCCCGTTCCCGGGTGACCTTGGACACGGCTTCGCCGTGGCCCATGCTCGGCGCGTACACGTCGACCCTGGTGCGGTCCGCGCTTCCGGTGACCTTCGGGGCGACCTTGCGCGCCAGCAGCCACCAGCACAGGCCCGCGAGGGCTCCGGCGAGGATGACGAGCAGTCCGGCCAGCGCCCACTGCGCGCCGGTGAACTCCCATTGGCCGGAGAGGATGTACAGGAGCGCGAAGATGTCGAACCCGTGGCCCGACGCCGCGCATATCGCGCCGAACACGGACATGACCGCCAATGCGACGAGCAGCGCGACTCCCGCCGCGCGGCTGGACGGCCTGACGGTCCGTCCCAGGTCGGCTACCCTGTTGGTCTGGAGTTTCGGATCGACGTCCACCGCTATCCCCTCTCCCGCACTTCGGCGAGCTCGGCCAGGATCGCGTCGGCCATGTGCCGCCTCCATTCGCCGACGTCCGGGACCGAGGACTTCCAGCCGCATCCGCAGTGGAACAGTCCATGGTCGCCCTCCCATGTGGCGAACCTCTCCCCGCATGAGCATTCCGCCCCGGACATGGAGGGACGGGGCGCGTGGGCGCGGAGGACCGCCTTCCTGCCGACCCCCGTCCCCTCCCTTCCCTCGTCATCGAGGAACTTCATCATGAACGCTCCTCCCCGGTCGCGGGCTGGGTCTCGGACGGGGAGGATCCGGCCCGTTGCTCCGCTTCGGCGGCGCGTTCCTTGCGGCGCTGATAGAGGATGGAGTCGTAGACGAGCCATTGCGCGTTGATGACGTTGCGCGCGTCGGGCTGGCCGTCCTTGGAGCTGGCGTAGGCGGCGGGCTCGGCGATGCTGCCGCCGGCGATGACGGGATCGCCCTGCCTCATGTCGATGCGACGCACGGTGTCGGCCGCGTTGCCGAAGAGCTGCACGGTCGTCTTGACGGGTCCGCGCGGGTCGTCCGTCCAGCCGCCGTCCGCGGTCCTCACGCGGCGGTTCTCGTAGACCACCGCCTGGAGTTTGGAGGGCAGGATGGCGCCGTCCTCCATGGTCTTCTCGGGCAGGTAGTCGGGGTTGGCGCCGAGATTGCCCCTTACCGTCAGCATCGTCTGCGGCATGTTTCGTCCTTTCGTCATAGGGGGTGGGGCGCCACGGCCTTTGTGGCGTCCCACATGCAATGTTGCGGCCTCCGCGGCGGCGGAACGGTGCACCGCGTCTACAAGTTTCCGTTCAGCGTGTCGGCGTGGTCGCGCCGAATGCGCGCGGGTCGCCGAGCGGATCCGTGTCCGCGCGGTCCGTGCGTTCGAGGTCGCCTTCCGACAGCAGTCCCGCCTTCCATTCCACGTAGGATTCGGAGATGAAGTCCGGGCGCGAATAGAACTCCATGCAGCTGTTCCTTCCTCCCGGGAAGTTCCAGTAGTGGTCCTCGACGACCTGCGCCAGCTCGTCCTCCGCCCAGACCCGCATGACGTCGCGTTCGGACTGGTCCGCCAGCCCGGCCGTCCACGTGTAGCGGGCGTCGGCGTCGATGGGCGCGGTTCGGATCCATTCGTCCAATCGTCCGCGGATCCAGTTGAGAGGGACGCCGCCGGAGCCGGCCGTCCGACGCGCGCCGTCCGACGCCTCGCGCACGAGCAGGCCTTGCTCCAGCCATTCCCCGAGGTCTTCCATAGTGGAGTTGATCCGGTGGTAGGCGTCGTAGCCGATTCTGTCGCCGAGGACGGTTTCGAGCCGGACGATGTTGTCGAGGTCGAGCATCGACCCGTCGTGCTCGTAGACGTCGACCGCTTCCCTCCAGTGGGCCATGACGTAGTCGGCATCGGCGTCGTCGCGCCGGTCGAACCGTTCGAGGATGGTTTCGATGGATTCGCTGTTGAGTCTCATGTCGTTCTCCTTGTCCGCGCCCTATCTTGCGGGCCCGGCCGCGGGCGCGGCGTACGGGTCCGTTCCGGTGAGGGATTCGTCCAGGACGTCCACCGGATCCTCCAGGTCGGCCTGGGATACCGGGTCTCGATGGCTTCGAGCAGGCTCAGGATGGCGGCCTCCCGGCCTCCCTGGTCGATGAAGCGCGCGACGTTGCCCTCGACGGGGCGCGGCGCGTGCCATTCCGTCTCGTCCGCGAGACGCCACAGCCATTCGCCTTCCTGGGGGATGACGTGGCCGAGTATCCGCCCGTCGGGCAGCTCGGCGGAGAGGACGTGCGGACCTCCGGGCCATGTCGCGGATCGGCGCATCTCCACGTCGTCTATGGTCCTCTGTTCCATGTCCGGAGCCTTCCTTTCCGTCGTCCGGATGATTCACAGGCCATGGTCGCGCCGAAGCGGCGTGTCGGCGGGACACGATGTCTACAAGGGCCGATAATCGGACTCATCGACGAAAGGACGGCATCATGTTCCACTTCTTCGGAAGGATGAGGGGAAACGGACGGAAGGCGGCGCCGGACTACCGGCTCCTGGATTACGCGGACCACCTGCGGTTCATACGGCCCTTCGTGCAGGCGAGATACGGGTCGGAGCCCGCGCAGGAGATACTTTCCATACTGAAGGACTCGGCCGACGACGAATGGACGTATTCGCGATCGAGAAAGGCGCTTCAGCCGTTGACGGGACGCGGCGACGCGGAATTCCTCGCCCGGGTCGAGCTGATGGCGTCCGAGGCCATAGGAGGCGTCAACTCCGCCATCGGCGCCGCGAACGAATGCGGGACGCGGATGGAACGGCGTCTCCAGGTGTTCGCACCGGACGGGATGAAGCCGTGCGCCTCATGCCGGATGCTTGACGGGCTGAGGACGGGTCTCGACGAGCCGTTCACCCTTCCGGGGGGCATAGGCGCATGTTCCGGCGACGCATGGCTTCCGATCGACCCGATGGTGCCGGAATGCCTGTCGGAGGAGAGCGCGTGCACGGTCGTCGAACTGTTCGAGATGCCCGAATGACACGGGACGCAGCAGACGGGTCGGCGCGGAATCCGCGCATCATGAGTCTGGAGACCGCGAAGGGCCTGGCCGACGCGCTCGGCGTCACCCTGGATGATTTCTGGGAAGGCCTGGACGGTTGATTGTCGTTCCCGCCGAAGCGGGAAAAGCCTCTCACCCACAACTGGACCACGACCGGGAACGGAACCCAATAAGCGGATAAGCGCATACGTATATGCTTATCCGCTTATCCTTGTCATCGGATCGGCGACTCCGTCCTGGCGGACTCCATGACGGGCATGGCGGCCGCGGCGAGACGCGCGATGTCGTCGGACAGCTGGACGCCGTCATAGCCGCAGTGTCCCTCGTCGAACTCCCAGTCCACGCCGGACAGGTCGTGTCTGGTGACGAACGGGTCGCCCTGGTCGACGAAGTGGGGGCCGGGATTGTCGTCGATGACGAGGCTGGTTTCGTAGCGTCCGTTCTCCCCGTCCTCGCGATCGGCTTCGGCCACGTCCTCGTATCCGGGGTACGGCGTCCATCGTTCGCTGTCGCATTCCATGATGTCGTAGACGCGCCAGCCTTCCGGGAGGGTTCCGTGGATGCCGGGCGCGCGGTAGCCGCGCGCGACCGACCCGTCGGGCATGTCCAGCTCGAATCCGTCGGCCCTCTCCCCTATGGCCTCGGCGAGCCGTTCGAGTTCGTCCAGCGTGGGTTCGGGCAGTTCGGGCATGTGGATGCCGTCGTTCCTCATGGGTTCTCCTTTCCTTCGCGGCGAGCGGACGGCTCCGCGTCCTCGCGCTCGAAGCGGCGGAGGCGGGCGAAGGCCCGGCGCGCGAGGTCGTACGCCTCATAGTAGCTGGGATGGTCGGTGTCCTCCTGCCAGACGATGTTTCCGGTCCGGTCGGTGACGAGCGCGGTGAACGAGTTCGGCTCCATGGCCGCGAGGGGGCGGAACAGGAGCGTGAAGCCGTGGGACGGCACCGCGACCGAAGCGACAGCGAGGGGACGGTTGCGGCCGGCGTCCGTGCCGCGGCGGGCGGTCCGGACGGACAGGGCGCCGGCGTATCCGTTGACGACGGCGAGGTCGCGGATGGCGAGCTGGAGCGGGACGCCGAGCCACGCGTCCGGCGTCATATGACGGGTCGCCTGGTTCATCATCGGCTCCATTTCGCGTTCGTGTCGTTGAATCCGGACCGTTCGATGTCGCACATCTGCACGTTCACGGGGATGCCGGGCAGCCCGCCGAGCTTGACGAGGAACTTGCCCACGCCCTTGAAGCTCGCGTTCGCGTCGAAGTTGGTCGGTGTGGCCCAGTCGGCCAGCATGTCCTCCTCGCGCACGCTGATGGGAAGGCCGGACTCGCCGCGCAGATAGCGTTTGATCTCGGTGCGGGACAGGGCTCCGAGGACCTTGATCTTGCTGCGTTCCACGAATCCACGGGCCTTGTTGTTCTGCGCCTGTGTGTCCAGGCACAGCAGGTCCGCGAACGTGTGGGTGATCATGATCTGTCCGACGCCCCACTGGCGGTTGAGTCGGGTGAGCAGGTCGAGGCGGTCGACCATGAGCGGGCTGGCGCGCAGGGCGCGGTGCATCTCGTCCATGATGATGACGTGGTTGCGGCGCGGCAGCAGTCCGGCCTCGGCCATCATGTCGGTGGCGTTCTTCGCGGCGAACGCGCTCGACCATGTCGCGGCGAGCACGGCGGCGACGACGTCGTCGCCGGCCTGGGCGAGGGCGCTGATGTCGAAGTCGACGGGACGGGACAGGTCGAGCCGTTCGGTGGTCTGCTCGCAGAACAGGCGTCCGAACCGTCCCATCGGGTTCGCGAGTCCGTGGAGGCTGGACAGCAGGTCGCGGGTCGAGCGCGCGTAGGCCTCGTCGTTCTCGGGGTCGTCGAACACGGCGGCGGCGCGAATCTCGGGCGTGCCCTGTCTGACGAGGTCGCGCAGGTCGGGGATGACGGGCGGCTCCGGATCGTCCTTGGTGCGCTCGTACAGGATCTTGAGCGCGGTGGACAGGACGTTGGATTCCACGTCGGAGACGGTGCGGCGTCCCTCCTCCCGTCCGGTGCGGCTGATGGTCAGCAGCACCTCCATGAGCGCGCTGCGGCGTTCGTGGTAGTCGGCGAGCAGGTCCTCGCGGGCGTCTCCCGTGAGCCGTTTGAGCGCGTCGTGGATGCCGCCCGGGTCGAGCGGGTTGATGGAGCCCAGGCCGCTGCCCAGACGGATGACCTGTCCGCCGAGCAGCCGGACGAGTTCGGCGTAGTCCGGCTTCAGGTCGCCGGGGATGATCGCGTTCATGCCGAGGGCGGACATGCCCCATACCTGGCGGCGCACGAACGTGGATTTGCCGATGGCGGGCAGCCCCATGACGAACATGCTGGGCTGTTCGATGATGCCGGCGCGGAACCAGCTGATCGGATCGCAGCACACGCCCGCGCCGGTCGTCATGCTCCGTCCGATGGGCACGCCCTCGACGGGCAGCGCCATGTCGGTGCTGAACGGCCAGAATCCCCCGCACACCTGGGTGCTGGTGCCGAAGAACTCGTCCATCGTGGGCATGAGCCCGCCCCATCCGCCGCCCCTTGAGCGCCGTCCCCTCCAGGACGGCCCCATCGGCGTTGGCGGGATGGACGGGCGAAGGACCGGCATGTCCGGATCCATGGTCCGGCCGGTGTCCTTTCCCTTCCGCATGGTTCCGTTCCTTTCACGAGAGCGCGGCGAACGCGCTGGGAGGCGTGTAGTTCCTGAGGTTGAGGCCGAGCGGCAGGCTCGCGGCGAAAGCGGTGTCCTGCGCGCCGTAGCAGGGGCGCAGGTCGATCTTCGCGCTTCCGGCGGCGCCCTCGACGGCGTGCGTGGCCTGTTCGAGCCTCATGCGCTCGTCGTCGCCGGCGCGAACGGTGGCGGTCACGAGCATGCCGAAGAACACAATTGCCGCTCCCCTGTTGGTCTCGATGGCCTGCCGGTTGGCCTTGTTGATCTGGCTCATCGCGCTGATGGACGCGCGCTTCTCCTGGCTGACCTGGTTGGCGGCCCTCTGTCTGTTCTGCTCGGCCATGAACGCGGTCTTGTCCGGAGGCAGGACGTGGAACACGACGGTGACGCGCTTGCGGTCGCAATCGGAGAGCGGGCCGAGCAGACGCGCCAGGGTGGAGCTGGTCACGTTGGATTTGGGCGGGTCGCACATCTCCCATGTGCGGCTCACGCCGGAATCGTGCCGGTAGTGGTCCCAGCCGGCCTCGCAGGCGACGGGCCCGGCGTCCTCCCATTCGATCCATGGCTGGCCGTCGGCCTGTTCGAGCGTGTCCTGCGTGGCGGGATCGTAGCTGACGCGGACCATGCGGCCGATCTCGTCGATGTCGAGCGTGCGCACGCACTTCTGGTTGGAGGCCATGCGCTTGTGGGGAGGGGTCTGCTCGCCGAGCAGGTACGGGATGAACGGCACCATGCCGGCGATGGTGAACAGCGTGGTCGGGTTCGGCGAGATCAGTGACGCCGAAGGCATGACCAGATGGTCGTGCTTGGAGAAGTAATCCAGATAGCGCTTCGCGATTTCTGAAGTGCGCATGAGTTGGTGAGCTCCCTTGTGGGTTGGGGCCGTGCTGGCCCGCATGCAAAATGATAGATAAAAATTTGAACAGCTGTTATGCGTGTGAAAGTGGGGGGCATGCCCCGGATTCGCTACCGCGCGGCGCGGTCGATGTAATGTTGGTTGAGCTCAGCCTCGCGGGCTCGGCGGGTGGCGTTGAACTCGTTGACCAGGCCTTCCAGCGTCCTCATGCCCACATGGTCCTGATCCGGGCCGAACACGAACGCTCGTGCGGCGTCAGGGGTGTTGGCCTTGACGTAGGCCTGGGCTTTGATGACGGCTAGGGCGCCGACGGTCACGCCGACACCGATCCAGAACAATCGTTTGAACATCACTGAGCCTTGCTTTCCTGCTGTCCGGAGCCTTCGACGGAGTCACGGCCGGTGCTCTTCTTGGCGACGAACGACTGCGCGGTGGATTTCAGCGCATAGAAGAACGACGCGATCTTGATGACGGGCTTGCCGAGGAACGAACCGTAAAGATCGGTCAGGGCGCCTACGTTGTTGGCAGTGGACGACGCGGCCGCGGAGATCCTGTTGACATCCTCAAGCGATTTGTTGACCTGCTTGACGGTGGTGACGCCCTCATCGAGGGCCGGGATGGCGTGCTCCCCCGACTCGCGCACGGTGTCCGCGATCTGGTCGAACAGCTTGCCGAGGCGAATCAACGGATAGATCATGAAGCCTGCAAGCACGGCGAATGCTATTGCCGCGATAAGGCCGGCGATCTGGCCAACACCCATGTGTACCTCTTTTCCGTCCCACAGGCATACGCCCGTGCACACAATACCCGCAACACACTAGCCGTCACCCGAGACCGACGCTGCCGGCGGCATGCGGGTCGGCCGGCCCGGTCGCGCGTCTCACTGATTGTATGACACGACGGTGAGAGCCACTTCGAACGGCTTGGTCGTATCGAAATCAAGGCACGTAACCGACCCGTTGGCCGGCCTCTCGCTCAGGTCATACCCTTCCGGCGCGAAGCGGTGCATGAGGCTGAGCAGCGTATTGCCATGGGATATCTGCAGCACGTCGTCGCCGTCCTTGAGATCCGGGTTGGACGCGATCAGGGAAAACGCCCCGTGCACGCGGGCCCAGTATTCGGCGTCGGATTCCGCGTCGTGGAACGGGTCGGCCTCCTTGAGGAAGTCGCGGGTCGCGGCGAGGCCGTACTTGGCGACGATGTCGTTGTAGTCCTTCGCGCCGTGGGGCCCTCCCGCGGCCGTCCAGGCGAGCGACATGTCCTGACCTTCGAAATAGCCGTAGCACTGCTCGCGGAAATGCATGTCCGACACGAGCACCGGCCGGGCGTTGCCGACCTCCTCGTTCACGTCGAGGATGCGCTTCGCGGTGATCTGCGCACGCGACGTATCGGAGCAGTACGCGGCAGCGAACCGCACGTACTTGAGTTTTTCCGCCGCCTTGTCGGCGTCCGCCAACCCCGCTTCGGTCAGCGGCGCATTGCACCATCCCTGAAGTCGGTTATACCTGTTGAACGTGGTCTGTCCGTGGCGGACAAGATGCAGATGGAGAATCATACTGACGATTATTCCATGCTTCCCGCATGCCACAAAACCCGCCGCGCCCATCGCCACAGACCCCTCCAGTCTGCTAACGCCCCCGCTGGCGGGGGGCTGGCATGCGCGGCATGACTGGGGGTGGTTCTCAGCTCAATGGAACAGC
>ERZ857801.1281-NODE-1281-length-27302-cov-5.691819_pt1 | contig 27302 bp, 20 predicted proteins | sample MGYA00519762_ERZ857801 | MGnify/ENA primary metagenome ERZ857801 (study PRJEB31778, sample SAMEA3449368) | human gut metagenome | biome: human gut; feature: human-associated habitat; material: faeces | place: United Kingdom | collected 2010/2012 ...
GCGTGTTTTTCATGTCGTAACCGGAATAACCGTTGGGGAATATATCCGCAACCGACGTTTAAGTCAGGCGGGGCTGGACATGCTGCTTCACAAAAGCAAGGTTACCGATATAGCGATGCGGTACCAATATGACACAGCCGAAAGCTTTTCAAAAGCGTTCACCCGTTTTCATGGCATCGCGCCGTCGGACGCAAAAAAACGCGGAGAAAAGCTGAAATGTTTTGACCCGATCACAATCAATGTTTACATCGAGGGAGGATTTACGATGTCGCGCGAAATTATGGAAAACGAAGAAGGCGTCAGACTGATTCGTGAAAAATTCGAATATAGAAAAGCCGGTAAATTGAGGTTCATCGGACTCGATTTAATCGAAAACGACGTCAATATAGAGGAAACGCTTCGAATCATCTCGCCGCTGCTCGACCCGCTGCCGTCGGACGAGTCCGGGGCCGGCTCGCCGGGCGCCTGCCCGCGCGTGACCGTCACCGTGTTCTCGGAGCCATCCCTCCACATAATCCAGTCCACGGCCGTATGGTCGTAGTCGTCCGCGTCATCGCCCGACGGGGTCAACGTGTAGCTGCCGACCGTCTCGCCCTTCTCGTCGACGATGATGTTCTCGTCCGTGGTTTTGACGTAGAACTGCTTCAGCAGATAGTTGGCTCCTTCGAACTCACCGGAGTTCAGCATCAGGCGGGCCCACCGCCCGCCGTCCAGCACCTCGGTGACCTTCAGGTCGCGCGAGAGGATAAACACACGCTTGCTGTCGCTCGACTCATCCCACTGGAAATACAGGGAACCGTCCGAGAACTGGCCGAAGTCCGTGAAGTTCACGTACTGGTCATCCTTCGTGTTGATGTTCAGCAGGTCGGTGACTTTTTTGGTCTTGCCCGTGCCTGCATCCAGAATCAGCAGCTTGTTGCCGTTATAGCTTTCAGAGGGATTGAGCACGTACTGATTCGCGCCGAACCGATACAGGCCCTGCAAGTCGCATCGGTAGGTGTCGCCAGGCGAGCAGTAGTCCGAAGGAAGCTTCACGATTTCCTTGTTGCTGTCGATGGAATACAGGTGGTATGCGCTGTCCTTGACCACATATGTGTCGAACACGTGGTAATCGTCCACATCGACTTCAGTAGTGTTCAACGACTGGTATCCGCCGCTGTCCTTGCTGATGCTCACGCTGTCCTTGAACGTCTGCAAGGTCTCGGCCTGCTTCGCGCCGCCGCTCAATCCCATGATCTGCTTGTGGCCGATTTCGACCTCACGCTGATCGTCGTTGACAGTCCTCTTCTCTGTCGTCTTCCAGCTTTTCTCGATGGCGACGCGATTGTTGGATTGCGCGAGCACATCGAATTTGTAATCCTGCTGCAGGTTGATCAGGTTGTCTTCCTCGGTGCGCAGATCGATGCGATCGGACAATTCGCCGGATTTCAAATCGACCTGATGGGCGAACAGGTGCACGGTTTCCGGCGTGGTGCCGACCGCCTTGGTCTTGACCGCGTAGATCACGAACACGGCCGGGTTGGGACCGTATGTGGCGGCGACGACCGGATCGGAGTACATCTTCTCCCCGGATTTCAGAGCCGAGAAGTAGATCACCTTCGATTCGTCCATTGCCGGCGTCCAGACGCCGAACGCATATTGCCTGTCATCGGCGGATTGGCTGGAACTGCCATAGTCGGAATCGCTGCTGGAGCTCGCATCGCCGTTGGCGCAGGGCATTACGTCGGAAACCACTGCGCCGCCGTCCCACCCCCAGTCGGAGGTGTCGTAGTTGCAGACGAAGTTGGTCATGGTGACTTCGCTGACCGCTTTTTTGCCTTCGATCTGCGTCGGGGATTGCTTTTGCGTTTTCTTCGGCGTTGCATCAGTCGTGTCGCTGGTCTGCACGGGGCCCGCGGCCGCGTTCTTCCTGCCGTGAAGGATGAGGAATGCGGCAACTCCGCCGACGACGATCGCCACGACGACGATGGCCGCGATGATGGCGATGATGATCTTGCGCTTCTTGCGTTGCGCGGGCGTAAGTGGTGGCTTCTTGCCGGGTTGGGATTGCGACCCGGGCTGACCTTGGGGTGCGCTGCCGCCGTTATCCGCGGGGCCCGCTGGCTGCGGGACAGGCGGCAACGTCCCCGTACCGGGTACTGTGTTCGGAGCGAAGCCGGACGCGGCTGTACCGGGTTGAGGCATCTGCGCCCCGCTACCGGGCGCTGCGGCGACACCGCTTGCGACCGGAATGCCGCAGTATGTGCAGAACGCCGATCCCGCTGGAATTTCATTACCACATCGAGCGCATCTGGCCATCATCATCCCCTGTCTCTTCGTTACGACAATCATAACCAATTCGAGGGATTTTGAAAGGCCGCGAAGCCCTGCGGCCGGGCGCGATGTCACGCGGTCTGGGCTATGATGAAGGCGCAACCGAACGGGAGCCGCAAGGCTGAGAGGAAGCGACGCTTCGACCGTCAACTTGATGCGGGTAATGCCGCCGTAGGGACGAGTTGTCCAGTCGCAGCGCAGCAACAATCGGCATCCGCCAACCGATGGCGGACGGTTCCCAGCCAAACGCACCGGGCATCCCGGCATATAACAGAACAGGCATAACGAAAAACGCATGATTCGGGTCATGGAGGGGCGCACCACCTCACAGGGTACGGCTTGCTCCAGCGACCCGTTTTTCATATCGGCGGACGCCGGCGCACCCGATCGGAGATCGCCGGCAACGGCCGGCAGCGCAATGTCGCCGATATGGGAATCACGCCAGCGACCGAGGAGGGACACATGATCATCAACGGGCAGCCGGAGGACATCGCCACGCCGCTCAGCGTCGACGAGCTCATCGCGCGCAAGGGCCTTAACGCGGGACGCGTGGCGGTCGAGGTGAACGGTGCCATCGTGCCGCGCGACAAGCGCGCACAGACCATGCTGAGCGGCACCGACACCGTCGAAATCGTCACGTTCGTGCAGGGCGGCTGAGAGCCCGGCAAACACGCGGCAAGGCATCGGTACGGGCTCATGCCGATGCCGGCCAGCGAACCGCACTCCGACCCGAATACCGCACGCATCAAGCGTCATATACCTCAAAGAAAGGTACCATCATGACCATCGCATCAACCACACCGGCCGCCCAATCGGACGACCCGGTGCTCGACGAACTCATCGGCACGGCGACGAACACCGCGCTGCTCCCCGAACCGGACGCGCACGCCTACGACGACATCGCGACCGGCGACGCCGACCCGCTGGTGCTCGGCGGGCACAAGTTCACCAGCCGCTTCATCCTCGGCTCGGGGCGCTACGACCTGAACCTCATCAAGGCGACCATAGAGAACGCCGGCACGCAGATCGTGACGATGGCGTTGCGTCGCTGCCGCACGACCGAGAACAACCTGCTCGACTACATCCCCAAGGGCATCACGATGCTGCCGAACACGTCCGGCGCGCGTAACGCGGAGGAGGCCGTGCGCATTGCGCGTCTCGCCCGCGAGGTCTGCCAGACGGACTTCGTCAAGGTCGAGATCGAGCACGAGACGAAGTACCTGCTGCCCGACAACGAGGAGACGATTCGCGCCACCGAGATGCTCGCCAAGGAGGGCTTCGTGGTGATGCCGTACATGTTCCCCGATCCGATCGCGGCCAAGCGGCTTGAGGAGGCCGGCGCCGCCTGCGTGATGCCGCTCGGCTCGCTTATCGGCTCCAACAAGGGACTGCGCATGCGCGACTTCATCGAGGTTATCATCGCGAACACGCACGTGCCGGTGATCATCGACGCGGGCATCGGGCGTCCCAGCCAGGCCGCCGAGGCCATGGAGATGGGCGCGGACGCGGTGATGGCGTACACGGCCATCGCGAGCGCCGGCAACATCCCGCTGATGGCCCGCGCGTTCAAGCACGCCATCGAATCCGGCCGCGAGGCATACCTGTCCGGTCTGGGCACGGTGACGGAGGGCCACGCCGTGCCGTCCAGCCCGACGAACGCCGCCGACTACCTGCACTGAGCCACCCGTACTGAGTCGCCTACTCACGTCGCCGCCCGGCAGCGTGCACCCATACGTGGGGCACGATGCCGGGTGTACCTTAATCTTGCGATGACGCCCAGCCCGCGGCCCGAGACCCTGCGATCACAGGTCAACGGCCATCGCCAGCTCCAGATCGTCGTCCAGTTCCTCGACATCGAAGTCGAGCTTCCTGAGCACGTCGTCATTGGGAACATCGCCAAGGGGCGCATCATCACCGTCGCCGGGGCCCATGTCACCGGGATCGTCATCAGGGCGCATCAGCATCGATTCCACGACCTCATCATATTGGTCCGGATTGCCGCGGAACAACGCCAAAGCGCACCCCCGCGCCAGGCGCTCATCCGGGAACCGTGCCAATACGATGTTCGCCAAGGACTCGCCCAAATGTGCCTTCGCGTTCATTTCCTCCTCGCTCAGCTTGTCGAGACGCTTCTGCATGCGGCGTGTGAGACGCTGTATGTCCGCCTCGGACGTACTGTAAAGCGTGCCGTCCGTCGCGTAGTCGTCATCAAGTCCCCGTGAGAATTCATCGAATCCGTTCATGAACGCGATTATCGGCAATGACAGCAGACCGAACCGGACGAGCGTCTCCGTAAGCAGTTCCAGCTGCTCGACGCCTCGGTCGAACCGCTTGCGGTCTCGCCGCTCGAATCCGAGGATAAGGTCATGGGCCATCACGTCGCCCATCAGCGAGTATGCCAGATCGTTCAGGAACGCCACATCCTGCCATAGTGGTTCTCCCGGCACATCCCGATTGTGTTCCAGCGCGAGCATGCGGTCATCGACATCTATTGGTTCATCGTCCCACATCTTCTCGTATGCATCAATCAGCCGGACGACATCGTACATGTATCGCCGCTCGCATTTCAGCAGATCCAGCCTATCCTCCATGTCGATGCGGGCGCAGCTCTCGCAGTCGCACAGCGACTCGTCGTCCACCTCGGCATATCCGCGAACGCCATCTCGCTTCGACGAGCATCCGCCCGCGTCGCGATCTGCCGTCGCAATCTCTCCGACAGCCGGTTCCTCATCGTCATGACGACCCATATACTCACTCATCCACTGATTGCCATGCAGCTCGTATTCCGCATCGGCCTGCGCCCGCCGCTCGTGCAGATAGTCGACCACGCGCCGATACCGCATGTCCGGCGCCGCACCGAAGCGCAACACGTCTCCGTCCTCGCGCAGCATGCACATGCCGATGCCGGGGTACAGCAGCAGCATCCGAGCGATGTCGAGGCTGCGCCGCTCATCGGCACCCCAATTGAGCAGGGTGTATGCCGCCAGCCGGTGCATCTGCGTCGAATGCTCCTCCATGGCGAGCCCGCGCTGCTTGCGGTTGCCGAACCGCTTCCTGCCGCGAGGCCGTCGCATCAGTTCCTCGACGGTCGTCATACGAATCAGCGACGGCATGTAATCGGACGGGTCGTCGCGAAACAGAGCCAGCGTGGAATCGTTCAGCAGCTCGTACAGCCACACCGAGATGCCGTACTTGCGCACCGTTTCGGAGCAGCCGTGAAGAAACCTCCGGCACTCGCCCACCAGCCGCCCGTTGAATGACATCGCCGCCGCGCACAGGTTCGTCGTCCAACTGCCGCACGCGAACACGTCGCGCGCCAGCGCGTACAACCGGTGATCCCATGGCGTGGGCGTGCCGTCCCTGTCATAGTCTTCGCACACCTTGCGCATAGTCTCCGGAGAGACGAGTTCCTCGAATCGCCGCTCCAACTTGTTGATAGCCTGCAGAAATCCGATGGTATCCATCGAGAATGATGTCGCCATGATCGCTCCTTTTCGTATGCGCCATTGCCGTCACGGTCCCTCCGCGTCCTCGCGCATAGGCACACCATGGCACACCCAAGGCTCCCGGCGCCACCCACCCTCGAAAATCTGTGGATAAGTGGATAACTCACCCCTTATCCACAGTTGTCCACATTGCCGGCGGAACCGGCCAGCCCGGCCATCAGACCGGTGAAACCATACGAAAACGCCAGAATGGAACACCACGCGCATAATCGACTTCCACTATCATGGCTAGCGGAAGTCGATTACATGCCGCAGGCCGTCACACCAGATCAGGCATCAAAGGGAAGAGACAACGAACGAAAACAAACGCACCGTGACGATTCTCATACCCTGTTACAACGAGGAGGAGTCGCTGCCGATGCTGTTCGCCCGGCTCACCACGCTCTCTGAGAACGCCTAGCTGGCACCGGACGATGACGATCGCATCGACTATCGCTTCCTGTTCGTGGACGACGGGTCGAAGGATTCGACCCGCGACGAAATCCGCGAGTTCGCCAGCAACCGTTTCGACACGGGCTTCATCTTCCTCTCCCGCAACTTCGGCAAGGAGCATGCCATGCTCGCCGGCATCCAGCTGCTTGCACTGGGCGTCATCGGCGAATATCTCGGCCGCACGTTCATTCAGACCAAGAACCGGCCGAGCTATCTGATCGAAGAGGAGCAGCGGCCGAAGGAGCGCTGACGGTCATCCTACGTAAGGTGTCCGCGCGGACACGCACAGCTGTGCCCGCGCGGCCGTCCGTGGCTACATGAATTTCTTCAGATCCACCGGACAGCTCAGGCCATCCTTGATGCTGCTGAGCTTGTCCAGCGCACCTCCATTGGAGGAGTCGGTGGAGTTCTTGTTCTCGTCGGCGGGCTTCGATGAGGTCTTGCCGGAGGATTTGCCACCGTCAGTGCCGTTCGAGCTGCCGTCACCGTTCGCGGAACCGTCGCTGCCAGTTCCCGCCCACTGGTCCTCCACCGCATCCGGCACATCAGCGCCGCACGTGTCGGTGACCTTGCCGTTGGTGCCCGTGTAGATGCCCTTCTCGTTGATAATCGGCGTGGTGACGACGTCCAGCGTCGACTTCGCCTTCTCCGCCGCCCGCACGGTGAACGCGATGGTCACCGTCTCACCCGGCTTGATGCCCTGGGTCAGACGCAGGTTGATGAACTGGCGGTCCTCCACGGTGCCATTCGACACCATTTCGCCGGATTCGTAGGCGAGCGACGTGATCGCGCCGCCTTCGGGCGCCATCAGGAACAGTCGCGGCTGCATCGTGCCCTTCTCCGTATTGCCGGTAATGAACGCCGGCAATGACTTCGCCTGCTCCTCGGTCATCGTGTTCTTCAACCGTACCGTCACCGTGTATTCGTCGCCGAGGCCGGCGTTCGCGATGGTCATGGGGTTGGTGGCTCGGGCGGGCGCATCCACTTCGTCGCTGATGCGGTACGAGTTCGCGGCGAAATCGCTGCCGCACGTCTTCTTGACGGTGATGCTCGGCTCAAGATACCAGCTGAGCTTGCTGGGCTTCGCCTCGGTCACGTAGACGCCGGCCTTCGGCTGTTCCACACTGCCGGGAATCATGCCCGCGACGTTCGCGTCGAAGACCTTGGTCTGTACGAGCGCCGCCAGCTCCTCCTCCTGCGCCATCCACAGCTTGAAATGGCCGTTCGCGGACGTCTGCCGCAGCGCCTTGAGCATCGGCGACAGCGTCGACGTGCCCACGCCCGAGAACACGTGGGTCATGATCGTCTTCGATGCCTTGTTGGTGTAGGCGTTCTGCTCCTTGTAGATCGGGTGGTCCACGTACAGCTCGTTGAGGAAGAACTTGACCGTGTTCGTGCCGTCCAACACCTTGCCGTCACTGAGCTTGACCGATCCCGTCGCACCGATCAGCGACTGCAGGAACACGGGGTCAAGCGCGAACACACCGGCGATCTCCTGGTTCTCGTTGCCCGGCTGCGCGAGCCACATGTTCTTCAATGTGACCGCAGCCCGCTGGAAGTTCGGGTTGACGGTGGTCGTCTGTGGGTATTTCCACACCTGGTCGCCGAACACCGCAGCTTCCTTGACGTTCTCGGCATCGTACGGCTGCGTGCCGTAGGTGATGTCGGTGGTGGCGATGAAGTCGCCGATCGTGACCTTGCCGTGGTCGGCGGTCACCGGCGCGATGTTGCCGACCATGCCGCCGCCGGACCGCAGCTCGGCCGGATTGTAGATCGCGACCAGATACGTGCGCTCACCGTTCTCGCCCAGCAGCTGCGGCAGCAGGTTGATCAGCTCGTCGTATTCGTCGAGCATCTTGTCCACGGATTTCAGGCCGGAGACGCCGGTCTTCACCATGGAGGCGATGCTCGAGCTCTTCGGAGGCGCCAGCTTCTCCAGCCGCTGCGTCTCGACTTTGATGTCGGCTCGGGCCTGCTTGACGATGCCCGGCATGGCCGTCACCGCGCTCAGGTCGACGGATTTGTCTTTCATGGAGAAGCCGGACAGCTGCTTGCTCAGGTCCATCAAATCGGTGAACGGCCCGTCCACCAGGTTTCCCATGGCGTCCAGCATCGTGCGCGCGGCGGTGATGTCGTTCCCGTACGCCGTATGGTCGCGCAGGAACGTCCACTGCGACTTGTCCAGTTCGTCGCGCAGCGCCCGCGTGGACGTCACCATCTCACGTGCGGACGTGCCGATGTTACCTCCGCCACCGCAGCCGAGCGCGGTGTTGGCGAGGTTTTCGGAAGCGGAGATGAAGCGGTTCGCCTCCGTGTACAGTTTGAGCGCGGAGATTCCGTAGATGCCGACGACCGACAACACGGCTCCCAGTAGCACGAACACCACATACAGCACGATGCGCCGCGGACGCAGCGCTTGAGACAGGAATTGATGTCCTTTTCGTCCGATGTGCTGGGGGGATCGGCGCATGGGTTAACCTCGTTTGCTTCGTGTTACATTCCGTTTTGTCGCGTCCGTCGTTCCACGCGACGACCGTTATCGTTCCGTCGGGTTCGATGGTCTGCCGTCACACCGTCTTTTCGGGCGGACCGGCTCTCGACGCTACGTAATACAACCTCAGATGATACCGTGCGATGCTTACCGCACGCTAAGTCTTCTTTCTGAACCGTTGTATTTCGACGTTTTTTTCACCATTGCCCGGGACCGGAAGGATGGCCCGGCACAACACCCGCGACCTTGTCAGACTGCTTTCAGACTTCATTGAGGGGTATAACAGTATGGAGCAAGATAACATACACATAGCGCGACCATAGTGTTGCCTACGGGATGCCGTGCTTTACGGGGCCTTTCGGGGTTCTTCGGGTGGCGTCCCGGCCACTGTCACGAAAACGCGGGCGCACGGTTGCCATGATCGCAGCCCCCGCTGGGAAGAACTGGAGAAGTACACGCATGTTCGTTCTCAAGAACGCATGGTCATCCATAGTCCGCCGCAAATGGCGCACGCTGTTGACCATGTTCATCGCCATCATCGTCACATTCGGGACATTGTTCGGTTTCTCCGTCCTGCACGCCGATGAATCGGCCACCGATGGCTACAACCCCCAGCTGGTCAGCGCCGTCATCCGCCCGGATGCGAAGACCAAGGCAACCTACAACGGCGCCGATTCTTCCTATACGAAGAACTACCTGGCGTTCGACGCATACGACAACTACGCGTCTGCGCTGCAGGCCGCCGGCCTGACGTACAGCTATGCGCTCACCATCACCGTGCCGGTGCGGCAGAGCGGCGACGTCAAGGCCATCGCCGGCACCGACGACCAGAGCGCCGACAAGACCGGCGGCGAGATGCTGTACCGCAGCTTCTCTTCGCTGGAGGCCGCGCATGAGAACGAGCTCGGCCGGTACAAGATCGTCAAGGGCAAGCAACTGGACTACTCGAGCCAGTCGAAGACAGGCGTGCTGATTTCACAGGCGTTCGCGAAGAAGAACGGCCTGGACGTAGGCGACAAGTTCACCGTCGCGTTCCCGAACGACGCGAAGAAGACCATCGAGCAGACCGTCCGCGGCATTTACGAGTACACGGAGCCGGCCGCCGCGGGGCAGGGTTCGGACGCCAAGCTCGCCAAGGACAACCGCGACAACGTCATCTACACCGCGTACTACACCTTCGCGATGGACGGCCTGTATGCGGCCGACGGCAAAGGCTGGCTGATTCCCGACCTGAACATCTCGTTCCTGCTCGACAGCATGTCGACCTATCGGAAGTTCGAGAAGGTCATCAAGAAGGCAAAGCTGCCCGCGAACCATGAGCTCACCTCGCCGACGCTAATCGAGCACGAGAAGCAGATCGCGCCGCTGCACTCCCTGGCGAGCTCGATGAAGCCTATGCTCGCCGCCCTCTGGATTGTGGGCGCGGTGCTGTTGCTGCTTTCGTGGGGATCGAGCCTGCTGGTCGGCCGTCGGCGTGAAATCGGCAACCAGATCGTCATCGGCGTCTCGCGTGGGCGTATCGCCTGGCAGTTCATGCTGGAGACGCTGTTGCTGAACCTTGTCGGATTCGCCGTAGGCATGGTCGTCGGCGCGTTCGCGGTCAAGCCGCTGGCCACGAAGCTCGCCGACGGCAATGCGGTCAGTGTGCCGGGCAACCTGATCTGGACTGTCATCTGGAGCGGTCTCGGCACGATTGTGGTCCTGATGGTGATCGCCATGATCCGCGTGCTGCTGTTCCGTGTCAGGACGCTGTTTGCGGCCCGTTCCTCGAATGAGGTCGCGGTCGTGGATGACGGCGGGACGGACGACACCGCAACAAGCGACAACGCAGCGAACGACAGTGATACGGCAGACGCCGACGATACGGCGGAATCGGCACAGGAGCAGGCATGAACGACACGAACACGAATAAGGCGGACGACATGAACGAGGACGACGTCACACTGACCGGTCCCGAAGGCGAGAACACGGCGGTCGAATCAGACGCGGCAGCCGACGCCACGGCCGACACGGCAACCGAATCCCCGGATGCCGCCGGAGCGAGCGATTCGACGACGGTACCGGACAGCGTGCAGTTCTCCATCGTCTTCGACGACGACGGTGACGACTCCGACGCCATCGTGATCGACGCTGCCGACGCGGAAATCGACACTACCGCGGAAGCCGATACGACGGTCGCGACGGATGGCTCCGCCGAGGAGGCACCGGTCGACGACGAGAAGCCCGGAGATGATACGCAGGATGCCGCCGCGCAGGAGCCGGCCAGTGCCGACAACACTGCCGATAACACCAGTGCCGATACCGGCGATGCTGATACCGGCGCCACGGCGGCGGGCACCGCCGACGAGAACTTGGACGTGGCAGCGGCCAACGCCAGCAAGGTCAACGAAACGCTCAAGCTGAGCACCGGGGGCAAGACGGCCGGTGATAGCCAGAAGAAGACCAGGGCCGGCAGGGTCACCGTGGCATCGGCCAGCGTCGACCCTGCAATGCGCCTGTCATCGCGCATCGACAAGGAGCTCAAGCGCAGCAAGGCGGACAGCATCCGTCTCAAGTCCTACCCGACGTTCTCGATGAACAAGGTCACAGTGACCGACAAGAAGTCCGGCCGTCACGTGCTCGACCGCATGACCCAGGCGTTCTATGCCGGGCATGTGTACTCGGTGCTGCTGCCCGACAACGACCGCATGCTGCACGAGACCCTGATGGGCGTGATGAGCGGCATCATCCGGCCGCATGACGGCAATGTGATGAACAAAAGCGCGAACCTGCTGGAGCTTGAGCCCGGCGAAGTCCGTGGACATCGACTGGGACTGGTGCCGCAGCAGTATGCGGTACGAGACGACATGAGCGCCGAACGCAACCTGGTGTATGCGATGGATGCCTCCGGGCGCACGTTCCTCAAGCCGAAGCCGGTGATCGCACGCGAGCTGCTGCACAAGGTCCATTTCGATGTGGATACCCCGAACGCTCCGGTTGGCAAGCTGGACGTGGTGGAGCAGCGTCGCGTGGCGATCGCGCGCGCCATCGCCTGCGAGGCCGAGGTGCTGATCGCCGACGAGCCCACGGGCGGGCTGAACGATGACGACAGCGTGGAGATCCTGCAACTGCTCACGTCGCTCACCCACGGCGACCCCAAGCGCTGCGTGATCATCCTCACCGAATCAGAAGCCGTTGCCAACATAGCCGAAACCATCATCAAGCTATAAACGGCCTCATCTGATACGCCCTCGCTGGGTGGGCAGTCCACCGGGCTGTCCACCCAGCGAGGGCGTATTGATTCCACCTAGATCATGCGCATGTGGAACCTCGCGGCCAGGGCCGGCACGTCGGGGACGCCGTACTGGTCGACCAGATCCAGCCAGCGCTGCTTGTTCGCCTCCCCATAGCGCTCCGCACGCTTGGCGTAGGCTTGCGCGGTCAGGAACTTCGGCGGTATCGACTTGCTGTTGTATTTGTCGGCGACCATCACGATTTCCTGTTCCAGATTGACCGGCATGTAATCGACCGGAGGCAGCGGCAGGTTCTGCGCGATGACCATCTGCTGGGTCAGGCCGACCCCAGTATGATTGCGCGCGAACTGGGCGATGGACTCGTCCACGCCCTGCTCCAGCAAGTACTCGTAGCCGAGCAGGCCATGCAGGATGTAACGTTTCCCGTCGAATTGCAGCGGTTCGCCATCACTGCCGTCATGCTTGAGCACGCGATACGTGCCGATGTCGTGCAGCAGGCCGCCGATCGTCGCCAGATGCTCGTCGATCAGGCGTTTCGGCACACGGCCACCGGTGATGCCGTCTGACGGCAGGTCGGCTTGTTCAGCTGCCCCGGCGGAATCGTCAAGCGCGTTGCCGCTGCCCTGGCCCAGCTTGTTGGTGAACAGCGCGTTCTGATGGCGGGCGAGCTGGCGGGCGATGGTCGCCACGACAACGCAATGCGTGTGCACCAGGTCATAGGCGGCCTGGGAGGGGGCGATTTTCTTGTGCAGCTCGTCAATCTGGTCGAGTGTGGGGATATAACCGGTCATACGGCTCATTGTAGCCATCGCGACACGCCGATAACATCACACAATCGCAAGGTGCATTTCCACAGATCAGCCATTTTCCGGCCTTCATCATAAACAGCGATGTCGATTGTGCTGCGCAATCCGGGCGTGTCGCGCCGGCGAGGAGGAAAAGAGGAGAGCGTTGCGAGCAAGTTACAGATGCCGGGTGCCATCAATCGCCCGATAGACGCCTCTCAGATGGAGCGCACGTGGTATTCGCCGGTACGGTTGGACGCCACGATCATCTGATCGTTCTCCAGCACCTTCCAGCCATCGGACTCGTTCTGCTCGAAGCCGGAACTCGCCACGACCACACCGGACGGCTTGCCGTCACGGTCCGGCACGTCACGGTACCTCATCACACGGTAATCGTGAGCCTTCTCGCCCTTGCCGTACTCGTCGTAAATCTCGACGATGCGCGGCGACGTCTTCTCGCGGCCGGCGGCGCACAAAGCCACGAGCTGGTCCTGGCTTTGGATCATGCAGTTGTAGCTGGACTTGGGGTACGCCTGACGCAGCTGGCGTACCGCCTGCGCCACGGCCTCGTCCAGCGCGAAGCCGAACGCGATGTATTCGAGGATGACCGAGAAGAAGATCGCGGAGTCGGAACGGCCGCCGGTCGACAGGAACGCACCCTGATTGATCGGGTACGCACGGTTGAGCACGATGTTGATGCCGCGGTCGTCGGAGATGTCGCCGTTGTGGATGAAGCTCAGCCCGTTCGCGAAGAACGGCTGCTGGTTCTCCAGAATCAGCGGCAGGTTGGAGCTGGCGAGACGCAGGTGCCACAGGCCACCGCGTGCGGGGTCGTCCGCAAAGTCACGGAAAATCGGGTCATGGCGGGCGGCCAGTGTGCTCTTGTACAGTTTCGTGCCGGTCTCGGGCTTGCGTACCTCGCCGGCGGCAAACGGCAGCTCAGTGGGGTTCGACAGCAACGCGACACCCCAACCGTCATTGTGAATCTCGCTGAGATCCCGGAAATCCGTCACCTCGTGCATGCCCAGGACGTCGTTGAGGCTCAGGTTGAATCCCGATGTCGCGTATCCCAGTAATCTGCACATGCTTGGTACTGTATCGTGCCGCGGCGGCTGACAAGCGGGCGTGGCTATAGGAGTTCCTTATAGCGTGCGCACGGCCGCGATGCGCACGCGGTCCGGCACCCGGCAGACACATGCCGATACGACCAATACGGCCACACAAACGGCCGATTGACGGGCAAGCGTCGTCATCAGGGGAAACTGCCAGAAGAACAAGCGTCCACCTGCCCGCTCGCCAATCGCACAACAGACGAACAGGTATAAGGCAGGTGCCGCCGCGCCAACTCTCAGTCCGCACAGGCGGCCACATATCACCCAGAAGCAGCCAAGTCCGCCCACAGATAGCGCCTGCGCGACCCCGGCCGTGCCATATACCGGTATCATCACCGCACCCAGTGCCATCATTCCCGCAATCAACACCAGCAACGCCGCACGATCCATCAGCCACGTATTCCTGACGGCAACCACATCAGCCGCAGACATGCCAGGCAGCGACCACGCAATCATCGGCAGGCACAAGCGCCGCCAACGTCGCAAGAGGCAGACTCACGCCGGAACCGACCAGCGCAGGCAATCCAACCGTCATGGACGCCAATGGCAGCGTAACAAGCTGCGCGGCCAAACACAGCATCGTCAGCAGTGCCATCCTCGCCGTCTTCATGCAAGCCGGCAGCATTCATCATCCATAATTCAGCGACCTGAAAATCACGTGCCTGCGTGTCCAATATCTCGCATCCGTTCTGTGTGGTGTCATACGTCAGCAGACCGGACAGCAGGTACGAGACAATCTCATCGCCGGACAACTGTTCACTGTCTTCCGCGCTGAACAGCCATGCAGTATGATCCGCCGGGGATTCGGACAACTTGGCAGGCGTCACATATCCATTTCGACCAAGTTTCCCGGACAAGTCGGCAGCCGGCTGACCGGCCAAACGCAGACCGTGATGCCATCTCGCCGGTCACAGACAGTAGAGGTCGTCCTTGCGATAACCGGATATGCACCGAACGGCAGTACCAGCGGGACGGCTACCGCGACGGTGGCGCAGAGAGCGACTATTGCGCAGACGGAACAGCCGGCAACGGTCCTGTCATGGCTGCGCCATCCGACGACCATCGCCCGTACTGAGGCGGCGGCTGGCGCAAATACGCGGCACCCAGGCCGTAACGCATGGGCGGTTTGCCTCCGCAGTCCATCAGTCCATCAGGAGCGCACGCGAGCCGGCAGTGCGGCCCGTGTGCGTCTACTGCTTAGCGCGTTTCGCCGAATCGTCGACCTTCACGGCATCATTTTTCGTCGCGTCGACCTTCGCGCCTCCCTTGGCATCTGCGGCTGCAGGCTTCGCAGCGCCGTCCTTCGCAGCGGCGGCCTTCTGCGCCGAGCCCGCAGGCTTCGTCTTGCTTCCGTCCCTCGCCGCGGACGCAGCCTTCGTGCTGCCCGAGCCACCGTTCTTCGCGGTCGGTTTCGCAGCCGGCCGTTCTTCCGGTTTGCTGACGGTCACGATCTCGTTGACGCGCGGCGTGCGCGAACGCAACGCGACGCGCTTCAGACGCGGCGGTCGGCGAGTGGAGATGAACAGCGGCTGAACCTCGACCAACGGGTTGAACGGCGCCAGGCCGAACCATTTGATCGGGGAGCCGGCGACGTGACGAATCGCGTACTTGGCCCGCAACGACATCGCGCCTCGCGTGGAGATCTTGGATTCCGGCATCAGGTCCTTGTGAATCAGCACGTAACGGATGGTGCCGATCTCCGGGTCGGCGTCCACCTTCGGGTAGACGGACTTCTGCTGCGGCAGGTCACCGGAATCCGACAGGTCGTGCATGATCTGGTGCAGGTACACCGGAATAGACTGCGACACCTTGAATCCCAGACGGATACGCACTCGGAACAGGTAGCTCGTGCCGAAATTCTGCACGGAGTACTCGCGCGTGAACGGTTCGTCGGTGGTCTGCACCGACACCGCCCACCACGCACGGGCGCGCTTGGGATGATCCGCGAAGATCGAGAAGAAGATGTCCGTATCCAGTCGTCGCATATCCGAATCGCTGGTCAGATACACGATGTTGTCGGCGAAATACGGGATGCGGAAGTCGCCGTGCAGGCGGTCAAGCGCCGGCAGGAAGTCCTTCGGCATCATGTGGCGGCGCTGCGCGCGTTCCAGACGCGTGCCCTCGTTCCACGTGTACATGATGAACAGGATCGCCAACGTCAGCAGCATCGTGAACCAGCCGCCGTGCAGGAACTTCGCCATCGACGCGATGAAGAACATCAGCTGGATGGCGAGGAACACGATGGTGAACACGACCGCCAGCACCCGCTTGCGGTCGTACCACATGTACACCGCCAGCAGGATCGTAGTGGTGATCATCGTGATCGTCAGCGCAAGGCCGTAAGCCGCCGAAATATGCTCGGAATCCCGGAATATGCCCAGCACGATGAGCGTGGCCGCGCACAGTACCCAGTTGATGACGGGAATGTACAGCTGGCCGCGGGTGCGCGCCGGATACCGCACCTGAAGATGGGGCATCCAATTGAGGCCGGTCGCCTCTGACACCATCGTGAACGCGCCGGTGATCAGCGCCTGCGAGGCGATGATGCCGGCCGTGACCGACAGGATGACGGCCACATAGCGCACGTTCGGATCCATCATCTGGAAGAACGGGTTCAGTCCCTCCATGTGCTGGTACTCGGGATTGTTCTGGTTCTTGAGGATCCACGCGCCCTGACCGAAGTAGTTGAACACCAGGGCGACCTTGATGAACGGCCACGTGAAGTAGATGTTGCCGCGTCCCACGTGTCCCATGTCGGAGTACAGCGCCTCGGCGCCGGTGGTCGACAGGAACACGGTGCCCATGACGGCGATGCCGGCCGCATTGTGCGGGCTGAACAGGAATTTCACGCCGTACACGGGGTTGAGCGCCGCGAGCACGGACCAATCGCCGGAGAGGTTCACCGCGCCGACCACGGCGAGGAACGTGAACCACACCAGCACCACGGAGCCGAACACGCGGCCGATGCTTTCGGTGCCGCGCGATTGCACGGAGAACAGCACGACGATGATGACCACGGTGATCATCAGCGTCAGGTTGCCGTTTTCCTTGAACAGCGCCTCCAATGGCGGCAGCGTCTTCAGGCCTTCGACCGCGGAGCTGATCGACACGGCCGGGGTGAGCACGGAATCGGCGAGGAACGCCGCGCCGCCGAGCATGGCGGGGATGGCGAGCCATGCGCCATGCCTGCGAATCAGCGAATACAGGGCGAAGATGCCGCCTTCGCCCTTGTTGTCGATACGCATGGCGATGAGCACGTATTTGACGGTGGTGATCAGCGTTATCGACCAGAACACCAGCGACAGCATGCCGAGCACGGCCTCACGGTCAGTGTTGGCGATGCCGCCCTGGCCGGAAAGGAACGTCTGCGCGGTGTACAGGGGCGATGTTCCGATGTCGCCGTAGACCACGCCGAGCGCGACGATGGCCATGCCGAGCGAGATCTTGTTGGGGCCGGACTGCAATCTGCGCCACCAGCGGCCGATCGCGCCCTTGCTTGCGGTCTTGGCGAGTTTTTCCGCTTCCTTGGTTTCTGCCGCCTGCTGCTTTGCAAGCTCTTCGCGCTCCTCTTTCGTCAGTGTGCGACGGGAGACTTTCGGGACGTTGGTGAACGTGTCGGCACGTAACAACGTTTCATCGGGCTTTTGAGCCATGATGCTTCCTCCATCGACGGGGATAATCCGCACATGATATCCGCATATTCTAGGTACAGCTACTAACGGAAATCTTGGTATTTCAAATTCAAGCGGTCAGTATATGCCCCTTTTCGGTTTTTTCCAACTTGGGGAGGACGCCGGGCGCCCTTGCCGCCCTCGTCACACCCCGTATACCGTGCGTGTCGTGCGCCGCGTCGCACGCGCGACTTCGGCGACGGGCAGGTCGAACACGTCGGCGAGCGCCGTCAGCGTGTACGGGATCATGTACGGCGCGTTGGTGCGCCCGCGGTATGGCATCGGCGTAAGATACGGCGCGTCCGTCTCGACCATGATGTGGTCCAGTCCGACCAGCCGGGCTGATCCGCGGATACCGTCGTTGCCCTTGTAGCTGACCGTGCCGGAGAAGCTCAGATACCAGCCGTTGTCGCGCGCGATCTCGCCCATTTCGGCGTCGCCGGAGTAGCTGTGGAACACGGTTCGCTCTGGGCTGCCGTCTGCGAGCAGCGTCTCGATGACCTCCCGGTGCGAGTCGCGGTCGTGGATCTGCATGGGCAGGTTCAGCTCCTTGGCGAGCGCGATATGCTCGCGGAAGGCGTCTCGCTGCAGTTCCTTCGCGCCTTCCCCGGTGCGAAACAGGTCCATGCCGGTCTCGCCGATGGCGACCACCTGATGCGGGTATGCGAGGGCCAGGCGATGCACTTCGGCGAGCGCGTCGTCGAAGCTCACGTCATGGTGGGGCTTGTATTTCAGCGACAGACCGTCCGGCCCGGGGACGCCGCGGTGACCGTGGAGCACGGCTTCATTGGGGTGGATTGCGATGGCGGCATGAACGGAGTCGGGATGGTCGACGGCCATCTGGATGGCGGTCATGAGGTTCGGCAGCTCGCACCCGCAGTCGATGATGCCGGTGACGCCGACTGCCGCGGCTTGGGCGAGCAGCTGCTCCACGTCGTACACCGGTACTTCCGGCTGTCCTTTTTCGACGGCTTCGTGGCTCATGGCCCGCGCAAACGGGATGACGGATGCCACATGCGTATGGTTGTCGATGACGTGCGCGTCGTCGGGCAGCGGCGACGGCGCGGGCGCCCAGCTGCGGTCACGATGATGATGCTTGCTCATGTCTCACCAGTGTAGCGAGCGGCACGGCATTGCTGCGCGGCCGTTCATGAGTCTCGCCTCGCCGGCTACCGCCAGCAGCTCTCGTAGGGCAGACCGGTCAGTCGTTCCACCACATGACGGGTTTCGGGCGTGACGTCGACCTTGTCGCCGCCGTTGCGCAGGCGGGTGATCTCTGTCAATACGATGCCGTCCGTACGCTTGTTGATGGCGAGATGGGCGGACACAATCCAGCAGATGACCATCGCGACGGCAAGACGGTAAACCAGCCCAGCAGCACGGCTCCCAATCCAATGCCCGCCACCGTCGTCTGCCATGCGCGCGTCGCGTCGAAGCCGACCGCGCCCAGCACCAGGCCGGCGGCAATCGTCGCTATTCCCGAGCCCAGCTGACGGAACGATGCCTGAATGCCGGAGAACGTGGCGGAACGGTACCGGCGAGTCACGATCTGGTCGATGTCCGCGATGTACGGGAACACCGTCCACCACGGTTCCGGCAGCGTGCCGACCAGCATCCACGCCGCGAACAGCCAGGCCGTACCAAGCCAGCCGATGAAATTGATCGCGTACAGCCGTTTCGGGCCTATCTTGGTCATCGCCCAGCCGAACACCGGCATCAGCGGCAGCGAGACGGCGGCGCATCCCGGCAGCAGCGACGCGAACGCCGCCGTATGGTTCCAGTCGTGCACCACGAAGAACACGAACGTCTGGCCGAACACGTCCATCGTCACCTGCACCAGAAGGTAGATGGCCAGATGCTTGCGGAACTCCTTGACGCGCAGCGTGCTCGCATACTCGCGCAACACCAGCCGTGCACGCCGCAGCCAGCCCGCCATGCCGACGTGCCCGTCACGCTTCTCGCCCCGCGCGTGCGCGCCGAATCCGGCAGTCTCAGGCGTCATCTCCCAGGTACACCGCCAGCAGGCGAACACGTATATGCCGAACGGCATCCCCGGAATCCACAGGAACACCCCCAGCAGGATCATCGGCGATATCATCATCAGCAGCAGACGGTGTACGGCCACCTGCCCCAGCTGGGCGCGCGGAATGCGGATCGAGGTGATCGGCGGCATGACCACCGGGGCGATCAGCGTGTTGTCGAATCCGATCACCGACACGTCACCGGGCACGTTCACGCCGTCGGCGGTGAACCGCAGCACGATGCCCACCGCGATCAGATCGTTGTAGGTGATGATGGCGGTGGTGTCCCCTCCCTCCAATGCGAGCGCGGCCTGATAGCCGCCCTCGACTGTGGGGTGCACCGGGCCTATCTGATTGACCTTGAATCCCATGCGGTTCCCGATGTCATGCACCGCGGCCACCTCGACTGATTGGCCCATGACGCGGCCGGGCCGGCGACGTACGTGACCGCGGTGTGATGGTAGCGTTTCAGCAGGCTCAGTGCGCACGGTGCCGATGCGCGGATCGGGCACAACGCTGGCCACGCCTTCGAGAGGACGGTTCAGCACGACCAGCGGCACGCGCTTCGCATAGTCGCGGATGAAACTGATGCCGGGCGCGTCGGTGGACAGGATGACGCCGTTCACCTTGTCGGCGAGATGGTCGAGCATCTGCTGTGTGCGCTGCCCGGACGACCCCGTTTCGATGACGCTCACCGCGCTGTCCGATTCCATGGCCGTGACCTGCGCCCCTTTGAGGGTCTGCGACGAGACGCCGTCGGCAGTGTCCTTGACCACCAGCGCGATGATGCTGCCGGGGAGGCCCCGAACGGGGAGAACGGAGGCGGTGCGCTCGCACTGCCGACCGGCACAGACGACCGCGAGGCCAAGGCCGCCTACACGTTCGCGCACGGCGACGGCGTGAAGGTGAATCTTGCGCAGGAGGGCATTCCTCCGCTGAAATCGACGCTCGGCGACCCGCGGCCCAGACCGATGATTTCTTCGGAGGGCAGAAGCCCCACGCCGTCATCGCCCAGGCGTCCAAGGACGTGCGCACCGACTTCACGTATCTGTCGTACACGGCGTACGCGAACTCGATCGCCGTGGATTCCATCGGCCAGTCATACCACGGCAAACTCACCTTGCACGAGGCCCTGCAGCAGTGGGGCGAATCGCTCAAGAAATATGGAGAAGAGTAAGGCTTCACCGTACGGTAGGCCGGGTGCCGACCCGAACAATGAAAGGAACATCATGCAACTGTTGTGGTCGCGCCGCCCGCACGATCGAAATCCCTTCATAATCCGCCGTGCGCGGCAGTCCGACATCCAACCCCTGATGCGACACGCCCGGATTGCTTCGCACAATTGAAGCACGGCATTCCGGAGAATGGCGGAATGCCGCGACCCTGTGAACGCAGATAGACGATTGTGCTACGCAATCCGGGCGTGTCGCATCAGGGGTTGGATGAAAGGCCCTCACGCTCCTATCCGATAGGCGCAACCACACACCGGAAAAGAAGAACCCGGCGGGGAAGCCGCCGGGTGAGAGAAGAGAGAGAAAAAGGGGTTCAATTATGGGGTTTCAACAACCTCGCCAACGTTGTAACAACCGCTGACATGTTCTATATAACCGCATCATGCTTGGAGGAATGATGCACGTTCCTCGGAATTATCTGTGAGATGTGTGCCCGACTTGTGAGCATGTAGTCACATCCCGGCACAATGTACGGAAAACCGGCCAATAGGCAAGGAACATGGCAGTTCTTCGCCGGTAACAACCCTCCGTCACTTTGCGGCAGGCTGAGCAAACGGCAGAGCTGTTTGTAGACGAAGGCGATCCGACAGACGAGCAAGTGGGCTGCGGCCGAAGGCCGTCCCCAATTGCAGGGCCCGAATGGCTGTCGCGTAGCGACTGTACCGTTTTGCCCCCCCCGCTGGCGGGGGCTGTCACGTAGCGACTGGGGGTGGTCACCGGTCGTCGCAATCATCCTCTGCGGACCCACCGCATCCACATCCTCCCCAACTACCGCAGCCGGGTTCGATGGCAGCAGCGACCACGCGTACGACACCTGATACTCATAATCGCTGCCGCGCCGCTGCTCGCTCAGCCGCAGGTATTCATTGATACGCTGCTGCACGTCCATGAGCTCGTCACGGGTCAGCAGCAGTGTCCCGGTGGTCATCGGCGTGAAGGGGAATTGCCGACGTCTCTCAGCGAGGGGTATGGCCGCGCCAGCTTCCATGGCACCGTTGATGCGCATGCGCAGCGCCTTGAGCACCCCGTCCATGACCCTCATGCGCATGGCTTGCTCGCTAACGGCCATGCTGAAGGATTCCGCGGCGGGCGCGAACGACTGTTTGGCACCAGAGGGTGCCACATCGGTCAGGTCGACTTGCTCGCCGGCCGTGAAACCGGTACCGGTGGCGGCCGACGCCGCCGGTACTTGCATGATGCCGGTCATCGCAACACATGCGATAGCCGCCAAAGCGCGGCGCCACTTCCTCGCATGGCTGTCAGTTGCGCATGATATACGAAAAATATTTCCTATTTTCTACCGTTGCTCACGCATCGGACGAAAAATCCCCCTGACATTCATATGTCAGGGGGATTACAACAAAGCCTCAACAGTCAACGGCCCTTGTCAGCGCCTAGATTTCACTGCTTGAGTTCGGCTTGGGCCGCGGCGAACCGCTCAGCCTCGGCCTTCTTGCGGGCGGCGAGCTCGGTGTCGAAGCGGGTGAGCTCCTCGGCCACAGCCTCAGGCGGAATTTTCGCGAAAATCGGATGCGGCTTCGGCACCGGAGTGCCGGCCACCAGACGCTCGCTCTCCCACGGGTGCACGGTCTCACCGAGCTTGTAGTCGCCGGTGATGATCGGGTACGTGAAGCCCGGCTTGTCGAGGTCTTCGACCTCTTCAAGGCGCGGCAGCGGCGAGAATACGCCTGAGCCGCCCAGCGCCTCGTAGACCTTCTGCGACGCGTGCGGCAGGAACGGCGCCAGAAGGTGGTTCGCGTCGTACACCGCCTGCGCTGCCACATGCAGCACCGTGCCCAGACGAGACTCGTCGTCCTTGATCTTCCACGGCTCCTCGGCGGAGATGTACTTGTTGATGTCGCCGACCACGCGCATCGCGGCGACCAGCGCGTTCTTCTGGTGATGCTTCTCGATCAGCGCGCCGATCTCGTCGAACGCGTCCGAGGTCTCCTTGAGCAGCGCACGATCCTCGTTGGTCATCGAGTCCTCGTCGAGCGCCGGGATCTCGCCGAAGTTCTTGTTGATCAGGTTGGCGACGCGATTGACCAGATTGCCCCAGCTCGCGGCCAGCTCCTCGTTGTTGTGGCGCACGAACTCGGCCCACGTGAAGTCGGCGTCGGAGGTCTCCGGTCCGGCGATCGAGATGTAGTAGCGCACAGCGTCCACGGGGTAGCGAGCGAGGATGTCCTTGACGTAGATGACGATGCCGCGCGACGAGCTGAACTTCTTGCCCTCCATCGTCATGAACTCGCTGGCCACCACCTGCTCGGGCAGGTTCAGCGGGCCGAGTTCACCGGTCTCTCCGCCCTTGGAACCCTTGCCGTTGTAGGCAAGCATCTCGGAGGGCCAGATCTGGGAGTGGAAGGTGATGTTGTCCTTGCCCATGAAGTAGTAGGCCGGGCAGCTCGGGTCGTTCCACCACTCGCGCCACTTCTCCGGGTCGCCTTGGCGGCGGGCCCATTCGATGGAGGCCGACAGGTAGCCGATCACCGCGTCGAACCACACGTACAACTTCTTGTTCGGATTGTCGATCCATCCCGCCACCGGTACGGGGATGCCCCAGTCGATGTCGCGCGTGATGGCGCGGGGCTTGACTTCCTTGAACAGGCCGATGGAGAAGTTGATGACGTTGGTGCGCCAGCCCTTGCGGGTCTTGAGCCACGCGAGGTTCGCCTCGGCGAGCGCCGGCAGGTCGAGGAAGAAGTGTTCGGTCTCCTCGAAGCGCGGGGTTTCGCCGTTGATCTTGGAGACGGGGTTGATCAGCTCGTCGGGGTCGAGCTCGTTGCCGCAGGCGTCGCACTGGTCGCCGCGGGCGCCGTCGGCGTGGCAGATCGGGCATTCGCCCTCGATGTAGCGGTCCGGCAGCGTGCGTCCGGTGGACGGCGAGATCGCGACCTTCTGCGTGCCCTTATAGATGTATCCGTTCTGCAGGCACTGCTTGAACAGCTCCTGCACCACATGCTCATGGTTGCCGGTGGTGGTGCGGGTGAACAGGTCGTAGCTCAGGCCGAGGTCGCACAGGTCCTTGGCGATCACGCGGTTGTAGCGGTTCGCGAGCTCCTGGGCGGTCAGTCCCTCCTTCTCCGCCTCGACGAGAATCGGGGTGCCGTGCTCGTCGGTGCCAGACACCATCAGCACGTCGTTGCCCTTCATACGCTCATATCGGGCGTAGACGTCCGAGGGCACGCCGAAACCGGCGACATGCCCGATGTGACGGGGGCCGTTCGCGTACGGCCAAGCGACATTTACCAAAACATGACTCATAAATCCCGATTATCCGGCTCAGCGGGGACACCGCGGCATATCCACAGCATTATCCACAATGCGGCGTCGCGGAATGTGAGTTATGCACATATCCACAGATTTCGCCAGGTCGGTGGCGGACCGCCGCATCGTATGGTTATGGTCGGCGTATGAACAGAATACTGCCTTCGGATATCAGATATGGAGTCGCGCCGGCGCCCGACCAGACGGATGTCGCTGAAGCGGCAAAAGTCGGCAAGCCGCAGCCCAACGCGACACAGCCCGACACAGGGCCGCCCAGCGCAACGCGACCCACTGCGACGGCACCAAGCAAGACTCAGCCCGGCGCAACGCGGCCCGGCACGGAGTCAGCCGGCACAATCAGCCGCAGCGACAACGCCGTCGCAATCGTTTCCGACCTCATCGCGCGCGGCACCATGCCGCGTATCGACACCACGCCACTGCTCACCCACAAGGACCTTCCCGGTCCGCTCAGCATGGCTCGGCTGACGCATTTCGGCACCCTGCACTCGCTCGACCAAACCAACGCATACAGCGCCGAGCACGCCGACACCCTGTACGGCCGCGCGATGATCGCGCTGAAACTCATCCCGTTCGGGACGATTGCATGCGCGCTCACCGCCGCGTGGGTATGGCTCGGCGGCACGTTCCCGCGCACGGTCGATGTCATATCCAGCTCCCATTACCGGGCGGATTCGCACGGGCGGAAGATTCGCGTCTTCAACCGCAAGACGGCTCCCGAGCACGTCATACAGGTCGGGAACCTGCGCATCACCACGCCGATGCGCACAGCCTGCGACATCGCGCTGCTGACGCCGGGAGAGCTGAACGAGCATGACGCGTGCGACGTGCTGTGCGCCTTGTTCGAGGAGTATCAGGTCAGTCTTACGCAGTGCATGCAGACGCTCGATGACAACCATTTCTGGCCGAACACCCAACCGGCTAGGGAACTGTTCACATCGATGAAGCATTTCTTCTGATTGCAAGCGGTCGCGGGGCCGCATCGGCCTCCCGTCCGACTCAACCATCGACACGGCTCACCGCCACGACACATCAGCACGACACATCAACACGACGAAAGGAGAGCCACATGCGAATGCCATCACAGGAGAAGACATTGCAGCGACTGCAGAATCCCGCGGAGACGCTGTGCGAGCGTCCCCGCGCGGGGACGGCCAGGCGACGGCTTCGGCACAGTCAAGCCAGACGAGCCAAACGCAAGAGCATTCCCGGCAGACGGATGCATGCTCTGCAACGGCGTGAACAGGCGACGGCGTCACGGCGGTCAACGCGGGCGGCTCCTCCCCCTCCGCCGCTCAGACTCTCCCCGCTGCTGGCGTGCGATCCCGCGACCGCGCCGGAAGTGCTCTGGTTCATCGCCGAGCATGAGCCGGAACTGCGGCGCTGGCTGGTCGCCAATCCCAGCGCGGACGCCGCACTTCTGGAATACGTCGCGCAGGCGGGCGGCCCCGGCGTCAACCGCGCCCTGACCATCCTGCTCGACGGTCTGCCGGCGGCATAAGTCAGGATTTCATTGCCAGAACGGCCGTATACACCTGCTTGCGGTTCGGCAACGAGCCATCCGGCAGCGGATGTTCGGCGACCACCTGCGCGATCGCGTCTTTGATGCGCACGCCATCCTCCAGGGCACGGTCGATGGCCAGCACGGCCAGATCGTCGATGCTCAACGTCGCCGGCGCGGCCGCCTCCGCCTCCTCATCCGACGCGCCACCAATCACCAGCACCATCTCGCCGCGCGGCGGATTGTCAACGACGCCTTGGCGTATCGTGCCGACCATGCCGCGACGAATCTCCTCATAATCCTTCGTCAGCTCGCGGCACAACGCCATCGCGCGGTTCGGGCCGAACGCATCGAGCAGGTCATCCATCGAATCCGCGATGCGATGGGGCGTCTCGTAGAACACGATCGTGCGGCGCTCGGACTGCAGCATGCGCAGATGCTGCACGCGTTCGGAGTGCTTGCGCGGCAGGAACCCCTCATAACAGAACCGGTCGGTCGGCAGGCCGGAGAGCGCGAGCGCGTCGAGCACGGCGCTCGGTCCGGGCGCGCACGTGACCGGCAGCCCACGCTCGATGGCCCGGCGCACGATCGCCAGTCCGGGATCGTTGATGGTCGGCATGCCCGCGTCGGATACCACCAGCACGGTGGCGCCGGTCTCCACACGGTCGAGCAGCCCGTCGGCCTTGGCTCGCTCGTTGTGGTCGTGATAGGCGATGACCGTGCCGTTCACGTGCACGCCGAGTCGGTTCGCGAGATCATACAGTCGCCGCGTGTCCTCGGCCGCGACGATGTCGGCGTCCGCCAGCAGCGCCTTCAATCGGTCGGAGGCGTCGCCCACATTGCCGATCGGCGTGGCGGCGAGCACAACAGTGCCGCTCGGCACCATGACCGTCCGCGGGGCGGCCTTCGGCTCGGTGGCTTCCGGTACAGTGGCGTCCGGCGAGGCGCCCTCCGGCACGACTTGCGAATCATCTTGCACAGTATCCATGGTTCCCAGTATCCCGCACGCCAAGTACCTGACGACCACCCGTTGCGTCCCTAAGTGCGCGCCGAAACGACAAGTGCGCGAACATAAGAACGCAAATGACCCTGTTTGCGTACCTAAGTGCGCACGGTCGTCGTTTCAGCGCGCACTTAAGAACGCAAAACCGCCTATCTGCACCGCTATATACCGCGTCTCCCCTGTTACACCCCCGCTGGTATGGTTCTTAGAGTTTTCTTAATGGAATTACACCATTGATAGTGACGGGAATTTTCATGGGTTTCGTTCATTTCATCGTCAATTTGCTGAAGGACCCTCGCGGCGCAATCGCCAGCTGGATTGCCATGGGCACCGCACCTGCGCTCGGCTTCATCTTTCTCATCGTATTCATTGAGACGGGCGTGGTGTTCTTCCCGTTCCTCCCCGGCGACTCGCTGCTGTTCGCAGCCGGCTTCTTCGCCGCGCAGGGCGACAGCGGGCTGCCGTTGATGGCACTGCTGCCCATAGTGTGGATTGCTCCGATCCTGGGCGATCAGAGCAACTACTTCATCGGACACTTCTTCGGACGCCGAATCATCGCGTCAGGCAAGGTGAAGGCCATGACGCCGGAACGGCTGGCGAAAACCGAGAAGATGATCGAGAAATGGGGGCCACTGGCGGTGTTCCTCGGGCGTTTCTTCCCATTCATCCGCACGTTCATGCCGTTCATCTCCGGCATTTCCGGCATGCGCTGGAGCC